>Ga0210402_10000558_pt1 | contig 41421 bp, 39 predicted proteins | sample IncBWC7MmetaG_FD_161055 | JGI IMG/M metagenome (GOLD analysis project Ga0210402, IMG submission 161055) | Forest soil microbial communities from Barre Woods Harvard Forest LTER site, Petersham, Massachusetts, United States - Inc-BW-C-7-M | ecosystem: Environmental > Terrestrial > Soil >...
CGTCTACCGATGCCGCCTTCTGGGCAGATGCCGAAGGGCCGGATATTTAGGGGCGCGGGCGGCTCCCGTCAACAGACCGTCCCTAGCCGGACAAAAATGAGCTTTCCCAAGGCCACGCCCGATTGGCCAAATGGCGTTTGAGAAGTCAATCGACCAGAGCGCCGCGAATTCGATCAAGAAAGCTCTGCGGCGCGGCGTCCCCAATGCGATCGAGATTGCCTGCGAAATTCGCCATGTGTTCGCGGATTGCGGATTCCAGGGTATCTCCGGTGTTGGCGATTTTTACACCCGGACGTCCGTCAAGCCATCTTGCCGTGTCCAACTGATGATCGGTCGTGTGTTCGCGATGCGCAGCGCTGCGAGGCACCAGAACCAACGGCCGGCCGATTTGCATTGCTGTTATGACAGTGCCCATGCCGGCGTGGGCAACAATGATTTCAGAGCTTTCAACAAACTGCTCGAACTCCGCTGGCGAAACACTCCTGCTCCAACTCATGGCCTGCGGCACATATTGGCCCGCACCGATTTGCGCATGGACTTTTGTGTCGGGATGCGCCTTCGACCAATTGTCCATCATTCTGATAAGGCGGTCAAAGGGCACCAATGAGCCGACGGTGACAAATATCACAGCACCGCACCCCAATAGTGGGGGCCTGCTGGAGTTTGAAGATGACTCCATTGGGTCAGCCAAACGTCCGCGAAGCGGCGCGCGTATGCGCCGGACGACGACAACCGTTCGCAATTTGCGATGCTATCGATCCAGATGGTCTTCGCGCCAAACACTTTCTTTGCCAGGGCGAGTGCCATCAAACCAGGCGCCGAACCGGTTGTAATGACGACGGTCGGTCTTTCCAGCAAAAAAATTCTCACAAGCTGAATCGCCAGAACGATGAATCCCCACCGGTCCCAACGCGTAACACCGCGAACCGTATAATACCGATGGTTTCGAACTTGTTCCGAATAATGCGAGTCCAGACTCACAAACACGACATCCAAGCCGTCAAATGCTCCATAAAGGCGGCGCAGTTGAACCCAATGGCCGCCCCCGGAAGCCACGGCGAGTACTTTAGTTTTTGAATTCAATAGGCTTTTTGGCGACATGCCGTTAAGTGCCCCCAGTTAATACCTACGATCTCCGCCGGCTTTAGCACGGACTTCTGAACTTTTACCAAAAGAGTTGTTATAGTAAGTAAATGCCTTCCGACCCTGTCGGTTCGCTGTCGGATGGAAGCAAAAGACAAGAAGTTAAGGGACGGTGGCCCCCTCCGACTGCCTGGACAAAAATGGCCTTCTGGCGATTTGGCCGATTGGCTAAACACACTATCCGCAAAAAGGAACAACGATTGGAAGCGAAGCTGGTTTCGATCTTCGGAGGCTCGGGCTTTCTGGGCCGTCACACGGTCAGGTCCCTGGCCAAGACAGGCTGGCGCATCCGGGTCTGCGTGCGTCACCCCAATATGGCGTTCTTCCTGAAGCCGGCCGGCACCGTGGGCCAGATTGCGCCCTTCAAATGCGATGTGACCGATGCGGACCAGGTCGCTGCCGCCGTCGCCGGCGCGGAGGCGGTGGTCAACCTGACCGGCATTCTCCATTCGCGCGGACAGAGCTTTGAAGACGTGCATTGCGACGGCGCCGGGAACATCGCGCAAGCAGCGGCACGCGCCGGTGTGCGCGCATTGGTACATGTTTCGGCCATCGGCGCGGACAGCGAATCGGATTCGCGTTACGCCCAGACCAAGGCCGAGGGTGAAGCGCGGGTACGGGCTGCATTTCCTGGGGCAACCATCCTGCGGCCTTCCCTTGTGTTCGGACCCGAGGATGATTTCTTCAACCGCTTCGCCGGGTTAGCCCGCATTTCGCCCATCCTGCCGCTGATCGGTGGCGGCAGGACCCGTTTTCAACCTGTGTTTGTGGGCGATGTGGCGGCGGCCGTTGGCGTGGTGCTCTCGAGCGAAGCCTCGAGGGGCAGGACCTATGAGCTGGGCGGGCCGATGACCTACAGTTTCAGGGAACTCATGGAAATCGTGTGCCGGGAGACCGGCCGCAAACGGCTGCTGTTGCCCCTGCCCTTTGGGCTGGCGCTGTTCAAATCCTTTTTCCTGCAGCTGATGCCCAAACCGCTCCTGACCCCCGATCAGGTCAGGCTGCTCAAACATGACAATGTTGTTTCGCCCACCGCGCTGACCCTGGCGGACCTTGGTATCGCCGCCAACTCGGTCGAGGCGGAAGTACCGGGCTATCTGTGGCGGTTCCGCGCCAAGGGCGAATATGCGGATCTGGCGGCCGGCGCGAAGTTCAGATCATCAACCACGCAATAAGAGCGATACCGGCGGCGATGCGGTACCAGCCGAATGGCGACAGGCCATATTTGGCCACCACATTCAGGAAGCCGCGGATCACCACCCAGGCAACGAGGAAAGACACGACGAAGCCGACGGCGATGTCATATTCCTGGCCATGGCTGAGAGCGGCGCCCTTCTTGTAAAGCTCGAACACCGTGGCACCCAGCATGGTGGGCACCGCCAGATAGAATGTGAACAGCGTGGCGGCCTTGCGCTCCACGCCCAGAAGCTCACCGCCCAGGATGGTGGCGCCTGAGCGCGAAGTGCCAGGGATCAGGGCCAGTATCTGGCAGACACCGATCTGGAAGGCCTTGGCCAAGGGCAGCTTGTCACCATGGAACCAGCGCGGCTTGGGCGCCAGGCGCTCCAGCACCAGTATGACGACGCCACCGATGATCCAGCAGGCGGCGATGAAGGGCATGGCGATGGCGGGATTGAGCAGCGTGTCGTTGATGTGTTTGGACAGAAGCACGCCCACAATCGCGGAAGGCAGGAAGGCGATGATCACGCTGAGGGCGAAGCGGCGCGCCTCGGCGGAACTGGGAAGGCCGATCAGGGCCTGCCAGAATGTCTGAAAATAGATCGCCACCACCGCCAGGACGGCGCCGAGCTGGATGACGACGGTGAAAGCCTCCCACTCGTCGCCAAGACCCAGCAGCCTTTCGGTCACCAGCAGATGAGCGGTGGACGAGACCGGCAGGAATTCGGTCAGGCCCTCGACAATGCCCAGGATGATGGAAGTGATGATGTCGTGCATGAAGCCCGCCGCTGAATCGCGGGGCGACCCTAGCATCCGCGCCGGCCCCTGCCCCGTCTTAAGTTTTGGTATGGTTGGCGCGATGGCAGAAAAGAGAATCAGGCGGGGCGGCTGGCTGGGGCGCATTCTGGTCCTGTTGTTCCTGGCGGTGGTGGCGGCCCCGGTGGCGCTGCTGCTGCTCTTCCGTTTTCTGCCCGTGCCGGGCACGCCGGAGATGCTGCTGAGCCTGGTCGAGGGTAAGGGCGCGCGTTATGCTTGGACGGATGCGATCAATCCGGTGCTGGGCCGCTCGGTGATCGGTTCGGAGGACCAGAATTTCTGTTCCCATAACGGTTTCGACTGGGCGGCGCTGAACCAGGTGATGCAGGAGTATCGCCGCCACCCCGAGCGGCCGATGCGGGGCGCCAGCACCCTCTCCCAGCAGACCGCGCGCAGCCTGTTCCTGGTGCCCGCGCGCAGCTGGATCCGCAAAGGGGCTGAAGCCTATCTGACCGTTTTACTCGAGGCATTGTGGCCGAAAAAACGGATTCTCGAGACCTATCTCAATTTGGTGGATTGGGGACACGGGAACTTCGGCGCCGAGGCCGCGGCGCGGGCCTATTTCCACACCAGCGCGGCGCGGCTGACGCGGAACGAGGCGGCGCGGCTGGCGGCGATTTTGCCCGACCCCAGCAAATGGAACGCCACCGTGCCCGGGCCTTATGTGACGGAGCGCGCCCGGATTCTGCTGGGTCAGGCGGCGGTGGTTTCGCGGGACGGGCTGGATGCCTGCATCCGATAAGCGTTAAAGAGAAGCGATGCGCCGCCTGATTCACCTGATACTGTCGCCAAGCTGCCGCCTTGCCCGCCTGATGGTGGCGGAAAAGCGTGTCGCCTGCGACCAGGTGGCCGCCGAGGATGGGCGCAATCCCATGCCGGTGTTCGTGGAGATGGACGGCACAAGGTGCGAAGGGGTTTGGGCGATCCTGGATCACCTGGAAGGCCATTATCCCGAGCATCCCCTGGCGCCGGAAGATGCGGGCGAGCGGCGCGAATCACTGCGCTGGCTGGACTGGGCGATGGGACCCTTCCATGAACAGGTCACCCAGCGCATTGTTTATGAAAAGGCCGGCCAGCGCTTTACCGGCGCGCCAGGCCGGCGGGCGCCGGACATGAATGTGATCCGCCAGGGACGCGACGAACTGAAACTGGCGCTGGCGGCTCTCGGCAAGGCGGCCGAGACCAACGGCAATCTGGCGGCGCGGGCGCCGTCATTGGGCGATTTCGCGGTGGCGGCGCATCTTTCGGCGCTGGATTATTATGGGGAAGTGCCGTGGGAGGCCTATCCCGCCGCTGCCGAATGGTATGTGCGGATGAAATCGCGGCCAAGCTTCCGGTCGCTGTTGTTGGACCGCGTGCCGGGCCAGCCGCCGGTGGCGCATTACGCGGAACTGGATTTTTGAGAGTCTGAAATCCGATCCCGCCTGTAGGGTGGCGACGATTTCCCGAAGATGCCATGTTTGCCGGCATGTGGGATGGCATGACCTTGATACCGGGGCGGCAATGCGGGGAATGCACTGTCTGCTGTGTGGCGCCCAGCATCGACAAGCCGGAAATCCAGAAACTGTCCGGCGCGCCCTGCCGTCATTGCACCGGAGGCGGCTGCGCCATCTATGAAACGCGGCCGCCGGTATGCCGGGGCTTCTATTGCGCCTGGCGAACCGTCGATATTTTCAGCGAGGACTGGCGCCCCGACAAATCCGGCGTGCTGGCGCAAGTCGAGACGGAAGGCATTCCGGAGCATTTCGAACTTTCCACCGGCATCGGGCTGATGCTGGTGGGCAATCCGGCGAAGATCGTGCGGCGGAAATGGTTCCAGGACTTTGTCATGACCGGGGTGATGAACTCCGTGCCGCTGTTCCTGTCCCTGCCGGGGCCGCGCGGCCACCAGGCGGCGACCGTGCTGTTGAACACAGAGCAAATGCGGAACGCGGTGGCGCGGGGAACCGTGAAGGATGCGCTGGAGGCGGCGCTCAAGATCCTGCGGCGCTGGAAATTCAGCCCCGCCGTCATCACCAATTCAGGAAACGATGTGAGCCTTCCTCCGGACGGAAGCTAGCCGGTCTTGCGCCTGGCCCTGACCATCCGCTGCAAGACGGGCGGAACCCAATCCTGCATGAAATGGCGAAACTGAACACGCCAGTCGCGCGAATCGGTACTTTTTGGGCGCGCTTGAAATGTCGTTGTGCGCACCGGGACATCCTGCAATCCGGATTCGGGCGCGGTGTAATAATAGAGTGCCATTGAGCGCCGGGTTCTTTCCGGTGGACATGTCAGGGGATCGGGGTGGCCATGAAAACTGTCCAATTCCGTATTGAATATGACGGCTCTGCCCAGCCGGGGCGCCACCTTGTGCCGGACTTCAGACATATCCTTGGCCCATAATTCCAGGTCCCCGCCATAGGAGGAATCCCAATCGTCGTTCAGATAGATGAGTAAATTGATCCGCCGCAGAGCATTCAGGCCCCTGTGGATATTAAAATCTGCGTGGATGCCCAGATGGCCGCCGCGTTTGATCTCATGCAGGCCGGCGCCGGCATAATAAGGGTCGGCAATCAGATTTTGAATTCCAGTTAGCGCCTCGATGAAACGCATCATCGGCTCGGCATTCATTTCGGCCAAAAAGCTGCGCAGAAATGGCGCATTCAGCTCATGGGGCTGCCATTCGTATTTGAGACGCTCTTGCGGCCGGTTGTAATATTTCTTGTCTGTCGAGGCGAGCGGCCATTCCGCCAGGAGACCGCGCAGAATGTCCTTGTCCATGAAATCGTCTATGACGATGTGGGGGAACGGCTCGGCGGCAACATACTGGTCATGGAGTCGTGCTCCTGCCTCGATGCACTGCGCCTTGTCGAGGGCGATCACATCGGAAGAAAGCCGGGTTAATTCAAGCAAAGGCACGTCATGACCCCACGGATTTGATACCGGAGAAAATTAGATGATCGGCGACGTGCTGTCATTGTCTATTCGTGGTTACCGGGCCTGGTGAATGTGAACAGGCGCGAAAACACCCGGCTGCGAATTGACTTGCGCGAAAATCAGCTACTGCGCCGGACGCGGTGGCGGGGCGGTGGGATCGACGGAGCCCAGGCCGACCACTGCGCCGGACGCCAGGATATGATCCTTCATCGCGCCGGTCAGGCTGACATAGGTGGCCGCCGCATCCACCGGGATGGTGGTGTCGAGTGCGAAGACCTGAAGATGATAAGGGTGCTTGGGGCCTGCGGGAGTGCGCGGTCCCATATAGGGCTGGGCGGCGCCCCTGGCGTTGGGGCCATAGCTTGAGCCGGCGGGATTGCCGGTGGCTGGCATGCCCGCGTCGAGCTTGGTGACATTGGCGGGGATGTTCCAGAGCGTCCAATGTAGGATCGGGTAGCCGTCGCGCATCGTGCCGCCGGTATCCTGCATGATCACGGCATAGGATTTGGTGCCGGACGGGCCAGCAGTCCATACCAAGCCCGGGAAGGTGTTGGTGCGGTACTGGGTGTTCTCGTAGGGAATGTCGCCGCCATCCTTGAAGGCGGGGGTGGTGACGGTGAGTTTGGCGCTGCCCTTGGCGGGGAACTCGACCAGGGCGTTGGCATGAGGCGGCGCGGCGGAGGTTGGCTGGGCAAAGCCGGGCACCGCCAGAACGGCAAGGAACGCGGCGGCGATTATGGTTTTCATGGGCTTTTCCTTGGTAATGTCAGCTGATTTGCGGCGGGATACTCACCGATTTTCCGGAAGCATGAAAGTGGTTATCTGTGGCAAAAGCTTGGCGTCATGCCCGATCCAGAGACCATAAAAGAAGAGATCAAGGCCCGCGCGCTGGGCGCGGGTTTCGCCCCGGAGCATGATCTCGCGGAGCGTGATTGAGACGATGGCTGGAGAATGAGCGCGCGAGATCATGCGACAATAAAACAAGACATCAAAGCCTGCGCCCTGGGCGCAGGCTTTGATGTGGTGCGTTTTGCAGTGGCCGAGGCGAGCCTGCGCAATCGCGAGGGCCTCAGCGCCTATCTCGCCGCAGGCCGTCATGGCGAGATGGAATGGATGGAAACACGCGCCGAGGAACGCGCCGATCCCAAAATATTATGGGCCGCAGCGAAAAGCGTGGTGGTGGTGGGGCTGAATTACGGCCCCAAGGGCGATCCGCTGGCGATTTTGACGCGCAAGGATCGCGGCGCGATTTCAGTTTACGCGTCAGGAGACGATTATCACGATCTGATCAAGAAGAAGCTCAAACTGGTGGCGGGCGCGATCTTCGAAAAATACCGCGCCGAGGTGAAAGTCTTCGTCGACACAGCACCGGTGATGGAAAAACCGCTGGCTGAGAAAGCCGGCATGGGCTGGCAGGGCAAGCACACCAATCTGGTCTCCCGCGAGTTCGGGTCCTGGCTGTTCCTGGGTTCGATCTTCACCAGCCTGGAACTGCCGCCGGACGAAGCGGAGCAGGATCATTGCGGGGCCTGCCATGCCTGCCTGGACGTATGCCCCACCGCCGCCTTCCCGGCGCCCTATCAGCTGGATGCGCGGCGCTGCATTTCCTATCTCACCATCGAGCATAGGGGGCCGATCCCGCGCGTGTTGCGCGCGGCCATGGGCAATCGCATCTATGGCTGCGACGATTGCCTGGCCGTCTGCCCCTGGAACAAGTTTGCCTCCGCCAGCGCGGTTCTCAATCCGCGCGAGGAACTGGCTTCGCCACGCCTTGCCACGCTGGCGCGGCTGGATGATGGAGCGTTTCGTGCCCTGTTTCGCAAATCGCCGGTCAAGCGCATCGGCCGCGACCGCTTTGTCCGCAATGTGCTGATCGCGATCGGCAACAGCGGTGACGCGGCATTGGCGGCGGAAGCGCGCGCGCTATTGCGTGACGCTTCGCCGCTGGTGCGCGGCGCGGCGGTGTGGGCGCTGGAACGCTTGCTGCCGCGCGCGGAGTTCACGTCTCTCGCCGCAGAAACTTCCGAGAGCAACCCCGATGTGCTGGCGGAGTGGGAGGCTATTTCTTCTTGGGTTTGACAAGAGGCTTGGGCAGCGAAGTCATGGACGCCGCGTCCAGGGCCGCGATATTGCGTTTGGCCGCGTCCGCCGTTTCCGGCGCCGGGCCCAATCCCAGAGCCGTCTGAAAATCCTGACGGGCGCCGGGCAGATCGCCGCTGTCGCGCCGGATGCTGCCGCGCTCCACCATCGCTTCGGCATTCTTGGGCGAAAGCTTCAGCGCCGCCTCGACATCGGCGCGGGCGTCGATGATGTGGTTCTGAGCGTGGCGGGCGCTGGCCCTGAGTACCAGGAGGTCGGGACGTCTGGCATTGATCGCCAGCGCGGCGTTGAGATCGGATTCAACCTCGGGCCAGTCGGATTGCATGGCCTGGGCGCGGGCGAGATCGGCGTAAAGATCGGCGTCGCTGGCCGAGAGAGCCAATGCTGCCTGAAAACTTTCCACCGCCTTGCTGATTTCGCCCTGAAGCATCCAGGCATTGCCGGCCTGGTCGAACAGGGAAGACCTGAGATCGCCCATGCCGGGCGCGCGGGCCAGCGAATCCAGCTTTGCGGCGGCTTCGGCGTAACGTTTGAGGCCCACCAGCGCCACCGCGGCGCAATGCTGGGCGGGAGGACCGCCGCGCTCATTGGCCCATTTGCCGGCGGCGCCCAGGGCGGCGGCAGGATCGAGATTCGCCAGACTGAGGCAATTGTCGTAGCGCTGCTTGTCGGCTTCCCTTTGCGTGATGCTGGGCGCGGCGGCGGCAGAACCCGCGACACACAATAGGACAACCAGAAGGAGCGAACGGGTCAGCATGGGACCGATCATGCCACGATCTTTGCGGCAAAAACACGGAAGTGGCAGCCCCTGACGCATCTGTTAGGGTGCCGGCGGGAGGATAGTATGACGCCGCGCACCGGCCTGGTTCTGGCCGCTCTTCTGATATTGCTCGCCCCCGCCGCGGGGGCGCAGGATCTGCCGCCCGATCAGCAATTGCCGCCCCACGCCGCCCCCACCCAGCATGTCGAGGTCGGCCAATTGCCGGCGCTGGACACCACGCCGCAATACGATCCCGATGCGGCCACCAACGCCTATCTTGCCCGCGTCAGCGGCACGGCGCGCGAGAAATCCGACGCCTATACCAATGGCGGTTATGGACTGGCGCTGCTGAACCTGGTTTACGGACTGGCGGTCGCAGGGCTTCTTTTGTGGCTGCAGATTTCCGCGCGTGTCCGCGACTGGGCCGAGGCGCGCAGCCGCAGCCGCATCGTCCAGGCGATGCTGTATGGGGTGATCTATGTTTCCGCCATCACCGCGGCGAGCCTGCCACTGAGCCTCTATGAAGGCTTTTTCCGCCAGCACGCCTATGGACTGTCCAATCAGAGCTTCGCGGACTGGGCGGGGGATTTCGCCACGCTGTTTGGCGTGACGCTGGTGGCCGCCGCGATATTCCTGCCTGTCTTCTATGCCGTCCTCCGCAAGGCACGCCATGACTGGTGGCTATGGGGCGCGGGCGCGGCGATATTATTCATGGTGGCCGCACAGGTGATTTATCCCCTCGCCGTGGCGCCCTTGTTCAATCACTATTCCGCGCTTCCCAAAGGGCCGTTGAAACAGGACATCCTGTCGCTGGCGCGCGCCAATGGAATTTCGACGGACATCATCTGGCTGGCAGATGAATCGCGCCAATGGAAGGGCATTTCCGCCAATGTCTCCGGTTTCCTGGGCACCACGCGCATCACGCTGAACGACAATCTCCTCAGCCAGGGTACGCATGACGAAGTTCTGGCGGTGCTGGGCCATGAGATGGGCCATTATGTGATGGACCATACCGTGCGGCTTATCCTTCTCATGGGTCTGGTGATCATCGCGGGTTTCGCCGCGGTGGCGTTTGCCTTTCGCCTGGCAACCGGCCTGTTCGGCGGCAACTGGCAGGTGCGCCAGCCGGACGACATTGCCGGGCTGCCGCTTCTGGTGGCGCTGATGAGCATTTTCCTGTTCCTGGCCACTCCCGTGACCAATTCCATCGTGCGCAGCACCGAGGCAGAAGCCGATCTGTTTGGCGTCAATGCGGTGAGAAAGCCCGATGCCTTCGCCAGCCTGGTGCTGAAGCTTTCGCCCTACCGCAAGCTCGATCCGGGAGGGATCGAGGAGGCGCTGCTTTATGACCATCCCTCCGGCCGCAATCGCATCGCCGTGATGACGCGCTGGAAGAAGGAACATATCCGCGACCTGGATATCAGGGACACGGTGGCGGAAAATCCACATTGATTGCTAGGGGAGACGCTCCGCGAGCGCCGGATAGAGCGGGCTGCCAGCCTTTGCTTCCAGGCGCTCCAGAAGCATTTTGCAAGCCGCGCGCGCCTCGGCGTTCCAGTCGGCGGTGAGCGAAGCGGCCAGCTGGGCCTGACTTTTCAAGATCACGCCATCGTCCAGCACCTTGAGGCCATTGGCCTTGAGGGTGGCGCCGCTGGTGGTGATGTCCACAATCACCTCAGCGGTGCCCGCCGCGGGCGCGCCTTCGGTGGCGCCGGCGCTGGGGACGATGCGGTAATCACCGATGCCGGCATGGGCGAAGAAGCCCCGCGTCAGCTGGGCGTATTTGGTCGCAACCCGCAGGCGGTGGCGATGCGTAGCCGCATAGGCGGCGCAGACATCATCCAGATCCGCCATGGTCGAGACGTCGATCCAGTACCCCGACACCGCGACTACGACATCGGCAAAGCCGAAGCCCATAGGGGCGACAAGATGCATGCGTCCTTCCAGCTCGGGCGCGGCCTCGCGCAAGAGATCCTCGCCCGTGATGCCGAGATGGACGTCGCCCGCCAGAAGGGAAGACGCGATTTCGCCGGCCGAGAGCAGCATGACCTCGACGCCGGGCAGGCCGTTGAAGGCGGCGCGATAGCCGCGCGCGCCCGCCGTCTGTTCCAGCTTGAGGCCGGCAGCGGCGAACCAGGCGTCGCAGGCCTCTTTCAATCGCCCCTTGGAAGGAAGCGCGATGGTGAGCATCAAGCGCCTCCCGCGAATTTGCGCGCCGCCAACATGCGCTCGGTCCGGAGGGCGCAGCCGATGGCGCTGGTATGGCCGGCGCCCAGCGATTCCATCAGCGTGTCGTAGCGGCCGCCGCCCGCGACCTGGACCGGACCTTCCCTGTCGCGCGACCAGAGTTCGAAAACAAAGCCGGTGTAATATTCCATATTGCGGCCGAAATGAGCGGTGAAGCGCACCCGCGAAAGGTCAACCCCCAGGCTGGCGATGGTTTTCAGCCGCGCCCGCATCGCCGCCAGCGGCGCGTCGAGCGTGATGCCCGCCGCCGCCAGAAGCGCAGAAATCTCGTCCAGCGCTTCACCTGCGGGGCCGGAGATGCCGAACAATTTTGTGATCGCGCCGGCGATGGCGGGATCCAAATGCAGGGTAGCGGCTTCCGCCGCACGCTCCATGGCGCGGGCAATGACCTCCTGGCGCTCGCGACCCGCGGGCGGCGCGCCAGCTTCGGCGTCCAACCGTGCCTCGATCTGGCGGCGCGAGAGCGACGCGCCTCCGCCGGAGCCGAGGCGGCGCAGCAAAGTTTCGACATAGCCGGCGCGCCAGAAATGCCGTTTCAGCCGGGTGCGCCAGTGGGGCGGCAGTTCGAGAGCGTCCACCAGGGCGCCGAATAGAGCCAAGTCGCCGAAACGCATCTCGAAATCGCCAAGGCCCACCGCGCGCAGTGACTCGAAGGCCATGGATAGGACTTCCGTCTCACCCACCACGGCGTCCGTCAAACCCAACAGTTCCACACCGGCCTGGAAGAATTGGGTGGGGCGCAGAGGACGCTTGGGCTGGTAGCGGAAGGCAAGGCCGTTATAGCAAAGCCGGGCGGGAAATTTCGCCTTTGATTCCACCGCGTGCCGGCAGATCGGAATGGTGAGGTCGGGACGCAGGCACAATTCGCGCCCGGAAGGATCGGTGAGGGTGAAAGTGCGGCGGCGGATTTCCTCGCCCGAGCGATCGAGGAAAATATCGGCGGGCTGGAGGATGGAGGGTTCCTCGCGGGTGTAACCGCGCGCCGCGAACAGCTTCAGGAGCACAAGCGCCTGATCGTTCAGCGCGCCGATATCGGCGGCGTCGTAATAGGGAAAGGCGGGCATCAGGAGCGCCCCGAGAGAAGCTTCTTGATTTCTGCCACCAGATCGGCGCGCCTGACGCTGAATTGGGCCTGGCGATTGGCCGTCCAGGCGGCGCGGCTTTCCACCGACTTGGCCAGTTCCGCGCCCAGCGCGAGGTCCTTGAGAGTGACTTCGCCGCGCGCGCGCTCATCGCCGCCTTCGATCACCGCGATGGCGGCGCCGCGCCGGTCGGCATATTTCATCTGGTCGCCGAATTTTCCGGTGCCGACATAGGCCTCGGCCCTGAGGCCGGCGGCGCGCAGTTCCGCCACCGTCTGGAAACTGGCGGCGGCATCCGCCTTGTCCATCACCGTCACCACGACCAGGGGCTGGGAGGCGGCGGAAAGGCCGCGCGAGGCCAGTGCCGAGATCAGGCGCGAAACGCCGATGGAAACGCCTGTCGCGGGAACCTGTTGGCCGGTGAAGCGCGCCACCAGATCGTCATAGCGCCCGCCGCCGGCCACCGAGCCGAACACCACAGTCTCGCCGGCTTCGTTCTGCACCGGAAAGGTGAGTTGGGCTTCAAACACAGGACCGGTGTAATAGTCGAGGCCGCGAACTATACCGGTATCGAATCGAATCCGGTCATTCCCGTACCCGCACGACCGTAAGATACTATGGATCGCGTCAATCTCGCTCAGGCCAACTTTGCCGATCTCAGATTTTGAGATTGCGTAAGAAATCTGAGAGTGGGTCGCTTCGTAACTGTTTTGTATTATCGGCTCTTTTGAAACGACAAACATCAGAACACTGCCGATCGCCTCATCCCCTAGTTCGGCCCCTTTGGTGAAGTCCCCCGATTCGTCCTTTCGACCCTTTCCGAGAAGGGCTTTGACCCCTTCGATGCCAAGACGGTCGAGTTTGTCGATAGCTCGCATAACAGTACCCCGGCGAGCGCGATCATCTAGACGAATACCCGCCGTCTCTATCACGCCATCTAAGAGCTTTCGATTGTTAAGCTTGACGATATATTCGCCACGCTTGAGGCCTAACGCCTCCAGCGTGTCGGCCAGCATCATCAGCAGTTCGGCGTCGGCGGAGGGCGAGGCCGATCCCACCGTGTCGGCGTCGAATTGCAGGAATTCGCGGAAGCGGCCGGGGCCGGGCTTTTCGTTGCGCCAGACCGGCCCCAACTGATAGCGGCGGAAGGGCTTGGTGAGGTGCTGGAAGTTGGCGGCGACATAGCGGGCCAGCGGCGCGGTCAGGTCGTAGCGCAACGACAGCCATTGGCCGTCATCGTCCTGAAGCGAGAAGACGCCTTCATTGGGACGGTCGACATCGGGCAGGAACTTGCCTAGGGCGTCGGTATATTCAAAGGCCGGCGTTTCCAGCGCAGAAAAGCCATACGACTCATAGACACGGCGCACGGTCTCGAGCACGGCCCGTTCGGCCGCGATCTCGGCGGGGCCGCGGTCGCGGAAGCCACGGGGCAGCCGCGCTTTGGGGCGGTTCATTTTCGACTCGGCCATAGGGAAATCTGTCTTGAATTGCAGGGGTTTGTAATGGGGGGCCGGAGGGTGGGCAAGGAAGCCGTCCCCTCCCCGGTAAATAACCGATTCTTCAAAGACTTATGACATAAGGGAGCCTTGCCAAGGCCCATGGGGCATGGCGTACATAAGGCGCCGCGGGCGAGCGCGGCCAGGGAGCGATGATGGCAGGCAAAGTCTATTCCGATGCCAAGGCAGCGCTGGACGGCGTATGCTTTGACGGCATGACGGTGATGGCGGGCGGCTTCGGGCTGTGCGGCAATCCGGAAAATCTGATCACCGCCCTGCGCGAGAATGGCGCCCGGGACATCACCATCATCTCCAACAATTGCGGCGCCGACAATCGCGGGTTGTGGGTGCTTTTGGAAAGCGGACAGATCCGCAAGATGATTTCTTCCTATGTCGGCGAGAATAAGCTGTTCGAGAGCCTGTATCTGTCGAACAAACTGGAGCTGGAACTGAATCCGCAAGGCACCCTGGCCGAGCGCATCCGCGCCGGCGGGGCGGGCATCCCGGCCTTTTACACCAAGACCGGCGTCGGCACGGTGGTGGCGGAAGGCAAGCCGACCGAAATGTTCGAGGGCGAGATTTATGTGCGCGAGCGCTGGCTGCGCGCCGATCTTTCCATCGTCAAGGCCTGGAAAGGCGATACCGAAGGCAACCTCGTCTATCGCAAGACGGCGCGCAATTTCAATCCGATGATGGCGATGGCGGGCAAGATCACCATCGCGGAAGTGGAAGAGCTGGTCGAGCCGGGAGCGCTGAATGCGGACTGCATCCATACCCCGGGGATTTTTGTCACCCGCATCTTCCAGGGGACAGACTACAAGAAATATATCGAGCAGCGCACCGTCAGGCCGCGCCCCGCAAAGGAGAGCGTGTAATGGCCTGGACACGCGAACAGATGGCCGCCCGCGCGGCGCGCGAGCTGAAAGACGGGTATTACGTCAATCTCGGAATCGGCATTCCCACCCTGGTGGCCAATTTCATCCCTTCCGGCATGAAGGTCACGCTGCAGAGCGAGAACGGCATGCTGGGGATCGGGCCGTTTCCCTATGAGGGCGACGAAGACCCCGACCTGATCAATGCCGGCAAGCAGACCGTCACTGCCCTGCCCTCCTCAAGCTATTTTTCCTCTGCCGAAAGTTTCGCCATGATCCGCGGCGGTCACATTGACATGGCGGTGCTGGGGGCGATGGAGGTGTCGGAAAAAGGCGACATCGCCAATTGGACCATTCCCGGAAAAATGGTCAAGGGCATGGGCGGGGCGATGGATTTGGTGGCAGGCGTCAAGCGGGTGATCGTGGTGATGGAACATGCCAACAAGGCGGGACAGTCCAAGATCCTGAAGAAATGCAGCCTGCCGCTGACCGGCAGCGCCTGTATCGACATGGTGATCACCGATATGGCGGTATTCGAGGTGGACCGCAAAAAAGGCGGCCTCACCCTGATCGAGCTTGCGCCGGAGGTCACTTTTGTGGACGTGATCGCCAAGACCGAAGCGAGTTTCGCCAGAAGGGTCTAACTCTATCTGTCTTCGTTCGATTTCTATTCCCATCGCTACGTCCGGTATATGCTCGGATGGTAGCATGTAGAGGACGGCGGCTTGGACGAGAACGATCTTATAAAAACCGGCATGGAGGTGATCCTCAGGCCGGTTACTGACATCGCTGAAAATGCACTCGGTCGGATGGGTGGAGACTGGCTGAGCGAGTCGCGCGCACGCAATCGCGCAAAGCTGAAGCAAAAGACGGCCAAAATTCTTTCAGACGCGGGTGTTAAAGGCGACGTTGACCCCTCTCCTTCGGTTGTGGCTCCCCTATTGAGCGCCGCACAGGATGAAGGAAGAGAAGACTTGTTGAATGTTTGGGCAAAGTTGCTTGCTGCCGCGCTGAATCCCGCCAGCAGTACCCAATATCGCCGCGAGTTTGTTGAAATCGTTAAGCAGCTTGAACCGGTCGACGTATTGGTACTTCCTTTGCTCGCTAGCTCCGGTTCTTATAAGCCATCGCGCATTGAGTTCATTGCGAGCCAATTGAAGCGCAGAAATCCGGAAATAGAACTCTCAATTCGGAATTTGCTGCGCCTAGATGTAGCAATGGACAACACCATGGGGTCACGCGACAACTGGCCAATAGTAACCGCGCTTGGGCGCGAGCTACTAACATTAGTATCCTAAATTCCGCCGCATCGCCTTTTGCGCTCCGGCACCTCACCCTTCGACAGGCTCAGGGTGAGGACTCTTTGATGGCTGGAGGCCGGGTCAAGCCCGGCCATGGAGGATTTGGGAGAAATAGGAAAGCCGGGCATCGCGGAGACGATGCCCGGCTTTTTCTTGATTACCAGCGTCGTTCAGGCACGTCAATTTTGGCCGTCCGAGCAGGAGCGTCGCGCGGAGCGTACGGACGTACGTGAGCACGCGCGACGCACTCGGCGGCCAAAAGAACGCGCCTACTTATTCTCCGGCGCGACGCCGCCGACAACCGGGGAACCGGTTCCGCTGCAGCCGTCATCGCCGTAATGGATAAACTTCTGGATGCGCTTACCGACATCCACTTCCGCCGTGTAGATGTTGCCTTTGGAATCGACGCTGACCTGGTGCAGCCAGTGCAGATCCCCCGCCATGCGGCCGCTGCGTCCCAGCCGGCCCAGCTCCTGAAGATTAGAACGGTTGAGGATGTAGATGGTCATGTTGGAATTGTCGCCGACATAGAGGCAGCTCTGCGCCGGATCCTTGGAGAAGTTCAGCGACACGGAGGTGCCGGGCGGCGGCGAGTTGGTGTGCTCGCTGATCGCCTGCTCGGCGACGAAGCCGCATTTTCCGGGCTGGCCGGCGGGATTGCTGCAGGGTTTGCCCAGGTTCGGATCAAGGGTGTCAAAAACCTGGAGCCGGTCATTGCCGCGGTCGCAGACATAGGCCTTGCCGTCATTGGCGATCTTCACGCAATGCACCGGGTTGCGGAAGAAGGCCGGTTTCTTGTTGCCCTTGGTATAGTCGTTCATCCAGGGGCCGGCGGCGCGGGCGGCTTCGTCGTCGATCGGATTGTTACCATAGGCGCCGAAATAGCCGATGAACTTGCCGGTGTTGGCGTCGGCGATCAGCACGCGGCGGTTGCCGTAACCATCCGCGACATAAAGGCGGTTGGTCTTGGGATCCACCGTCATGTCGGCGGGCAGATCCAGCACCGGGGTGCCGTTGATGCCGCCATTGGTGTCGTTGGAATTGGGGCCCTGGGGTGTGCCGCCAATCCGCATCTTGAAATTGCCCTTCATGTCGAACTTCTCGACGAAGCCGTCGGCACCGCCGGTCCTGTTGGTGGTCCAGGGCGGGGGTGCTTCCGCCACGCCGCCGCCGCGCGGAGGCCGCCCAACCGCGCCGCCGTTACCCCCCAGCCAGACATTGTCATTCTGGTCGACATAAATGCCGTGCTCGGAATTGGGCCAGATGCAGCCGTCGGCTTCCTTGCAATGGGTGGCCAGCCAGCCCGGATCGGAGGGCCCGCCCCAGGCCTGAAGCAGATTGCCGTCGGTGTCGAATTCCAGCACCGAGGGCGCCGCCTTGCAGCAATCTTCCAGCGGACCATAGGGACGCGGATGGCCGATGCCGTCGATCGGCACGCCCGCGGCGTTCTTGGCGCCGGGCACCGCGTCTTCCAGGCCGGCTTCGTCGGTGGTCAGCGTGCGGGGGCGGTTATAGACCCAGATGTGATCGTGGCTGTCCACATAAAGGCCGCCGACCTGGCCGAGCAGCCAGCTATGCGGCAGGTTCTTGGGCCAGCTGGGATCGGAAACGAAGCCGGGCGCCTTGCCGGTCTTGGATTTGTTGTACACGCCGGTGTTCTGGATCAACCGGTCGAGCACGCCGTTCTTGGTCAAGGCATCGGTGTCGGCAGCGCGCAGTGGTAGCGCTGTCATGCCGGCAAACAGTAAAGCAGAGAACAGTACAGAATTTTTCATCCCCGACCTCTTATTGGTTATGGGGTCGAGTTTTGACTTCCCATAAGGCCTTGTCAATTCGGCCCATTGACCAAGGGGTGCAACTGGATTGCGACTGCCAGGCGTCTGCCCGCAGCAGGCAGGTCGCATTTGGCCACAAAATGGTCTCGATTCCGGCCCACCGCCTTACAAGCTCACGCGGCACGGATTCCTTGCCCCAACGTTTAGAGATCGTGTTCAACCGAGGAGCAAAGCATGAAAAGGTTCCTTATAACCGGCGCCGCCGCCATTCTGTGCCTGGCGGGCGCGGCAAATGCCCAGTCCATCAAGTCGGACCCCAGCGAGACGGTGACGGTGGTGCCGCCTTACTCCACGCAATCCGGCGCTCCGCTGAAAGGCGGCATGCAAACCACCATCGTCTCGCTGAATCGCTATGTCAGTTATCGCGATCTGGATCTTTCCAAGCCGTCGGACAGGATTGAACTCGAAAATCGCGTCCATGCCACGGCTAGGGAGGCTTGCAATGCCTTGGACGCCAAATTTCCGCAGTCGGTCTATATACCCGTCCCGGAAAGCCAGGACTGCGTAGGTTCGGCTTCGCGCGGCGCCCTGGCGATGGCGAATATTCCCAACAACGGCGAATTCACCGAAGAGTAAGCGCGTAAACTTGCAGGCGTGACGCAAACAATGGCCGTGGGTTGGTTGGACCCACGGCCAAGTGTTTTCGGCACTAGCCTTTCGACAGGCGCGAAAAAACCTGCCGGTCCTTGTTGTCCCGCATCAGCATTGTGAGACCGGAAATCGTGGTGAGGCCGAGACCGCCCGGCATTCCGGTTTCCGAATCCGCTTCGATCCTGGAATAGCTTTCGCCGGACACTTTTTCCCATTTTCCGGCGGGCTTTTTTATTTCCACGCTCGCCACCGTCGCCTTCAGCACCAGCCGGACAATCGCGGGATGAGGCGCGGACGGTTTGGTCAGGCTGGGATAGCCGTCGATCATCTGCCAGCCATTGGCCAGCGCCCAGTGGGTGATCTCATCCTTGGTCATGCGGGTTTGCCATTCCAGACGGGATTCTTTGCCAATATTCCGATATTACAGGCGCTCTTCGCAATCGGCCAGCGGCAAACCCTAACCCAAAGTCCGGACAAAAGTCTCGCCGATGTGGCGCAAGGCACCGCACCAGCGAGACTTTTGTATTGCGCGCGCGCCATGCTGATGGTCCGCTGCGGACGAGGCCGTTCGGAGAACAGACCATGCGCAGCTTGCATCGGCACAGGGAGCGCCACCTTGTGGAGCGGATTGGATGGCTGCGCGCCGCCGTGCTGGGCGCCAATGACGGAATCGTCTCGACGGCAAGCCTGATCGTGGGCGTCGCCGCCGCTTCCGCGGCCAAGGCAGACATTGTGCTGGCCGGCACTGCCGCGCTGGTGGCGGGGGCGATGTCGATGGCGGCGGGGGAATATGTCTCGGTCAGTTCCCAATCCGATACCGAGCATGCCGATCTGGCGCGGGAGCGCGAGGAATTGCGGGCGGACCCTGCCGGCGAACAGGCCGAGCTGGCCGGAATATATGTGAAACGCGGTCTCGACCCCGAGCTGGCGCGGCGGGTCGCGCACGAGCTGATGGAAAAGAACGCCCTGGCGGCGCATGCCCGCGACGAGCTGGGAATATCCCAGATCAGCACCGCCCGGCCGATACAGGCGGCGCTCACATCCGCCGCGACATTTTCCGCCGGCGCGGCCATGCCGCTCATCGCCGTCTTGCTCGGCCCGCCTGGCTATCTGATTTTCACGGTATCGGCGGCGTCGCTGGTATTTCTGGGAATATTGGGCGCGCTGGGCGCCAGGACCGGCGGCGCCGATCTGCTGCGCCCCGTAGTCCGCGTGACTTTCTGGGGCGCCATGGCGATGGCCGTCACGGCAGGGATTGGCGCGTTGATCGGGCATGCTGTTTAGCATCTGAAGCCTGGGGGCGGTTATCGCGCCGGCGGCGGCTGGGGAGGAGGCGGTGGCTGCTTTGATGGCGGCGCCGGCTCGCTCGCCTCGGTTTCAAGCCTGCCGGCACCCGTAATCGTTTGCTGGATCTGGCGTGGTGTCGAGGCCAGAATCACTCGGCCTGCACCCGAAATTTGCACCTTGAGATCATCCCTTGGCGCAATGGACACGCGAGCGCCGCCGCCCACGGAAACAACCGCCGTTCCGACATCCAGTTCGCCCAGATCGGCTTTTCCCGCACCGGAGACGGTGAGATCCAGGTGCCCGACAGTGCCTTTTCCTGTCACCGAACCCACCCCGCTGACGGTAATTGCGAGTTCATCTTGATGGATTTCGCCCAGATCCAGTCTGTCCAGGCCACCGACAGAAATTTTTTTCAGGGCAACACCGCTGATCACCGCGTTCAGCCGCTCCTTCTTGCCGCTCTTCTCCTTGTCGTTCTTCTGCTTTTCGTCGGAGACAATGCGGCCCTTGCTCACTCGGACATGGCCCAGCAAATCCGCATCGCCGGTAACCGTCACACGCGGCGGGCCGCCCGCCTGGTAGCGCATATCGACGGGCGCATCCACGTCCAGGCTGTCGCCACCTTCCCAGCGCCACTCCTTGTGGGTCGCCAGGTCGATCAAGGGCTTCACGCCGATGAGGGATTTCTGGTCGTGGAATATTTCCGCGCCGCCGATCATGCGCGCCAGGCCGAAAAAAACCACACAGAGGATCAAGCTCGTGGCGGAAATGACAGCAAGGGTTCTGGACATGGGCGTCTCCGCTATGCGTCGTCGGACGGTTTCAGCAGGCGGTAATTCAGGCGGGCGTAACGCGCGAGCAATCGCAGGCCGACATCTAGCAGCAGCGCCAGCAAGCTGGCGGTCCCGATCACACCGCATATCATCCCCAGCCCGATCAGAGCCTGGATCAGCACATCGCCGCCGGACAACATGCCCATCAGCAGATCAAGGCCGGCGCGGCCCACCACATAGAGCACATAGGCAATGAGAACGGCGCAGGCCAGGAGGGCCAGGAGCACCGGCAGCAACACCAGAAGATTGAATGCCAGCAGCCCCACCAAGGCCATGCCGGCGCCCACAAAGGTGCGGGGATTGCGGCTGGTTTCCCAGTTGCGCAGGCGGGTTTCGGCGCGCAGCTCTCCCGCCAGACGCGAAGGATTGCCCAGCGAGGCGGCGATCTCGGCTTCGCCGCGCCCGCTGGCGACGGCGTCAACAAAGTGCGCTTCATAATCGGCCAGAATGTCGTCCATCTCGGCCGGGGAAAGGCCACGCAACCCCCGGCGCAATGCCCCAAGAAACTGCGTCCGCGTCATGGTTCCTCCGCCAGGATGGCGTCCACGGCGCTGCGAAAGTCCGTCCATTCCGCCCGTTGCGCCACCAGCGCGGCGCGGCCTTGTTCGGTGATCTTATAGTATTTTCTCGGCGCGCCGCCGCCGCTCGATTCGGCCAGATAGGTGGTGACCAGGCCGTCCGCCTGCATCCGGCGCATCAGGGGATAGATGGTGCCCTCGCCCATGCCGATCTGCGCCAGTAGCCGGCTGAAAATTTCGTAGCCATACGAATCGCCCCGCGCCAGCCGCGTCAGGACGCACATTTCCAGCACGCCCTTCTTGAGTTGAATCTGTATGCTTTCGGGCAAAGGCTCCGGTCCGCCGGGATGAGACGGCTCATGATGACCGGAGCCCCGCGACGCCGCAATTGCCGGATCCTCCACGGAGTGATTCGTTTGCCTAGTTCCGATCCGCCATCGCGGTCATCACGTGGCCCGAGCCGCGAATCGTCGTCTCGAGCTTGGCCGGCTTGGTGTCCATGCGCACCGTGCCGGACCCGGTGATACGAATCTGGGCTTCGTCGCGCGGTGCAATTTCCGCCTTGCCGCTGCCGGAAATGTCCACCTCAGCGCTGGTGGTGGAGAGGGCACCGAAATGCGCATCGCCCGCTCCGGAGATTTTCAGGTCGATGTCATCGGCATGCCCCGCGCCGCTGAGCGAACCGCTGCCGGAGATTTGCGCCATGACATGGCCTGCCTGCAGCGCGCCCAAATCCGCCTTGCCGGAACCGGAAATCACCAGCTTCGCATCATGAACCGTGGCGCCGTCCATGCTGGCGGAGCCGCTGCCGCTGATGATGACGGCAAGATGATCGCGCGCAAGCTTTCCCAAGAGCAGCCTGCCGCTGCCTGAGACCACAAATTCATTCAGCGCCACGCCGCTGACGGTGATGTCCAGCGGTTCCTGCGTCTGGCGTCTGGCCCAGAACAGATCCTCATCCGAGGCGATCACCCCGTCGCCGAAGCGCACCTGGCGCAACACGTCTTCCGGACCATTGATCACCACGCGCGGAGCCCCCTTCTCGCTATAATGCACGACCGCCGGCACCCCGACGGCAAGCCGGTCGCCGCCATCCCAGGCCCATTCCCGGTGACCCGGTTGCGTTACCGCCGGCTCACGGAAATTCGCCGAAGACCAGTCGCGCGCCAGCGCGGGCAACGCGCTCAGATACAGCAGGGCGCAGGCACACGCCGCGCGGGCAAAGGACAGATTGGTCATTGCAGTCACTCCTTGGTCTTCCCTTCGAGAACCGTATAGACAACAATATCGTGTTATGCAAGGTATGGTGCATTGCATGTGCTATTTTTGTGCGGAGATTTCGCATGACAGCCATAAAAAATCTTGTTTTCTGCGGATTTTTCCTTTTGGCCGGCGCCTTTGAAGCACAGGCGGAGTCGGGCCAGAGCCTGTCCAGCTACCCGGCTTCCTTCTTTGCCGACGCGCGGCCCAACACCGCCGCCGACATGATCTCCCGCCTGCCCGGCTTCAGTCTGGACACCGGAACGGCAAACACCGCTCGGGGCTTCGGCGGCACGGCGGGCAATATTCTGGTGGATGGGTCCCGCCCGACCGCCAAGACCGATGACCTGAACACCATCCTGCAGCGTATTCCCGCCAGCGAGGTGACGCGGATTGACGTTATCCGCGGCGGCGCGCCGGGCATCGATATGCAGGGCCAGAGCGTGGTCGCCAATATCGTGCGCCGCAGCGACGCGCCCGGCCAGATCATCGTCACCGGCCGCAGCATGTTGATCGAGGATGGCGAGTGGGTGCCAAGCGGCAGCGTGGACTATCGGGGGCAGCACGGGGTGTTGCGCTATGAAGCGGCCTTGGCGCGCACCGCTTCGATTTGGGACGATTCCCCCGGATTCGGCTATCGCCGGATCACGCTTCCCGGCGGCGCGCCGCAACGGGATGAAGCGCGGCGGCTTGGCATCATGCAATTGGGCTGGAGCGCCCATGGCGAGGTGATTGCGCCTCTTTTGGGCGGCGAATGGAGCAACAATCTCACCCTGCAGACCACCGATTATACCAGCAGCCAATTGTATGCGGGCTATGGCGGATCGCGTTTTGATTCCATCACCCGCAAGCGCAATGGCGAGTTCGGCAGCCATTGGCAGAAGACGCTGGGCGAATTCAACCTGGAGACGCTTATTTTGCAGCGGCTGGGCGGCGAAACGGACGTCAACACCAGCGCAAAACCTGGCGACAGCGCGATTTTCCTGGGCAACAAAAACAGCGGCGAGAGTATCGCCCGCGCGACATTGCGTTATGCGGTATCGCCGCGGCTGAATTTGGAAACCGGCGCCGAAGGGGCTTACAATTTCCTCAATGGCCGTTCCAGCTATGCCGACAATGGCGCCGCCATCGCTTTGCCGAACACCAATGTCGCGGTGGACGAAAAGCGCGGCGAGATTTTCGCGAACTCAAGCTGGAAGATCACGCCGGACTTTTCTCTGGAAAGCGGCGCGCGGCTGGAATATTCCGTGATTGCCGAAAGCGGGGACACCAACCGCAGGCGCGACTTCCTCTATGTCAAGCCGCGGCTTTTGCTGGCCTGGACGCCCGACAGCCTCACCCAGCTTCGCCTGCGCGCCGAGCGCGTGGTGGGCCAACTGAACATGGCCGATTTTGTCGCCAGCAGCAGCCTGTCAACCTATGGCGTGGCTGCCGGCAATGCCGATCTGCGTCCCGACCAGCGCTGGCAATTCGAAGCCAATCTGGAACGTCATTTCGGAGACAAGGGTGCGCTGGTTCTGAGCGTATTGCATGAAGATATCACCGACCTGGAGGATTATATTCCGGTCGGCGGCGGGCTGGATGCGCCGGGCAATATTCCCCGCACCGTCAATGACAAATTCACCCTCAGCGGGACCATGCCGCTGGACTGGTTGGGCCTGAAAAACGGCCTGCTGAAGCCCGCTTTTTACTGGTATGAAAGCCGTCTCAACGATCCGGTCACCGGCATGCCGCGGCGCATCTCCGCACAGCACGACCGCAACCTGACAGCCGAAATCAGCCAGGACCTGGACGCCTGGAACTCGACCTGGGTATTCGGCGCTTCGCCTTCCTTCAGCAATGAAGTCTGGCGCATTGCCCAGATCAGCATGGTGACGATCCACAATCCCTACACCTATGCCTATTGGACCTGGCACCCGACCGCCAGCCTGAGCATCAAGTTCGAGGCCGACAACATCATTCCCTATCGCTTTGAGCAGGAACTGGTGAACTATGCCGGCCCCCGCAACAGCGCGCCGCTGTCGTCCATTCAGGATGTGGTGAGCCGGACGCGGCCAAGATGGTTTGTCGAATTACGCAAGGCATTCTGAATGGGTCCGAGCCAAAGGCGAGGACGGGCGCACGGCCAAGTGCGCCCCGGGAGCGAAAACACCGACCTACCTCAAGACGAGAGCGGGCGTTTGCCCGCCCAATAGCGGCAGCGTCGTGGCGCGCCCCGAAAACGGGCGCACGGCCAAGTGCGCCCCGGGAGCGAAAACACCGACCTACCTCAAGACGAGAGCGGGCGTTTGCCCGCCCAACAGCGGCAGCGTCGTGGCGCGCCCCGAAAACGGGCGCACGCCCGCCCAAATCGACGGCTTTTTGGGCACCCAGGAAAGACCCTCCGGCCCGGTTCTTTCAACCTTGCTTTTGGACATCCCCGCCCATAGTTTCCGGCCTCTTTAAAAGGCATGTGCAGTCGTAGCTCAGTTGGTTAGAGCGCCGGATTGTGGATCCGGAGGTCGGTGGTTCAAGCCCACCCGACTGTACCATTGTCCCCATGTTGGAGGATGCCCGCCAAAACCAAGGCAGCCGGCCCTTTTCCGTCCTTCCGGGGGCAGGCTAGTCTGGCGTCATGGCCCGCAAATTCCTTACGATCGCCGTCCTGTTCCTGTTGGCGGGTCTTGCCGCCCTTTATTGGTATATGCGGCCCCTGCCGATCCTGACCGTCACCAGCTGGGCGGGCGCCTATGGCCGCGCCCAGGCCGCCGCCCAGATGCGCCCCTTTGCGAGCGCAAACCGTGTCGATGTGCATATCGCCCAGTGGGAAGGCGAGCTTTCCGACCTGAAAGGCGATGTGATCGACTTCGAACTGCCCAAAGCGGTAGAAGCCTGCCATCGCGGCCTCCTGGAAAAGATCGATGCCGCCAGCCTGCCCGACGGCGATGGCGGCACCCCGGCGGCGCGGGATTTCGTGCCCGGCGCGATCGGCGCCTGCTGGGTCGGCAACAATGTGTATTCGCAGATTATCATCAGCGGCAAATTCGCCGGCGCCGCGCCCGCCACGCTGGCGGATTTTTTCGACAGAGCGAAGTTTCCCGGCAAGCGCGCTCTCAAGCGCGGCAGCGGAAAATACAACCTCGAGATGGCGCTGCTGGCCGATGGAATCGCGCCAAAGGACGTTTATGCCACCTTGTCCACCGACCTGGGGCTGGCGCGGGCGCTGCACAAGCTGGACAGTCTCAGTCCCGATCTCATCTGGTACGACAAGGACAATGAATCGCTGGCATTGATACAAGAAGGCGGCGCAATGTTCGCCACGGCCTTGAACATCCAGCTGTTCGACGCGGCCCAGCATGGGGCCAAGCCAAATGTGATCTGGGACCGGCAGCTTTACGAGTTCGACGCCTTTGGCATACCCGCAGGAGATCCCAAGAAGAACCTGGCGATGGATTACATTCGCTTCGCCACCGGAGCGAAAGCGCTGGCGGGCGTGGCGGACTGGCAGCCCTTCGGCCCGGCGCGGCGGTCGGGCCTGGCCCTGGTGAGTGAAAATCCGGAAACCCATGTGGCGATGCGCGATTTCATGCCCACAGCGCATTTCGACACCGCCTTTGCGGTGGATGACGAGTGGTGGCGCGACAACAGCGCCCGTGTGGATCGTGCCTGGCGGAACTGGCTGGCCGCGCACTGAGTGATGACGCATTGACAGGAACCGGCGCGATGGCCTGAATGGGCGCGCGGTCCGAACCGGTTCTTAAATGGCAGGCTATGTTCTTCGGCGCTTTCTTGGCGCGCTGCCCACCTTATTCATTATTGTCACCCTGACCTTCTTCATGATGCACGCCGCGCCGGGCGGTCCGTTCGATTCCAATCGCCGGTTGCCGCCAGAGGTCGAACACAATATCGAGGCGGCCTACAACCTCGACAAGCCGGTCTACCAGCAATACCTGATCTATCTGGGCCGGCTGGCGCATGGCGATTTGGGCCCCTCGTTCAAGAACAAGGATTTTACTGTGGCGCAACTGATCGGCATCGGCCTGCCGGTCAGCGCCACCATCGGCCTTTCCGCCATGGCGCTGGCGGTGTTTTTCGGCACCCTGATGGGCATCTGGGCGGCGCTCCGGCAAAATCGATGGCAGGATTATTCGGTGATGACCCTGGCCATGATTGGCATCACCATCCCCTCGTTCGTCACCGCGCCGATTCTGACCCTGATCTTCGGTGTTTATGGCGTGACCCTTTTTGGTTATGACATTTCGCTTCCGGTGGGTGGCTGGAACAACGGCGCGCTTCGCAACATGATCCTGCCGGTGACCGTGCTGGCATTGCTCCAGATCGCAGTAATCGCACGACTGATCCGCGGCAGCATGGTGGAGGTGCTGCGCGCCAATTACATCCGCACTGCCCGCGCCAAGGGGGTGCCGACACACCGCATTATTTTCCGGCATGCGCTGCGGGCCGCTATTTTGCCGTTGGTGAGCTATCTGGGGCCGGCCGTGGCGAGCATCCTGACCGGCTCATTGATCGTGGAGGAAATATTCGGGATTCCCGGCATAGGGCGCTATTTTGTGCAGGGCGCGCTCAACCGCGATTATACGCTGATGCTGGGGGTGGTGATCTGTTACGCGACCCTGATCATCGCGCTCAATTTCCTGGCCGACATCATTTATGGCCTGCTCGATCCCCGAGTCCGCCTGACATGATTGCCCCAATCTCATGATAGCAACGGGCGGGAACGCCGAGACGATGGAGTTGGCGCGTGGCATCAAGGGCCGCAGCCTGTGGGTGGACGCGCGGCGGCGGCTGATGCGCAACCGCGCCGCTATGGCCGGCATCATCCTTCTGGCACTGGTAATACTGATGGCACTGCTGGCGCCCCTGCTGTCGCGCTATACTTATAACGAGATCAATTACGACATCGTGGCCTGTGCCCCGAACTGGTGGCCGGCGCAGGCGGCCTGCAAAGCGGGTGGCACGCACTGGTTCGGCACCGACGCAGTGGGCCGCGACCTGTTCGTGCGGGTGCTGTATGGCGCGCGGGTTTCCCTGGCGGTGGGCCTCGTCGCCACGCTGGTGTCGCTGCTGATCGGGGTGATCTATGGCGCGACGGCGGGATACCTGGGCGGGCGGGTGGACAATCTGATGATGCGGATTGTCGATATTCTCTATTCGCTGCCCTTCATCTTCTTCGTCATCATCCTGATGGTGCTGTTCGACCGCAACTTTTTCCTGTTGTTCGTGGCGATCGGCGCTGTGGAATGGCTGACCATGGCCCGCATCGTGCGGGGACAGACGCTTTCCATCAAGCAGAAGGAATTCATCGAAGCGGCGCGGGCGGGCGGGGTTGGCGGCATTGCCATTATCCGCCGCCATATCATTCCCAATGTGGTGGGACCGGTGGTGGTCTATGTCACCCTGACCGTACCGGGAGTGATTTTGACCGAAAGTTTTCTGTCCTTCCTGGGCCTGGGGATTCAGGAGCCCTTGACCAGTTGGGGCGTGCTGATTTCGGACGGGGCCAATGAAATGGAAACCGCCCCCTGGATGCTGATTTTCCCGTCGCTGTTCATGGCGGTGACGTTGTTCTGCTTCAATTTCATCGGCGACGGTTTGCGCGACGCACTGGATCCAAAGGATCGCTGATGCTGCTTTCGATCCGCGACCTGAATGTGCATTTCCACACCCCGGACGGCGATGTTCATGCCGTGAAGGACGTCAACCTGGATATCGCCGAATCAAGTTGCCTGGGCGTGGTGGGCGAAAGCGGTTCGGGCAAGAGCCAGCTTTTCCTGGCCGCCATGGGGCTGCTGGCCGCCAATGGCAGAGCCACCGGCAGCGTCACATACCGCGGGCAGGAATTGCTGGGCACATCCCTGAAAGAGCTGAATGTGTTGCGCGGCTCAAAGATCACCATGATCTTCCAGGATCCCCTCACCTCGCTGACCCCGCACATGACGGTCGGCCGCCAGATTGTCGAGGCGTTGGCGCTGCACCGGAAAATGCCGCGAGGCGAGGCCGAGGCGCGCGCCCGGGAGATGCTGGACTATGTGCGCATTTCCGAAAGCGCGCGGCGCATGAAGCAATATCCGCATGAATTGTCGGGCGGCATGCGCCAGCGGGTGATGATCGCCATGGCCACCATCACCGGCCCCGATCTTTTGATCGCCGACGAGCCCACCACCGCCCTGGACGTGACGGTGCAGGCGCAGATATTGGAAATCCTGAAAGCCCTGAAGACCGACAAGAAGACCGCCATCGCCCTGATCAGTCATGACATGGGCGTGATCGCCGGCACTGCCGACCAGGTCCAGGTGATGCGCCATGGAAGGGTGGTGGAACAGGGCGCGGTGGACGACATTTTCTATCAGCCGAAGACCGCCTATACCCGCATGCTGCTGGAAGCGATGCCGCGCCTGGACAAAGGCGCCGCGCCTGTGCATGGCCGCATTGGCGGCACACTGCTCGAGGTCAAGGATCTCAGGGTGCGTTTTCCCATCGCCCAGAGTCTTTTTCAAAAGCCGAAGGAATTGCGCGCGGTGGACGGGGTGAGTTTTGTGCTGCGCCAGGGCGAAACGCTGGGCGTGGTGGGCGAATCCGGTTGCGGAAAGTCGACCCTGGCGCGGGCGGTGCTGCAGCTTGTGCCGCAAACCTATCTTCCCAAGGGGGAGCGCACGGTGGTGTGGCTGGGCCGCGATCTTTCCAGCGAAACGCGGGAGGAAATCCGTGCCGCGCGCAAGGAGTTCCAGATCGTGTTCCAGGACCCTCTGGCCAGCCTGGACCCGCGCCAACCGATCGGCGATTCCATCGCCGAACCGCTGAAGGCGCTGGCGCCCGGCCTGTCGGCCAAGGAGCTGCGCGCCAAGGCGGGCGCGATGATGGACAAGGTCGGTCTCGACCGGGCCTGGATCAATCGCTATCCCCATGAATTGTCGGGCGGGCAGAACCAGCGGGTCGGCATTGCCCGCGCCATGATCGTCGAACCCCGCATGGTGGTGTGCGACGAGGCGGTGAGCGCACTGGATGTCTCCATCCAGGCGCAGATCGTGACGCTGCTGAGGCAGCTGCAGGAAGAGACCGGGCTGTCGCTGATATTCATCAGTCATGATCTTTCGGTGGTGCGCCAGCTTTCCCACCGGGTGATGGTTCTGTATCTGGGCCAGGTGGTGGAAATGGGGGATGCGGGCGCGATCTATGGCGATCCGCGCCATCCTTACACCAGGGCGCTGCTCTCAGCGGTGCCGACGCCCGATCCCAGGGCCGAACGGGCGAAGAAGCGCGTACTCTTGACCGGCGATTTGCCTTCGCCGCTGGACCGCCGCGCGCAACTGACTTTCCTCAAGTCGAAACGGATCGAAAATCCGGAAGCCGAACAATACCGGCCTGTTCTGCTCGAAGTGTCGCCGGGACATTTCGTGGCAGAACATGATTGAATTTTTCAATCAGTCCTTGTTCACCATAAATTTCTCAGGGCCGACTTTGAGAAAATGGTAGGTCGATGAACTTGGCAGGATCTGCGCGGTGTAGGTCTGGGCCGGTTTGGTCCAACGCGCCCGCGCCGAGTCGCCGATATCCTGGTCCCAGGTTTCGCCATTGGCCAGCGTGACGGTGAAACTGCCCGCAGCATCAAACTTGTAGGACGTCATCTTGACCGGCGTTTCCGCTTCCTCGTGCTTGGGCGATATCATCCGCATCAGAAATCCCGGGCGTGGAGGCGGCGGTGGCGGGGCGGCGTTGTAGGCCTGCAAAGGCCGCGCGGGCGGCATACCGGGGACGATGGGCGGGACCAATTTCTGCTGCGCGGCGGGCGCGGGCTGAAGGCCAAGCTGGGAACGCATAGGCTGGGCCGCGCCATAGACGCAATCAAGCCAGGTGCGGTCGTCGGGGATGCCACCGCAGCGTGAAATGCCGGAAAGCACATCGTCGCGCGGGCCGGCCAGCGCAGGCGCCGCCAGCGCCACCAGCCCCAGACCAACGACAAAAAAAAGTCTCATGTTCTTCTCCTGCTTCATACTTATGCGGCAGCGGACCGGCCGCTGCTATTGCTTACCGCCAGGCGCATCCCCAAGGGCAACTGGCCGGTGGAACTCCATAAAAGCATGACGCTCTGACGCGGACCAGATCAAGCCCCGGCGTGCTAAAGTCGAAGCCATGACAGGACAGGACGAAAAAGGCTGGAATCGCCGCTGGACGCTGGGCGGCGGCGCGGCGGCGCTGGGACTGGGCTATTTGGCCTTCCGACGGCCCGGCGGCAATGGCTTTAACTGGTCAAAAGCCAGTCCCCGCATCCTGCAGCGCGGCAACTCCGCCGAGCCCGCCACTCTGGATCCCCACAAGTCCGCCAGCAGCTGGGAAGACTGGATCATGGGCGACCTGATGGTCGGGCTGATGCATCACGACGCCGCGGGGAACCCGATCCCCTGCGCCTGCGAAAGCTACAGCGCTTCGGCGGACGGCCTTACCTTCACCATCAAGCTGCGCGAGCATGACTGGTCGGACGGAATGCCGGTAACCGCCGACGATTATGTTTTCTCGCTGCGCCGCATCGGCGATCCCAAGACCGCGTCGCAATATGTTTCCATTCTCTACTTCATCAAGAATATGCAGGAAGCGGCGGAGGGCAAGGTCAAGCCCGAGGAAATCGGGGCGCGGGCGATCGATCCGCGCACGCTGGAAATCCAGGTGCTTTACCAGATGCCCTATATCGACCAGCTTCTGATGCACGCCACCATGTATGCGGTGCCCCGACATGTGGTGGAAAAATATGGCGATGCCTGGACCAATCCAGGCAATTACGTTTCCAACGGCCCCTTTGTCCTGAAGGAATGGGTGCCGAATGGCCATGTCCGGGTGGTCAAGAATCCGCGTTTCTATGCCGCGGACACGGTGCATTTCGATGAAATCTATTACTTCCCCACAGAGGATTCCGCCTCAGCGCTGAAGCGGTTCCGGGCGGGCGAACTGGATCTGGCCAATCGCTGCCCGTCTTACGGCGAAGTGCCGGTGCTGCGCAAAGTCATTCCGCGCGAATTGCGCATCACGCCCATCGTTTCGAATTACTGGCTGCCGGTCAATCATCTGCGCAAGCCGTTCGATGACGTCAGGGTGCGCCAGGCGCTGGCAATGGCAATCGACCGCGAGACCCTGGTGAACAAGGTGCTTCGCATCGGCCAGACTCCGGCCTACACTTACGTGCCGACCGGCATGCCGGACTATCCCTATACCGCCTATGCCCGCTTCCGCGACATGCCCATGCCGGCGCGCGTCGAAAAAGCCAAGGCGCTGCTGGCCGAGGCCGGCTATGGGCCCGGCAATCCCCTCAGTTTCGACCTGACCATGTACAATTCGGTCGAGTGGCGTCTGATTGCGATCACCCTGCAGGCCATGTGGCATGAGGCCGGGATCGCTATGAAGCCGGCGGCGGTGGATTCCCAGATCCTGTACGACATGCTGCGCAAAAAGGATTTCGATGTCGCCACGGCGGGCTGGATCGCCGATTACCGCGACCCCAGGAATTACCTGTCGCTGTTCATGACCTCCAGCACCGACCTGAACTATGGCAGCTATTCCAATCCGCGATACGACCAGCTGGTCGCCAATTCGGATTTCATCCACGATGCGGTGGAGCGGCAGAAGACCATGGCCGAAGCTGAGCAGATTCTGCTGGACGATGCCGGTGTCATAACATTGATCAACGACACGACGCGCGACCTGGTTTCGCCCCAGGTCCAGAACTGGATTTCCAACCCGACGAATTTCAACCGGAGCCGCTGGCTGTCAATCGATCGCAACGACGTGAGTGTTTGAATGACGCTTCGGGCGGTGATCGGCTTGGCTCTGCTGGTGCTGGCTGGAACAGCCCAGGCGCAGACCGAACTTCGGCGCGGCAATGGGGCGGAGCCGGATTCGCTCGATCCGCAATTTGTCGGCGGCACCGCCGAGGAAAATATCCTCAACGATTTGATGGTGGGGCTTGTCACATTGGACGCGGCGGCGCGGCCGATCCCCGGCGTGGCGGAAAGCTGGACGGTGTCGCCGGACGGCAAGAGATGGAGTTTTCACCTGCGCAAGGCCGCCTGGTCGGACGGCAAGCCCGTCAGCGCCGATGATTTCGTGTTCGCCTATCGCAGGCTGCTCGATCCCAAGACCGCGTCGCGCTATGCCTATAATCTGTGGGTGATCAAGAATGCCCGCGCCGTCAGCGGCGGCAAGCTGCCGCTGGGCGCGCTGGGGGTGGAAGCGCCCCGGCCTGACACGCTGATCCTGACGCTGGAACATCCCGCCCCCTATCTGCCGGAGCTTCTCACCCATCCCAGCGCCATGCCGCTGCCGCGTTCCGCGGTCGAGGCCAAAGACGCGGGCTGGGCGAGACCGGGCAATTATGTCAGCGACGGCCCCTATCAGCTGAAAGACTGGGTGCCGAACGATCACATCACGCTGATGAAAAATCCCCGCTTCTATGATGCGGCGAATGTGCGAATCGCCAGCGTGGTCTATTTTCCCACCAGCGACGCCGATGCGGCGCTGAGGCGTTTTCGCGCCGGCGAGCTGGACATGCAGACGCCGGTGCCGATGAGCCAGACCGCCTGGCTCAAGGCCAACATGCCGGGTGTATTGCGCATCACGCCGTCACTGGCGATCGATTATATCGCGATCAATCTTTCCGACGCGCCGCTGAAAGATGCGCGGGTGCGCCGCGCGATCAACCTGGCCTATGACCGCGAGGCGGTCACCCAGAAGGTGCTGAAACAGGGCGAGCCGCCGGCCTATTCCTATGTGCCGCCTGGCACGGCAAACTATCCGGGGAGCGTCGGCGGGGCCCGTAGCGGCAGCGTGCGGACGAGCGACAAAAATCAAGGCGCCGTGATGGATTTTCGCGGGCTGCCCCCGCCCGCCCGGTTGGCCGAGGCGCAGACACTGATGCGGGATGCCGGCTATGGCCCGTTCCAACGCTTGCATTTGAATTACGAGACCACGATCAATTCCGACAATCGCAGGCTGGCGGCGATTTTCCAGGCGATGCTGAAGCCGATCTATATCGACCTTGGCATCCAGACGGTGGAATTGCAGATTCACCTGCGCGATCTGCGCCTGCATCAGTTCGAACTGGCTTCGGCAAACTGGTTCGCCGATTTCAACGATGCCTCGAATTTCCTGGACCTGCTCCGCTCGGACAGCGGCAACAATTACGCCGGCTACCGCAATCCGCACTTCGATGCCGCGATGGATGCGGCGGACAAGGAGCCGGATGCGGCGCGGCGTGGGCGGGCGCTTGCCGGGGCGGAGGCAATCGCGCTCAAGGATTACCCCTGGGTGCCGCTGCGGTTTCCCGCCCAGAGCGATGTGGTGGGCCCGAGGGTGATGGGCTGGACCGCCAATGCCCGGGATTTTCAGGGGACGCGCTGGTTGTGGTTGAAATAGTGGATTTGGCGGAGAAAATAAGGCACTTCTGCGCCGGCTGACCCCATAGCTCAGCAGGGTTCGAGGCGCGTCCAGCGCCGAGAACGGGCGTGCGCCCAAGCACGCCCAGGAAGAGAGGCGCGTCGTGGCGCGCCCCGAGAGTTTGAGGGGCGCCCAGCCCCGAGAACGCGCCGCCCATCAGCGGCAGCGTAATGGGCGCGCCCGGGAAGAGCGGCGGCTTGCCCGCCACAACTCTGCTAAGGTATTGGATGCCTTTGTATGACCCCATAGCTCAGCAGGATAGAGCGGCGGTTTCCTAAACCGTAGGCCGGAAGTTCGAGTCTTCCTGGGGTCACCACAGTATAGGCGGGGGTTATTATGGGGCCCAAGAAGGTAGGCAAACATCACGACAGTGGAAATCACGCTCAAGAGCAGGGCGATACGCCGAAGCCACCAAGATCATGGTTTTGGAATGAAGATGACCCTGTTGCCCGGCTTACGGGATATATTGCCTGCCTGACGCTTGTGTTGGCTATTGTCGGAGTTATTCAGGCGTGGGCCTTCATTCAAAGCGAGCGCGCCTTTGTTTTTGAAAGCCTGGAAAATATAACCCCATTCCCATTGATTCACGACCAGCCCTTGACGGTTTCCATAAGCGTGCAAAACGCCGGGCGAACCGAAGCTGAGATAACGGGGGCCAATTTCACCTATTTGGTTACTGATAAGGCATTGCCACCCAAACCGGCGTACGTCAATGGAGGCAGCAATGCCCTCCCTCATGAGATAGCAGCAGGAGCTACCTATAGAGGTAGTTTTCTTCCACAAGCTTTCGATGGAAAGGTGCGCGCATCGTTCCCGCAAGAGGCAATAAACAAAATCATTTCGGGAGAAATTCAAGTTTATATTTTTGGTTGGATCAAATACCGGGATACCTTCAGTATATTTGGATCGAAAGAAACTGCTTTCTGCGGGATGTTCATTCCCTCCAACGCCGCCGCCACTCAGTTCAATACCTGTGCTGAGGAGGCCTATTTGACCAGGCCCTAAAGACTCAATGCCAAAATGATTGATATTTGTGCCACCACCGCTGCCATGGCCCTGACTTAGGCGCTCCCGGTGGCAAGTGCGCCATAAGTCCGCAGCCATTTCAAAAGCTTGCCGCGCCAGCAGGCCTTGGGAACTTTCAAGCATCAAAATTTTATCATTTCCAGGTCTGCAACCGTTCATCCCCCATTCACATGCGCAGCCTCACGGTCGGCAAGATCGAGAGGCTTTCCTTGACCATGGAGTCAAACATGAAGCGATTTGCAACGGCGCTGGGCGTGGCGGCGGCCCTCATGCTGCTGACGGGCTGTGTTTATCGCGACGGATACGGCTATCGCGGCGGATACGGCTATGGCGGCGGTTATGGTTATGGCCAATCCTATGGGCGCGGCTATGGTGGAAATTACCGGAACGACGATAATTACTCTCGCGGAGGCCAAGGCTATCGCAGAGACGGCGGCCGCGATGATGATGGGCGCTACGATTACCACCGTTGATTAAGTCAACGGACAGCGAATGACCCTGCCTGCTGGCCCGAAGGAGGCCGCAGCGCCATGGCCAGCGGCTTTCAGGCCCGAATCGCCGACGCCCTATTCCTAGTCGGGCTGGACCGTACCGCACTTATCGCAAACGATTTCTGGAAGCTCGGCCAGATTTGTCCGAATGCGTTCAGAGAATCCACCGGGAAGGCTCAGGAGCGCCGGCTGTGGCCCCAGGGGACCGGGCAGCGCGTCCCTTTCCCATATCGCCTGGCCTTTGTGGCCACATTTGGGGCACTCGATCTCGACCGTAAATTGCGCGCGCTTGTCCGGTACTTCGTCCGACATCACCAGGCTCCGCCCAAGATGAGAAGAACCATACGCAGACTGGAGAGACGCGCGCAATTGACACCCCGAGAAGCCGGGACAGGCTAGCCTGTCTCCCTGCGGGGAGGGTGATCGCCTGGTGCTCGTGATGCTGTAGCGATTGCACATTGGTCCAGCCTGCCGCAATTCCGCCGCGATGCATGAAACTTCGCCTTGCGCGGGTTCCATCGGGATAGCTTTCGCGACCAGGCCGTTTCGTCTCCACGGGCAAAACATCCGGCGCGGCTGATCGCGCCGCAACCAGGAGATATGAGATGAACAGCATCATGCGGAAAGCCTTGACGGCAGCACTGCTCAGCAGCGCGGTGGCGCTGGCAACACCTTCTTTCGCGCAACTCGGCGGCGCGGTGGGCGCAACAGCCGGCGGCGCAGGCAGCGCGGCGGGCGGCATCACCGGATCGGCTGGCGGCACGGCAGGCGGCATGGCCGGTGCGAACAGAAGCGGCGTGAACGGCGCGGCCACCACCGGAATCGAGGGCAGCGTCACCACGCCGCCGACCATCGCGGCCACCAACACCGTGAACAGCGCCAACGCTGATGCGCAAAACACCACCGCCAGCGCGATGAACCAGGCGGACGATCAGGCCACGAAGGTGCAACAGGATGCCGCCAAAACTCTGGAAGGCTCTGCGGCGGCGAATACCAAGGCCAATGCCAACATGAGCGCCTCAGCGGGCGGCCAGAGCGCCACGGTAAACAGCGATACCAGCACCAAGGGCATGACCAACATGGCGACCAACGCCACCCCCAGCATGACCCATAAGGTGGGCAAACTGAGCGGCGCCGCCGAAGCCAAGGAGAATGCCCTGGAGGCACAGACCACCAAGGATCTGAACAACCAGCAGGCGACGATAACTGCCAACGGCTCGGCGAACGGATCGGCCAGCGCCACAGCGCAGTAGGAAACCCGCCGGAAGGCCCGCAAGGGCCCGGACGGCGGACGGGACGGCCGGGTGCGAAAGCATCCGGCCGCTTTCTTTGCGCTACGCTGGCGCTAGCAAAGGGTCGCACGGCCCACGAAAGTTGCCTAGCGGCAGCGTAGGCAACGCTTCGCGCCGCGCGACGCTGTCGCTAGCGGCTTCTGGCCGATGCTCCGTTTTCCCGTCCGAGGATCGGTTTTCTTTTGGCTCACCCCGGCGTAAAAGCTGAACAGCCCGGGAGGACCAGACAACATGCCCATCTATCGCGCGCCGGTCGAGGATTTCCGCTTCCTCATCCATGAATTGCTGGAAGTGGAGAAGCATCGCGACCTGCCCCAGTATGAGGACCTGTCTCCCGACCTGATCGACGACATTCTGGTGAATGCCGGCAAGATCTGCGAGGCGGTGCTGCAGCCGCTCAACCAGTCCGGCGACGAGGAAGGCTGTCATTTCGAAAATGGCGTGGTGCGCACGCCCAAGGGATTCAAGGAGGGTTACAAAGCCTATTGCGATGGGGGCTGGGGCGGATTGGGCGCGCCGGCCGAATATGGCGGGGCGGGGATGCCCACCCTTCTGACCATGGCGCTGGGCGAAATGGGGATGGGCGCCAACCAGTCGCTGGCGATGTATCCCATGCTGACGGCCGGCGCCTATGGCGCCTTGATCGCCACCGGGGCGGATTGGATGAAAAAGGCGATCGTGCCGAAAATGGTCTCGGGCGAATGGGCGGGCACCATGTGCCTGACCGAGCCGGGCTGCGGCACCGATTTGCGGCTGATGAAGACCAGGGCGGTGGAGCAGCCGGACGGCACCTATCGGATGAGCGGGACCAAGATTTTCATTTCCGGCGGCGACCAGGATTTGACCGACAACATCATTCACATGGTGATCGCCAAGATCCCCGACGAGAAGGGGCAGATTCACGACGATCTTTCCACCGTCAATTTCTTCCTGGTGCCCAAGGTGCTGGTGAGCGAGGAAGGCAAGATGGGGGCGCGCAATGGCGTGAACACCGGCGGCATCGAGCACAAGATGGGGATCAAGGGCCAAGCGACCTGTGTGCTGAATTTCGATGGCGCGGTGGCCTGGCGGCTGGGCCCCAAGCCGGAACCTTTGAAGCCGGGCGAGAAACGGTCCTCGAGTGCCGGCATGGCGGGGATGTTCGGGATGATGAATGCGGCGCGGCTGGGGGTTGGCGTGCAGAGCATCGGGTTGGGCGATGTCGCCTACCAGAACGGCATGGCCTATGTGCATGAGCGGCGGGTGGGACGGGCATTGACGGGGGCCAAGGAGCCGGACAAGTCCGCCGATCTGGAAATCGTACATCCCGATGTCAAGCGCATGCTGCTGCATGCCCGGGCGTTCGTGGAAGGGGCGCGGGCGCTGGCCTGCTGGACGACATTGAACATGGCCATCGCCCATTCCAAGCGGCCGGAAGCGGAGGCGGCGGGGTATCTCGCCGACCTGATGACGCCGGTGATCAAGGCCTTCTGCACCGACATGGGGTTCGAGGCCACCAATCTGGCGATGCAATGTTATGGCGGCCATGGCTATATCCGCGACAATGGGGTGGAGCAGTTTGTCCGCGATGCCCGCATCAACCAGACCTATGAAGGCGCCAATGGGGTGCAGGCGATGGATCTGGTGGGGCGCAAGCTGGGGCGCAAGGGCGGGGCGGCGCCGCTGGCGCTGTTCACGGCATTGACGGCATGGATCGCGGAGAATGAAAAAGACGAGGCGATGGCGGTTTACGTAAAGGGCGTGAGGCGCGGGCTGGAAGCGTTGCAGGGCGCGACGATGTGGCTGGCGCAGCACGGCATGGCCAATCCCAATGACGCGGGCGCGGGCGCGGTGGACTACCTGCGGCTGATGGGGATTGTTTCGGTGGGCTGGATGTGGGCGCGGATGGCGAAGATTTCGCTGGGCAAGGATGATCCGCTACACAAGGACAAGCTGATGTGCGCGCGGTATTGGATGGAACGGCTGATTCCCGAATGCCCCATGCTGCTGGAGCGTATCCAGGCGGGGAGCGAGACGGTGATGGCGTTCAACTGATGGCAGAATTTGCCATGGACGGCGGATGCACCTGCGGCACCGTGCGCTATCGGCTACTGTCAAAGCCAATGTTCGTCAATTGCTGTCATTGCAGCTGGTGCCAGCGCGAAACCGGCAGCGCCTTTGTGATCAACGCTATCATCGAGGCCGATCGGGTAAACCTGACGCGGGGCGAAGTGGCGATGGTCGAAACGCCATCGGAAAGCGGCAAGGGCCAGAAGATAGCTCGTTGTCCCATCTGCCATGTCGCGCTATGGAGCCATTACAACGGCGCGGGACCCAGGATTTCCTTTGTGCGCACCGGCACGCTGGACGATCCCGCCTTTTGCCCGCCCGATGCTTTTATCTTCACCCGCAGCAAGCAGCCCTGGGTGGTGTTGCCGGACCATATTCCCGCTTTTCCAGTCTATTACGATCTGCGAAACCAGTGGCCCGCCGACAGCCTCGCCCGCCGCAAAGCGGTGCGGGACGAGACACCAGCGGGCGGCTCATGATTTTGCCAACTTCGCCAGTTGGCCCAGCAGCGCCTTGGCACCGGCCAGGCGATCATCCGGCGTCGGCCAGTCGCGGCTGACCACGATCTTCTGGTCGGGCCGCACCTTCATGGTGCCGGCATGCTGGCCGATGAATTTGACCAGCGCCATGGGATTGGCGAAGGCATTGTTGCGGAACGTGATGGTGCCGCCCTTGGGGCCGGCGTCGATCTTTTCCACCCCCGCCGCCAGGGCCAGCTGCTTGATGGTGACGATCTCGAAAAGGTGACGCACTTCGTCGGGCAGCGGCCCGAAGCGGTCAATCAGCTCGGCGGCGAAGGCGTCGATATCAGCGCGAGTCTCCAGCCCCGAGAGGCGGCGGTAGAGCGACATGCGGACATTGAGGTCGGCGACATACTCCTCGGGGATCAGGACGGAAGCGCCCAGATTGAGGGTGGGCGACCATTGATCGTCCGCCGCGCCGGCATCGCCACCTTCGCGCAACGCGGAGACCGCCTCTTCCAGCATTTCCTGGTAGAGCTCGATGCCGACTTCGCGGACATGGCCGGATTGCTCTTCGCCCAGGAGGTTGCCGGCGCCGCGAATATCCATGTCATGGCTGGCGATGGAAAAGCCTGCCCCGAGCTGGTCGAGGGATTGCAGCACTTCCAGCCGCCGCGTCGCGGTGTCGGTGAGCTTCTTGTCAGGCGCAGTGGTGAGATAGGCATAGGCGCGCGCCTTGGAGCGGCCGATGCGGCCCCTGATCTGGTAAAGCTGCGACAGGCCGAACATGTCGGCGCGCTGGACGATCATGGTGTTGGCGGTGGGGATGTCGAGGCCGGATTCCACGATGTTGGTGGAGATCAGCACGTCGACGCGGCGCTCATAGAAAGCGGTCATCACGTCTTCCAGGAGGTGGGACGCCATCTGGCCATGCGCCACCGCCGTTTTCACTTCCGGCACTGTCGCTTTCAGGAATTCCTCCGCCTCGCGCAGATCGGCGATGCGGGGGGCGACGAAGAAGCTCTGGCCGCCTCGATAATGCTCGCGCAGCAGGGCTTCGCGCACAACCAGGGGATCGAAAGGCGTGACGAAGGTGCGCACCGCCAGCCGGTCCACCGGCGGGGTGGCGATCAGGGACAGATCGCGCACGCCGGACAAGGCCAATTGCAAGGTGCGGGGAATGGGCGTGGCGGTCAGGGTCAAGACATGGACATCGGATTTGAGGCTTTTCAGCCTTTCCTTATGGGCGACGCCGAAATGCTGTTCCTCATCCACGATCACCAGGCCCAGCCGCTTGAACTGGATGGCTTCGGAGAGAAGGGCATGGGTGCCGATCACGATATCCACGCTGCCGTCGGTCAGCGCATCCTTGGTTTCGCGCGCCTCTTTCGCGTCCACGAAACGCGAGAGCTGCCGCACCTGGAGGGCAAAGCCCCGGAAGCGTTCGGCAAAGGCGCGATAATGCTGGCGCGCCAGCAGCGTGGTCGGCACCACCAGCGCCACCTGCTCGCCCGCCATGGCGGCGACGAAGGCGGCGCGCAACGCCACCTCGGTCTTGCCGAAACCGACATCGCCGCAGATCAGCCGGTCCATCGGGCGGCCTTTGGCCAGATCGGCGATGGTGTCGGCGATGGCTTTTTCCTGATCCTCGGTCTCCTGATAGGGAAAGCGGGCGCAGAATTCGTCATAGAGGCCGGCAGGCGGCTCGACCGCTGGCAGGGATTTGAGTTCGCGGGCAGCGGCGACGCGCATCAGCTCAGCGGCGATCTCGCGCACCCGCTCTTTCATTTCGGCCTTGCGCTTCTGCCAGCCTGCCCCACCCAGCCGGTCAAGCTGGGCGCCCTCGTCGGAGCCGTAGCGGGTCAACAGTTCGATATTCTCCACCGGCAGGAACAGCTTGCCGCCGTCATACTGAAGTTCGAGACAGTCATGCGGCGCGCCCAGCGCCTCGATGGGCTTGAGGCCGAGATAGCGGCCGACGCCATGCTCGATATGGATGACCAGATCGCCCGGCGCGAGGGTCGAAGCTTCGGAGAGGAAATTCTGCGACCTTCGCTGGCGGCTTTGCGCCCGCACCATGCGGTCGCCCAGCACGTCCTGCTCGCTCATCATGGCAAGCCCGGGCGCTTCGAAGCCATGCTCGATGCCAAGACAGGCCAGCCCGATGGCGGTCTCATGCAGTTTCAGCGCGTCAGGCCAGTTGGCGACCCGGCGGATGGCGGCAAGGCCATGATCGGAAAGAACCCCGCCCATGCGCTCGGCGGAGCCTTCGGTCCAGCTCGCCACCAGGACCCGCCTGCCCGCGCCCTGCAGTGCCTTCAGGTGATCGGCGGCGGCCTGGAAGACGTTGATATTGCCGGCGCTGCGTTCGGGGGCAAAGTCGCGGCCCAACCGCCCGCCCGCATCCGTGCTGGACATGGATTCGGGCGCCTGGAACGGCGT
>Ga0210402_10000559_pt1 | contig 41411 bp, 35 predicted proteins | sample IncBWC7MmetaG_FD_161055 | JGI IMG/M metagenome (GOLD analysis project Ga0210402, IMG submission 161055) | Forest soil microbial communities from Barre Woods Harvard Forest LTER site, Petersham, Massachusetts, United States - Inc-BW-C-7-M | ecosystem: Environmental > Terrestrial > Soil >...
GCACGGTCGCGAAAATTGACCCCGCCATACTTCGCGCTTACGCCGGGACCTATGAGAACCCGAACGCCGGCAAGATAACGGTTTCGATGAAGAACAACACACTGTACGTCCAGGCGGATCCGCTTGGTCCTGAGCCAGAGGAACTTTATCCCGAATCGAGCACGGATTTCTTCATTCTGTCGAACGACGTGACTGACAGTTTCCAAAAAGACGAGAAAGGTAACGTGTCGAAAGTCATTGTCCATGCCTTCGGACACAGTTTCGAAATGAAGAAAACTCGGTAATGTGATCCTTTCCCAGATCTCGGCCTACGAGCTGCCATAAAGTACCAAGGTTTTGCTGCGCCTAGACTTGCGGGGGCCGTGGCTCCCCCGCTTTCCGGGACCGAAAATAATAGCGCACGATCAGGCTGAGAATGAACCAACCGGCGCCAATTGTGCCCTTCAGCGTACCGCTGATCTTGGATTTTCCGATACGCGGGTAGTAGCTTACCGGGACTTCAACCACGCGGAATCCGGCCAGGGCGCCTTTGAGGATCATCTCAACGGCCCAGCCATAGGTGATCTCTTCGAGCGCGAGCGCGCTCAGCACCTCTGCGCGGCCAGCGCGAAACGGGCCGAGATCGGTGATTTCTAATCCATAAAGAAGCCGGATCAGGCTGGCGGCTAGGCGATTTCCAAACACCTGATGCCAGGGCAGCGCTCCAGCAGAATTCTGAGCGTGCAGGCGGGAACCTAGCGTGATGTCCGCACGCTCCTCAAGGATCGGAGCCAGCAGAATCGGCAATTCGGACGGCCGGTCGCTGTAGTCACCGTCGAGGAAAACGACTACATCAGGAGAATCTGCCGCAGCCATACCCGTGAGGCAAGCTTGCCCATAGCCGCGGCGCGGTTCTTGAATGACGCGAGCTCCCATTCTTGCGGCGATCTCGGGAGTGCCGTCATTCGAGTTGCTGTCGACAACGATGACCTCGCTGACAAGATCGGACGGGAGATCCAATAGGACGTGCTCAATCGACAGTGCTTCATTGTGGGTGGGGATGATGACGGAGACGCGCATGGGATCATGATTCAAGGGTTGCGGGAAAAGTTTCCAGGCGAAGGCCGCGCCCTCAGCGGCTGAAGCCGGATTCAAGACAAGCCGGTGACCGCAGCGGTGAACTGCTGCGCCACCCAAAAGCAATGGCAAGGCCACCCAAAAGCAATGACAAGAACGAGGTCTTTCCGCAGCATCTCAATGGATTTCCCGGCCCGATCACCACCACGGAGAAGATGGCCGCCGCTGCGCCAGCAAAGCGTCAACACCCCAGGCTCTGCCCGCGCGCCCAACACAGACTGCAAATGATGCGAGGACTGGAACCAGCAATTCCCATATCCACGAAGTGCCCCACTCGGAAACCCAGAGACTGGCGAGGTAGGCGAATGCCACAAACGCCGCGGGACGGGTAAACAGACCGATGACCAACAAAACTCCGAGAGAGATTTCCGTCAGACCCTGCATCGGAGCCGCCATCGAAGCATGGCTTGCCGCCAGCCCCATGACCGACTTCCAGATCGCCGGGGAATGACTGTTCTTGATGTAATAGCTGATGAGGCCTGCGTAGCCCGCAGGAGTGTACAGGCCTTTTCCAAGATTCTCGAAGAAGACCCATACGAGCATGGCACCGATCGTGACGCGCACGATGGCCAGAGCGGAGGCTGCTTGTCCTTGATGGGTCACGGTGCTTACCTCGTTTCTCAGCGAGGTTGGGTTGGTTGTCATGATGAACCTCGTTCCCAGTGGATGCGATTCAGATTGGAAATAATACGACAGGCTCGGAGCAACGGCTACTGGCTTCTGCGCGAACAGCCTCAACCCGTGTTCTAACTGGCTCGAGACCTCACGGACCGCGCGCGGAACTCCTTGACGGCCCCTGTGACACGGTTCTGCTCGCCTTCGCTGAGATCGTTGTAGAAGGGCAACCGCAGCAGGCGTTCGCTTACATCCTCGGTGACTGGGCAGTGTGCGGGACGAGCTGCGTATTTCTCGCCCGCCTCCGAAAGATGCAGCGGGATGTAATGAAAAACGCTGAGCATGCTCTGAGCCTTCAGGTGTGCGATCAAGTCCTCGCGCTGCGAGGCTGACGGCAGCAAGAGGTAGAACATGTGATACGCCTGCTCACATTCCGCTGGCACCGCCGGCAGCCTGATGTCATTATTCTCAGCCCAGTCGGCCAACGAATCGTGGTATCGATTCCACACTCGCCGCCGCTTTTCCTGGACCGCCTCTCGCGCTTCGAGCTGCGCGTAGAGGAACGCCGCCAGCAGGTCGGAAGGTAAATAGCTGGAGCCCAGGTCGACCCATGTGTACTTGTCCACCTCGCCCCGGAAATATCGGCTCCGGTTAGTCCCTTTTTCGCGGATCACCAGTGCACGTTCCAGCAAATCACGATCGTTGATGATCAGTGCACCGCCTTCGCCACAGGTGAAATTCTTGGTCTCGTGAAAACTCTGGGTGGAAAGGCATCCGAACTTTCCTGTGTACGTGCCCTTGTAACGGGAGAACAGTCCGTGCGCGTTGTCCTCCACAACTCGAACTCCATGACGGGCGGCGATCTCCAGAATCGTGTCCATTTCGCACGCCACTCCGGCATAGTGGACCAGGACGATCGCCTTGGTTCGCCGGGTAATCAGAGATTCCAGACGATTTTCATTCAGGTTCAGCGTGTCGGGTCGAATGTCCGCAAACACCAGACGCGCACCCCGCAAAGCGAACGCATTCGCAGTCGAGACAAAGGTAAACGACGGGACAATCACTTCGTCCTCGGGACCGCAATCGAGCAGCAGCGCCGCCATCTCCAGCGCATGGGTACAGGACGTTGTGAGCAAAACCCTGGGCACCCCAAGCTGCTGTTCCAGAAGATCGTGACACTTGCGCGTAAAGGGGCCATCACCAGAAGCGTGCCCATTCGCAATCGCCTCCGCGATGTACTTGTATTCGTTGCCTGCGAGGCAGGGCCGGTTGAATGGGATTTGATAACTCATAATTTCCGGAACACGAAAAGTTTTTGCGTGCCATAGTCCCCGGCCGGGGCGAGTTGCGAGAACCAGCGGTTCCATTCTGCATCCGGATCGGCGACGGAAACCGGCGCCTGCACTGCGTGTGCGAGCAAAGGCTTCAAGACGCGGGTGCCAACATAATAGGTGCTCGCAAAATTCGACAACTCAAGAAGCGTAGCCTCGTTTTGAACGGCCGCAATCACCTGGTCCTGGTCCAGATAGTGGTTGAACGGCGGCATCGGAATATCATCCATTCCCCATTCCGCGCGGAAGGCGTTCAGGCGCCGCCACCCCTGCAGGGTGGCTTCCGAGAGCAACAGCAGGCCGCCCGGTTTGAGCACGCGGATACACTCCCGCAGACCACTAAGCTGGCGTTCCCAGTTTCCCAGGTTGATCAAAACCCGTACCACCACCACTTTGTCGTAGGTATTGGATGTCTCTTGCAACTGCGTAATATCACCGACCTCAAATTCAACCGATCCCGCTAATCTTTCCGCCATCGCGGCGACGCGACTGCGCGCGTGCTCAATCATCTTGGGGATGTAATCCAGGCCGCGAAGCCGGACTTTGCGTGCACAGGCGAATTGCATCGAGGAATATCCGTTGGCGCAGCCCACGTCGAGAACGTGGTCTCCATCGGTCAGATGCCTGGTGATCTCCGCGATCTCCATTTCGATTACGCGATGATCGGACCACGAAGCCGAAGGTGCCTGGCCGTGCTCGTGCGCCTGTTGATTCCAATACTCGAAGACTTCGTCTTGGGTGAGAGGAGTCGTCATCAGAAGCCAACTACCTTGCTGGTGGTTACGTTCTGTTCGGCCCCTACGCCGTTGCGGACGACGTACGGAGGTTTTTGCAAGCTACGAAAGTGCATGCGGGCGAGGTACTCCCCGATGATCCCGAGGGCAAATAACTGGGCGCCGGAAAACAAGGCAACGATAGACGCCAGGAACGGAAATCCCGGCACTGGATCGCCGTGCGCGAAGTATCGAGCCACGACATACGCCAGCACGAACAACCCGAATAATGTAAACGCGAAACCGACCAGACTGGCAATTTGCAACGGCATCGTGCTGAAGCCGGTCATCATGTTCATGGCGTGCGTCATCAACTTGCGGAAGTTGTACCCCGACACGCCTTGTTTCCGCGCCTGGTGCTTCACAGGTATGCAGGCGAAGCGATTGGTGCCCCAGGTGAGCAGCACATCGATCGAGACGAACGAACCTTCATAGTGCCCGAATGCTTGAGCAACCGAAGCACGAAATGCACGAAACGCGCAGACCTGACGGGCGATTTCGGCGCCCATCACGTTTTGCAGCGCGAGTTTGGTGATCCATGAGGCAAGGTCGCGTCCAGCCCCGTGCTGCTCCCGCTCGGGCGTGCCGTAGACGACGTCATAGCCTTCGGCGACTTTCGCCAGCAGTTTCGGAATCTCTTCGGGCGGATGCTGGAGATCGTCATCCATGGTTATGATGAGGTCGTGCCGCACGGCCCGAATGCCGCACAGCAGCGCGTTGTGCTGGCCGTAGTTGCGCATGAGATTGATGCCGCGTATCCAGGAGTATTGGCTTGCCAGTTCACAAATAACATCCCAACTGCGGTCAGGACTGCTGTCGTTGACGAGGATCACCTCAAACTCGTCCGCGAGTGTGACCAGCACTGACTCCAGGCGACCTATTAACTGGCGCAGAATCGGCTCGCTGCGAAACACCGGGATCACGACGGACAATCCTCGGCTCAAGGATTCATTCGCCTCCCGCGTGGCCGCGACCAAAGTGGTAGCTCTTGTGCTCATGCGTTTGCACTGACCATCATAGCCGCCGCTATAGCTCGAATCCAAGCACCAAAACGCCCAATCTACGCCGCTTTCCGGGCCACCACGACCAGAGAAGTCCCTGCCGGCAACGTGTGGCCACGGGAAACCCACTGCGCCTCGAGGTAGAGCATTCCGGTGAGGATCCCATTGACAACCGGCACTAGGCGGAACTCATCGCTCGCCAATTGTTGCGTAGACCCGGGTTTGCGCCGGAGTGTGTTCAGCTTGCGGTAGGTCCACACGATTGGCAGGATGGACGCCATGAACTCCGTGAGAAACCGTACCTCAAACCCTGCACTCTCCAGTTTGCTGCGAAGGTCTTCCTGGGAGTAGCGGCGACAATGATGCGCTGCCTCATCGAAATAGCTCCACAGTGACGGGTGCGCCGGAACCGTCAACAAGAGTTGACCGCCCGGCCGCAACGCACCGTGCGCCAGGCGAAGCGTTGCCTCATCCTCGGGAATATGTTCGAGGACATCGAACATACCCACCAGGTCAAACTGCTTTCTGAAGGGCAGATTTCGAATGTCCGCTTGCACTAGGGCTGCGCCCGACCGGTTTCGCGCATGTTTCAATCCTTCAAACCAGAGTTCCAGGCCCACGACCATGCTATTCGGACACGCTTTCTCCAGCACCCGGAGTACGTTCCCAGTACCGCAACCAACCTCCAACACCAGATTGCAGAGTTCCGATGAAGAGGAAAAGTGGCGGACTAACTCAAGAATCAAACGGTTTCGGGACCGGAACCAGAAGTGCCTGTCTTCGATTCGGGACAATTGCTCGAAGAACGCTGGATCGTATCCGCCTGTCCCGGGAGCCGATCCAGAGGATTGCGATTCGACTGCCGCTTCTTTTGGACTGAGCTGGATTGTCTTACTCACGCAGTATGAAAGCGCTGTTCCTTTGCGATCACACTATCACAACCATTCTCGTCCCGGCGGGTGTGCTATTTTCATTTCGCGACCAGGAAACTGCAATTAACGGGAGACCCTGATGGGCAATCCGCCCTCGCCGAGCCGTTTGATTGGATTGAGCTTTGTGATTGTCCTTGTCGCTTTAACGGTTTACAACGCTCCGTACTTTGCGACCACGATCGTCCTGAAATCCAAGGCGATTCCTTACTCTCTTGCCCCTGACCTTAGCCTTTATCTGAATTTGAGCAGGATGGGTTCATCGCACGTCAACCCATATTTCGGCACGATCTCTCCGTCCGGCGAATTGGGCTATACGACCTTCGACACGGCTTTCCGGATGCTCGGGGTGCTGGCGAAGATCGCAGGCAATGACCTTTGGTGGGCAGTCTTACTGTGGGATCTGTTCTGGTGGGGCGCTCTCTGCGTTGGTGCAATCTGGTTCATTCGTCGGGCGCTTCCGGAGGCGACGGAGTTGATCTTGTGCCTGGCGATGTCGCTGATTTTATTTTTCAACTTCGGAGTCTTGAAGGCTCTGGCGTCGGCATGGCTTCATTTCCCTTCGATGTCTGGATTTGCCGAATTGAGCCTTCCGTTCATTCGGGTAATTTTTCCGCAAGTTCCCTTGGCGTTGATGTTCTTCTATCTGGCCCTTCAAACGCGTGCGCTGGATTCCTGGCACTGGCGTGAGTGGACCGGGATGTTTTTTCTACAAGCAATCGCGTTTGCGATGTTCCCTTACGCGACGCTGATTATGGCTGGAACCACCTGCGTCGCCGCTCTCGCTGTCCTTGTGGAGAAGAGAACGCTGAACCGGTTCTTGATCCTGGCCACATATGGTGTGGCTTGCGGAATATTCGACGTCGCTTTCCTGCTGCTTCATCTATCAGGGGGAGCGCAACATGCAAAGCTGGGCCTGATCAGCATTCATCCATCGCGTGCATTCGAGTTGGCCGGTGGCGCTTTGCTGCTGCTGGTCGTCCTCACTATTGCGACCGCAATCTCGCCTCCCGTGGGGTCTCGTACTGGAAAGTGGACCGTCGCCGGCCTGGGTATTGCGAACATCCTTCTGATGCTTGGCGACAGTGTGTTCTCACCGGCGCTCCTGGTGTCGCATCATGGCGGGTATTTCATTCACACCACAATTTCTCTGGAAACTACATATCTTGTCGCCGTTGCGTTCGACCGCTTTCCTCGCAAATCCATGTGGCTCCGCCGCGCCTGTCTTGCGGCTATTGCGCTCGCAACCGCAACCGGATTGCTCCTTGCCTTTTCCGATTACCGGCATTCCTTTCCGGAAAACAGCAAGAATCTAGAACTTGCGTCCGCGATGCGGTCACTGAACCTGACCAAGGGAGATCTGGTCATTGCTCGCGCAGAGAGCGTCGATGATTCATGTTCGTGGGTGCCTCTTTTTACGGACGCAAATACCCTCTTTTGCCGGAGCGCACAATATGAGATGTCCGCGGAACAAAAGCGCACCCTGTATCGAATGCGGCAGGCCTTCTATCTGTATTTCGTCGGAGATTCCAGCGTTGCCGTCGACCAGGTAGCGAGCGGCTCAACCAATCTTGTGGATCAGGACCGACTGGCCTTTGCCGGCGAGGTCAATCCCGCCGATAGGGAACGATGGGACGAAGCCAGGGCCGCGATCCGCAGCGATTTGGTGCCGGTGCTCGCCGACGTCGAGCAGAGGAAACCACAGGTCCAAACTCTTCTATCTACTTACAGACGGATCCTCGTAGTGGATGACGCAAGAAAACCGGCCTTCGTGCGAAAGTCTCTGTCCCAATATCTGGCAATCGATTCTGAAAGTCGTTTTGGCGATGTTGTGCTCCTCTGGTGCAGACCTCTTTGAGCTGTCACCCGATGTTAATAATTGCTGGATAGTATTAGGGACCGTTTCCGAAGTCGCTGCGCATGCCGGCCCCGACCAAAAATTGCACTCTCGTGATGCCGCAGAAGCACACGCGTGCCGCACGTCCGGTTCCAGTCGCGCCAACTGCTGCCCCGCTCTCGTTGCGACGGGCCACTGCTGCATACGGCATCCCAATCTTCCTAGGCGCTTTTCTTTTGTTTCAAGTGCAGTTGATTCTCGGGAAGTTCGTGCTCCCCCGTTTCGGAGGCGGGCCATCCGTCTGGAGTACGTCTCTGCTTACCTTTCAGTTCTTGTTGCTGGCTGGCTATCTGTACGCCGCGCTCTTGACAAGGTATTTCTCTCCGAGAATGCAGGGCCGGATTCATATCGGATTGCTTTTAACGTCGACGCTCGCGCTCGCAATCCTCACAGGGAAATGGCATTCGCCGATTTTGCCACTGAACTCCGCCGCGAGACTCACGGATTCCAACCCCGTGTTGCAGATCGCGCTTTTGCTGCTGACGGCAGTGGGATTTCCATGCGTCCTGCTGTCAGCCAACAGTCCGCTCCTGCAGAAGTGGTTCAGCGAACAGCGCGACGGCGCGACACCGTACCGGCTCTACGCGCTTTCCAATCTTGGCTCGATGCTCGGATTGCTGAGCTACCCATTTCTGGTTGAACGCCTTCTGCGGCTCTCGGTGCAAGCGTGGCTCTGGACGATAGTGTTCGTAGTCTTCCTTGCGGCAACCGCCGTGTGCGCGTATGCACAGCGGAATGTCGCCGCGGATCCAAGTCCAGTTTCCGCTCGCCAAACAATGCCTGGACCATCTGCAGGACTACGACTACTGTGGCTCGGCCTGAGTGCCTGCGGCTCGACGATGCTGTTGGCCACGACCAACCTGGTCTGCCAGGAAATCGTCGTGATGCCCCTGCTGTGGGTGCTGCCGCTCAGCCTGTATCTGCTTTCGTTCATCATCAGTTTTGATCATGCGCGATGGTATCGGCGCGAGATCTTTCATCCGCTGTACCTGGCGCTTGCGCTGCTTTCGTTTCGAACGCTACCGGGTTTCTTCAATCTGACCATTACCTGGCCGCTCGTCATCTTCAGTTCGACTCTGCTGGCGGTTTGTATGGTGTGTCACGGCGAGTTGGCGCGGCTGAAGCCGGACCCGCGGCACCTGACGGGCTTTTATCTGATGGTCAGCGCGGGAGGCGCGTTGGGCAGCGCCTTCGTAGTGCTCGCGGCGCCGCACCTGTTTGAACGCTTCTGGGAATTCCAGATCGCGCTGGTGGACTGCGGAGTTTTGCTGGCAGTACTGCTGGTGCGGGACCGGCAGTCGTGGTTGTGGACGCTTCGCGCTGGCCGTGTACTCTTCGCCGTGGGCGCGCTGCTGCTCGTGGCGGCCGGCGGTTTCTATACGGATAAACTCCGCACGAGTGAGGGCGACAACAACGTCGTCGTGCGGCGCGAACGAAATTTCTTTGGCGTGAAGACAATCTCGAAGATCGATCCCGGACTATTTCTCGTTCACGGTGGAACGATCCACGGTATGCAATACTCCGATCCGCGCCTGCGTGATGAACCGACGACTTACTACAGCCGCGAAAGTGGAATCGGCCTCTTGCTCGACAACTATCCCATTCGCACGCTGGGCGGGCCAGTGCGAATCGGAGTGATCGGTATGGGCGTTGGAACGCTGGCTTCTTACGGGCGTCCCGGCGACACACTGCGGTTTTATGAAATCGATCCCGAGGTGGCAGGATTTTCCCAAGGTGCCAATCCAATCTTTTCGTTTGTGAAAGACTCGCCCGCCAGGATCGACATCGCCCTGGGCGATGCACGCATCATGTTGCAGCAGGAATTTGCGCGCACCGGCGGCTCGAAGTTCGATGTGCTGGTCGTCGACGCCTTCAGCGGAGACGCCGTTCCAGTTCATCTGCTAACGCGCGAAGCGGTGGCGCTCTATCTGCAACATCTGCGCGGACGGCGTTCGGTGCTGGCTCTTCACGTGACCAGCCGATCCATCGATTTGCGGCCAGTGGTTGCGGCACTGGCGGAGGAGTTCCACTTCGCAAGTGTGGAGATCCATCCTCTTCGAGTCGGCGACTGGATCCTGTTGTCGCGCGATCCTTCCATCCTGGCGATTCCTGCGCTGACAGCAGCGGGACATCCAGTCGAACTCACGCGCTCGCCCGTGCTCTGGACTGACGACTACAGCAACCTGTATCCCTTGCTGAGGAGTTGGTAGGGAACAGGAGACGAACAATCACCGGAACGGCAGCGCATCGTGCGCCAGGTCGGCGCTTCCGATGTGGTCACTCTTTGCGTCCCGCACCACGATGCGGACGTATCGTGTCTTCGGCGGCAAGTCTACGACCAGGTCAAAGGTGGCGGGCTTGTTCCATTGCTGCTCGAACCGCTTGTCGTCAACCACAGCCTCCATTTCGCTGACCTTGTGGTTGAACACCCTATCTCCAGCACCGACGCTGGCAACCACTACGGTGACTTCGCATCGGTGCTTGCCGTCCGGCAACGTGACCCAAGACAGGTCGTGTCGGTCCACCTTAATCAGGAACCGGCCTTTGCCCGCGCCCGCCGATTTTGCCTTCGCTTCAATCGAGAGTGCCCGGTAGGGAAGTGGATTCATCACGGCTCGCGATAGCACCGTGTCAACCTGCTTATCGTTGAGTGGGCCATCGGCGATTCCGTAGTAGCCGTTGCGAGTTCGCGCCTGAAGGTGGTCGCCGCGAACCACGATACGGATCTTGCGGTATTTGCGGTTCCAGTTGTGATTCGTCGGATAGTACGCGAGAGAGTAATACGCGGAGCCGTCCTCAACGCTCTCCGCGATCGCGACATCGACATCATTTCTAAGACGCAGAATTCTGCCGCCGGTTTCGGGCGCGATGCTTTCGAACACCAGGTCGCCCAGGCTGTCATCCTGAGTTCCCGTCAGGAAGGAACTGCCCGCCATGGAACCGTAGTTAGTCGGAGAAATCTCCAGCCCGCGCGGATTAAGCGTGTACACCGCCACTCTTGCCTGCAAAAGAGAGTTGGCGCTCTCGCTGACCGCGGAAATAAAACGAGGCCGATCGGCGGGATCAAGAGACTGTCCGTTGATGGCCGGAAAACCGGGGCCGATCCAGATCACGTTTTTGCGACCTGCAAAATGGCTGTTAGCGTATGCAATCTGTTGGAGAGCCCATAGTGTTTTCGAAAGGCGCTCATTAGAGCTCTCGAATTCCGAAGCCATCAGCCCAAATGGCAATTCGGCGTGGCGGTGATGCAGGGCGTCCGTGAGAGCGCGCGCATCTTGTGTGAAATCGTGCAGCAGTTCGATGCGCTTCTGCCCCAGCAACATGAGCGAAGTCGGTTGCTCCAGACGAGGCCCATGCTTCGCCAGATATTTTTCGATCGCGCCGCGACCGTATGCCTGATCGAGTACTTCACCGTTCAGTTCGTCGAGAACGAGGATATTCAGCGCCTGGGGAGACACTTCATTCACGGACGAACCGGGCGCCGGCTGGCTACTCTTCCCGGCAACCGCCCCATGCGCACGCTCGCCAGCCTTGGGTGGCAACTCAAACGACGCGATACTCTGCGCGACACCATCTTCCAGAACTGTGAAGTCATCCCGCGTGAGGTTCGTGACCACCTTCCCGGAACGATCCGTGACGACGACATCCAGTACAACGAGATTCGAGGTCGTCTGAAACGTCGCAGTTTGGGACGGCTCCTGGGCTCGTGGAGTTAAGGCTAGCGCACAAAGTAAGAACGGGACTGCAATACGTCTGCGGGGCTTAACTCCCGTCGGCGCGGTAGCAAGTGCCACGTTAAGGCTGGACATGGTCGTTGCTCAGAATTGGATGAAAATGTAACAGGGGGCCACTGAGTATGTCATGAAACTCGAAGTAACACGACAATGAAAGGACAAAACAAGTCCCAGCCGCTTCAGCGGCGGCATGGGAAAGCCCGGCACGGCAGTGCCGGGAAGCAAGCTGAACGAACCGAGTCCGCTTCAGCGGACGGCACAAGCTCCTAACAGCCCCACTGGCAGGTAAATTCTTAGCCATTCAAAAAGCCGCGGAAGGCCAATTGACTGCAGCAGATGGCGGTATAGGCAAAAACTCCCCAGAAAGGCAGTCATGCCAGCCCCACCGTACCTGATCTTCCGTGATCTCGGAAGCCCGTTCCCCGCTTGCTAGGCTTGCAATGAGTTCAGGAGAATTCACTTGCCCGCTACGTCTGCGAAGTCCGTGATCAAAGTGCTTTATGGGGAGTCTGACGAAGAAGTACTCAGCACGCAATCCAGTGCGATGAAAAAGGCGGGCCATCATGTCACGACGGCCGTCGGCCGCCACGGCGTTCAGAATGCGCTCAAACAGGATGCTTTCGATCTCGTCATTCTCGGTTCAACGCTGAGCAAGGACGATCGCCATCATCTGCCCTACATGGTGAAGAAGGCCCACGCCGGGACCAAGGTGCTGGTGATGCACGTCAGCTCGCGCCATCATGAAGTCGATGCGAGTATCGATCCCGGGATGAGCATGCAATTGGTGTTGGAGAAAATTGCCCGCGTGATCTCCGAGCAGATCGTTTCGGTGTAGCGAGAGCAAGCGGAAGTAAGCTACAAAGCTCTCAGCTCCAAACACTCAGGAAAACCTTCTGGCTGCGAACTAAGAGCTTGGAGCTGTTCTTTTGAAAAACGAGTCTGACCGGGCCGGAGAGAGAGAGAGAAAGCCCGGCCAGACTCTTCCAGGAACAATTTACTCTGCGTTACCCCGTTGGTCGGTGCCAACCGGAGCCAACTTGCCAAGAAGACCGTTGGACTCTTGGTTTGGCCCGGCAGTATAGAAAAGCTCGTTAGCCAAACCTGAATTCGTGTTCCCGCCGCCGAAGCTGATGGCCCACAAGCCGTCGATTGAGATCGGAACGCCGGTAGAATCTTCAATCGTGCTTTCCAATTTGCCGCTCACTGCGTTGTAAGCATGAATCGTGCCATCACCGAAGTTGCCAATCAGCAAACGATGGCTGAAAACGCCAAAGTCTGCGGGAGCCTGCGCGATGCCCCAGGGAGCATTCATGCTTTGGTTATGTTGCAAGCGAAGCAGCAGGTTGCCATTGAGATCGAACACATCGACAAAACCGAGTCCGGCGCCGTGTAGTTCGTCTTTCTCGCCGGGAAGATGTTTGGCGAACGTGACGATGATGTTTCCACCTACATTTTGAATCCCGAACGGCGCATAGTTCGCCGGCAACCGCGAGTCCGTAAAGGCTGCGTTGCGACTCACGCGGTGGAATTTCGCGTCGTAGACTTCGACTTGTCCGGTGGCGAAGTTAGAGACGTAAATGCGCGGTCCGCCTGGCGTAACGCCAATCGCGAGACCCTTGTAAATCGCACCTGCTGCGGAGTTGTCGACTTTCACGAGTGCGTGCGTTCCATCTACATTGGGATTCCAGCCGGCGATCGTCCCGTCTTCGGTGGAAAAAAGGAAGATTGCGTGCTGGCCGGTAGCAACTTCAAATGCGGTAACATTCGCGTTAAAAACAGTCCCCGTGGGCGCCGACGGGCCGTTGTGCCCATTGGGCGGATTGACGGTGACGACGAGTCCCTGCGCCGCCCCCGCGGCGTTGTACAAAGTGGAAAGTCCGGTTCCATTGTCCGAAACCCACCAAGGTGAGCCGGACGCGCGTGACATGCCCCACGCGTTCACGAGATTCGGATCGACGCTGTTGGTAGTGAGATCGGTTCGGGTGAACTGCTGCGCCTGTGCGTTGCCGGCAGCTAATACAACCGAAAGAACAATTGCGGCCAGGGCCGCAGCATACTTCGAAATGCTGGGAGACATGCGAAATCCTCCTGAGGGATTGCTGATGAGTCGCTCCCCTTGCAGGCAGTACAAGGAAGGCTCACGGGAATTAAGTTAACGATTGACATCGTGGTGACTTGTCACGAGATTGTCACCGGTACGTCGTTTTTTGTAGATGAGTGAAGGGCGCCCCAAGTTGGCCAGGCTGGTGGCGATTTGTGATCTTTGGCAGCCCGGCGAATTGTCACCTGCGAGTGTCGTACAGGGGCCAAAAAACACGAGTCTGGCTGGCCGGAGAGAGCCGCGATGCTGTTGGCTTAAAACTAAAATGGGCCGCCAGCCAAGAAGCGGTGACGTTTCCTTGGCTATCGGCCCACTCGACCCTGAAGCGGGTCGGAGGTGATACATCAATGGTAGACCCGCAGAATCGATTGTCAAGAACCAATTCGGTCGTAGAAAAGGCGTGGAGAACTGCCGCCTGCTCTTGACTTTGCCGCCGCCAGAATGTTAATTTGATGGGTTTTAGAAGCCCTTATCTTCCGACTAGGTCAGCCAGCTAAATCAGCAGCCAAAATGGATAAGATCGTCCGACAACTAGGGGAATTACTGCTCGGAGCCGTACCCACGACGATCCTGCTGGCCCTGCTTTATTTCCTTTATACGGTCTTGGTCTACAAGCCGCTCACCGCAGTGCTGGCCGAGCGCCGTGCCCGCACCGAAGGCGCTCTCGAAAAAGCCCGTGCCGATATCGCCGCAGCCGATGCCCGGACCGCCGACTACGAACAGCGTCTGCGCGAAGCGCGGCAGAAAATTTTCAAAAACCTCGAAGCGCGCCGCCAGCAGGCGACGCAGTTGCGCGCCGAGGCCGCCGCTCAAGCTCGAGCGCGAGCGCAAGAGCAAGTCAAATCCGCCCGCGCCGCTATCGATCTGGACAAGAAAGAAGCCATGGCGAAGCTTCAGGCGGACGCCGAAAAGCTGGCAGGAGAAATTGCGCGCATGGTGCTGCGGCCGGTAGGCGCTGCAACTCCGGTGGGTGGACAATGAGTCATCGCCGACTGTTGAAGACGATTGCGCTCATGATCTTGGCGGCGCTGTTTACCCTGGCCCCTCTTCGGGCTCTTGCAAGGGCGCAGGAGGACTCTGCAGCAGCCGCGCAATCGTCGTCTGAAAATCGACCAAGCCACGGAGCCGGGCTCGCGAAAGATACCCACGAAGCAGCTGGAGAAGAAGAAGAAAACGAGAGCCTGACGCACTCGGCGACGGTTCAATATCTCGCCCGGAAGATGGGAATCACAGTTCATCAGGCGCATCTTGTCGCCATCAGCGCCAATTTTCTGATTATCGTTGTGCTCATTTGCTGGTTCGCGCGCAAGAGCGTGCCCGGAATGCTGCGTAGTCGCACTGAGTCGATCCAGCGAGCGCTGGAAGAAGGGCGAGCCGCCAGCCAGGAAGCCAATCGGCGCTTGGCGGATATCGAAGCGCGACTGGGCAAACTGGATACCGAAATTGCCTCCATGCAGGCGCAATCGGAGAAAGAAGCGGCCGCCGAAGAATCGCGCATCAAGCAGGCGGCGGAAGAAGACATTCGCAAGGTCGTGCAGGCAGCGGAACAGGAAATCGCGTCGGCTGCAAAACAAGCGCGCCGGGAACTCTCGATCCACACCGCAGACTTGGCAGTCGCTCTTGCCCGAAAACAGATTCACGTCGACGCCAATTCTGACCAGGCCCTGGTGCGAACCTTTGCCGCGAATTTGTCGTCCGGCAGTGGCGGAAAGGATCGGTCGTAGCCATGGCATCTGTCGTTGGCGTATACGCGCGGGCCTTTGCCGATGTCGTCGTGCACAGCAAACTGGATTCCGGGCGCATGCTGGAAGAGTTGCATGGCTTCGATGCGCTGCTAAAAGAGAGTGTCCAGTTGCGGCGGGTGATGGAGAATCCGTCCATCCCGGGCGTTAGCAAGCGCGCGGTGTTAGACGTGGTCGCGCAACGGCTGAGCATGACACGGCAAGTGCGAAACTTTATTGCCGTTGTAACCGATCACCACCGGCTGCCATTGTTCGGGGAAATCCTGAAGCAACTGGAACAGGAATTGAACGACCGCATGGGCATCGCGGCCGCGGAAATTAGCAGCGCCCGCGAACTCACCGAAACCGAAGCGCGACAGCTCGAAGCGGAAGTAGCCCGTCTCACTGGCAAACACGTACGCGCCCGCTATTCGAAAGACCCATCGCTGCTGGGCGGAGCGCGAGTAAAAGTCGGCAGCACAATTTACGACGGTTCGGTAAGTGAGCAACTGGAGAGGATTCGAGAACAACTGGTAAGCACTTAGCAGTGAGCATTTAGCATTTAGCCGAGACCGTCACGACCGGCTGATCCAGCTAAGTGCCAAGTGCTAAATGCTAAAGGCTGAATTTATATGGCACAAATCAAAGCAGACGAAATCACACAGTTAATCCGCGAGCAGATCGAGAACTACGAGTCGAAGATACAAGTCGACGAAACGGGTACGGTCATCACGCTCGGTGACGGTATTGCCCGCGTCTACGGTCTCGACAAGGTCATGGCGGGCGAACTGCTCACGTTCCCGCACGGCATCGCAGGCATCGCCATGAATCTGGACGAAGACCAGGTCGGCGTCGTGCTGCTCGGCGAGTACACCGAAATCAAGGAAGGCGACGAAGTGAAGCGCACCGGCCGCATCATGAGCGTGCCGGTGGGCGATGCCTTGATCGGCCGCGTCGTGAATTCACTTGGCCAGCCCATTGACGACAAGGGCCCGATCGTTACCGACAAGTTCATCGCACTGGAGCGCATCGCGCCCGGCGTGATTGACCGCCAGCCCGTGCGCGAGCCGATGGCAACGGGACTCAAAGCGATTGACTCGATGATCCCGATCGGCCGCGGACAGCGCGAGCTCATCATCGGCGACCGCCAGACGGGCAAAACCGCCGTAGCGCTCGACACGATCATCAACAGCAAGGGCAACAACCTGATCTGTATCTACAACGCGATCGGGCAGAAGCGATCTTCTATTGCGCAGGTGGTCAAGATTCTCGAGGACGCGGGCGCGATGGAGTACACGATCGTGGTCGCCGCTTCGGCCTCGGAACCCGCCCCGATGCAGTACATCTCGCCTTATGCCGCATGCGCGATGGGAGAGTACTTCCGCGACACGAAGCGCCATGCGCTTTGCATTTACGACGATCTGTCGAAGCACGCCGCGTCATACCGTGAAATTTCGTTGCTACTGCGGCGGCCGCCGGGCCGCGAGGCGTATCCCGGAGACGTTTTCTATCTCCACTCGCGATTGCTCGAACGCGCCTCAAAGCTGAGCGATAAGAACGGCGGCGGAAGTTTAACCGCGCTCCCCGTTATCGAAACGCAGGCAGGTGATGTTTCGGCGTACATTCCGACCAACGTAATTTCGATCACCGACGGCCAGATCTATCTGGAAACCGATCTGTTCAACCAGGGCGTGCGCCCCGCCGTGAACGTCGGATTGTCCGTGAGCCGCGTCGGCGGCAGCGCGCAGATCAAAGCCATGCGTCAGGTAGCCGGAACCTTGAAGCTGGAACTCGCGCAGTATCGCGAACTAGCGGCCTTCGCGCAGTTCGGCAGCGATCTCGATAAAGCCACGCAGGCCCAGCTTAACCGCGGTAAACGGCTGGTCGAAATCCTGAAACAGGGGCAATTCGAGCCGTTACCCTTCTCGAAACAGATTCTGGTCATCTTCGCTGGGACCAGCGGCGCACTTGACGACATGCCGGTCGAGCAGTTGCGCGACTTTGAAAAAGCACTCTACAAGTACGTCGACACAAGCCACCCCGGAATCTTGAACACGATCATGGAGAAGAAGGTTCTTGACGACGCGCTCAAAGCGGAGTTAACCAAGGTAATCAAGGAAGCGAAACAGCAGTTTGTGGATTCGCAGGCAGCAGTAGCGAAGTAAAACAAGCACTTGGCACTCAGCAGTTAGCATTTAGCCGACTCAATCCGCAATGTGTTTTAGCGAAATGCTAATTGCCAAGTGCTAAGTGCCACTAAGAACTGAGAACTGATTTTGGCTAATATTCTCGACATCCGGCGCCGTATCCGCAGCGTGGTCAACACGCGGCAGATTACCAAGGCCATGAAGACGGTCTCGGCGGCCAAATTGCGGCGGGCGCAGGAGGCGGCTCTGGCTGCGCGTCCATATTCCCAGATGCTGACGAATGTTCTGAAGTCGCTGATGTCGCGGGTCGACATTTACGACCCAGTAACGGGCGAAGCGCTGCATCCGTTGCTCGTCGAGCGCCCGGAAAAGAACATCCTTCTGATCGTAGTAACTGGTGACAAGGGTCTGGCCGGGGCGTTCAATACCAACATTCTGAAAGTGGTTCCCAGATTCATCGATTTGAAGTCAGAAGAAACGATCGACATTGAATGTGTTGGACGCAAGGGCCGCGACTTTCTGCGCCGGCGATTTCCCGTGGCGGTGCAGGCTCAGGGGGCAGAGGAAACCCGCGCCCGTGCGGGACGCGTGCAGATTGTGGGTGAACATGTCGGCGTCCTTGGCAAGGTGGAGTTCAAATTCGCTTCCGAGTTGGGCCAGTCGATAGTCGAGAGGTTTTCGCGCGGCGAGATTGACGGCGTTTACGTCCTCTACAACGAATTCAAGTCGGTGATTGCGCAGCGACTGATTGTTCAGAAACTGCTTCCCATTAAGGAAATTGGCGCCGCAGACGTGCAGATTGCGGAAGAGGCGGCTCTGGCAGAAAAGAAGCGCAGGCTGGAAGCGGCCAAGGGCGCCGGCGTTGGCGTCAGGCCAATCGACACCCGGGTGATCGACGAAGAGGCCAAGAAATTTGGGACGGCAGAAGTCGATTACATCTACGAGCAGCCGCCCGCCGACCTATTTCGCGGGATTCTGCCGAAGTTCATCGGTGTCCAGATTTTCCACGCATTGATGGAATCGGTCGCCGCCGAACACGCCGCCCGCATGACGGCAATGGATGCCGCGACGAATAATGCGTCGGACATGATCGATTCCCTGACTCTTGTGATGAATCGCGCGCGCCAGGCGAAGATTACGAAAGAAATTATCGAGATTGTGAGCGGCGCGGCCGCATCGTAAAGAAGCACTTGGCAATTAGCATTTGGCACTTAGCCAAGGCCAGTACCTTAAGCTAAGTGCCAAATGCCAAGTGCTAAATGCTGTTTCCTGAGGTCTTATGGCTGAAAATGTTGGACACGTAATTCAGATTTCCGGGCCTGCCGTCGACGTGCAGTTCGTCGAGAAGAAAATGCCTCCGATTTATCAGGCGCTGCGCGTGGTCAGCGACGGCTTCACTGTGCCATCGCCGATCAACGTTGTGCTCGAAGTGCAGCAGCACCTCGGCGAAGGCCGCGTGCGCTGCATCGCAATGTCGGCAACCGACGGCATGGTGCGTGGCATGAAGGCGATCGATGAGGGCGGCCCAATTTCGGTTCCGGTGGGAAAAGGCACGCTGGGCCGCGTCATGAACGTGGTCGGGGAGCCGGTGGACGAACTCGGTCCCATCTCCTTCCAGAAGAAGATGCCCATTCACCGCCTGGCTCCGGCATTCGACGAGCAGGCGACCACCGCCGAGATGTTTGAAACCGGCGTCAAGGTCGTCGACCTGATCCAGCCCTTCTTAAAGGGCGGCAAGATCGGCCTGTTCGGCGGCGCCGGCGTCGGCAAGACGGTGTTCATTCAGGAACTGATTAACAACGTCGCCAAGCAGCACGGCGGATACTCCGTATTCGCGGGCGTCGGCGAGCGTACTCGTGAAGGAAACGACTTGTGGCTCGAAATGAGTGAGTCGGGAGTCATCAAGCCGGGCCACCCCGATGAATCAAAAGCCGCGCTGATCTATGGGCAGATGACGGAACCTCCCGGTGCGCGTCTACGCGTGGCGCTGACTGGCCTCACCGTCGCGGAATATTTCCGTGACGAGCAGGGTGCGGACACGCTCCTCTTCATCGACAATATTTTCCGCTTCACGCAGGCAGGATCAGAAGTCTCTGCGTTGCTGGGACGCATGCCGTCCGCCGTTGGTTACCAGCCCAACCTGGCGACTGAAATGGGCGAACTGCAGGAACGTATTACTTCGACTAAGAAGGGATCTGTAACTTCGGTACAGGCCATTTACGTCCCTGCCGACGATCTTACCGACCCCGCCCCTGCCACTACGTTTGCTCACCTCGATGCAACGACTGTGCTTTCGCGCGCGCTTACCGAGATTGGGATTTATCCAGCGGTCGATCCGTTGGCTTCGACCTCCCGTATTCTCGATCCGCGCATTGTGGGTCAGGAACATTACGACGTCGCGCAGATGGTGAAGAAGACGCTTCAGACATACAAAGACCTGCAGGACATCATTGCGATTCTTGGAATCGACGAGTTGAGCGAAGACCAGAAAATTACGGTCGCGCGAGCCCGCAAGATTCAACGGTTCCTGTCGCAGCCGTTCCACGTGGCCGAACAGTTCACCGGCAGTCCGGGCCGTTACGTGAAGATCGCAGACACCGTTAAGGGCTTTAAAGAAATCGTGCAGGGAAAATACGACGATATTCCGGAACAGGCGTTTTATCTGAAAGGGACGATCGACGAAGTTCTGCAAGCCGCTGAGAAATTGAAAGCGGCAGCGTAAAAAGGCACCTGGCACTTAGCACTTGGCACTTAGCCAATGCGGGGCATTGGCGGGATGCGGGTTTGGCTAAGTGCTAAATGCCAATTGCTAAGACCGAATGTCTGATACTTTCCAACTCGAAATCGTTACGCCAGAAAAACTGGTCGTGAACGAAGCAGTCGAAGAAGCACAGATCCCTGGTCTGGGCGGATATCTCGGTATTCTTCCGGGGCACGCTCCTCTGATTACGGAATTGGCTGTGGGCAAAATTACATATAAAGCCCAGGGAGTGACCAAAGACCTGGCGGTTGCATGGGGTTTTGCAGAAGTGCTTCCCGACAAAGTCACGATGCTGGCCGAGACCGCCGAACGTCCGGAAGAGATCGATGTGGCGCGCGCGCAGAAGGCGAAGGAGCGCGCGGAGCAAATGTTAAAAAGCAACGATCCGCAACTCGACTACGGCCGCGCGCAGGACGCTTTGAAGAGAGCGGAAACGCGTCTCGAAGTCGCCGCCGGGAAGTAAGGGACGTTTGCCACCTAAACATGAAACGGCCACCGAAGAATCGGCGGCCGTTTTAGTTTGCGCGTAACTCTAGTAGCGGCGCATCACTGAGTCGTAGCCGGCGCGATACCCGGTGGTGTATTCGTCTTTGTAGCGGTCCTTGCTGCCAAATTCGCGTCGATAGCCATCATCGCGCCCGCCGAACCGGCCACGCGGCTTGGAGTTGTAGTCTTTGCGGTGGTAGATATCTTCGCGCGCCGCTTCGGCGCCGTCCTGGTAGCCGAAACGATTGGCAACATTTGCTCCATCCGCTTCGTAGCCGTTGCGCGAGCCTTCATTCCGCCAGCCGTAGCTGCCGCGTCCACCGTGCCAGCTGCCCGCGACTTCGTCGTAGCCAGCGCGGAAGCCACGGCTGTAACCCTCGCGATAGGCGCTGGCATAGGCATCCTTGGACCCCATCCAACCCTTGTAGCCGTGCGTGGCCTTGTGCCAGTCAGGAGTCTGATAGTCATTCGGATCACGCTCGCGGCCCTCGTGCCGGCCTTTGTTTACGCCATCGTTGTAGCCGTTCTGGTATCCGTACTGCTGGGATTGACCCGAATCCCGGCGATAGTAGCCGTCATCATCCCGATCGCGGTCATATTGTGCGAGAGCGATTCCGCTCAACGCCAGCGTTGCCGCCAGCGTACACGCTGCCAATTTCATCGTTCGCCACATTTGTGTCCTCCTGCCGATGCGCCGTGACAGCTTTGTTTGCCGGCGTTCGGTTACTCGATAAATGGGATGCGGGCATGCCGTGATAGCGCTGCTATGACAGCAAAAGAAATTGGTGGTTTGGAAAATCGACTCAGGCGAAACTATTTCTGGTGGGCCGGGTTGATCGGGCACCGGCAATCAGGACAGCTCCCGTTTTAGGCGGTTATCCGCGAAATGCGTTCCTTCGAAACGGGACTAGTCTGTGGTCCGCCATACTCGCACTATAGGTTGAACCAACGTAATGCATACGACTCGATATTCACCGCGCCCGCTCTGCTAAACTTTTCGGTTCCCCGGCATCTAACGAGGCATTCATGGCAATCCAGCGGGTAGGAGTGATCGGCGCGGGCACTATGGGCAATGGCATCGCTCACGTCTTTGCGCGGAGCGGATTTCACGTCGTGCTGTGCGACGTTGAGCAGCGCTTTCTGGATCGCGGAATAGAAACGATTGCGAAGAATCTCGATCGCGAAGTGGCCAAGAATAAAATCACCTCGGACGACAAGTCAGCGACCCTGGGCCGCATCACGACAGCTCTGGAACGCGCGAAGCTGGCGGATTGCGATCTGGTCGTCGAGGCGGCAACCGAAAAGTTTGAGATCAAGGCGGAAATATTTCGCGATCTGGATCGCATCGTGAAGCCAGATGTGATTCTGGCATCGAACACGTCCTCGATTTCGATCACGAAGATCGGCGCGCTGACCAAACGTCCCGACAAAGTGATTGGAATGCACTTCTTCAATCCCGTGCCAGTGATGAAATTGGTCGAAGTGATTCGCGGGCTGGCGACTTCGCAGGCAACGTTTGAAACTGTGCGCGATCTGGCTGTGAAGCTGGAGAAGACTGCGGTGGAGGTAAACGACGCGCCGGGATTCGTCTCCAATCGTGTGTTGATGCCGCTGCTGAACGAAGCGATGTTCGCCGTAATGGAAGGCGTTGCGACGCCGCAGGCAGTCGATGAGGTATTCAAACTGGGGATGGCGCATCCCATGGGCCCGCTGACGCTGGCCGATTTTATCGGACTCGACGTTTGTCTCGACATCATGCGCGTCTTGCAGGATGGGTTGGGAGATCCCAAGTATCGGCCATGCCCGCTGCTCATCAAGATGGTCGATGCCGGATGGCTGGGGCGCAAAAGCGGACGCGGTTTTTATACTTACTGACGAATCTAAATTATGACGACGGCATGGGGCGGTGTGATTCCGGAGGGCGAATTGAGCGGCGACTCGCTGCAGTACCTGCTGGCGGCGGCTTTCGGCGTGATGGCCGGGTGGATTGACATCAAAGTCGGCGACCTGCTGTTTACCGCGTTGATTGTCCTGGGGGCTTGCATGCTGCTCGGATTTCTGCGTCCCCGCAACGCATGGCGCTGGGTGGTACTGGTCGGCATCTTCGTGCCACTGATGGAGTGGTTTGCCTCTTCGATCCTGGAGCAGAAACTGGAGCGCGCGCAGATCTACGAGTCCTTTCTCGCCTTCGTGCCGGGAATTGTTGGCGCGTACGGTGGCGCGTTCGGGCGGACCGTGGTCAACAATCTCTACCCACCCAAATAGGACGCGACCCAATCGGGCGCGGAGAATTCAGAAAGTACTCCCTCTTCCACAGCCGTTAAGGGTAAGCTGACGGATATGGCAGTTTCCGTCTCGTTGCTCGCCAGCGGCAGCCGTGCGAATTGTGCGCTGGTGGCAAGCAGCAGCACGCGCATTCTGGTGGACGCTGGCCTCTCCTGCCGGGAGACTTTCAAACGGCTGCGCGCGCTGGGAGAACGTCCCGAAGACCTGTCGGCGATCCTGATTACACATGAACACTCCGATCACGTCGCCGGACTCCAGCGGTTGGCCAGGAAACTCAATGTTCCAGTGTTCCTGACAGACCCTACCCATCGCGAGTGGGGTCGGGCTGCGCGTGACGACGAGGGAAAAATTCCCAAACTGCCGAGGCGGGAGCGCTTCGCTTCGGGTACCACGTTCCAGATTGGCGATATCGAAGTCAAACCCTTCACCATTCCCCACGACGCGGCTGATCCGGTGGGCTTTACCTTCCGCACCGAGGGAGTCAAGATCGGCTACGCCACTGATTTGGGCTACATGCCGGTGAGCGTGCGCGATCACCTGCGCGGTTGCGACATCCTCGTAATCGAGTCCAACCACGATCTAGAAAAGCTGCGCACAGGTTCCTATCCCTGGTCGGTCAAGCAACGGGTGATGAGCCGGGTCGGCCACCTTTCCAATGAGGCTCTCGCGGAATTCTTCACCAGCGACTATGATGGAGGGGCAGCTTACGTGGTGTTAGCCCACTTATCGGAAGAGAATAACCATCCCGAACTGGCGCGGGTAGCGGCGGAACAGGCGTTGCGAGAGCGGCAGGGATTGTGGCAAAACCGCGTGCTGCTGGCGAGCCAGTCGGAAGTTCTGGACCCGATCCGGCTGTAGCACCTATGAGTGAGTGCGTCGAACCCATCGTTGGGAAAATTCTAGCGGGATGGCGGTACGACATCTCCGGCCTGGCGGCGGAGATGCGCGGCGACTACGAAGCGCACTTTGCCGATTGTCCGCACTGTCGCAGCCGCCAGCGCCTCCACCGCATTATCGATATCTCCCTCATCGTGCTGGCATCGGTTTCCGCAGCTATGTTTCTGCTGGCCTTTGGTGTGATCCGCTATTTTGGCCCGCGCCATGCGTTCTGGCTCGAAGTGGCCGCGCTCGCGGGATTCGCGCTGTCCGCGCTGATCTGGCTGGCGGTTGCGGTGGCCACTCCCGCGCCGATGGCGGTGGTGGACGTTGCCCGTCTTGGAGCACGGCGCGTGCATGACCGTCTGCCTGCCGAAATCCGCGAGAAACTGCCAGAAGAGTTGCGTATGAAAATTACCGGGTCGTAGGACTCTTCGACGTATCTCGTGCATCCAATCGGGTAACGATGGGCCGCCTACCTGCAATTGTCGGAGTTGTCGTAATGGTGGCGCTGGGGATAAGCGCTGTCGGAGCCCAGTCCCTTCTTTTTCCCGCTCAGCCTGCTGATCGTCCATCGGGTTGCCATGGCAACGGCCTCGGCCATCCGGTTCCATCGCCGAGTCCTGCGGGTTATCAGTGTTGCCTGACTGGCCACAGCACGGCCGTTCCGCAAGCAACGTATCCGGAACCGATGCTTCTCCAACTTCGCCGCGTGTTGAGTAGCGAAATGGTACCGTCGGTGCAGGATTGTGTTCCGTCCGACGAACGCGCGATTTCTTCCGGCGACCCGCCGGGTGCAAGTCCTCTCCGGATCTAGCCTCCATTCGAAAATCCAGGAAAGAGATAGGGATTGCCCTGTCTCTTCCGTCGGCGCAGACGCGGCAAGCCGCGTCTCTACTCAGCGTTATTTTCGATTGGGGAGTCTGACGTGCGCGTTTTCATTTTGTACATTCTCGCGATCTGCATTTGGGCCGTACCAGCTACCTCGCAAGACACGGACAAAGACAAAGACAAAGACCACAGCATGGCCGGTCACGACCACCCTGCGCAAGCGAGCGCGTCCATGGAAGGCATGGACATGGGTTCATCTTCCTCCACGCCAGACTGGTTGCCGTCGCCGCACGCCTCCTCGGGCACAGGCTGGCAGCCGGCCACGACGCCCGCGAATTTGTGGATGAAGTCGCTCCACGGCTGGGATCTGATGGCCCATGGCGTAGTCTTCGTCGACTACAACCAGCAGGGCGGCCCGCGCGGAGCAGGGAAGGCGGAGTCAGTCAACTGGCTGATGCTGATGGAACAGCACCCACTCGGCCGCGGCACGATCCTCTTCCGCGAGATGTTTTCGGCCGAGTCGCTGACCTCGCCGCACCCCGGATTCCCTCAGATCTTTCAGACCGGTGAGACCTATCACGGACAGCCGCTGGTCGACCACCAGCATCCGCACAACGTGTTTGCCGAGTTGGCGCTTTATTACACCCGCCCGATCAGCGACAAAGTCTCCTGGCTGTTCTATGGCGGACCGGTGGGAGATCCTGCGCTCGGCCCGGTGGCCTTCATGCATCGCGCGTCGGCCGCCGAGTTACCCATGGCTCCTCTGTCACACCACCTGCAGGATTCGACTCACACCAGCTTTGGAGTTGTAACCACAGGCCTGATCGTAGATCGATTTAAATTTGAAGGTTCGGTATTCAACGGCCGTGAGCCGAATGAGCAACGCTACGGCATCCAGTTAGCCGCGCTGGATTCCTGGTCGGCGCGTGCGAGTGTAGCTCCGTCATCCCGCTGGACTGCGCAGTACAGTTATGGACGCCTGGAGCATCCCGAAGCGCTGGAACCGGGCAGCGAGCGCCGCCAATCGGCATCGGTCGAATATGTGCGCCCGTTCACGAACGGCTCGTGGGCCACCACGGCGATCTGGGGACGGAAACATAAAGAACTCAACAACCACAATCTGAACAGCTATCTGCTGGAGTCAACCGTTAACTTTCAGTCGCGAAATTATGCCTTTTCCCGTCTCGAACTGGTCGACAAAGATGAACTTTTTCCGGACGATCCTGCACAACCAAACTTCCGAATCGCCGCCTACACGCTGGGCGGCGCGCGCGACCTGATCCGGGACAGGCTCTGGCAACTGGCCCTGGGCGCCGACGTAACCTTTTACTCCAAGCCAGACGCTCTGAACGCCTCCTATGGCGACCATCCCGTATCGTTCCAGGTGTTTCTCCGGATACGTCCGGCGTCCGGCCATCACCACTAACCGTCACACTGGCGGCGTTACTGCCGGAGATTCTCGTTTCACTTTCTTCTTTGTGAGTAGCCGCAAAGAGCGCATTATCTAGGGCCATGGGAGCAGCCCTCCGCACCGTACGCCTGATTCAAGGGGCCATGCTGGTGAGCGTTGTGATTTGCGCGGTTGTAGGAGAGGTGGTCGGGGGACGTCTCACCACCAATACCAACACGCTGTATGCTATTTCGTTCGCTTCCATCAGTCTGGTGGGCGCGATTCTCGTCGTACGAAAAACGATGGTTTTGCAGTCCGAGGCGGAATTACGCGAGAAACCCGGAGACGCCGCTATCGTGGCGCGCTGGAGAACCGGATACATCGTTTGCTACGTATTTTGCGAGGCCCTGGCTCTGTTCGGCCTGGTGCTCCGCATCATGGGATTCAACCTCCTGCAAGTCTGGCCCTACTACGTCGGCAGCGTTGCTCTCCTGCTTCTGTTCTGGCCCCGCCTGTCGCAGGGTGGGGCCCGATAATCAGAGACGAGTGTCGGTCGCGACTGTTAACGCCTCCTGCCCCAACGTCTGTTACACGCCCCCGCAGATATGCCCTCCTGGTCCACTTCGATCCAAAACCGGTTTGATTTTCGATTCCCCGGCTTTCGCCGCAGCGTAATTTTCGTTTTGCCTCCAAGGCGAATAATTCACTTGCATCGCGCACGCTGCGCGCTACTATGCGCATAAGAAAGTAAATATTTAAGACGACAAAGGAGATCATGAGTTGCCCACTTTGAACGTGAACATACCGAGGTTCTATTGCCTGCTGCGTAAGGAGTTTCTCTATGACGGGCAATCCCATCACGGAGAGCTGCTCAAGGTTTGCGTGTTCGGCGCTGCTTCCCTTCATGGTAGAGCGCTGGGTTTCCACATCTTGACGGAGAATGGCGCGGTCATTTGGAGGCTTCCCCTCCACGCTTTCTGTCACAAGCCCGACGCTCCCAATGTTCCGTTGGACTGGCTGCAGTTTTGGGACTGCTTCAGTTACGAGGTGGTTTGCACTACCTTCGAACGCCTGCAGGACAGCCGCGTTCGCGTGCAACTCAAGGACCGCAGCTGGGAAGGCGGACAGTATATGTTCACGCTCGATTGGTACGAGAGTGAGGACGCCGAAGAAGCTGGCGACGGCGGTCACAAGTGCGCGCACGTGATCGCGCTCGATGACGGCAACTTTGCCGCGCAACCGAACAACCGCGTGCAATGGTTCTGTCCGGCCTTCGTGACGCCGTTCAAGGAGAAGCCCGACTACGTGACCAACACTCGCGTCTGGAAAGTTGAACGTGAAACGGAAACCACGCAGGCGTTCTTTTACGACACGCCGGAAGCGGGCTCCGAACTCGCTCAAGTGGCACTATATGCCAAGGGACTGCGAACGGACTCCATCCCCAACGGGAAAGTGCCGATGAAGAAATAGAGGGGATTGATTCTGAAACGGAAGGGGGTAGCCCTGCGGCGATCGATGGCCAGTTGGGATCTGCCCTGTCAGCCCATTTCAAACGCTCGCGGGCCCGTTACCAACGGCCCGCCCCTTCTACTCCCGGCCCGCCTGCTCCGGCGTTGACCCCACCCTTCCTTCAGGGTAAAGTGGCAAAGGATTAAGACTTTCCCTCCCCGCTTGACCTTTGTGCGCTCTGCATTTTCCAAAGTCGTTGTGATGGTAGCCCTGTCTGCCTTGGCTTGGGCCGCTCCCGGACAATTCTCTGTCCAGAAGCGCATCGCCCTGACGGCCGGTGACCAATGGGAGCCTGCCCTGTCGGCCGACGGCGCGGGCCATCTTTTCGTTCTCTATCCCCACTATGGCGCCGTGCCCGACTGCAAAGAACCAGACTGCGTTGCGCCCACTATGCTGCTGGTCGTCAGCAACGACAACGGCAAGACCTGGCAGGCGCCGCGCGTGATGCTCGAATCGGGCTCTGGACAATTCGACCCGCAGATCGTCGTCGATCCCGTCGACCGCCGTACCGTGTATGCCGCGTGGTTGCAGAACAAGAAGCGCGTCGTGATATTGGCCAAATCAGTCGACGGTGGCGCGAACTGGAGTCTGGGAGTCGCCGTCCGCGGCCAAGTGGAACTCGACAAGCCCGCTCTGGCCGTGCGCGGACCGCGCGTAGTCCTGGGATTCAATCACGAAGAGGAAGTCTGGATTGCGACCTCTCAGGACGCCGGCCGCACCTTCACCAACGCCCGCGTCAATAACGACGCCCGTCCCGGATGGTCTCTGCTGGGCGGAGCCACGATCGATCCAGCCGGCAACGCCTACCTTGCCTGGACCTCCTACTCCAAAGCGGCTGGAGCGCGCGACCACGTTGACCTCTTCGTGTCGAAGTCGCCCGAAGCCGGCAAGGCAACCTGGACCGCAACTCGCCTGGACGTTTCCGCCGCCGCTCCAGGATGCCATTACGAGGACTGCGGCGAAGCCTACCTCGGCGCGCAGGTTTCCATTACTTCCGACGCGGGCGGCACGCTGTATGCGCTCTGGAGTTCTGGCAGCAAGCGCCTCGGTCCGCAGCGCCTGTACTTCTCATCCTCCACCAACGGCGGCGACAGTTGGCTGCCGCGCGCGAGCGTTTCGCAGGCGGCCAGCGGAGTCGAACATGCCTTCCCGGCAATAGTAGCCGGCGCGACCGGCGACGTACGCATCGCCTGGATGGACACGCGCAATGCCAACGACAACGACCCACTCGCCGCGCGACAGTGGAACACCTATTACCGCAGCTCCAACAACGGCGGAGCCACCTGGTCGCCCGAATCTCGCCTATCGAACTATGTCCCCGGCTATCGCTACATCGGCAAAAAAGGATTCCGTTTTCCCTTCGGAGACTATTTCGGCCTGGCCATCGACAATCACGACGGCACGCACGTCGTCTGGGGCGAAGGCATGAACTATCAGAGTCCAGGGTCGATCTGGTACGCCGCCGGACGGTAATTTTGGGGGAGTAGACTTCTACAGCCGAGGCAGCCGGCTCAATCCGTCAGCATTCCGCCCGTAATCTCACGAATCTTCGCGATGCGATGTTCGCGGCAGTAATGAGACAGTTCTTCCACCAGTTTCTCCGTCGCCACTGGATCGAAATAGCTGGCAGTGCCCATCTGGACGGCGCTCGCGCCCGCAAGCATGAATTCAATGACGTCCACGGCGGTGGTGATTCCGCCCATGCCGATGACGGGAATTTTCACCGAGTGGGCTGCGTCGTAGACCATGCGCAGGGCGATTGGCTTGATCGCGGGGCCGGAGAGTCCGGCAGTGACGTTGGCGATCCGCGGACGCCGCGTGTCGGCGTCGATGGCCATCGCCAGAAACGTGTTCACCAGCGAGATCGCGTCGGCGCCCGCTTCCTGCGCCACGTGCGCCATCTGCGCGATGCTGGTGACGTTCGGCGACAGCTTCACGATCAGCGGACGCTTTGCGATGCGCTTGCAATAGCGCACCACTTCGTCAAGCGTATGCGGATCGCTGCCGAACTGAATGCCTCCGTGCGCGGTGTTAGGGCATGAGACGTTTAACTCATAGGCGGCGATGCCTTCGCCCTCATTCAGAATCTCGATCACCCGTTCGTAGTCGGGACGTGTGTACCCGAACACGTTGGCGAAGACGACAATGTCTTTTTTCTGCCGGAGCGCCGGAAGCTTTTCGTCCAGGAACGCGCGCGCACCGATGTTCTGCAATCCGATCGCGTTCAACATTCCAGCCGGCGTCTCAAACAGCCGCGGTGGAGGATTGCCCGTCATTGGTTCTTTCGACAGCCCTTTTACGACGAATCCGCCGAGCTTATCCAGATGGACGATGTCGTCGAACTCGATCCCATAACCAAATGTGCCCGACGCAGCAATGATCGGATTCTTCAGTTCAATCCCGGCGAAGCTGACGCTCAGATCGGGCATGCCAGAGGTCGGAGTCATTGCACTGCTCCTGGCCCGTTTGAAGACGGTCCGTTCGAGACCGGTGCGTTCGATGCGGGGCCATTGGGTGCCGGACCGTTGGATGACGGACTTGGCGTCCGGCGCTGTGACTGGATGGCTTCGATCAACACTCGTCCCGTGGCGTGTGTCGGCGCATTGATCCCAAGCAGCGAGGCAAGCGTCACCGCAAGGTCGACCGGTTCCGCATGGTTGCGGTACACGCCAGGCTGAAACGCTAATCCGTAGAACGCGAGAGGCACATGAGTATCGTACGAAAAGGGAGTCGCATGATCCGTGCCCGATGCACTTCCTACTTGAAACGGGCTGGGGACGCCCATCACATACCATCCCCCGAGCGGTGAGTAGCTGTGAGCATAACGTCGCCCCATCTCCGTGTCGGGAGTTTCTCCGCGGGCAAGTTGTGACTTGGTGTAGTAACCGCGGAAACCGGCCTGCTTCATGGCCTCACCTGTATCGGCTTCGGCGTCAGCTTCCTTATGCCCGGCGAACGCTTCGTCATTCAGCCAAGCCATCGGATAGTCGACAGCCAGAACATAATCCGCGGCCTTCGAATATTTTTTTGAGAGCAGGGAATTGATCTGTTTCCGCAGATCGTCATCATTCAGGTTCGCGGCGGGCAGGCGCAGCGTCTTTGCGAATTCGGGGAGGGGAGCGATGCCGTGGTCCGCGGAGAGCGCCATCCAGATATTCGCCAGACCGACTTGATGCCCCAGGAAGCCTATGAATTCAGCGATCTGACGGTCGAGTTCGAGCGCCATGCCGCGCATCTGCGGAGAGTCGGGTCCAACCTGGTGTCCGAGGATGTCGTTGGCGGATAGGCTGATGGTGAGCAAGTCGGTCGCCGATCCGGCGCCGAGTTTTTCGTAAACGACCAACTCTTTAGCGAACTCGAATTGGTAGTCATTCGCGAACGGAGTCGCCCCAATGACTTCGTAGAATCCCGCGGGTTTGCCATCTTTTCCCTTGCGCAGGGCGGTCGAGCCGAGGACTTTGTCGGAACTGTCCTTCCACTCCCGGTTCCAGTATTTTTCAGTACGATTGCTGCCATTGAAGTTGCTTACCCAATCAGGCAGAGTCTGATGGTAATAGGTGGACGTGACCCACGCACCGGACTTTCCGTCGATCCAATAGGCGCCGTCGGCAGAAAAGCCTCCTGGCAGAACGGCCGCCCGATCCTTGAGCGAGAGCGCAAACACTCGCGCCTTACCGCCGGTCGCCAGCTTCAGTTCGTCGCCGAGAGTGTCGGCTTGCAGATTGTGAGGGGAAGATCCCGTGGCGGAACCACTCACTCCCACGAGTTTGGTCGCGTCGTCCTGCACCGAGGTGACTCGCTTCTTCTTGACTGGGTCCCACCACTCATTGGAGACGATGCCGTGTCCGCTGGTGTATGTGCCGGTGAAGAGCGTGGAGTGTCCCGGTGCAGTGTGGGTGTTGGCGTAGTCGTAGTTGCAATCGGTGAAGTAGGCGCCGTGGTCGAGAAAGAGACGGAATCCGCCGTCGCCGAACTGGTCGCGGTAACGTTCGAGGTAGTCCCCGCGGAATTGGTCGATGACAATGACGACGATCAGCTTGGGACGAGCGTTGTAGGCGGCGGCCCACGCTGAGGGAATCCAAAGCAGTAACGCGAGTACGAGCAACCAGGGGCGGGGGAGTCTCACGCGACATAGTTTACAGGAGAAGAGGTTTTCACCGCAGAGGTGCCTCCGCGTTCTCGGCGTCTCCGCGGTTAAAGTTTTCAGCCTCAGTGTTTTCAGCTAAAGTTAAGTGCAATGCTTGATCTGAGTTTTGTCCGCGACAACCTTGCGCTGGTAGAGGAGAAGCTGCGCCAGCGTGGAATGAATCCTGCCGAAGCGTTGAAGGACTTCGGCTCGATCGACACCGAACGCCGCCAGGCGATCACACAGAATGAGACGCTGCAGGCGCGGCGCAACCGCGCGTCCGAGGAAATCGCCAAGCTGAAAAAGAGCGGGCAGGATGCCAGCGCGCTCATCCAGGAAACGAAAGATTTGCGCGAGCAGATTCAGGAAGCCGAGAAAAGGGCCGCCGAAGCCGATGCGCGGCTGCGCGAAATCCTGACGGCGATCCCCAATCTACCGCACGCCAGCGTGCCCGTGGGCAAGAGTGCCGACGACAATGTCGAAGCGCGTCGCTGGGGTACGCTGCCGCAATTCGACTTCAAACCAAAACCGCATTGGGAACTCGGCGAGCAGATGGGCATCCTGGATCTGGAAACAGCTGCGAAGATCTCCGGTGCCCGTTTTGCCGTCTACTGGGATCTGGGTGCGCGGCTCGAGCGTGCCCTTGCCAATTTCATGCTTGATCTGCACACGCGCGAACACGGATATACGGAGGTCCTGCCGCCGTATCTGGTGAATTCCGAGTCGATGTATGGCACCGGCCAGCTGCCGAAGTTCGCGGAGGACTCATTCAGGGTTCCGCACGGCGAGAAGGACCTCTGGCTGATACCTACAGCCGAAGTGCCAGTTACAAATCTTTATCGCGACGAAGTCCTCGACTCCGGTCGTCTGCCGATTTCACTGACCGCCTACACCCCGTGCTTTCGAAGCGAAGCCGGATCCTACGGAAAAGACGTGCGTGGCATCATCCGCCAGCATCAGTTTCAGAAAGTCGAGCTGGTGAAGTTTTCGAAACCCGAGTCGTCCTACGACGAACTGGAGAAACTAACCCGCGACGCCGAGACGGTATTACAGAAGCTCGGCCTGCACTACCGCGTGATGAGCCTATGTACCGGCGACATGGGATTCTCGTCCGCGAAAACCTACGACATTGAAGTCTGGCTGCCGGGGCAGGGATTATTTCGCGAAATTTCGTCCTGTTCGAATTTCGAGTCGTTCCAGGCGCGGCGTGCGAATATTCGGTTTCGTCCAGAGGGCAAGAACAAGACTGAGCTTGTCCATACGCTGAACGGTAGCGCGCTGGCAGTCGGTCGCACGTGGGTGGCGATCGTGGAAAACTATCAACAGGCCGACGGCAGCGTGCGGATACCGGAGGCGCTGCAAACGTATATGGGGACCGACCGCATCACACCGCGAAGTAAGTGACATAAGGAACCAGAGCAAACCAAGCGAGCCCGATCCAGGAACAGGTATTTGCTATCACATGAATTCCCCAATAGACTGGCAACGTTCCGAGTCGCTGACGGCGCAGCCTGCCGACATCTCATACATGGGCGCGATCTGGCGCACAATTCGCGGATACATCCTCTGGTCCTATGAGCGTGGCAGCCTGCATTACGACATCATGGTCACGCTGATTCTGCTGTTCGTCTTTGTTTCGCCAATTTACATCAACTTTAACGACAAACCGGTAGAGCGCAATCCGCATCCTACAGGCGTAGTGGTTTTGCCGGACGAACATGGCGGATTGATTTATCAGATCCCAGGAGCCGCGATCAGCGTCGGGGACGGAATTGATATTCGCCAGCAATTGCAGCGCATCGTGGAACCGATTTCCGGCGCTGTGAGCGTCACCAGGTATGAAACGGTGAAAGATGGCGCCGGGCACGTGCAAAGTTACAAGGTTTGGGTGGTGAAGGAATAGCCAGGTTAGGCAATGAGAATCGCGCTCGCCACATCCCGAATCACCATCGTGACAGTGTTGACCGCAGTCGCGTGGGCGCAGGGCGATGCGGGACTGGACCGCGTCCTCGCCCAGATGGATACGGCGGCGAAGAACTTCCGGAGTGCGGAAGCCAGTCTTGTCTCGGATCAGTATCAGAAGGTGATCGACGAAACGGATACGCAAAAGGGAAAGGTCTATTTCCGCCGCCAGGATCGCGAAATTCAGATGGCGGCTGATTTCACCCAGCCGGACATAAAGTATGTCCTGTATAACGGCGGCAAAGTACAGGTGTACCAACCGAAGATCGATCAAGTGACGGAATACAACGCTGGCAAGAACCGCAGCGATCTGGAAGGCTTTCTGGTGCTGGGCTTCGGGGGCAGTGGACAGGATCTGCTCAAGTCCTACGACGTGAAGTATGTAGGAGCCGAGACTATCAACGGTACGCAGACAGCGAAACTGGAGTTGGTTCCCAAGTCCGCCAAGCTGCGGAACAACATCGCCAAAATTACGCTCTGGATCGATCCAGCCAGGGGAGTCTCGGTGCAGCAGCAGTTCTTTGAGCCGAGCGGGGATTACCGGCTGGCGAAATATTCCGATATCCAACTCAATCAAAAGCTGCCCGACGGCGCCTTTAAACTGAAAACAACCGGTAAAACCAAGTTTATATCCCCACAAGGCTAGGTAGAACCGGCCTTAAATCAGTAATCACCCGAACCACAGAATGAAAGTGAAAAAGGGAAGAGCGGACGATATACTGCAAACAGTATTCAGCACTCAGCCGTCAGCACTCAGCCGAAGCAGGAACTGCGGACGTTGGGTCTGAACGAAAGATTTTAAGCTGACGGCTGAACTCTGACGGCTAATCTATGGCTAAAGTTTTTACGATTCCGGTGCCGCCTGACTTGGGCAGAAAAAAACGCGAGCGTACTTCTGACAGCCGTTACGTCGACGGCCAGAAGATGCTGGTCGAAGCCATGAAGTATCTCGCGCAGTCGGACAAGAACGCGAATCGTTCCGCGATCGAACTCCTCTCCGAACACGTGCGCACGAAATTCCGTATGAGCGACTCGCCACTCGGCTAGACAGTTTCCTGAAAAATTTTGCTTTTGGGTGGTGCAGCCGTTCACGGCTGCGATGATCCTTATTATTTGACTTTGGCTTTAGCCCCTGCGGTACGCGCCGGAAAGTTTTTCAGAACGATGAGCCTTCCACTTTCACATATCCATCAACACTATTTCATATCATCAACAACGCACAGCGCTGCGCTTCCTGTAAGCGATGTTTATTGAGCTGACTCGCAGTCAGTTCGTGCGAATTTGAATTATTTGTGATCCCTCAGTATTGACTTTCACGCAAAGCCCAATACACTAGCCGCACACAAGTGCTGCGAATGCATCTTCGTGCTTCGGGCACGTTCAGAGGGGGACATTCATGGGTTCATCGCGGTTTTCGTCCGCTCTACTCTTTGTGTTTATGGCCTTCGTCGTCTGCTCTTCCTTGCTGGCGCAGACCATCACAGGAACCATTTCCGGCGATGTGACCGACAGTACAGGCGCAGTCGTTGGAGGCGCCACCGTCACCGCTCAAAACATCGGCACGGGCGAGACGCGCACCGCAACCACCACCAGCACCGGAAGTTACCGACTCCCCGATCTCGCAATCGGCAAGTACAAAATGACGGCCACAGCGCAGGGATTCAAATCGATTGTTCGGACTGCGGAAGTTGCCACCGGCGCCGTCACGCATTCCGACTTCGTCATGCAAGTCGGACAACGCACCGAGATGGTCGAAGTCGAAGGCAGCGCGCCGCTGGTGGACCTCTCGCCGAACAACAACAACTACGTGGACGCCGAGAAAATTGCGAACGTGCCCATTAATGGCCGCGATTTCAATTCTCTCCTGGCAATCACGCCGGGAGTGCAACGCGATCCGGGTGGCGGATTTCTGGCTGTCAGCATCAACGGTTCGCGTACGACGTCGAATAACTATTTCATCGATGGCATGTACAACAATGACCGCTACTACGGCGACTCAGCCATCAATCAGACCGGAATTCTCGGTATTCCAGCGGTTACATTCCCGCCAGACGCAATCGAAGAATTGAGCGTGCAGGAGACGCCCTCCGCGGAATTTGGAGTCAAGGGCGGAGCGCCAATCCTGCTGAGCATGAAGAGCGGTACTAACACCTGGCATGGCGGAACCACTTGGGTCAATCACAGCGGATTCGGCGACGCCGACAATTTCTTCGCCAATACGAGCGGTGATTGCAGCGGCGTGGGCGAATGCAAGCCGACGAAAATTCACAATAACCAGTTCCACGCGAATATCGGCGGGCCGATTGTCAAGGACAAAGCTTTCTTCTTCTTGTTCTACGAAGGGCAGCGGAATGTTTCGGAGTCCGTCAAGGCAAGGGCGGTACCGACGCAGGCAGCGGTCGATGCGGCAGTGGCCGACATCACCGCCAATGGTCTAACGATCGATCCGGTGGGGCAAACGCTGCTGAATTTTTTCCCGATTGACACCAATCCCTCGGACCAGAATATGTTCGATCCAAACCTTCCAGGCTACTTAGGCAAAGGATTGATAACACAGCGCACCCCGAGTACTGCGAGCAACAATGAGTTCGGAGTAAAGTTCGATTACAAGGTGACCTCGCACCAATCATTGGCAGCCCGTTACATCTTCGGCGATAGTCTTCAAAATGGACCTCCTTTTGCCGGTCTGCCCCCAAATTCAACACTCCCGCAGAATCTCTTCAACTCAATTGCACCGTCGCGAGCCCAGATGCTGGGACTGAGTTGGACCTGGAACATCAGCAACAATAAGATCCTGGAGAGCCGTTTCGGCTACACTCGGTTCTCGCAACTGATCGATGTCAACAATAAGATCGACCCGAAGAGTCTCGGCATCGACACTGGTCCACTGGGTGCCGCCGATTTCGGTATCCCATACGTTTATATGTACCACCTTGGATATGGCGGTTACATTGGCGGGGTGCAAGGCTATCCTCTATCGACGCGGCCAGACGGAACCTATGACTGGTCGGAACACTTCTCTTGGGTAAAAGGGAATCACAGCATCAAGCTCGGTGGCAATTTCCAGCGAGCTGTTACTGATAGTATTCGAAACTCAGCTCGGACAGGCATGGCGGTCGGGTATTTCAGCTATTATGCTTCCATTGTTCAGCCCTCCGATGCTTTTCCGTACCCCTACAATACGAAGGCACTCCAGAACGACGTCGAGCAATTGCTGCTGGGGAAGGCGGACCTTGCCGATCGCAGCTTCGGTGACACCCACCGTCACATCACGCAGAATAGTGTCGGCTTCTATGCGCAGGATGACTGGAAGATCAGGCCCCGCCTGACGCTGAGCTATGGGCTTCGGTATGAAATCAACGGGACAATGCGGGATACCCACAACAACGAAGCGGTGTTCGACCCCGTGCGCGGTCCTCAAAAGGTTGGGACGGACATTGGCGGAATTCATAACGTTGACTACAAAGATTTCGGCCCTCACGCTGGCGTTGCGTGGGACGTTTTTGGCAACGGCAAAACGGCCCTACGGGCAGGCTATTCGTTGTCATTTGACATTCCAAATTTTGGTGCCTTCGCTGATCCTTATTCGTTCGCGCACGCCTCTACAGGAGTATTCACGCAGGCAAGCCTGGGAGTTTTTAATGTGACCAATTTCTCCGACGTGGGTCAGGGAGGAGGTTCTTTCCTTCCGCCTACGGATCCGACAGCGTCGTGCTTCGATCCTGCTGCGAGAACCGGAGACTATGTCTGTTTTGATTCCGCCATCAATGGCTCTCTCTTCAGCGTTACGCCTGTCCCACCGTTCAATGCCTTTAACATCGTGAAGAATTTTCTGACGCCCCGGTACCACAACTTCAATGTCAGCGTTCAAAGAGAACTACTTCGCAACAACGTCCTGACGATAGGGTATTCCGGCCAGCGGGGGCGAGACCTGCTTATTTATTACGACGCGAACGCGTCGCCGCTGGGAAGCCCCTGCTCGTCGGCCGCTAGTTGTGACGAATTCCGGCCACTTGCTCTGACATTTCCGGACATCAGGCACGTGATCACCGCAACCAATGAAGGCACATCCAAGTATGACAGCATGCAGGTGTCATATAACCAGCGTGGGTGGCACGGCCTGGACACGGCGTACAACCTTACCTGGAGCAAATGTTTCGATCTCAATTCCGTGAACCGTGGCGGACAAGGAAACTATCCACAGATCAACAATGACAATCCTGTGGGTAGTACCGCGCTCGCTCATCCGAATTTTCAGGATGGCCACGGTCTTTGCGATCAGGACGTCCGTCTTAACTTCAATGTCAGCGGAGTGTACGACGTGCCTAATCTGCCCTACCTGGGCAAGTGGGCCGGCAGAGGTTGGCAGTTCAGCACCGTGTACACGGCGCTGAGTGGACATCCGTTTAGCGTGTTCAGGAACGGTGGCCCTGATCCCTCAGGGCAGGGACTTGCAGGATCGAGTCTCCGCGGCAGTTTCAACGGGGAACCCGTGGTCATCCAGAGCCGCAACCCAAGCCAATATGTTTCGCCGAGCTTCATGGGGCCGGCCGCAGGAACCGTGGGGAATACTCCGCGCGATTTCTTGATCGGACCGGGGTTGAGCCAATGGGATCTGACTCTGGCGAAGAGCACAAAAATCGGTGAGAAACTCAACGTGCAAATACGTTGGGAGGTGTACAACGTCCTCAATCGCGCGAATTTCTCGCGTTTCAGCCTCGACAACGGCCTTCAAGACCTCGGAAACGGTTTCGGTGCACTCTCGGAAACCCCCGATGTTGCCGCTGGGAATCCGGTTATTGCTCAAGGCGGTCCCAGAAACATGAACTTCTCGCTCAAGATTTCTTTCTAGTCGGAATAGCAAACTTTTTCGGGAGTCTGCCTATGGTAGACTCCCTTTTTCTATGCGGTTTCCTGGACGGCTGTGCTTCGTTTTGTTTTGTGTTGGCTCTGTTCTGGCCGCCGATCTGCCTCCTGCCGCACCTCGACCCGTCGCTCACCCGATCGACACGACTCATCCCAACATCATCCTCATCACCCTCGACACCACGCGCGCCGACCGCATGGGATTTCTCGGATCCAAGCGCGGTCTCACGCCGCATCTCGACGCGATGGCGCAGCAGGGCATCGTTTTCACCAGAGCCTATGCCCATGTGCCTATCACCACGGCGTCGCACACGACGATCCTTACTGGTACTTATCCTCAGTTCAATCACGTCAACGATTTTGGAATCCCGCTCTCCTCCCGATTGCCCTACCTGCCTGATCTGTTGCGTGCGCAGGGATACCACACGGGCGCGTTCGTCGGGTCGCTGATCCTTGATCCACTGGACGGCACGGCGCCCGGATTCGACCGCGGATTCGAAGTCTACGACGCCGGGTTTCACCTGCGGCGTCACGGCGCGGATCGTTACAAGTCCGTGGAACGGCGCGCCGACGATGTCGTGAATCACGCTCTCGCATGGTTGAGCCAGTTGCCGAATGGGCCGTTTTTTCTCTGGGTGCATCTTTACGATGCGCACGATCCTTACGATCCCCCGGCGCCATTCAAGGCTCGTTTTGCCTCGCAGCCTTATGACGGAGAGATTGCCTACGCGGACTCCGCCGTGGGCCGGTTGTTCGACGAGATTCGCAAACATGGCCTCTATGACGAGACTCTGATTGCTGTCATGGCGGACCACGGCGAATCACTCGGCGCACACGGCGAGAACACGCACGGAATTTTTCTCTACGACGAAACTTTGCATGTACCGCTGGTCTTCAAGCTACCTGCCAGCCGCGCTGCGGGACGCCGCATCGAGACGCGTGCCCGCCTGGTGGACGTTGCGCCGACGATCCTGCAGGAAGCGGGAATCGCTGTGCCGAAAGAGATGCAGGGCGAATCGCTCACCGCATTGATGGTGATAGCAAAGAAGACGGCCGGCAAGGAATCTTCCGTGGCTCCATCACAAGAAGACCGCTCCGCCTACGCAGAGACGGACTATCCGCACCGTGGTTTTGGATGGAGTTCTTTGCGCGCTTTGCGTACAGGAAAGTATCTCTACATCCGTGCGCCGGAGCGCGAGTTGTATAACCAGGAAGCTGATCCGTCATCCGAACACAATCTGGCAGCCACCGCCAAGGCCGTCGCCGACACGGTCGGGTCTCAATTAGACGATTTTCGCGCCAAGACCAGTCAGACTCTGGTCGATCTGGCGAAGCCCGATGCTGAGCAGACGCAGAAATTGCAGGCGCTGGGCTACGTAGCTTCGGATGCAAGCGAAACGAAGGACAGCGAGAAACTCACCGGCGCCGATCCGAAAACAAAAATTCAAGTCTCGAACCTGCTGCATGACGCGATGTTTGACGTGGAAGATGCGCGTTACGAAGAGGCGATTCCTCTTTTGAAGAAAGCGCTCGCCGAACAACCGGAGCTGCCGGTCGCGAACATGCAGTATGGCATCGCGCAGGCACGGCTGAAGAACTACTCCGAGGCCGTCGGCGCACTGCAGAAGGCGGTCGGGTTCATGCCCGACAATGGACTCGGGCGCTACGAACTCGGACTCGCATTGTTCGAAACTGGAGACTGGAAAGGCGCCGCAACCCATTTCGAGGCCGCCGTAGAACACGCGCCGAAGTGGGCGGACGCGCAGTTCTCACTGGCCTCGGTCTACGCCCGCACCGACCGAGTGCCCGACGCCATGGATCATCTGGACATTTGTCTCGGACTGGATCCGCGGCACTATCGGGCGAACCTGTTGCGCGGACGGATTCTGACATTGCAACATCATGCAGCCGAGGCGCTACCGAATCTTCAGAAGGCCGTCGAAGTGCAACCCGATTCGCGCGAGGGCCATCTTTTTCTCGCCGACGCCTACGAGCAGTTGGGAGAGACGGCCAAGGCGTCGGCGGAACGGGCACGGGTAGGGTCGCGTTGAAGCCCTCCGTGAATACGACGCGGGTGGCCGCGTCTCCGTTCAAGAAGAATCGCGGCTCGCGGATTGCAAAGACCGTGACCGGAAGCCGGATATCAAGCTAGCGGCGAGCACAATCACCACGGGGTAGCACTCCAGCGTATAGCGAGGCTCGGGATTTTCAAGCGTCCCCAGGAACGCAGTGCGTAGCAGAACAAAGCCGAGCAAAAGGCCAACCCAGCGAATCGCGGAAAATCGCCAGATCAACACGAATAAAGCAGCGCCAACATAGGCAAGATTCAGAAGGCCGAGCGTCACAGCCAGAACCGACGCCTTGGTATCGTCGTTAAATTCCCACCAACGAACGTCGGGAGGCAAAAGCTCCGTGCGCGGACGCAAACACATATCCGCAATGCGCAGCGCAGGCAACCAGACATAATAGCGAATCGGATGTTCCTGAATGCGCTGGGCAGCGAGGGCGCCGAAGCGGGCGTCGAGTTCGGCTGTCATTATTGCGGACTGATTATAGTCGTCGATCAGCGCCCGTGTGGTTTCGGTCTCAGACGCAGAATCGAAAGCGCGCGAGGGTAGTTTGTCCGCATCAATTTTGTCGCCGGGAACGTTCCAGTAGATTTCTTCCACCGAGGCGTAGTCTGCGATCCAGGTCCTGACCCAGCGATTGAATCCGCGCTCAGCCAGTTCATCGTTCGCTGTGGCGTAACGCGGAGCAAGAGGCTGAAAGTGATGGAGGGTGCGCAGATTGCGAATTGTCCACGGCGCCAGCGGAGCCAGCGCGCACACAGAGAGCAGGACTGCCGCCTGAATGGCAGGGGCACCACTTGAACTCTGCCGCCAGGCCTTAACCGTCCGATATGCGAGATAGAGTCCGATTGCCGCGAGGAGAATCCCGCCATCTGGTCGCAGCA
>Ga0210402_10000560_pt1 | contig 41354 bp, 42 predicted proteins | sample IncBWC7MmetaG_FD_161055 | JGI IMG/M metagenome (GOLD analysis project Ga0210402, IMG submission 161055) | Forest soil microbial communities from Barre Woods Harvard Forest LTER site, Petersham, Massachusetts, United States - Inc-BW-C-7-M | ecosystem: Environmental > Terrestrial > Soil >...
CCAGGGCCACAGAATGCCAGAAGACATAGCGGAAAATGATGCCTTCGTTGCCGACCTGATTGGTGGCCGCGGTGGCCACGCAAATCGATTGCGCGTCCACCATTTTGCCCATCACGCCGCCGGCGCTGTTGGTGGCGCACATCAGGATGGGGCTCAGGTTGAGCTGCTCCGCGGTGATGCGCTGCAGACCGCCAAACAACGCGTTGGAGGCAGTGTCGCTGCCAGTCAGGGCAACGCCCAACCAGCCGATGTAGGTACCGAAAAATGGAAATAGCCAGCCGGTTCGCGTGAATGCGAGACCTAAGACCGCGTCCATGCCCGAGTATCGTGTGACGTAGCCTAATCCGAGCATGAACGACATGGCCACAATGGCGTGGCGCATTCGAAAGAGCGTGTGCCCGAAAATCTGAACCAGCTTTCCGGGTTTCACGCCCAGAATGATGCCGGAGAAGATGGCGGCGAGGAAGCAGCCGGTGCCGGTGGCGGTCAGCCAATTGAAATCAAACTTCGCATTTTCCGCCGTGGGCTTGGCCACAACCGGTTGTGCACGGAAAACCGCTTTATGGAGATAGGGCACTTCCCAGCCACCGGTCTTGAAGCTGGGAGTGGTTGCTTTCCCCATAGCTATCTTGATGGTCGGCAGCCCCCACACGAGTACGAAGACGGATAGAATCGCGAACGGCAGCCAGGCCTTGGCGATTTGCCCGCCGGTATGGCGCGTCACGGGGGCCGTCTGCTGCAGCTTGCGAACGTCCCATTCGTCGTCCATCTGATCGGCAATGATCGGCTTTGCCGGCGCTGCGGGCCCCACAGCCGTTTTCAGCGCCAGATCGGCTTCGCGTTCGTCCTCGAATCGCCAGACGCGCTTCGGTTTCCAGAACCGGAGGAAGATCACCGTCGCGAGCATGGAAGTGACGCCGGCGGCAATGTCCACCAGGTTGCTGTCCATATAGTTGGACCAGAAAAATTGCATGCCAGCGAAGGAAAGGCCCACGACCAGGATGGCCGGCAGCACTTCGAAGGTTTCCGACCAACTGACCATCGCGCGCACCAGCCAGAACGGGACGATAATCGCCGTAAACGGCAGGATGCGGCCGATCATGGCGTTCAGGTCGCTTTCGGGGAGGGCGGTGACGACGGCGAGTGTGTGCACGGGCGTGCCGATCGCGCCCCAGGCGACCGGGGCCGTGTTGGCGATCAAGTTGAGCGCCGCAGCGTGGAACGGCTTGAAGCCGAGGCCGATCATGAAGGCGCCGGCAATGGCGACCGGGGCGCCGAATCCCGCTGCGCCTTCGATGAAGGCGCCGAAGCAGAAGGCCACCAGGAGAAGCTGCAACCGGCGGTCCGGCGTGATGGTGGCGACCGACTGCTTCATGATTTCAAACTGGCCGGTCTCCACGGAAATGTCGTAGAGAAATACCGCGGCGATGACGATCCATACAATTTTCAGCAGGCCGAACGCGCCGCCATACAGAAAACTGGCGAGCGCCAGCTTAGAAGGCATTCCAAATACAAAAATCGCGCAAAGAACGGCCGTCGTGGCCCCGGCGATGGCACACCAGTGTGGCCGGACCTTGAGGCCTGCGAGCAATCCAAGCAGTACAACAATTGGCAGCGCGGCAACCAGGGTGGAGAGCCACCAGTGGCCAAGAGGATCGTACACTTGCGTCCAGGTCATCATCCATCCTCCAAAAGGAGCGATCTTGCCATCTTGCCCGCTCGGATTCGTGGAATTGCCAATGCGCGGAGACTTCTGAATTCTGTATCACTTCCCTAACCCGAACCTTTCTGCAGGGCATCAATTACCTTCTTAGCGATTGAAAGTCAAGAAGGGAGTCGGAGGCGTCGGATGTCAATCTCCGGTAATGCGATTTGCCATGCGCTTGGACTTCGGGGGTGCGCCGGAAAGCACAAAATCAACCTGATTTGGGGATAAGAGCCCGCGCTTTTTCAGCTGTAGAGGCCTGTTCGAAAGTGAACAGCCTCACTTTTTCGCAAAGGGTAGCGTTAACGGAGGAGGGTGTGAGATGGGACACTGGATACAGGCTCGCAGAGGGTTATCGGCAGTGCAGTTACAGATTGCACTTCTGATTCTTGGGGTTGTTGCGGCCGGAGTGTTGCTGACCTACTACGCCTCGAACCTCCCACGGTAAAAGAGACGAGTACCTCTTCGGCAGCGGCATTTTCACGCCGCGCCTTCATTCATGCATTGGGCAGCCCAGCCCCATTTTCGCGGCTGCCGTCAATCTGGGCACAGGTATAACTAATGAAACTTAGCTTCTGGATGGGCAGCGTGTCTTTGCTGGGATTGCTTGTTGTCGGTTGCAACGGCAGCAGCTACGGGGTTTTGCAACCCAGCCCCGAGGATCTCTGCAAGTGCATCCCACTTGAGCCGGATATTCTCGATTTCCGTCATCTGGCGAAACACGTCCCGATTCCCACTGTTGCCGCGCAGGAGATTGGCGTGGATACCATGCTCAGCTGGACGCAGGACGCTTTTGTCGACCCCACCGCGCCACGCACCGGGCGAGAGTTGCAGGTTTTCCACATCGCAACCGGATTCCTTCAGGAAGCCAGCGTCAATGGCGCGGACTGCGACGTGCATTTCGAAATTTCCCAGACGGCCGATAAGAGCGCTTCCCGGGTGATCGTGGAAACCCCGGTGGACAGTGAATTTTGCTCTGCCCGCCAGAATGCTCAGTCACAGCTTGCGAAACATAGTTTTAAACTAGACTCCCAGCACGGCGGTGAATTGCCGCAAGCCTTGCCGGTAGAGGTCCTGGGCCTGGCATTCGAGGACTTTGACCACAACCGCGGCTCCGCGCAGGTGGCGACCATCTGGGAACTACACCCCGCGACCGTGAATCTGCTCCCCTGAATCACTTCGAATAATCCACTGCCCGCGACACTGGATTAGCCGGTGGCAAGGGCACTTCGCGGGACGCCGCAGGTCATCCGCGATCCTTACTCGTTTTTTCCGTTTTTTTCGTGAGATGCCAGGCGTTGCACCAGTTGCAGCGGTAGGCTCGAAGTTCCATTGGCGCGTCGGCCATGGTCGCCTGGTGTTTGGCTGTGGCCAGAGCGGCGCCTTCGGTGGCGTATTTGCGCTTGCCGCTGACCGGGCATTTGGAGGCGTTGTCCATCGCAAGCCCTTCCGATAATTTCCATCATCTGCTATCGGCTTGCTCTAAGCAAAACCTATCGCGCGAATTGTTCGAGCGCCAGACAAAGTATTGGCGTATTGGCCGGCCAAAAAAAGCGCTGTCATCCTGAGGGACGCGTCGTTTGCGTCCCGAAGGATCTCAACGTACAGACTGTGCTTGGAGTTCAGGTTGAGGTCCTTCGCCTATCTCCGGTAATAATCACCGGAGTCCAAACTGCGGACCTCATCGGATAGGCTCAGGATGACGCGCTTGAGGCGGCGCTAAGGGGGAGATGCCGCTTGCGTTGGAAGGCGCGGGCAGCGTACCTTGCAGAAATGTCCTGCAAGGCGCCAAATTGCTTGCGGTATTATCGTGGGTGTTCTTCACACCAACGGGTGACCAATCATGACTAGTCCTTCGGCTTCGATTCGGGGCATGCAGATTCTGGCTCCGGCACATCCGGCGCAAGAGCGCGTGCTTACGCCCGCTGCGCTCGAATTCATCGTTGGGCTGCAGAGGCGCTTCAATCGCCGGCGCGTCGAACTGCTGGCCGCGCGCGCTGAACGCCAGAAACGGTTGGACGCCGGCGAAAAACCAGATTTTTTGCCAGACACAAAATCTATTCGTGAGTCGGAGTGGACCGTGGCGCCGATTCCCGATGATTTGCAGGACCGCCGCGTGGAGATTACCGGCCCCGTGGACCGCAAAATGATCATCAACGCGCTGAACTCCGGCGCGAAAGTCTTCATGGCGGACTTTGAGGATTCGAACACGCCGACGTGGTCGAACCAGATCGAAGGGCAGGCCAATCTGATGGACGCGGTGCGGCGGAAGATTGCTTACTCGGACCCGGCCTCGGGGAAAAGCTACAAGCTAAATGAGCGCACCGCGGTGCTGCTGGTGCGCCCGCGCGGCTGGCATCTCGAGGAGCGCCACATTCTGGTGGATGGCCAGCCGATGTCCGGCGCGCTGTTTGATTTCGGGTTGTACTTCTTCCACAACGCCAAAGTGCTCTTGGCCGCCGGCAGCGGCCCGTACTTCTACCTGCCGAAAATCGAAAGCCACCTGGAAGCGCGATTGTGGAACGACATTTTCCTGCACTCCCAGGACGTGCTGGGGATTCCGCGCGGCAGCATTCGGGCCACCGTGCTGATTGAAACCATCCTGGCCGCTTTCGAGATGGATGAGATTCTCTACGAACTGCGCGAACATTCCGCAGGGCTCAACTGCGGCCGTTGGGATTACATCTTCAGTTTCATCAAGAAATTTTCACACGATCCCACGACCGTGCTGCCCGATCGCGGCCAGGTCACCATGACCACGCATTTCCTGCGCTCGTATAGCAAATTGCTGATCCGCATCTGCCACCGGCGGAATATTCACGCCATGGGCGGCATGGCCGCGTTTATCCCCATCAAGAACGATCCGGTGGCGAATGAAAAAGCCATCGCGCAGGTGCGTGCCGACAAGGAGCGGGAAGCCGGAGACGGCAACGACGGCACCTGGGTGGCGCATCCCGGACTGGTTGGTGTTGCCACGGAGATTTTTGACCGCCTGATGCCGGGACCGAACCAGATCGATAAAAAGCTTTCGGATTTCACCGCCACTGCGGCGGACTTGCTGGAAGTGCCAAAGGGCCAGATCACGGAAGCAGGGCTACGGCAGAACATCGCCGTTGGCCTCGGATATCTGGAAGCGTGGCTCCGGGGCACCGGCTGCGTTCCACTATTTAACTTAATGGAGGACGCGGCGACGGCCGAGATCAGCCGTGCGCAAATCTGGCAATGGATTCACCAGAACGCGCATTTGCTGGACGGCCGCAAAATCGATGTAGCGCTTTGCGACCGCATCATTGATGAGGAACTGGCCAAGGCGAAACAGTCCGGAGATGCGCAGCGGTATGCGGCTTACGAAAAATCGGCACAACTGATGCGCGACTTGATTCGCTCGCCGCAATTTGTGGAATTCCTGACCGTGCCGGCGTACCAGAAAATTCTTAGCGAAGGCAACTGATCGGGCTGCCGATTAGATTAAATGTGGCAACTGGCGGCGCCGCGCTTCTCTAGGTAGCGCTGGTGGTATTCCTCGGCGCGCCAGAACGGGCCGGCCGGCGTGATTTCCGTGGCTACGGGGCGGCGCAGCTTGCCGCTCGCTTCCAGAGCCTGCTTTGATTTTTTCGCCACGGCTTCCTGCTCGGGCGAGTGAAAAAAGATGGCAGTGCGATATTGCGCGCCATAGTCGGGGCCCTGGCGGTTCACCTGCGTGGGATCGTGAATGGTCCAGAAAACATTGAGCAGTTGATCGTAGCTGAGCTTCTCGGGATCAAACGTGACCTGAACGACTTCGGCATGGCCGGTCGTGTCTGTGCAGACCTCTTGATAATTCGGGTTTTGCGTGCGCCCGCCGCTGTAGCCGACCGCGGCGTCCAAAACGCCAGGAACTTGGCGGAACGCGGCTTCGATTCCCCAGAAGCATCCAGCGCCAAATGTAGCGATTTCCCGCATGCGATTCCCCCTTGCTTGCTCCAGCCCGGATTAGATTGTTGCCGCAAGCTTGCGGCGTGGCTGAGATCGGACTGGCTGCCCTGCGATGGTTAGTTGACAACAGGTTAGAGTATAGATGCGGCAAAAGGTTTCAGCGGTTCATTTGCCGTTTCCCGCGGGACTTTCCAGCCTATGAGGCTTTCTTTGCCGGAGCCTTGGCCGCCGCAAGCCCCTTGAGTTTATCCTGCGCTGGCCCTTTATAAGGGCTGTCCACCGAAGCGGCATCGGTGAATGCCTGCTTGGCCTCGGCGGTTTTTTTCACGTTGAGATAGGCGAACCCCAGCCGGTACTGATTCCGCGCGTAGACCGCGGCGTTCGATTTAAGAAGCGGAGCGGCCTTGGTCAGGCTTTCCACCGCCGCAGGATTCAGTTTTTTCTGCAAATCAATCTGGCCCAGCGCGCTGAAGCCGAGTCCCTTCTGCAGATTGATCTGTTTCTGCCAGTCGGCGTTACTCATACCTTCAGGTTTCTTTGCTGTGTCGCAAAGTGATGCGGCCTTCTTGGCGTACGCTTCGGCTTTGTCCAATTGTTCGCCTTTTTCGCTGTAGTCATCCGCGAGGAGCAGCAAGATGCCAATATTGTCCGGATCTTTTGCCAGTGCGCTGTTCGCGGTTTCGAGCATCTTCGGGCGATTCTGCGCCTGCTGATAGGTCACAGCCGCCGCGCCGAGCGCCTGCCCGGCATTCGGCGAGTCGGGGAACAGGCTCGCAAATCGCACCAGAAGGACGGCCTTCTTCGTTGGGTCCTTCTGCTGGTACGCGGCGTTCATCAGAGATTGTTCGATGTAGTCCTGATTGTCCTTGATGGAATCGAGTTTCTGCTGTTGCTGGGCTTTCCATGCCTCTGGGCTGGTGCCATCGGGCGCAGGCTGCGCCTTAAATCTTTGCAGGATTCCCGCGGCTTTTTCTCCCGCGGCGAAGAGCCGGTCAGTGTCGCCTTTTTCATTGGCAGCGCGCACCATGTTGACGGAGTTGGAAAAGTTGTCGGGGTCGAGCGCGAAGAGCTTGTCGCCGTATTCGAACGCTTTGTCATACTGCTTGGCGCTGAGGTAGAAATTCACATACTGCTCGTCGGCGAGGATCTGCAGGTCGGTCTCGGGGTGCGCGGCATAGAAGGCGTCGATCAACTTGAGCTTTGCCGCGGGATCCGTTGCAGCGTTGATGTCGTTGAGCTGGTGGTCCACTTCGGAGCCGGCCGAAACGATCACGGTTTTTCCAAGTTGCGCACGAAGCGGAATGGCTGCGAAGCAAGTTACGATAACCAGGACTATCAGGATTCGAATACGAAGCATGCGTACCTCCCGTGGGAACGATTGAGGAGCGACCTTGCTTTACCCCGCATCTTAGTTCGCGGCGGCCTTGCAGCGCAAATTTTCAAGACCACCGCAGGCCTCTGGCAAGGATCGGGCCTCAACGTTTTTTGCTTTTCTGCTTCGGGGTTGCGACGCCATCTTTTGGCGAGAGTTTCTTTTTGCTCGACTTGGCGTTTTTCTCGACGCGCAGCTTCCAGGCCGTGTGCAGGGCGCCGTAGAGCACGTCCTCGCTCGCTTCCGCCAGACGGATGTGGGTCATGCCCATGCGTCCCCAACCACCCGGGATAGGGAGAAAGACCTCGGGCATCTCCCCAACGAAAGCGGTTTGCTGTTCCAGCGAAAGCATCAAGTTACCGTAGCCATGCTTTGCCGAGGCCAGCGTCGCGAAGATTCGTCCGTCCACGCGAAAGTCCGGCTGCCCCATGTGCGAACTTTCTTCGGCACCCGGGAAGCTGAGTGCAATCCTTCGAAAGTCGGCTATCTTCACGGACGCCTCATCTGAATTCAGAGAGTTCTGTTCAACCAGCTAGAGTCCGACGGGCTGCTGTGAAGAATTATTCCACAACCAGCCTGATTCTGCGGCGCGTCTTGGTGAGTAAGGCTGATTTGACGGGTCTGCGCTGTTCACGAGAACATTGAAGTTTGGGCTTGGAGGCCGGGATGGACCTGGGGTTGCGCGGACGCGTGGCAATCGTGGCTGCGGCGAGCAAGGGGCTGGGGCGGGCGGTGGCCGAAGAATTGGCCCGCGAAGGCGCGGAGATTGCCATTTGCGCGCGCACCGCGGCGGACCTGAAGGCGGCCGCTGTACAGATTCAGGCGGCAGCTGGGCGCGAGGTTTTCTGGCAGGCCGTAGACGTCGGCAAGGCCACGGATGTCGCTCGGTTCATCGCGGATGTTGAGAAGCGGTTCGGCCACGTGGACATTTGTGTTACCAACACGGGCGGGCCGCCGTCTAAATTGTTCAGCGCCACGACGGTTGAAGACTGGCGCGAGTGGACCGGCCAACTGCTGATGAGCACCGTGTATTTTGCGCAGGAGACGTTGCCGCGGATGCAGAAAAACAAATGGGGCCGATTCCTGACGATCACATCGTATTCGGTGAAACAGCCGGTGGAAGGGCTGCTGCTTTCGAACTCCTTGCGCGCGGGCGTGACGGGTTTGGTGCGCACTCTCGCCAATGAATACGGCTCGTACGGAATCACCGTGAACAATGTCTGCCCCGGCTATACGCGTACGGACCGCCTGGATGACTTGGCGGGAATGATGGCTGCGCGCACCGGCGCTACGCCCGAAGAGGTGTTCGCCGGCTGGAAGAAACTCATCCCCGCGGGCCGCCTGGGCACGCCCGAGGAGTTCGCGGCGGTTGTAGCTTTTCTTGCCTCAGAAAAAGCGGGTTACGTGAACGGCGTATCGCTGGCCATTGATGGCGGCACAACGAGGAGCCTGCTCTAGCGTCGCATGCCGCCCGCAAATCGCACACTCACACTCTCCGTGATGGAAGGGCGCTATGCGATCGCGAAATTTCCTTGCGACGCGGCTATCCCGGACTGGGCAAACGGCGCGGCATTTTTCTCCGTGACCCGCACACTTGAGGAGCTTTCCGTGGTGACGGGGGAAACAAGCCTTCCTGCTGAGCTCGATGCGTCTCGCGGGTGGCGGATGCTGAAGGTGCACGGGCCGTTTGGGTTTGACGAAACAGGTGTGGTCGCGGCATTAGCAAACCCGCTGGCGCGCGTAGGTGTGGGAATTTTTGTGATTTCGACATTTGATACGGACTATCTGCTGGTGCAGCAGGAGGAAATCCCTGTTGCCGTGGAAACTTTAGAGCATGCGGGCCATCAGATACTTCAGTCGGAATTGCTGAATTCATAAAATCTCAAGGAGCGATCGGAATGATCAGGCGGAATATCGGGAACCGGCAACGGATTGCTTTTGCGGGCGCAATTCTCTGCACTGTGTGGCTGTTGAGTGGCGCGGGATTGCTGCGCGCAGATGAGCCGTTTGCGCGCAGCAAGGATTACGATCTGCAGCACTCGAAAATTGCGCTGCGTTTTCAGCCTGAGCAGAAGAAGGTGATTGGAGAGGTGACCCATTCTCTGGCCCTGTTGCGCGACGGCCTCGAAAATATTTCCTTCGATTCGGTTGGACTGCAAATTGAAAGCGTGCGCATCAACAAGAGCGCCGCGAAATTCTCAACCACTGACAGCAGGCTGGTAGTCACGCTGCCGAAGGGCGCGAAGGCTGGCACGAAATACGACGTGGAGATCAAGTACCAGGGGGCGCCGAGCAAAGGCCTCTATTTTATTCTGCCCGATAAGGATTATCCCAACCGGCCGCTGGAGATTTGGACGCAGGGAGAATCCGAGGATACTCGCTACTACCTGCCGACGTATGACTACCCGAACGATCGTCTGACGACCGAGACGATCCTGACTGTCCCCGCGAGTTGGCTGACCATTTCGAACGGCAAGCTGATCGGCATCACCGACGCGAGCGATGGGATGAAAACCTGGACCTGGCGGGAATCGCAGCCCAGTTCAACCTATCTAATAACTGTGGTGGCTGGCGAATTTGTGGAAGTAAAGGATACCTGGCGGAATATTCCGGTGACCTACTACGCGCCCAAGGATCGCGGCGATCGCTTGAGCCTGAGCTACGGCCGCACGCCGGCGATGATTGAGCTGTTCAGCAAGAAATTGGGCGTGGACTATCCCTGGGAAAAGTATTCGCAGGCGATGGTGGATGAGTTCGTCGCGGGTGGGATGGAGAATTCCAGCGCCACCACCAACACCGCCGAGTCGTTGCGCAATCCGAAGCTGGTTCCTGAATACGAGCAGAACGAGGACCCACTGATTTCGCACGAACTGGCACATCAATGGTTCGGCGACCTTGTGACCACCAAGGATTGGGGAGACATCTGGCTGAACGAAGGATTCGCCACGTTTATGGAAACGGTGTGGGCGGAATCGCATTTTGGAAAAGACATCGCGGACTATGACCGCTGGGAAGCTACGCGGCAGTGGTTTGCGATGCGTTCGCTGTATGACAAGCCGATCGTGCGCTACAACTTTGAAGAGTCCGAGGAATTTGACGGCAACGCTTACGGGAAAGGCGGCTGGGTGCTGTACATGCTGCGCCGTCGGCTTGGCGAGGAAGCGTTTTACGCGGGACTGAAACACTACCTGGAAGTGAATCGCGGAAAAAACGTGATGACTTCGGACCTCACGAAGGCGATCGAGGAAGCGACGCACACGAACGTGGATGCGTTTTTTCAGCAATGGATTTATGGGGCGGGCGCGCCGAAATTTGAGCTGAGCTATACCTACGATGAAGGGAAGAAACAGGTCGCGCTAACCGTGAAGCAGACGCAGAAACGTGAGGGGCATGTTGGGTTGTTTCAACTGCCGGTGGACGTGGAGATCACCACGGCGAGCGGTCCGAAGCTCTACCCCATTCATGTGACCCAGGAGTCGGAGGTGTTCACCTTGCCCGCAGATTCCACGCCACTGATGGTGCTATTCGACAAGGGGACCCAAATCCTGAAATCCGCGCAGTTCAAAAAAGAAAAGAAGGAACTGCTCTACCAGTTGAAGAACGCCGGTGAAGTGGCTGACCGGGCCGACGCAGCCGAGGCGCTCGGAAAGCTGAAGGGCGACGACGAAGCGGTTGCGGCGCTAGGCGAGGCCCTGCGGAGCGACAAGAGCAGCGGCGTGCGCCGGACCGCGGCAAGTTCGCTGGGAGAACTCGGCGGCGCCCCGGTGTCTAAGCAATTGCTCGAAGCGCTGAACTCCGCTAAGGAACCGTGGGTGCGCGGCAGCATCGTGCTGGCGCTGGAAAATTTCAAGGATGACGCGGCCGTCGTCGCGCGTTTGCAGACGGTTGCACGCGAGGATTCCTCCTATCGCGCGCGGGGAGCGGCTTTGCGCGCCATCGGCCGGATCAAGGGCGCAGGTGCGTACGAAACGCTGGTGGCGGCGGTGAACGCTGATTCACCTGACGGCTTTTTGCGCAACGCGGCGCTGAATGGACTCGGCGCGCTCGGCGATGACAAGGCTGTGCCGCTACTCCGCGAATGGTCAGCGCCCGGCAAGGACATGGATTCGCGGCAGGCGGCCATCGGCAGCCTGGCGCGCTTGCAGAAGGACGACAAGGAACTCACACAAGTGATTGCCAGCTACCTGCAGGACTCGCATTTTCCGGTTCGCCGCACGGCAATTTACGCGCTGGGCGGCCGCGGCGACGCTTCGGCAATTCCGGCGCTCGAAGCCATGCTGCAAAGCAAAAGCCTGAGCATCGAGATGCAGCCGACCATCAAGGAACAGATCGAGCGGCTGAAGAATCCACTTGCGAAGGGCGGCCCGCACGGCATGATGAAGCCGGATGGGAACGCGGGCGAAAGGGCGAGCGATGACGAACGATTGATTCGCGTCGAGCAACTGGTGCAGGAGATGAACGACCGCTTGAAAGAAATCGAAAAGCGGCTGCCGCCTCCGCCCAAGCAATAATTGATCACGGCTCGGCGAGGAGGATGCGCAGGTCGCGCAGGTTGTTGCCCGTTGGGCCTGTGAGTAGAGCGTCGCCGAGTTTTTCAAAAAAAGTGTAAGCATCGCTTTGCCGGAAGACCGCGGCTGGATCGAGTCCGAGCGCTTTTGAGTGGGCGAGTGTCTCGCCATCGGCAACTGCTCCCGCCGCAGGGCTGTTGCCATCCATTCCATCCGTGCCTGCACTGAGCACGGTGATTTTGGTCCCGGCGATTTTCTCGACAGACGAAAGCACGAACGCGGAGTTCCTGCCGCCGATGCCACTGCCGGTCACCGGTGAACTCAATTCTCCGTCCGCAATCAAAGCCACGCGCTGGCCCGGATTTTCAGTCTTCCACTCTTCCAATTTCTTCAGCAAAGCCTCGGCGGCCTTCTCCACTGGCCAATCATCGGTGGAATTGTCGCAGCAGGTAACGTAACCCCGCGCTTCGGAAGCGTGGTGGGAGGCATGGAAGAGATCGTGCATGCCGAGCAGGAGCTGAAAATATGCGTTACGAAACGCGGGATCGCCGCCCTTCGGCGTTTCCGGCATTTTCCCCGCATCCAGCCAGCGAACCAGAACGTCGGGAAATTTCTTGCGTAAACCGTATTGCTCAATGATGCGATTCGAATCCGCGATGGTGGATGGATCGGGAACGGTGGGCCCGGAGGCGAGGGCATGTTCTTTTCCAACCGGAACATCGGTTACCGCCAGCGTCACTTTTGTTGCGCGCGCCGCGGCCATTGCCAAGCGTCCGCCCTTTATGGCGGAAAGATGCCGGCGCACGGTGTTCATCGCTTCAATCGGCGCGCCGCAGGTGACCAGCGCATAATTCGCCGCTTGCATATCCTTCAGGCGCATTCCCGGAACAATGGGCAACTCCACGAGCGCAGATCCCCCGCCCGAAAGAAGAAAGAAGATCACGCTGCGCTCGTCCGCATCGCGCAGGAGCGTGAGAATCGCTTCCGCCGCGCGCCAACTGTCTTCGTTTGGGTTGGGGTGCCCGGCAATAAAATAGGCAAGGCCGGAAATGGGAGCCTCCGGTTTTGTCGGAGCCGCTACGACTCCCTGGAACTGGTAGGAGTCCGGCAGAAAAGACCGCAAGCCAGCGGCCATCGCGTGCGCCGCTTTCCCAATTGCCACGACATATACTGAAGAGCAGGCTGAAAGATCAATCTCCGCGTCATCCAGAATCAGCCTGGAACCAGCCAGGGTGAGTTTCAGGGCCATCACGCGAGGGATGTCCAGCGCAGCAAGGGTATCTCGAAAAATTTCCCGCGCGAGTTGTTTTCCAGATGACATGATAGTGCGCTCAAAGAATCAAGATTTATTGAGCACGGAGGGGTTCAGCATATTCGGCGGCCTCTGCCCCTTGAACAGCGCGACGACGTTGTTCGCCGCCATCACGGCCATTTTCGTGCGCGTTTCCAGCGAGGCCGACGCCAGGTGCGGCGCCAGCACCACGTTGGGACGCTTCAGCCCCGGGTGGATGAACGGCTCATTTTCGTAAACGTCCAGCGCCGCGCCGGCAATTTTTTTGGCGTCGAGCGCCGCGACAAGCGCGGCTTCTTCCACCACCGGTCCGCGAGAGGTATTGATCAGAAAGGCCGTCGGTTTCATCCGGTAAAATTTTGGCGAGTCGAACAGGCCGCGCGTTTCCGGCATCAGCGGAACGTGCACGCTAATGAAATCGGATTCGGCGAGCAGCGCGTTCATGTCGCGATATTCCGCGTTGAGCGATTTGGCGACTTCTTCGGGTGCTTTTACGGCGTCGGTATAAATCACTTTCATGTGGAAGCCGAGGGCGCGGCGCGCGACGGCGCGTCCGATGCGGCCGAAGCCCACCAGGCCCAGCGTCTTGCCCCAGATGTCGGCGCCGCACAACTGGTCGAGGTTCCAGCCTTTCCAATTGCCGGAGCGCGCAAGTTGCTCGCCCTCCGCGAGCCTCCGCGCCACGGCCATCATCAATGTCCAGGCGAAATCGGCGGTGGTTTCGTCGAGCACGCCCGGCGTGTTGGTGGCCACCACGCCGCGTTTCGTGCAGGTGTCAACGTCAATGTTGTCGTAGCCGACGGCGACGTTCGAAGCGATACGCAATTTCGGCGCGATGCGGAGAAGTTCATCGTTCACTTTTTCGGTCAGCAGGCAGACGAGGCCTTCTTTGTCCTTCACCCTGCGCAGCACTTCGTCGCGCGGCGGGCGCTCCTCGTTGGTCCAATATTCCACGTCGCAGGCGGCGCCAAGGATTTCTCGGGCTTCGTCAAATAATTGGTGGGTTGCGAACAATTTCGGTTTGGCCATGCGCGTCCTCTTACGATTTTAGCCCTCTTACACTAGCACAGCACGGGCCGCTCAAGACCGCCATTGCCAGCGCGCTGCGTGAATTACTATAGTGGGAACGGCGCGCATATTGCCGCAGGCCTCACATGGACCCTGCTCTCATTCGTGAATTGAAATCCCTTCTCGGAACCGCGAACGTGTTGTCCCAAAATGAAGATTTGCTGCTGTACGAGTTCGACGGTTCGGTCGAAAAATCGCGGCCTGAGGTGGTCGTCTTTCCGCACACCACTGAGCATGTATCGCGCATCGTGAAGCTCGCGGCGAAGCATCAGGTTCCGGTGGTCGGACGCGGCGCGGGCACGGGACTTTCCGGCGGAGCGCTGGCGCGCGGCGGCGGCGTGATGATCGTTTTCGCGCGCATGAATCGCATCCTGGAACTTGATTTGGAGAATCGGCGCGCGGTGGCGCAGCCCGGGGTGGTGAATCTGGACATCACACGCGCCGTGGAGCACGCCGGTTTGTATTTCGCGCCCGATCCCTCGAGTCAGAAATCGTGCACCGTCGGGGGAAATGTCGCGGAGAATTCCGGCGGGCCCCACACGCTGGCCTACGGATTGACGACCAACCACATTGCCGCTCTGGAACTCGTGCTGCCGGACGGCGAAATTGTGCGCGTTGGCAGCCGCCACGGCGACGCGCCCGGCTATGACCTTTGTGGATTGTTCGTGGGGAGCGAAGGCACGCTGGCTCTTGTGACGGAAATTACCGTGAAGCTCTCGCGCAAGGCCGAGGCCGTGAAAACCTTGCTGGCCATCTTCGATGCTGTGGGCGACGCCTCGCGGACGGTTGTGGAGATCACTGCGGGTGGCATCACGCCGGCGGCGTGCGAAATGCTTGACGGGTGGACCTTGCGTGCGGTCGAGGACTATATCCACGCCGGATTCCCACGTGACAGCGCGGCCGTCTTGTTGATTGAGGTGGAGGGCCTGCGTGAAGCGGCAGAATCACAGGCCGCCGCGATTGCGGAAATCTGCAAAACCAACCGAGCGCGGGAAGTGCGCACCGCGCGCGACGACCGCGAGCGCGATCTTTTGTGGAAGGGCCGGAGGAATGCTTTTGGCGCGCTGGGGCGGCTGGCACCTTCGAATTACGTCCTCGACGGAGTGATTCCGCGTTCTAAGCTGCCCGAAGCGCTCGAGCAGATTCATGCGATCGGGAAAAAGCACGGTTTCCAGATCGGTAATATCTTTCACGCAGGGGATGGGAACCTGCATCCAATCGTTCTCTACGATCCGCGAGACACGGAACAATTCAAGCGTGCCATCACCGCCGCGGAGGAAATCATTCGCATGTGCATTTCACTGGGCGGGGCACTGACGGGCGAGCACGGCGTGGGCATGGAAAAGAATGAATTGATGCCGCTGCTTTTCAGCGACGCGGATTTTGATCTGATGCGGCGAATTCACGATGCGTTCAATCCCGATTCGTCGCTTAACCCCGGAAAGATTTTCCCGTTGAGCAAAGGTTGTGGGGAAATTCGCGTTCGCAATTCCGGCCAGGCGGCAGGCACGCGGCCATGAACACTGTTGCAAACCTGACCACCCGCGTCGAAAAACTGGTCGGGAGCGATCGCGTGCGCGCTTCTGAAACTGCGCTGCAGGAGTTTGCCATCGCCGGACGCGCGCCGCTGGCCGTTTTGAAGCCGCGTTCTGCGGAGGAAGTAGCGGAAATTGTGAGTTTCGCCGCAGCGGAAAAGCTGACGGTGGTGCCGTGCGGTTCTCGCAGTAAATTGGAATTGGGAATGCCGCCGCAACGTTATGACCTGGCGCTGGACATGATCGATATTCGCCAGATTGCGCACTACGATCCCGGCGACCTGACGCTCAGCGTGGACGCGGGCATACCGATCAGCGAACTGACGGCGACGCTCGCTGGGGAAAGACAATTTCTGCCGCTGGCTGTGCCATTCAACGCGACATCCACTGTTGCGGGCGCGATCGCTTCTGGAATTGATTCCGCTCTTCGGCAGCAGTACGGCCCACCACGCGATTTCCTGATTGGCGCCGAATTCGCGGACAGCACGGGAAAGTTGTGCAAGAGCGGTGGCCGGGTGGTCAAAAATGTAACCGGATACGACCTGCACAAATTGCTGATCGGCTCGCTCGGGACGCTGGGGGTGATCACGCGCCTTAACTTCCGAACATTTCCGCTCCCTGAGTTGCAGGGTGCCCATCTCGCGACTTTTCCGACGATGGAAACGGCTCTGAATTTCCATGCTTCGCTGCTCAAGTCCGGCCTGCCATTTTCGAACTTGGAACTCTTCGACTCGGAGTTTTCGGTCCTGCTCGCTGTCACTTTGGACAAACTTGGGGGCAGCGCTTCGGGATCGCTCACGACAGGCGGATGGCATGTGTTCGCCTCTTTTGAAGGTAGTGCGGCAGTGCTCGAACGCATCGCGCGCGAACTGCGGAAGCTTGCCGGCCAGGCACAAGCGGCGCACAACGAGACGCTCGATTTGCAGCGCACTCAATTAATGAACGAAGCGCTGCGGGAAGCGTTCGATTGGCTCCGGCGAGCCGCTCCCGGCGTCGGCTTGCTTCGAATTGTCTTGCCGCAGATTCGATCCGGCGATGTGACGCAGTTGCTGAACTTGTCGCAGCCGGCGCCGCTGCGTTCTGCATTTGTCCTCCGAGCCTGCAACGTTGCCTATCTAGCTCTGCTTGTCGACACTGAAGATGCGTCAACAAAAACTGCGCTGGAGCGGGGAGTCTCCGAACTCTCCTCGCGCGTGGAAGCGGCGAAAGGCAGCGCCACGCTGCTGCACGCTCCGCTCTGGCTGAAAGACCGGATCAATGTGTGGGGCGCGAAGCGTCCGGATTTCGCGCTGATGCAGCGCGTTAAGCAGGCGTTCGACCCGCAAAATATTTTCGCGCCCGGGCGTTTCGTGGGAGGCATCTGAGCCATGACAGCGCGGCAACCTATCCCCGGCGCAATTCCGGTCTACGAAGATTTTTCCCGCTGCGTGCATTGCGGCCTGTGCCTGAACCATTGCCCGACCTACCGCTTGTGGCAACTGGAGGCGGATTCACCGCGCGGCCGGATTCGGCAGATGATGCTGGTCCACCAGGGTGAGCTCCCGGTCTCCGGGGGATTCGTCGATCACATTGATAAATGCCTGGATTGCCGCTCGTGCGAAACGGCGTGCCCTTCGGCCGTGAATTACGGAATGTTGGTGGAACACGCGCGGGTGCTAATCGAGCGGGACTTTAAACGCCCGTTGTTTTCGCGCATGACAAGGAATTTTGTGTATCGCCGGTTGCTGCCTTATCCCAAGCGCATCGCGATGGCCGCGAAACTTCTGCGGATCTACCAACGCTCCGGCTTGCAAGCCGTCGCGAGGGCTACAGGAATTCTGAAGCTGCTTGGACTGGCGGAGCGAGACTTGCTGTTGCCGCCGGTCGATCGGCATTTCTTTTCCGATCAACTGGGCAAAACGTTTCCCGCGCAGGGAACTCGCCGCGCACGCGTGGCCTTCTTCGCCGGGTGCGTGGCCAATGTGACATTCACGGCTCTGAACGAAGCGACGATCCGCGTGCTCACCGCGAATGGTTGCGAGGTCGTGGTTCCCGGCGGGCAATTCTGCTGCGGCGCGTTGCCGGCGCATGCGGGCGTGCGCGATGTGGCCCGCGAACTGGCGCGAGGGAACATTGCAGCTTTCGCTTCCGGGAATTTTGACGCGCTGGTGACCAACGCCGCCGGCTGCGGCTCTACACTGAAAGAGTACGATCATCTTTTCACCGTCGACGAGCCGGAATACTCCGCAGCCGCCGCTCTTGCAAAAACGACGCGCGATGTCACCGAGTTTCTCGCAGCGCTGGGGCTTTCCGCGCCGATGAAGCCCATTCCCGCTCGCGTCACCTATCAGGATTCCTGCCACCTCCTGCACGGGCAGAAGATCCGCGAAGCCCCGCGCCAGTTGTTGCGCGCGATTCCTGGCGTGGAATTGGTGGAATTGCCGTTTGCCGACATCTGCTGCGGCTCGGCAGGTGTTTACAACGTGACCAAGACGAAAGCGTCGCTCGACCTGCTTGCCGAAAAGATGGCCTACGCCAAAACGACGAACGCACAAATCATCGCCACGGCGAATCCGGGATGTCTATTGCAATTGCGTGCTGGTGTGGAAATTCACAAAACGCGGCAGGAAGTTTTGCACGTGATCGAATTGCTCGACCGGGCGTGCGTGAACGCTCCCTCTTGATTCTCGTCTCGGGCTTGCTGCACTTTACCCGCTTCTCAAACCCAGCAACAACGTGTCTTCCTGACCGGCGCGCCTTTTGCCCTGCGAAGGATCTAAGCTGAAAATCCTTGCAGTAGCCTCAGGATGACCCACCTTTTACTTGACGGAAGCGAATAGCGATTTGGAATTGTGTGAATTGCGGACGGTTGGGTCGCTTCAGCGCTCGGCAATCAGATAGCGGCAGCCCTGCGGCCCGGTTCTTGCCGAGTGCATAATTCCGGCGGGGAGATCGCAGCGGTCGCCGGTGCGGTAGGTCTTCGTCTCGCCGTTCATGGTCATGCTCATCTCGCCGTTCAGAATGATGTGAGCCGATTCCGCGCGATGTGTGTGTTCGCGATATTCCACGTCGGGGCCGTCATCCCGGACGTACAGGTGAGTATAGCCCTCCAAGATCAGTTGTTCAGCGAGGTCCTTTTCTTCCATGGCCCCAATCTTAACGCTATTCTCAACCATAAAACCAACTCCTCAGTTCGTCGTCTAAAAACGACTTCGCCCTCGCTGCAGCAATGGGGGTAGCTGCAGCAAGGGCGTGCCGTCTTCAGGAGAGAAGATCGTTAACGCACAGATTATTCGCCCGGCGGAGGCGGCGGAACTCCCGCAGGAGCCTGCCCGGCAGGGGCGTACATCATGTTGCCCTTTCCATGCGGATGCCCTTGCCGGACGGTGTAGTCCGACGGCACGGTAAAGAGCGTGGCTGCGGGCTCCTGACGTTGAATGGTCGTCAGGGTATACGTGGTCGTGCCAAAGCGCGGGTCGGTCCGCGTGCTCTTCACCACCACCTGGAGGTCGGCCGAGTACCAGCGCTCGGTTACGGCGGTGATGGGCTTGTCGTTGCCGATTTGGCCGACGGGAATCGTATGCGTGTATCGCGTTCCCTGAGCGGCAACCCCGCTGATCGTCTGCGTGCCGAGGTCTTCCTTCTTCACCGTGCCACTGGCGACTTCCTGCTGGATGTGAGCTTCAAACTTATCCTTCAAGGCGCCGGAGTTCTTCTTGCCACCACCATGCGCGGGCAATTGGTCCGCGATTTTGGTATCGGGATGGAGAATGAACGCAGTGCCCGCCACCGGGTCGTGAATCATCACGAACGAGTTGGATTTCCCGTTGGCAACCAGCGGACCGATGACCGGGAGCGTCGTCTCGCGGCGCACACGTCCCTGCCCATCGCGAAAAATGTTGGCTTGAATCTTGCGGTCGATGGTGGTGCCGTCCGCGAGAGTCTGGGTAGTTTCGGTGACGCTGACGGCGAAATATGGCGCGCCGGTGACCACTTTCCCCGGATGCATCTCCTCGAATCCCAGGATTTCCATCCGCGCGCCGAGCGGCCCACCTTGCATAAACTCGTCATGCGGCGGCAAACCTGGCGGAGGTTCCTGGGACGTCGTGACGACGGCGCTGCTGAGCATTGCCGCCGTGAAAAACGATAAAATCCATTTCCTGTTCATTCCAGCTTCTCCTCTACTTCTCTCCCGTTGCTTCTCTCCCGAACGCGGCGAGCGTGCCGCGCGAAACTCAATTGCTCGATTGCGGCAGGCGATACGCCTGCGGCTGCCCATCGGCACCGAGCAGCAGATCCACTTGCACGATGTCACTCGCGTGCTCTTCGTTGACCGACAGGCCGAGGGCGCCAAGCGAGCCTCGCTGCATCTGCACCCGCACCACTGTCGTGTCGTCCAGAAGTCCGGGGACTGCGCCGGGTATCAGGGCGAATTCGTCGCCATCGTTTTCGGCAATCAAGACACCGCCGAGTTCAGGTCCGGCCGCAACTGAGGGAAAGGGCATGACAGATGGCTGCTGCGTTTTCGCGATATTCACGTTCCCATGCCTGTGCCAGAGCACAAGCGAACCGGCAACGAGAGCCAGCGTCGCGGCGGCAAGCAGCCAACTCGCCACGACCACCCTGCCGCGGCTCTTTTCCGTGGTGTGCCGGGTTCGAAATTCCTGGCGTAGCCGCAGCTCCACGCGGGCAGGAGTCCTTGCACCCGACGTCAGGTGTCCGAGTTCGCGTAAGTCTGTGCGTAGAGCCAGCGAGCTTTCGTAGAGTGCCGCGCAGTGCGGACAACTCCGCAAATGTTCGAATGCCGTCGCGAAATCGAGTCCGCCGGCGTTGAGATCCTGATCCAGCCACCCGATGGCAAATTCTTCGCAATTCATCTTCACTTCTCCCGCAAATTCTCAGAGTCCGGCATTCGCCCGCTTCGGTGCTTCGCGCAGCATTTCCAGTTTCGCCAGCAGCAACGCGCGTCCCCTGTGTAACCTGGAGCGCACCGTGCCGATCGGACATTCCAGCGCCTGTGCGGCTTCTTCGTAGCTCATCTCTTCCAACTCGCAAAGAACAACGGTTTCGCGAAACTCCGGCGGTAAGGACAACACCGCCGTACGGACCCGTTCTCGGCGCTCACGAACTTCCGCCCAATGCGCTGGGGTTCGTTCGTCGGCGACGTCGAGCACCACTGCGTCTCCCTCACTATTTTTCACTTCCAGGGAGAACTCGCGCGGCAGGCGCTCCAGATGCTTCATCACCCGGTTGCGGGCGATCCCGTAGAGAAATGCTCCTAATGGGCCACGTGCGGGATCGTATTTTTTCGGCTCGCGCACCAGGGTCATGAAAACGTCCTGCACAATTTCTTCCGCTGCCCAGGCGTGACCCGTCATTCGCAACGCGAAACGGTAGATCTGCGCCTGGTTGCGCCGGTAAAGTTGCGTGAAGGCTTCTTCATCGCCCCTGGCCGAGCGCTTCAGCAGGACGTCGTCTCTCTCCTGTGCCTCGATGTGCGTTTCTCCTGATGTGACGCCTGCCTTATCTAACTATTCCCCGGCGGGGAGGAGAAAGTTCCCAGGCAGGCGCCAGCTCTATGGTGGGGCCGGCATGTGAACCGGATTCCACTCTAAATCAAACCCGGTCAAAGGGTTAGAGTTGCGGAGGGGCTGCGAAGTCTGTGGGCATGGGTTACACGGCTCTGAGCTGTTGGCGGAAGGCTCAGCGCGCTTTCTTGCCGGGACGAAACATGTTCGCCGCAACGCGCGTCACCAGTCGGCGCGGCACCAGGCGCTGCGAATGCGCGCCCAAATAGTTGCCCAATCCGGAGATGACGTAACTCTTCCCGGCGGCGAGCGCCTGCAAACCGGTCCGTGCCACCTTGTCCGCAGGCTCCTGGTTCCGCGCGGTGAACTCCTCCTGGCCCGCGACCGTGTGAAATTCCGATTCCGTCGAGCCGGGGCACAAGGCGCACACCCGAATCCCATGCGGCTTCATCTCTTCCGCCAGACCTTCCGCAAAGAAAAGATCGAACGCCTTCGTCGCTGCGTAAGTGGAAATGTACGGAACAGCTTGGAAAGCAGCCGTCGAAGCGAGAATCAAAATGTCGCCGCTGCGCCGCGCCACCATCTCGGGCAGGAAGAACCGGGTCAGATGCACCACCGCGGTGCAATTTACCTCAACCATATCCAACAGCCGCTGCGTTTCCACCTGAGGCACTTCGCCGTATTGCCCAAATCCCGCGTTGTTGATCAGCAGGTCGATGCGCAATCCTTTTTCCTTCGTGAACTCGAATATTTCCCGCGGCGCCTCCCGCTTGGCCAGGTCCGCGGCCACCACGTGCGTCTGGATACCGTGTTTCTTCCGCAAGGTGTCCGCGACCTCCTGCAAACGGTCCAGACGCCGCGCTGTCAGCACCAGGTGCGTGCCACCCGCGGCAAGCTCTTCCGCGAGTGCAACACCAATCCCCGCGCTGGCACCTGTAATGAGCGCCCACTTACCCTTCCATTCGCTGATCATCGAATATTTCCTCAGGAAATTTGCGCCTCACGCCGAATCGGCCGGATTCGCTTTGCGCGTGCGCAGAACCGAATCCTTCAACCATGTGCCCTGCTCTTTCATCCGATCCATCAACCGCCGCGCCCACACAAACTCCGCCGCCAGCAGCGTCAGTCCCAGAAAGATCACCACCCAGCCGGGCCCTGGCGTTACCAGCATAACCGCTCCCAGCCCCAGGAGCGTAAACCCTCCAAGAATTTTAGAGAAGCGTCGTACTTGATCAATAGTGTGAAAAAACATGTGCCCTCAGGGGCAGAGGCGGGGGAACCCTTATTGTGACTGGGAATCCTGTTTCAAACAACAGCCACATTAGTTGGATGCCCGGTTCCGCAACATGGACATTGAAATCTGGAGCGGGGGCACAAAATAATGGCGGAGAGGGTGGGATTCGAACCCACGGTACGGTTTCCCGTACGCTCGCTTTCGAGGCGAGTACTTTCAACCGCTCAGTCACCTCTCCGCGGTCGTTCGTTCCATTTTATCAGAGAGGGCGCTGCCGGGGCTATGCCGCGTTCCACCCGGTTTGTGAAGGCATTCCTCAAGTCACGCGCGCGACGCTACCGGCGCGCGGCAAAAAAGGATTGCAGAAGGGAACTTGCCTCTTCGGCTAGCACGCCTGGTGTGACTTCCACCTGGTGGTTGAGCTTCGGGTTGGTCAAGACTTCAAAACAGGTGCGAAAGGCGCCGCCCTTTGGATCGTCCGTTCCGTAGACCAGGCGGGGGACACGGGCTTGAACGATTGCTCCGGCACACATGGCGCACGGTTCCAGCGTTATATAGAGCGTTGTTTCCGCGAGGCGATAATTTGCTAGCTTGCGGGCGGCTTCGCGCAGCACCACGATCTCTGCGTGGGCGGTCGGGTCGCAGTCGCGGATAGTGCGGTTTCCGCCGCGTGCCAGCACTTCTTCTCGATAGACTAGCACGGCGCCGATGGGCACTTCGCCGGCTTCCGCGCACGCCCGCGCTTCTTCGAGCGCTATCTGCATGAATTCCTGATCGCTCATCGTTTCCCGACTGAGAATATCACGCTACCTGCGTCTCTGAACGGATCGCCGCGTCGGTGTGGGTGAATTTGCGTCGAGAATCCTTGACATCCGGGCATTGGCAAAAGAGACTGTGAACATGAAGGAACTGATTGGGCGGCTTTTCCAGGTGGATGTGCTGAAGGGCATGGGTGTTACGTTCCGGACGCAGCATCCTGCGAACGTTTACACCGAGCAATATCCGTTGGAGCGGCCCATGGTTGCGGAGCGGTATCGCGGGGCTCCGCGGCTGAACAACCATCCGGAAAGCGGCGAAACACTTTGCATCTCGTGCAATCTTTGTGCGCTCGCGTGCCCTGAAAATTTGATTGTGGTTGGTTGGGAGCGCGACGAGGCCACGCGCCGCAAGGTTCTCACGACCTTCACTTACGACACCTCTCGCTGCATGTTCTGCGGGCTTTGTGAAGATGCGTGCCCGACCGACGCGCTGGAGCTGACGCAGGATTTCGAGATGGCTTACTACAGCCGCGAGGGCGCGATTTGGGATCGCCACCGCCTGGAGGAAGGGCCTACTCCCACGCGCTACACGCGGTAGAAAACTCCATGGAAATTCGCAGAGATCCCGTCACACAGAGTTGGGTTGTATCCGGGCAGCGCGAGCGGCCTGAAGAAGGTGAGACCGGGTGTCCGTTCGATCCTCCGGCCATCGACAACGTGAAGGCCATCTTGTCGTGGCCTTCGGAAGGGCCGTGGCAGATTCGCGTGCTTCCTCATCCGGAACCGCTATATCGGGTTGAGAACGATCCCGGGCGCGCGGCGGAGGGAATTTACGACAAGATGGGGCCGTTGGGCGCTCACGAAGTGGTGGTGGAAACGCCGCACCACGACAAGCGTTTTTCAACATTTAGCGATGAGGAAATCGATCATGTCCTCGCGGTTTGGGGATCGCGCATCACGGACCTGAAGAAGGACGCGCGGTTCAAGTATGTGACGGTCTTTAAGAACCAGGGGCCGCAAGCCGGCCAGGAATGGAGTCACGCCCATTCGCAGGTTACCGCGACGATCTTCGTTCCGCGGCGCATCAAGTACGAGCTCGCTTCCGCTCATGATTGGTTCAAGGACAAGGAACGCTGCGTGTTTTGCGATATCGTGCGGCAGGAAGAAAAACAGGGCAAGCGCATCGTGGATGTGCAGGGCGACTACTACGCATTATGCCCCTACGCTTCGCGCGTTCCGTTCGAAATCTGGATCCTGCACAGGCGCCATAATCACCTTTTCGAGCAGCCTCGGCCTGGCGCCAATCGCCGGCAGTTGGCCGCGCTGGTTGGCCGGGTGCTTCGCCGCCTGGAAAGAATCGCCACTTCCTTCCATCTGGTGGTTCACACGGCGCCGAACACGAGGAACAAGAAAGGGGAGCTCTCCGGATACTGGAAGACGCTTTCCGAGGATTACCACTGGCACATCGAAATCATGCCCATCCTTGAAAAGCGCAGCAAGTCTTACAGCATCAAGGAAGTTTATTTCAACTCGTTGCTTCCGGAGCAGGCTGCCGAGCAGCTCCGTGCCGTCGATCCCAACACATGAGTCCTTTCGCGCGGCGCAACTCGGAACGCGGCGGCGCGCTGGTCAGCCTGATCGTTCTTCTAGTCGTCGTGGTGCTCTGTGTGGTTGTGTACTGGGCACGGCGTCCGATTCTGAGATTTGCCGGAGAGTCCTGGGTGATTGATGCGCCGGCCGCGCACGCCGACGCCTTGCTGCTTCTGGGCGACGATAATTTCTATGCCGATCGTGCGACACACGCGGCGGAACTTATTCGCCATGGCGTGGCTCCCGTGGTGGTCGCCAGTGGACGCCGGCTGCGCCCGAGCGCGGGGGTTTCGGAGCTCCAGGAACATGACCTGATCGAGCGGGGCGTTCCCAAAGACAAAATAATCCGGTTTCCACACGATGCCGACAGCACACTTGAGGAAGCTGTGGCTCTAGCCCGGTTATCCTCGGAACGCCACTTTCATACCGTGATCGTCGTTACCTCGAACTATCATGCCCGGCGCGCGCGCTACATTTTTGACAAGGTCTTTCCCCCCACAATCACCGTTTCGGTGGCCGGAGCGCATGATGGGGATTTCGACCCGGAGCACTGGTGGGAGAAGCGGAAGTCGGAGGAGCTGTTTGTGCACGAGATTGTGGGCATGATGGTGGCCTTCCGGGAAGGTGGCGCGGCCCCTCCAGGCGAAAAGTAAGAGAAGGGAACTGGCCCGTTTTTCACACAGCCTGCTGCGGAGGTGTGAACCTTCAGGTCACAATATTCTGGGAAAAAGCTTGCATTGCTATTTACACCGCATAAGTGCTGTAATATGTTGTTCTTTCTGAGTCGCAACAAGCTTCCAGCCCTCGATAGGCGACTTTAGAGACAAAAACCCAACGTCGAGGTGTCCTTATGTGGCGAAAAGAAGATGGTCGGCCGCAGAATCCGAATGAAATTTCCACAGGTCCTATGAATTCCACTACTTCCCCTGCTCCCGGACCTGTTAATTCAAAACAATTGTCGAGCGTTCCGACGTCTTCGAATGCTGTTGCCTGTCTGAGCCAGGGCATACGGATCAAAGGCGAAATTACAGGAAGCGAAGACCTGTTTATTGATGGCAACGTGGAAGGGAAAGTGACTTTCCGCAATGCCGTCCTTACGGTTGGGCCGAACGCCAGCGTGAAGGGCGACATAGATGCGCGCGAAATTGTGGTTCGCGGCCGCGTGGAGGGAAAACTCGACGGCTCAGAGCGCGTGCAGATCTGGAATAGCGCTAAGGTGAATGGAGACATTCGCTCGCAACGCATCGCCATCGAAGATGGCGCAGAGTTCCGCGGAAAGGTGGAAGCGGGGAAAGCACCTTCCCGGCCTGCGGACAATACGCCTGCGAAGAAGTTTGATAATGGGAGACCCAAAGATGCGGACGCCAACCTGGAGAAACCTGCGCCCGGTGCGGCAGTAGCTGGGGCGGACTGAAGACATGGGATTTCTGAACAAGCTGGGAATTGGGATTGGCGCGCATACCGCCCGCGAAGGCGTGCGACCTATTGCCGGTGAACGCAACGGTCACAAGGGCAACGGTTCAGTGGTGGCGGCCGGAACGAATCGTCCGCCGGAACCTCAGGAAACTACGCGCGGATCGAATGGGCTGAAGGAATTTCTGTGGAACCTAGATGGACTTGGGCGAGGCACGCTGCTCGACTTGGGGCCAGCCTGGCAGACCACACTGACGTTTTTCATCGAGCGCGGCTTCCGGGTTACTTCCGACGATATCCTGCGCGACTGGTCGCAGTTCGTGACGGAAGAGGAAGCCAAGGTAAAAGCGAAAGAGAATGTCACCGCTGAAGACTACGCAGAGCGCACACCGGAAGCGAGGGCCAAGCGTTTCTTGGAGGAAAATCTGCAATATCCGGCGGCTTCGTTCGATGCTTTGCTTCTTTGGGATGTGCTTGATTACCTGGAGCCCACGCTGGCCAAGTTGATGATCGGTCAGCTTACGGATCTTTTGCGTCCGGGCGGCGTGGTCTTTGCAATGTTTCACAGCAAGAAGCCAGCGGGATTTCAGCGGTATCGGGTGGCTGATACCACAACGCTTCAGGTGCTGTCAGCAAAGACGATTTTCCCGGCCCAAAAGGTCTATCAGAATCGCGAGATTCAGGATCTCTTCGGCCGATTCCGCACCATGAAGTCGTTCGTGGGCCGTGACCAGCTTCGGGAAACCCTTTTTATCAAGTAGTTGTCCTTTTTATTCTTATGAGGACCGCTCAGAGCATCGGGCGGTCCGTTTTTTGGGAATGCGGCGGAAAACCCGCCGCTCTTGCGTGCTCAAGTGCCACAACTGAAATAGAGTTTCCGCCGTGACGGGCCGAATCAGACTCTTGTACCAAATCATTCTTTAGGAAATCCACAAGTCAATCTGCTGAGAATGCGCGAGATACCTGTAGCCTCGTTTTTTTTCTTCTTTTCGCTTGCGCCGCGCATTCCCCGGGCGTACAAGGAAATCGTGAGCTCCTGGAGCTCCGGAGGGTTGCATGAATCCACCGGGCTTAGAAGCACAAGCAAGCTGAGCACACCGCTCTTGCGGTGCGAGTCGCGAGCGAACTGGTTGAAGGTAAACCTGCTCGCCAAGCGACGCAGAAAAGAAAAAAGAGGGCCCTCATCGAGGGCCCTCTTTGTGTTTACAAACTCCCGAATTAATTTGGACCCTGGTTTGGTGCAGTTTACGGTTGGTCTTTCCTTCTCACCCCTGTCAACTGGTCAACAGGCTGAGGCGCTACTGCGATGCCGGCTGATGAGAGGTGTGCTGGTGTTTCCCGCCGTGTTTCTTCGCATGATGGCGTTTATGATGATGCTTTGACGCATGCTGAGTGGATGGGTTGCTCGACGCTTCCGGCGCCGGAGCTTGCTGGCCGGCGGAAAGTGTCGACAGACAAGCTACTGCGGCGAACATTAAAAAGATGCGCTTCACCTGAATCTCCCTTGGGAAATCCCCCGTAGGCAGAATTCAACCACAATGCGAGCCGAAAGTCAGGAGAAAGAAAGAAGAAGCCGGGATCCGGGTTTCGAAAGAGGAACGACGGGAGGTTCAGCCGCCGAACTTCGTGTGGAGCATATTGATTACAGCGTGCTGCTTGGCGATGACTTGGGCCTGCCAAACCAAAGCGATGGACATCAAGCTCATCGAGAAGATGCACAAGGCGAGAATCAGTCCCATCTGTGTTTCTGAAGCAGGTACACCGAATACACGACGCATCCAGGCCATATGGGCTCCCAAGAACAGTGAGTTGAGCGAACATGGAATAATTGCAATCGAACGACCAATTCGTGCAGAGGGTACTGGTACCTTCATTACCATTCATTTTCAAGCGTTTGGAAGGGCTCCTGGACTATTGGATTCGGAGTAGCGCACTCGCTGTGCAAATTTCGGCACAATTTGTCCCTTCTATTTCCAACCTCTTAAACGAACTGGGCTGTGGGGACCCTGCAGGGCCCACGGGCGAATCAATTGGGCTGAGGCTGAGTTATAGCTCGCGGTTAAGGATCATATCCAACGCCAAGGGCCACGTATCGGGGGAGAACAACGGCAAGCTTTTGCACTTCTTGCTTGCATCGGCAGCGCCGCTTTCGCGCCCGGCGAGGAGCAAACAGCGGTCGCAAGCCGGGAAGAGTTCCGAGGCTTCGTCAGGCGTGGCGATTGCGATGTTGAGTGGATTGGCGCGGAATGAGCGCTGGTAGAGCTGGGAAAGGTCGCGCACACAAGAGGTGAGTTGCGCGCCAACCGCGAGTGACCAGAGCGTCCCGCGCGGACGCGCCTGGGCTTTTCGCTGAGCTGCTTCCTGCTGGAAGCGCTGGATATCCGCGTCTGACGCGCCGGCAAAGAAAAAAAGCTCGTCGAAATCGCGTTGGCGCAGGAGCTCCGCCTCCCGCTGGGGCAATCCGACGTTTTGAGAGAGCTCGCGCGGAGAAAGAGTGCGCAGGGCCACTACTTCGGTGCCGGTTTCCTCTGCGATCAGGTCCAGGATCTCTGCCGAGGCCGGCTGCGGAGATGCCACTGGAACACACGTAAAGCGCCCCAGGCGCATGCTACGCGGGGGTTTCAGGTGGAAGTAGTCCTCGGGAAGGAAGACGCCGCAACCGCCCTCTGCTAGGAACGGATGCCCAAGGCCAAACTTTCGAATGGTGGCGTCGAATTGCAGGCGGCTGCGTGTCGTTACCGGCACAACGGGAATGTTCGCTTCGCCGAGGCCCTCGACAAATTCCGCAAAGCCCGTCAGAGCCTTGTTCCCCGTACTCACCAGATTGTCGATAGCGCAGTAAACAACTGTCGTCGTCGAACGCAAGAGCAAGCTCCAACTGCCCGCGGGAGTCCCAGCAACGGAAAAGGGCTGCGACCAGTGTGAGGATGGCTCCTGGCAAACGCAAGCGACTGGCCGCAAGACAAAAAAAAGGGCGGGAAGCTATCGCTCCCCGCCCTCGGTTCGATTTGAGTGTTTCTTTAGTTGCCAGACTTGGACGAGGCGGACGTCGCAGGCTGCGTCCCCGCCTTCGGCACGCTCACATAGCCGCTGATCGAGTTCTTCCCGATCTTGTTGATGACAACTTCCTCGGCCTGATGCGCGCCGCTAGGATAGACGATGATCGGCGAATTGATGTTGCGGTTCTTTTCTTCGAGCTTCTTGTCTTCCAGAACCACAATGAGGTTCACACGGTTGCGCTTCTCGTTCACGCCCTTGAGTTCGACGGTGATGTTGCCGACCTTCTGGGGCTGATTTTTGCCAGCGATGGTGAATTCGATATAGTCGCGCTCGCCCATGCGGCGGAGAACGTCGATTTCGTCGTGGTTCTTGGCAATCAAAGTTCCCAACTCGCTGCGGGCCATGTTTAGGTCATTGTTCGTTTTTGCCAGATTGTCGCTGACGGTGGCGACCTTGGTGTCCACGGTCTTTACATCATCGTTGGTGGCCTTCATCGCCAGTTCGGAGTGGACGGAGGTATCCAGCGCTGTGAGCTTCTGTGTGGTTTCCGTGTTGAGCTGCGTTGCCTCGGTGCGAGCCTTCTTGAGCTGGCTCTGAGTGATCTTCAGCTTGTCGGTGACCACTTTCAGGTCGCCCTGGAGTTCTGTGTTGGTCTTTTCATCGATGGCGAGCCGGTCTTTCATCGCGCTCAGGTCCTGCTGTGTGGTTTGCTGAACAGCCTTAACCTGGTCGGTGACAGACTGCTTGGCGGCATCCAGCTTGGTCGAATTCGACCAGCCGAAGAAAAGTCCGCCCAGCGCAATCAGGGCCAGGATGGCGATCGCAGGCATTTGCCAGGACGAGCCGCCCCTATCAGTAGTTGTGTATTCCGGGATCTCAGACATAGTAGCTATATTCTCCTCACCCAATTCGGGTAAACCGTTCGTCTTGCAGAATGGCAGCGTTGGCGGCTGCCGAATGCTGTATATGTTTTCTTTATGTGCAAGCGAAATGCCGATGAGGGTCGGGGTTGACGGAGGGTCTAAGTAGTTGCCAAATGGGCAGTTACTCGCCCTGTCCAAAGGGGCAGGCAGTACTAGGTCCTGCAATCTTTACGCGAGTGGCAACTTCGCCGATGAATTCCTACGTCGTGCAAGAATCTTCCATTTCTATACCAACCCGCGCCAGGTCAGCGTAAAGCCGAGCAGGAGACTGGAAATGAACCCCGGTAAGGCCCAGGCGCCTAGCGGCTTCCACATAGGCCAGAATATCGTCGATGTACACCGCTTCCTCCGCCCGGACTTTGCACGCCCGGAGCGCCTCCCGGAAGATCAGCGGGTCAGGTTTGCTGGTGCCTACCGAGCAGGAGTAGGTGCGAACCGACTTTGGGAAATAGCCGAAGAAGTCGTAGGTAGCTTCCAGTTTTTCCACGTGAATCGGATCCGTATTCGAGAGCAAACCCAGGCGGTAGCGTTTTGAGAGTCCGGCGAACAGGGAAGTTTTGTGGATCGGGTTTGGATCCAGCGCTGAATTCCAGACGCTTTTGAACTGCTCAAAATCGAGGGAAAGAGTGAACCGTTTGCAGAGGTGCAGGTGCCAATCGCGCGGGGAGATACGGCCCTCCTGCCAATCGGGCCACCGGGGATCTTTCTCGATGGCGGACCATAATTCTTCGGGGCTGAGCGGAAGCCCCTGGGCCAGGGCAGATTTGACGCGCTGGATGTCTACTCGAATCAGCACTCGACCAATGTCAAAGATTACGGCGCGTAATTTGGGCATGGGCTAAGGCTTCTCGGGTGAGGTAACGGGCGACGCCGCGGAAAGCCGATCCGCCCGTCGTGCGCGAAGGATGCTGATAATCGCGGGTAGGAGAGAGAGGAAAATCACCACCGCGATGACGTAATGAATGCGTTGGCCGATGTTGGGTACGAAATGCGCGAGCGAGTACCCGCTGAGAATCATCGTGCCAATCCAGAGAACCCCGCCCAAAGCATCGAATAGCAGATAGCGTGAATACGGCATTTTCGCTGCACCCGCGACAGGTGGGCAAAACGTTCGAACGACGGGGACGAAACGGGCGAGAATCACGGCACGGCCACCGTATTTCTCATAGAAATCGTGAGCGCGTTGGAGGTGGCTGCGGCGAAAGAAGAAGGAATCTTCGCGACGGTACAGGGCAGGGCCAGCAGAACGGCCAATCCAATAACCGACCTGGTCGCCTGCGATGGCACAAAGCATGACTGGCAGCAAAAGCCATTTGAGGGGGATCAGGCCTGCGTAGGAGACGATTCCGGCCGTAATCAGAAGAGAATCGCCCGGGAGGAAAAACCCTACGAAGAAGCCGGTTTCGACAAAAACAATGGTACAGACTAATGGAGCGCCCCCGGAGCCAATTAGGTTTTTAAGTCCTTCGGGGTTGAATAGTGCGTGAAGGAAGTGGAGGATCGTGTCAAGCAAGCTGAGTTATTCCTAATCGGCACGGCAATTGGAACCAGCGCGCCGGCGCGAACGTTCGAAAAAGCGTCCCATCCCATAAGGTAGCAGAAAAGGAACGGATTCTCGCCACTTTCCTGCCATGCGGAGACGGCAGTGCCAAGGAAATTGAGCCAGCAGCCACCATAATTCATCGGAGAGCCTCCGCGAGCATCAGTTCGCCTTGCTTGCCGAATGCGGACTGCATCTGGTTCTGACGAGACAGCAATTGTTTGAGCCTTGGAACCGCGGAGCGCGCTTCGGCGCTGCCCGCTTCGATGGCTTCGTCAATGCGGTCGAAATCGTCCCAAGCCAACCCCTGCACTGCGGGCCGAAGCACCAGATCTGCGTGGCGTTCCCATACTTCCAATTGATGCTTTTGGGCCGCGCTGACCGCCCGGCTAACCACTTCAAAGATGTTTGTGGGCGCGCCGCGTTGGCCGTCGTGGACTCCCACGGAAACGCCGACCACGATTTCCGCACCCATTTCGCGGGCGGCACGTGTCGGAACCGGCGCCACAATGCCGCCATCAGCCAGGCAGCGCGTGCCGATCTGTATAGGCTCGAATAGGCCCGGAAAGGCGCAACTCGCGCGAATGGCTTCGGCGAGATTTCCCTGGCGGAATACGACCGGATCGCCAGTGCCCAGATCCGTGGCGACAATGGCCAGCGGGAGCACGAGGTCTTCAAACTGTTTTGTACCGAAGAGCTTTTGCACCAGGGCGCCCAGGCGCTCGTTGCTTGCCAGCCCGAAACGCGAGACCCGCCACTTGGCAAAATCACGAAACCGAATTTCGCGGCACTTGCTAATGATGCGGGGAAGCGGCACTCCGCTGGCGTAGGCGGCACCAAGGATGCTGCCGATACTGCTCCCGGCGATGGAGGTGACCGGAATTGCGTTTTCGCGAAAGGTGCGGAGGACGCCCAGATGAGCGTAACCGCGGGCAAATCCGCCACCGAGCGCGAGGCTGATGCCCAGGCGCGGCACGTCCGGTTGCGATAAAGAAGGTGGGACGTAGAAACGTTTGGTCACGAGGGTAAGTGTCGCAAGAGTGTGAGGCTGAGGCGATGGGTCGCGCGTCCTGAAATTGGGGTACCAAAGTACTCGCGTAAGAATTGCTCGCAAAAGGGCATTTGCGGGCTGGCAGTACTTAAATACTAGTGGGGTGACCTCGCTGTACCATTGCGAGGCACTGCCTCAGACGCGATTCTAACCCTGCACAATGCATCAAATTCATCCCCGAAGGAGCCCCATGGAAGCAGGGTACAACGCGTGGTTGGGACAGGCGGTGGTTCTGCAGGTCGCTCTTGGGGACATCAAGGTTCCGCTGCGTGGAAGGCTCCTGAAGGAAGGGGGGGAGACGGTACGCATGCGGGTTGGCGATGGATGGGACATCGACATTTATAAGGCGATGATCCTGACGGTGGAAAAAGACGGAATGGCACTGATTCCAGCATGAGGGGAGAAGCGATAATGGATAATCAGATACCGAAGTACGTCACCCAGTCGCGAGCGGCATACCTTCTGGGACTTTCCGTGGCGGAGATCGGCCGAATTTCCAAGGAGACGGGAATCGGCCACGTGGAGCGCGCGGGACATGTCGAGGAGCGCTTTTTCACTTACGAAGAATTGCAGCGTATTTGCATACTGGCCACCCAAGAAGGAGTGGTAACGCACTAAAGCGAGATTGAATTTCCTCAGGCCCCCCTCAGGATGTACCCCCACCCCGGCTCGTTGCCCCCAGCGAGCCGGGGTTCTTCTTTTTCGCGGATGATGATTTGCCAGCATTGAAACGATTCATAAAACCTTTGACAGAAGTGTGTATCGAGGGGAAACTAGGCGGCGATTCTTTCGGGGCACTTCGTTTGCGAGATGAAATGCGCGAGCTTCTTCTTTTGAAGTAACGGATCGAGGAAAACCAACCATTGTCCCTGACCTCGCTTGACTGGGCTGCCATCGCGGGCTACCTCCTGATCACACTGGTGCTTGGATTGTATTTCCGGCGAAAGTCGGCTCAGAGCACGGCGGACTATTTTGTTTCGGGGCGGCAGGTGAGTTGGTGGCTGGCGGGGACCTCCATGGTGGCGACGACGTTTGCCGCGGATACGCCGCTGGCGGTAGCCGGGTTGGTGTACACGCAAGGGGTGGCGGGGAACTGGCTGTGGTGGAGTTTTTTGCCCTCCGGGATGATGACAGTTTTTCTGTTTGCGCGATTGTGGCGGCGGTCCGGGTTGATCACCGACGTGCAGTTTGCGGAGATGCGCTATCACGGGAAGCCCGCGGCGTTTCTGCGCGGATTTCGCGCGGTGTACCTGGGCTTGCTGATGAACTGCCTGATTCTCGGGTGGGTGACGAAAGCGATGGTGAACATCATCAGCACTTCGATGGGAATCAGCGACGCGAAGGCGCTGGCGATTTGCGTGTTTTTCCTGATGCCGTTCACGGGGATTTATGTTTCGCTGGGCGGATTGTGGGGCGTGCTATGGACGGATTTGTTTCAATTTGTGCTGAAGATGGCGATTGTGATTGCCGTGGCTTGGTATGGCGTGCACGCGGTCGGTGGGATGCCGCAGTTGCTTGAGAAATTGGCGGCGAAGCGGAGTTTGGTTGGGCCGCGGGCGAGCGACATCACGGCTTTGTTGCCTGATTGGTCGCGCGGCTTGACGGGCGAAGCGCTCTGGACCTTGCCTGTTATCACGTTTGTTGTCCATTTGGCGGTGCAGTGGTGGGCGTTTTGGTATCCAGGTGCGGAGCCGGGCGGCGGCGGCTATATCGCGCAGCGGATATTCAGCGCGCGCGATGAACGCCACGGGTTGCTTTCGGTGCTTTGGTTTAATCTTGCGCACTACGCGCTGCGGCCATGGCCGTGGATTCTTACGGCGTTGGCAGCGGTTGTTCTCTACCCTGGACTAGCGCAGCCCGAACGCGGTTACATGCTGGTTGCCACGCAGCACACGCCCCATGCGCTGCTTGGAATTTTGCTTGCCGGCTTCATGGCTGCGTTCATGTCCACTGTGGCGACCCAACTGAATTGGGGCAGCTCGTATCTTGTGGAGGATTTCTACCGTCGCTTCGTGAAGAAAGGCGCCAGCGAAGCGCATTACGTGAACGCTTCGCGGTTGGCCACGATTTTCCTGGTGGTCGCGGCCGCAGGGGTGTCCATGCAACTGCAGTCTGTCAGCGAGGGCTGGAAGATTGTGCTGGAACTTGGAGCGGGCACCGGCGGCGTGTATCTGCTGCGCTGGTATTGGTGGCGGGTGAATGCCTGGAGCGAGATTTCGGCGATGGCGGCGGCGCTGGCCACCACGCTGGCCTTGCACAGCCACACATTATGGATGAATCTTGCCGGGCGGTCGGGACCGTTTCAAGGATCGGACCCGGTCGTGTTCGCTAAGACGACGCTGTGCACCACAGGCGTGACCACCCTGGTGTGGCTCGGGGTCACGCTGCTTACTCCCGCGGAGCCTCAGCAAACACTGGTGGATTTCTACCGGCGCGTGCGTCCCGATGTGAGAGGCTGGTGGCCCGTGGCGCGCGCGAGCGGCATCGAGGAGACGACGCGCGATCTGGGAACGAATCTGTTGAGTTGGTTGACCGGGTGCGTTTTCGTTTATACCGCGCTGTTCAGCATCGGGCAGTTTTGTTTTGGGCGGTTGGCGCCGGGAATATTTTTGGGCCTGGTATGCGCAGCGAGTGGTGTGGCATTGTATCGCCTGATGCCAAAGCCCACCGAATGGCGCACCCCCTAAAATGACAATTTCCTCGCCCAAAAAGGGTACGCGCCACGCCCTGCTGGCCGGATTTCTCGGCTGGACGCTTGATGCTTTTGATTTCTTCGTGATCGTTTTTCTCTACGACACGCTTTCCCATCATTTTGAAGTTTCCAAGAAGGCCATCGTCTTTACTACCGTGGCGACGCTGGCGCTGCGCCCCGTTGGCGCCTTTATTTTTGGGCTACTGGCCGACCGCTACGGGCGCCGCATTCCTTTGATGGCCAACGTGATTTATTTTTCGATCATTGAGTTGCTGTGCGGATTTGCGCCAAACTACACCGTGTTCCTGATTCTTCGCGCCTTATTTGGCATTGGCATGGGCGGCGAATGGGGCGTGGGCGCTTCGCTGGCGATGGAGGCGGCGCCGACACGGTGGCGCGGCATCCTGAGCGGCATTCTGCAGAGCGGATATTCGATCGGGTATTTGCTGGCGGCGATGGCTGCGCGTTTTGTGCTCCCCGCGTGGGGATGGCGGCCGATGTTCTGGCTGGGGGCGCTGCCGGCGCTGCTGGCTTTGTACATTCGCACCAAGGTGCCGGAATCGGAAGCGTGGAAGCATCATCGTGCCGGGAGCATGGGCGATGTGCTGCGCGTGGTGGCGGCGAATTACAAGCGGTTTTTGTACCTTGTGGTGCTGATGGTGTTCATGATGTTTCTTTCGCACGGCACGCAGGATTTGTATCCGGACTTTTTGAAAGAGGTTCACAAGGTAACGCCATCGGGCGTGGCGAACATCGCCATGATTTACAACGTGGGGGCGGTGATCGGCGCGGTGATTTTTGGGACGTTGTCCCAATCGTTGGGGCGACGCAAGGGAATGATGGCGGCGCTGGCGCTGTGCCTGCTGGTGATGCCGCTCTGGGCGTTTGGCGGGAGCGTGCCGGTGCTGATCGTGGCCACGGTGCTTATGCAGATGGGCGTGCAGGGAGCGTGGGGCGTTATTCCGGTGCACTTGAACGAACTGGCGGCGGACGCGGCGCGCGGGTTGATGCCGGGGATGGCGTACCAGCTGGGAATTTTGTTTGCGGCGCCGACGAATACGATTGAGTATGCGCTGAGGGAGCGGTTTGGATACCAGTGGGCGCTGGCCGGTTTTGAGATTGTGACGATCGTGGCGCTCGTGCTGTTGTTGTGGCGCGGTGCGGAAGAGCATAGCCGAAGCTTTGTGGGCACAGCTCCACCCGGGTAGAAGCTCGGACATTCGTATGCTACAATTTTTGTACCATTGCGCCGTTAGCTCAGCTGGATAGAGTCCGCCTGCCGCGGAAACCAGAAGGTCGATCGGTTGAATCCTCCAGGCTTCCACTCCCATGACAATGAAGTGGTAGAGCGGTGAACTAGATGCTCCCAGTTTCGTATGCTACAATTTTTGTATCATTGCGCCCTTAGCTCAGCTGGATAGAGCGTCTGGCTACGAACCAGAAGGTCGGGTGTTCGAATCACCCAGGGCGCACCACTCTTCCTTCGTCATTCTTCAACACTTAAGCAGCAACCTCCGCAACTTCTTCTTTCTTCTTTCTAGGTCTCATAGGTCTCACTGCACTCGGAACGACAAAACCTGTCCCGACTGTTTCCGCTACCTGTGCCCGAAATTCCACATCCTCCGCCAGCATGGAATATCCGTCTGTCACGGATTGCTTCGCATGTCCTAGCCAGAACTGGATTAGGTCTTCCGGTGCCCGTTTCTTCCGCAACCATGTCACACGAAATCTGCGCATAGCGTGGAAGCCCGTCTTCTCCACTTTGATCTCTTCCAAGATCGGGTGAAGTGAACGGCGAACGAGATTTGTTTGAGATAGCGGTCTGCCGCCCTGGTTCCTGAATACAAGACCGGATGTACGGTCGCCAATGAACGTTTTCAACAAATGGGCCAGTGTGGGGTATACGTCCACTTGTCTAAATGCGTTCTTTGTTTTTGGCGACTGTATCTTGCCATTCCAGCAGGACTGCTCAACCGTAATCGTCTTGCGGTCCGCCGAAAGATGTTTGATCTCCAAACCCAGAGCTTCTCCGATTCTCAATCCAGTTCCGGCCAGAAGCACATACAACATCTGCTCCTGCCCGGCTGCTTTCTGAACGATGGAACTCATCGTCTCGGCAGTAAACGTCGGCTGATACTGTTTTTCGATGACAGGAAGATCGAGGAAGTCGTGATTCCACTTGCGAGGAAACAATTCCTCTCCATCTTCACCTATTGCCGAAGCCACAACCAGTTTCACCAATCCGATATAATTCGAGATCGTCTTAGGTGACAAACCCGCTGCATGCATCTTTGCAACCAGGGTTTTGACAACCTGGTTGTTGATGCTCGCCAACGGCAGATCGCCAAGATTGGGATTGAGCCACTTATCGACGCAGTTTTGCCACGTCGTTGAAGTAGCTGGTTTAACCGGGTTGCGTTTTCGATTCATCGAGTGATTCAGGAACTTCTTTGCCTGTTCTCGAAACGTCACGCCAACGGTTGTATCGATGAATTCCTGCGCATCGTTAACTCCGCTGGCTGCGACGATTTCATTTGCTCTGCGACGGCGTTCGCCCTTCGAAAGATATCCTTCGCTCTTCGGGTCGGTAAGGCAGATTTTCTCGCTTGCGTGGAGTCTGTCTTTGCCGACTGGATATTTCCAAAAACGAACGACGTACCATTTACCGCTTACTGCGATTGTTCCCACCTGACCGCGTCGAGCCATTGAAGGCCCTTTCCGCTTGTCCGGCGTTGCTCCACGGACGATATCACAGGCAGAATCGGGCAGGGAACTACAAGCCGCGTTTTCGAGCGGCAAAATTTCAGATGAAGAGACCTGGACCATAGAGACACCAATTGCGTGTTCTCAGTGTCCATGCCCCAATTTTGTTGGGAGAAACTTACCGTAGTATCCGTTGCCCTTACAGGCCGTTAACTGCGTAATGGCGCTTGGGGGTCGCTAGCGGCGTGATGCCATCGTGTGGTCTTGCAGAGCCGTCTGTGAGATATTCCCGCTTCACGGGCTTAAGCGGGTCGGAGCGGCGCTTCCAGTACCAGAAGGTTAACACAGAGTACTAGAACCTGTCAAGTTGCTTTTGACAGCCGTCTCGGCTGCACCTGAAAACGGACCGTGCAGTCCTACGGTAGCTTCTCGCCTCGCTTCGCAAACTCTGCCTTAAGCACCGCACCAAAGCTGTCTTCGGCATGTCTTACTAATGAGCGTTCGTACTGATGCTGGAGTTCCGTTGCGAGGGTCTGGTATTTTTCGGCGTTTTTGAACTCGCTTTTGTAGTCAAAGTAATCTTTTGCGGACTTTGCCTTAACGTAGTAGTTAAAGTCGGTAATCGCGTGAGACACGATTATTTGAGCGGCTGCAAAAACAGCATCGCGATTCTTGGGTAAGAACAGGTTGGGTTTATCGATCAGCATTGTTCCGATGGAGTCGCACCGCAATATTCTTCCGAGCAGACCTAAAAGGACAAACTTCGTAAGTTGATAGCTTCTTATAAGTGGGTCCTCAATCTTTTCCATAACGGATTGGCTTCTCAGCCGTGGTTCCTATTCGAGATAGAACCAGACTTCCATTTGCTGTCTCAGACCAGCGAGTGGTCTTGAACAGAAGATTGAGTTTGTGATCTCCTGCCAGTTTCGAAACTTAGGTTCCATGGGGGAGCATCCTTGGTATTCTGAATCAACGTGCAGCTGAGTTCAGCTTTTCTACACCAAGCGCTCCTCCCTTGACCTATACATTCAAACTAATCGGGAGTTACGACACCTGAACTAAAGTCCGGTACCGGATCGGGCACACCCGTCCGTTTGAAAAATCGATGCTGCAAATATCTATATGCAAAGATTAAGGCGCCGATTTTTACTTAGGGGAGACCATGAAATCAGGCTATCTTGAACAACTAAAATCTGATATCGCAGCACGATTCGAAAGGGATCTTCGCAAACCAAGGACTAAACCCGCAGTGAAGCCAGCCATCGAAGCGGAGACGGCGTTGGAACAGCAGAAACAGGATCATTTCGCTAGGCTCCTGATGGCGGAGGCAGTACGTGATCTTAAGTAGGTTTTAGAAACCATTCGCCCAGGCAGCCCAAGTGGAATCGGCCCAAAACCACTTGTCCAGTAACGCGAACTTACCAGGAGTTCGCCGCCTTTGCGGCTGGCGTTGCGACGATACCGGTGTCCGGTGCCGCTTACCGTAAACCTGACAGATAGGTTCGCCACAGGACTAAGGTACTCTTTCCCCAGTACTACTGCCTCATTCCTCTCTCACACGAAGTACGCTTACTTTGGTACCTGCCCAACGTGTGCTGACGCAGGAGGTCCTAGGCTTTGCCTTACATAGCTGAGGAGCCCGCTCGCCAGATGCGCCGATACCCCCGCATCTCACTGCCGAATGGAATGAATCTGAGTTGGCATGGCGGTGACTGCGACCTCCAACTTTTTTCGCGCGTCAAGACCCTAGGTATGGGAGGTCTGTTCATTTCAACGCCCAATCCACCGCCCGTGGGCACGAAACTCAGGCTGGCGTTTGAAGTGCCCGGCGGAAGCGTGCGGGCAGAGGCAATCGTGCGAAATATTGTCCCCGGCGATGGCATTGGCGTCGAATTCACGCGAATGAACTTGGGAGACAAGCTCTTGCTGCAAAAGTTGTTGAAGCGATTGCTGCGTTGCGATTTCTGAGAAGCCTGCTATCACACCCTTCATGCTCAAAAATGACAGCTGCTGTGTCCGCGCCCGCCGGAAAAGGTGATACTAAGAGCGGCTTGTCTAGTTAGTTGGCGCACTTTGCAAGCTGAATCGAGTGTCAAATTCTTCTCAGTGCCCTGATTAACGCGCTTACGGGTAAAGTGGGTACTGGGCGGCCCAGACTTTTTTTAGGCCAAGTCTAGGATGAGTTTTCGACAGTTTGTAAGCCAAGGAAATCGTGGCTAACGCATCCCGCGGAGACGCGCCAACTCTCCCACTGAAACCTACCAACTCCTCAGCCTTGATTGACTTGAGCGTTTCTCGCGACGTAGGATTTCAGCCGAGTTATTTAATCATCTCCTAGTTTCCCCAAGTCGATAGTTTGTTGGGTTCGGAGGAATTGCATGCCACATTCATTTTTCCATCATAGAGGTACTGCAGCGGTTTTCGCGATTTTATGCATTGCCCTAGCAACAACCGTGCGTGCGCAAAAAACATCTGGTCCATCGCCCGTGCCGCTGCTTCCGCTCATTGCTCCTCCGTCGGACACGCCTTATCCCGGCACGATTTCGCTGCTCGTCGACGTCAGCAACGTCATGGGTCGCGTGCTGAATGTGCATGAGATGATTCCAGTAAAAGGCCACGACATTACGCTGCTCTACCCTGAATGGCTACCCGGGACGCATTCGCCTTCCAATCCAGTAGGCGAACTTGCGGGCCTGGCTATCATTGCGAATGGAAAACGCATCCATTGGCTGCGTGACCGCGTGAACATGTACGCATTCCATCTCGAGGTGCCACAGGGTGCAACGGCGCTGGAGATAGACTTCCAGTTCCTGGCTCCTATGGATCCCAAACGAGGCCGCATATCCTCGAAGTTCGCCGACGTCACCTGGAACAGCGTGCTTTTGTATCCGGCAGGATACTTCTCACGGGATATCAAATTCGAACCTGCGCTTCGCTTGCCAGAGTCATGGAAATTCGCCTGCGCGCTAGACGTGAAATCACAGGACGGCAACCTAGTTCGGTTCAAAGAAACGTCCCTGAATACGTTAGTCGACTCTCCGCTTTATGCTGGTGTCAACTTCCAGCGTTTAGATCTGTCCACCGGGCCGGACAACCTGGTGTACCTCGATGTCTTCGCCGACAAGCCTGCCGATCTCGAGATCACTCCGGAACAACTGCAATACCATAAGAACCTTGTCATCGAGGCGCAGAAGCTTTTCAATTCGCATCATTATGATCACTATGATTTTCTCTTTTCGGTCAGCGACACGGTTGGTGGCAAGGGCTTGGAGCACCACCAATCGAGTGAGGACGGCCTGCGTGCCAATTACTTTACGGACTGGGCAGCAGGAGTCCCTGGTCGCGCTCTGCTGGCCCACGAATATACCCATTCGTGGAACGGCAAGTTCCGCCGGCCGGCCGACCTTTGGACACCCAACTTCAACGTGCCAATGCGCAACGACCTGCTGTGGGTTTATGAGGGCTTGACGGACTATTACGGCAACGTCCTCACGGCGCGGTCCGGAATGCGTACTCCCGAGCAGGCCCGCGATGTATTTGCACAAATCG
>Ga0210402_10000561_pt1 | contig 41257 bp, 33 predicted proteins | sample IncBWC7MmetaG_FD_161055 | JGI IMG/M metagenome (GOLD analysis project Ga0210402, IMG submission 161055) | Forest soil microbial communities from Barre Woods Harvard Forest LTER site, Petersham, Massachusetts, United States - Inc-BW-C-7-M | ecosystem: Environmental > Terrestrial > Soil >...
CGCTGCGGCTGGCCGCCCAGCAGCTCGACCTGCCGCTCAGCAGGCTGCTGCGCGACTGCGCGCTGTTCGTGCACGGCTCGACCGTGGCCACCAACACCATCCTGGAAAAGAAGGGCGCCAAGGTCGGCATGCTGACGACCGAAGGCTTTCGCGATTCGCTGGAAATCCGCCGCGGCTTTCGCGACAACCAGTGGGATCATCGCGCGCCGTTTCCGCCCGTCCTGGCGCCGCGCTACCTGCGCCTGCCGGTGCGCGGTCGGATCGGCGCCAACGGCAAGGAGCTGGCCCCGCTGATCGCCGCCGACGTCGACGCGGCCGCCCGGGTGTTCGCCAACGAAGGCGTCGAATCGGTCGCCATCTGCCTGTTCAACAGCTTTCTGGACGGCGCACACGAGCGGGCCGCGGGCGCGCAACTTTCCAAAAGCTGGGGCGGCCCATGGATCTCGCTGTCGAGCGAGGTCATGCCGACCATGGGCGAGTACGAGCGCGGCTCGACCGCGGTGGTCAACGCCTACATCGCACCCAAGGTGACGAGCTATCTCGGCGCGCTCGACGAGCAGCTCCGCCAGTTCGGCCTGCCGCGCTCCCTGCTCCTGCTGCAGAGCAACGGCGGCGCCGTCTCCGTCGCGCAAGTCGCGGCCCGTCCCGTGATGCTGATCCTGTCCGGCCCCGCCGCCGGCGTCGGCGCGCTGAAAGGCTGCACGGCGCCCGGCGAGGCGGCCAACCTGATCTCGATGGAGATCGGCGGCACAAGTTGCGACGTCATGGTGATGGCAGAAGGCGACGTGCCGGTGGCCGACCAGCTCACCATCGACGGCTACCACCTCACCACGCCGTCGGTCGAAATCCACACCGTGGGCGCGGGCGGCGGCGCCATCGCCTGGGTCGACGATGCGGGCCTGCTGCATGTCGGCCCGCAGGGCGCCGGCGCGCGGCCCGGACCGGCCGCCTATGGGCTGGGCGGCGAGCAGCCGACCGTCACCGACGCGCAGCTCGTGCTCGGACGCCTGCGCCCTGGCCCGCTGGCCGGCGGCGCCGTCACGCTGGATGGCGCGCTGGCGCGCCAGGCGGTGGAGACCAAGCTCGCCCAGCCGCTCGGCCTCTCGGTCGAGGACGCCGCGGCCGGCGTGATCCGTCTGTTGGAGCAGAACCTGCTGCACGCCGTGGAGCGACTGAGCATCGAGCGCGGCCACAATCCCGCGACCTTCACCCTGGTGGCCGCGGGCGGTGCCGGCCCGATGCACGGCAGCGCCGTGGCGCGGGCGCTGGGCTGCAGCCGCACGCTGCTGCCGCGTGCCGCCGGCGCCTTCTGCGCGCTCGGCATGCTGCAGTCCGACGTCCGCCAGGACTATCTGCAGGTCTTCGTGGCTGATCTCGACAGGCTCGATCGCACGGCCCTCGACGCGGGCTTCGCCCAGCTCGAGGCGCGCGCTCGCGACGCACTGTCCCGTGACGGTTTTGGGGCCGCCGATTCCGCGATCGAACGCGAACTCGACTTGCGCTACGACGGCCAGCAATGGCCGGTGCGGGTGGCCCTGAATGGCGCGGGCTTCGACGCCGCCGCCGCCCGCCAGGCGTTCGAAGAGGAGCATCAGCGGCTGTTCGGCCACATCCAGCCCGGCGGCCGGATCGACATCACCGCGCTTCGGGTTGTCGGTCGCGGCCGGCTCGACTGGACGCCGCCAGCCACGCGCTCGCCGCAGAGCGCCGCCCCGACGCCGCGCGAAAAGCGCAAGGTCTGGATCGATCCGGTCTACGGCTGGCGCGAAGTGCCGATCTACGACGGCGCCGACTTGCGTCCCGGCTGCACGCTCGACGGGCCGCTGTTGATCGAGGAACGCACGACGACCGCCTTTGTCGGCCCGCGCGACCGGCTCGAGGTCGACGCGCGCGACGACTTTCTGGTTCATATCGGAGCCAACCCATGAGTACTGCACCCGATCCCGTCACGCTCGATCCGGTTACCCTGGCGCTGGTGCAGAACCGGCTCGACCACATCTCGCATCAGATGGGCTGGGTGATGACGCGCACGGCGCGCTCGCCGATCTTCAGCCAAAGCCACGACTTTTCCTGCTTCATCGCCGACGCGCGCGGCACGCTGATAAGCCAGGCCGACGGCATCCCGATCCATACCGGCGGCGGCGGCTTCGCCGTGCGCGCCATCCTGCGCGACTTCAAGAGCGCAATCCGACCGGAAGACGTCTTCCTGCTGAACGACCCCTACACCGCCGGCGGCAACCACCTGCCCGACTGGGTGATCGCGCGGCCGGTTTTCGCCGCGGGCGCGCTGGTCGCTTTCGCCTGCAACCGCGCCCACCAGGCGGATATCGGCGGCGGCGCGGCCGGCACCTACAACTCGGCGGCCACCGAGATCTTCCACGAAGGCATCCGGCTTCCGGTACTGAAGCTGATCGAGGGCGGCAAGACGCGCGATGACCTGTGGCGCCTGCTGCTGATCAACACCCGCCTACCCGAGGCACTCGACGGCGACCTGCGCGCCATGATCGGCTCGACCCGCATCGGCGCCGAGCGCCTGGCGCTGCTGGTCGAGGAGCTGGGCGCCGACCGCGCCGACGCCTTCTTCGAAGGCGTGCTGGCCCATGCCGACCGCCGCTTCCGCACCTGCATCGACCGCCTGGCCGAGGGCGTGTGGCGCGCCGAGGAGTCGGTCGACAACGATTGCTTCGAGCCGATCGACGGCAGGATCGCTGTCACGCTCACGGTGAAGGACCGCCGTCTGATCGTCGACTTCGCCGGCACCTCGCCGCAGATCCGCGGCTTCAAGAACAGTTCTATCGCCAACAGCACCTCGGCCGTGTTCATGGCGCTCGCCTCGTTCTTCGAGCCCGACCTGCCCAAGAACGAAGGTGCCTTTCGCAGCGTCGAGATCCGGCTGCCCGAAGGCACCTTGGTGAACGCGCGGGCTCCCGCGCCGATGACCATGAACACGGTGTTCGTGGCGCACGAGATCGTCCATGTCATGTGGAAGGCGCTGGGCCAGGCGCTGCCCGAACGCGCCTCGGCCGGCTGGTCGAAGGCGGTGCATGCGGTCACCGCCGGCTTGCGCGCCGATGGCGAACGCTACGTGATGTATCAATGGGCGGGCGCGCCGGCCGGCGGCGGCGTGGAAGGCCGCGACGGCTTCCATCTCATCGGCCATCTCATCACTTTGGGCGGCCTCACCTTGCCCAACCTCGAAACCTACGAGCACCTCTACCCGGTCCGCTTCCGCCGCCAGGAGCTGCGCTGCGACAGTGCCGGCCCCGGCCGCTTCCGCGGCGGCGCCGGCTGCGACTACGAGGTCGAGATCTTCACCCCGGCCGACTACGCCTTCCGCGGCGAAGGCGTGGGCGCGCCCTCGAGCTTCGGCGCCGCCGGCGGCCGCGCCGGCTCGGGCGGCGAAGTGGTCCTCACCCTGGCCGACGGCAAGCGCATCCAGGCGCCGAAATACGGCGTCGAGCGGCACGGGCCGGGCACCTATCGCGCGCTGTCGCCGGGCGGCGGCGGCTATGGCGATCCCAAGACGCGCGACCCGGCGCGCGTGCTGCGCGACGTGCGTGACCAGGTGGTGAGCCCCGCCGGCGCCGAGCGGGACTATGCCGTAGCAGTCACGGCAGACGGTCGTGAAATCGACCGGGCCCGCACCGCCGCGCTCAGGGCGCAGCCGGCTTGACTCCTGTCTTGCCAGCGGCGGCAGGGCAACTGCCATTGTGCCTGCTCGCTGCATGATCACCGCCTTGCTGCCAAGAGTAGTTCGGACGCTAAGCGCCCGGAATGGTATTCTGGAATCGTGAGCCGTGACGAATGCGGCACCGGTCCTGGCGCCTGGAAGCGGAAGGTAGACTCGACATGACAACTGGCTCGGAAGCGCCGAAGGCGTCCCACTCCTCCCTGGCCGCGGCGCTGGCCGCATCGCTGAAGGCGATCGACGACGACTACAGCGAGGAGATGCGCGAAATGCGCGAAATCCTCGAAGAGGCCAGGAAGGAAGCGGAGAAGCACGAGCCGAACAAGGAGAAGCTCAGGGCCCTGTTGGCCGACGCCGGCAAGATGGTCCAGACCTTCGCGGCGCTCGATCCGCTGTGGCAGGGCATTCAACGCGTTTCACGGATGGTCGGCATTCTGTAGCGGCGGACCTGCGCGCCGCAGGGAGCACGATCGGCGCCCGGCAAGGGAGGCGGCGGCATGCGCGGGAAATACGTTGCGGTCCTGATCGCGATCGTCGTCCTCGGCCTGATCGTCCTCGGGCGCGCGGGCAGCACCCTGGTCGACTGGCTGTGGTTTTCGTCGATCGGCTATGAGGGCGTCTTCTGGACGATCTTCACCGCCCGCACCGTCCTCTTCCTCGCCGTCTTCGCCGCGTCGACCGGCGCGTTCTGGCTTTCGGGAGGACTGGCGCTGCGCTTCGCCCGGCGACCGGCGGCCAGGCCGGCGAGCGCAATCTTTTCCACGGGGCCGTCGCAAACGCCGCTGCTGCTTATCGGCTATGTGTCGCCGCACGTCTCGGGCCGCCTTCTTGTCGCCGGCGCCGCGGTCCTGCTCGGCCTGCTGACCGCCTCGATCGAGCTCTCGAACTGGGAGGTGGTGCTTCGCTTCCTCCACCAGGTGCCCTATGGCGCAAGCGAGCCGGTGTTCGGCAAGGACATCGGCTTCTATCTGTTCTCGCTGCCGACCTACGTCGCGCTCAAGAACTGGCTGCTGCTGCTGCTGTTCTTCAGCGCCGCCCTGGCCGGCGCGGTCTATTGGGTGCAGGGCGACATCGAGCTCGACAGGCCGCCGCGCCGCCTGTCGTCCGCCGTCCTCATCCACGGGTCGGTGCTGCTCGGCCTGTACTTTGCGGTCAAGGCCTGGTCCTACGCGCTCGATCGCTTCATGCTGCTCTACAGCGACAACGGCGTCGTCGTCGGCGCGGGCTACACCGACCTCCACGTCAGGCTGCCGATCCTGTGGTTCCTGGTCGGGCTGGCCATCCTCTGCACCATCGCCGCGTGGGCCAACGTGCGTTGGCGGACCTGGCGCATCCCCGCGGCGGCCGTACTGCTGCTGTTCGCCAGCTCGATCGTGGTCTCTGGGCTGTTTCCGGCGCTGTTCAACCGCTTCTACGTGAAGCCGAGCGAACTGCAGCTCGAGACGCCTTATATCGAGCGCAACATCGCCTTGACGCGGCAGGCCTACAACCTGCAGCAGATCGCGGTGAAGCCGTTCCCGGCGGAGGAACAACTGAGCTTCGCCTCGCTCGAGGCCAACCGCCCGACCGTCGACAACATCCGGCTGTGGGACTGGCAGCCGCTGATGAGCACCTACGCCCAGCTGCAGGAGATCCGGACCTATTACAAATTCCTCGACATGGACATCGACCGCTATCGGCTGGATGGCGCCTATCAGCAGGTGATGCTGTCAGCGCGCGAGCTCGAACCTTCGCTGCTGCCGTCCAACGCGCAGACCTGGGTCAACCTGCATCTGCTCTTCACCCATGGCAACGGCGTGGTGATGTCGCCGGTGACGCGCAAGAGCGCCGAAGGCCTGCCGCTCTTCTACCTGCAGGACATCCCGCCGGTCGCCACCGGCGGTCCCGCCATCAGCGAGCCGCGCCTCTATTTCGGCCAGGCCGAGGAGCGCTATGTGATCGTCAAGGGCGCCACGCCCGAGTTCGACTATCCCAAGGGCAAGGACAACGTCTATGCCGCCTATGACGGCGCCGACGGCGTTTCTATCGGCGACACGGCGCGGCGCGGCCTGTTCTCCTGGTACTACGGCGATCCCAACATCCTGCTCACCGAGTACATCACCAGTGAAAGCCGAATCCTGCTTCGTCGCAATATCCAGGACCGGGTGCGCACGATCTCGCCCGTCCTGCGCCTCGACCACGATCCCTATATCGTGGTGAGCGGCGGGCGCCTGTTCTGGATGCAGGACGCCTACACCACCAGCGACTGGTTTCCCTATGCCCAGCCGCAATCCTCGGGCGGCCTCAACTACATCCGCAACTCGATCAAGGTGGTGATCGACGCCTACAACGGCTCGGTGGACTTCTACGTCAGCGATCCCGACGATCCGCTGATCCGGACCTACCAGCGCATTTTCCCGGGCCTGTTCAAGCCGCTGTCGGCCATGCCGGCCGACCTGCAGCAGCACATCCGCTATCCCGAGGATCTCTTCCTCATCCAGGCGCAGCTCTACCGCACCTATCACATGGACACGGCGGAAGTTTTCTACAATCGCGAGGACCTCTGGCAGTTCCCGCGCCAGCCCGCCGACACCGACGGCCTGGGCGGCCGCGACGCCGCCCGCATGGCCCCTTACTACATGATCATGCGGCTTCCCGGCGAAGCGCGCGCCGAGTTCGTCCTCATGCTGCCGATGGTGCCGAGCCAGCGCGAGAACATGATCGCCTGGTTGGCGGCGCGCTGCGATCCGCCCGACTACGGCAAGGTCGTCGTCTACGAATTTCCCAAGGAAAAGCAGGTCTTCGGGCCGTTCCAGATCGAGGCGCGCATCCAGCAGAACACCGACATCTCGCAGCAGATCTCGCTGTGGAACCAGATGGGCTCGCGCGTCATCCGCGGCCATCTCCTGGTGGTGCCGATCGAGAACTCGATCCTCTACGTCTCACCGCTCTACCTGCGCGCCGCGACCGGCCAGCTGCCGGAGCTGAAGCGCGTGATCGCCGCCTACGGCGGTCGTGTGGTGATGGAGGAAACGCTGGGCGCGGCGCTGGCGGCGCTCTTCAAGGACACCGCGCCGCCGCCGGCACGCCCCGCCGAGGCGGGGGCAGCGACGCCCGCCGGTCCGGCGGATGCGCGTGCCCGCGAGGCACTCATCCACTATGACCGGGCCATCGAGCGCCTGAAGGCGGGAGACTGGAGCGGCTTCGGCACGGAGCTGGATGCGCTCAGGCCACTGCTCGAGACGCTCGGCCGACCGGTCGGAGGCCATTGACGCGGGCCGCATCGCCGATGTCACGCGCCCATCGGCAACGGAATGCTAGGATCGGCCGGTATCGACGGCCCGTCCGGGGCGTCGAAGGAGGCGAGCGTTGAGTGTTCTCGAAACCAGGCACGACCAGATGTTCCCGGTGCTGTCGGCGGCGCAGATCGAGATCGCGCGCCGTTTCGCCAGCGGGCCGCCGCGCCGCTTCGAGCCGGGCACCGTGATGGTCGAGGTCGGCGAGCTGGCCGCGCCGATCTGGCTGGTGCTTGCCGGATCGATCGAGACCGCGTGGCGCGACGGCCTCGGTCATGAAACCGCGATCAGCGGCGAAGGGCCGGGCCAGTTCTCCGGCGAGATCAGCCAGCTCGCCTCTCACACCTCGCTCGTCGTGGGCCGCGCCGGCCGCGCGGGCTGTACCGCCATTCCGTTCGACTCGGCCCATCTCAGGGCGCTCATCATCGGCTCGGCGGATATCGGCGAGATCGTGATGCGCGCCTTCATCCTGCGCCGGGTCGGGCTGATCGAAACCGACCGGTCCGGTTCGATCCTGATCGGGCGCGCCGGCATGCCGGACGTCGTGCGACTGCAAGGTTTCCTGACCCGCAACGGATATCCCGTCTCTGTCCTGGACGCATCCAATGATGCCGAAGCGCGAGCGCTGGTCGAACGGTTGGGCATTCACGACGACGAGCAGCCGTTGCTGCTCTGCCCGAACGGCACCGTCCTGCGCCGGCCCACCAATGAGGAAGCCGGCAGGTGCCTGGGCCTCACCCCCAAGCTCGATCCCGGCCGGCTTTACGACGTGGCGGTGGTCGGCGCGGGGCCGGCCGGGCTCGCCACCGCCGTCTATGCCGCCTCCGAAGGCCTCTCGGTGCTGGTGCTCGACCAGCGCGCCATCGGCGGCCAGGCCGGCGCCTCGGCCCGCATCGAGAATTATCTCGGATTCCCCACCGGCATCTCAGGCCAGGCCCTGGCCGGGCGCGCCTATAACCAGGCGCAGAAGTTCGGCACGGAGCTCGCCATTCCGCTCGAAGCCGAGCGGCTCGACTGCGACGATCGCGACGGTCCGCTGCGCGTCAAGCTGAGCAGCGGCGACCTGATGCAGGCCCGCACCGTCGTCATCGCCTCGGGCGCACGCTACCGCCGGCCCGACATTCCCAACCTCGCCACCTTCGAAGGCGCGGGAATCTCCTACTGGGCCTCGCCCATCGAGGCCAAGCTGTGCGAGGGCGAGGAGATCGCCCTGGTGGGCGGCGGCAATTCCGCCGGCCAGGCCGTGGCCTTCCTGGCCGCCCGGGTGAAGCAGCTCCACTTGATCATCCGCGGCAGTAGCCTCCAAGCCTCGATGTCGCGTTACCTGGTCGAACGGATCGAGGCGCTGCCCAACGTAACGCTCCACACCGGCACGGAAATCGTTTCGCTGGAAGGCGACCGAGAGACAGGACTATCCGGTGCCATCTTCCGCCAGCGCGCGACCGGTGCAGAGCACCGCTGCTCCTGTCGCCACCTGTTCCTGTTCATTGGCGCCGAACCGAACACCGGCTGGCTGCACGGCTGCGTCGAGCTCGACCAAAAAGGCTTCGTCCTCACCGGCAAGGACGCGGCCGGCGGCCCCCTGACCCTGCCGCTCGAAACCAGCCGTCCGCGGGTGTTCGCGGTGGGCGACGTACGCGGCGGCTCGACCAAGCGGGTTGCCGCCGCCGTGGGCGAGGGCGCGGCGGTGGTGGCGCAGATCCATGCGTCGCTCGCGGAATGACCGGGAGAGGCTGGCGATCACATTGACGCTTGCAGGGCCGGCAAGACATCGCTTCCCACGGCATCGTTGAGCGCCCCCGTCGTCACCAAGCCCGCGGCAGTCGCGATATCGATGGAAAAATAGCGGTCATCGGACAGACCGGGCACCCGGCCCCGCAGCAAGGCGCGAACCGCCTCGAGCTTTGCGCTGGATGTCAGCGGCGCATGAAAATCGCAGGCTTGCGCCGCGGCGAGCAACTCGATGCCGACGACATTGCCGACGTTGGCCGACATCTCGAGGAGACGGCGCGCGCCATGGGCCGCCATCGACACATGGTCTTCCTGGTTGGCCGATGTCGGGATGGAATCGACGCTGGCCGGATGGGCGCGCTGCTTGTTCTCGGCGACCAGGGCCGCCGCCGTCACCTGCGGTATCATGAAGCCCGAGTTCAAGCCGGGCTTGGGCGTCAGGAACGCCGGTAGGCCCGACAGGGCCGGATCGACCAGCATGGCGATGCGCCGCTCCGCCAGCGAACCGATCTCGCAAAGGGCGAGAGCAATCATGTCGGCAGCGAGCGCGACCGGCTCGGCATGGAAGTTGCCGCCGGAGAGCGCCTGATCTGAATCGGCGAAAACCAGCGGATTGTCGGTGACGCTGTTGGACTCCGTCGAAAGCACCACCGCAGCGTGGCGCAGCGTGTCGAGGCAGGCGCCCATCACCTGGGGCTGGCAGCGCAGGCAATAGGGATCCTGGATCCTGTCGTCGCCGACGCGATGGCTTTCCCGGATGGCGCTTCCCGTCAGCAGCGCGCGCAACGACGCTGCGACGTCGATCTGCCCTGGATGCCGACGCAGCGCGTGGATACGCGGGTCGAAGGGCGTGTCCGAGCCTTTGGCCGCATCGGTCGACAGTGCGCCGGTAACCAGAGCCGCCTGGAAGACGCGCTCGGCGTCGAACAGGCCGGCCAGGGCGTACGCCGTGGAAAATTGTGTGCCGTTCAGCAAGGCCAGGCCTTCCTTGGGCGCGAGCGTCAGCGGCTCCAACCCGACCCTGGCGAGGCCCGCCGCAGCGGACATGACCTCATCGCCCACCGTCGCCTGGCCGATGCCGATCATCGCCGCCGACATGTGGGCCAGGGGCGCGAGGTCGCCCGACGCGCCGACCGATCCCTGCGCCGGCACGACGGGCAACAGGTCGCGGTCGAGCATGGCCGACAGCAACTGCACCGTCTCGGTGGCGACGCCCGAGTAGCCCTGCGCCAGGGAGGCGAGCTTCAGCCCCATCATCAGGCGCACCACCGGCGCCGGCGTGGCGGGCCCGACGCCCGCGGCATGCGACAAAACGATGTTGCGCTGGAGCATCCCGAGGTCAGCGGCATCGATGCGGATGTTGGCGAGCCTGCCGAAACCGGTGTTGATGCCGTAAACCGGCTCGCCTCGCTCGACGATCCTGGCGACCGAAGCAGCACTTGCCGCGATGCTGTCCCAGCAGGACGGCTCGAGCGCTGGCGAGGCGCCACGATAGACTTCCGCCCATGTCGAAAGGGGAACGTTCCCGGCTTTCAATTCGAGCTTCATCGCCCTCTCCGCACGGCAGCTCCCGTATGTTACAGCTACCATCATGACAGTTGACCGGGTCTGGCACCGCTGCCGTCTTGCGACCCTCTCGCCAGCGCGCCCCGGGCTCGGCCTCGTCGAAGACGGCCTGATTGCCGCCAACGCCGGGAAAATCGTCTACGCCGGTCCCGCTCGGGAGGCTCCCACCGGCCTCGCTGCCCGGCAATCGATCGACTGCGAGGGTCGCTGGATCACCCCCGGCCTGATCGATTGCCACACCCACCTGGTCTATGGCGGCAACCGGGCCGAGGAGTTCGAATTGCGGCTCGCCGGCGCAAGCTACGCCGAGATCGCCCGGCGCGGCGGCGGCATCGCCTCGACCGTGAAGGCGACGCGGCTGGCGAGCGAGGACGATCTCGTGGCCAGCGCCCAACCGCGTCTCGACGCTCTGATCGCCGAAGGGGCAACGACCGTCGAGATCAAATCCGGCTATGGACTCGAGCTGGAAACGGAACGCCGCCAGCTGCGCGCGGCGCGGCGGCTCGGCCGGGAACGGAGCGTCACGGTCCGCACGACCTTCCTCGGCGCCCATGCCATGCCGCCCGAGATGGCGGGAGACAAGACGGCCTATATCGACGCGGTCTGCCATCGGATGCTGCCGGCCATCGCCAAGGAGGGGCTGGCCGACGCCGTCGATGCGTTTTGCGAGACCATCGCCTTCTCGGCCGACGAGACCGCGCGCGTTTTCGCGGCGGCGCAGGCGCTCGGCCTGCCGATCCGCCTCCATGCCGACCAGCTCACGAACCTGCACGGTGCGGCGCTGGCGGCGAAATTCGGCGCCGTGGCCGCGGACCACCTCGAATTCACCGACGAGGACGGCGTCAGGGCCATGCGCCAGGCCGGCACGGTCGCCGTGGTCCTGCCCGGTGCGTTCTACTTCCTGCGCGAAAAGCAGATGCCGCCGATCGAGTTGATGCGCCGGCACGGCGTGCCGATCGCGATCTCGACCGACTGCAATCCCGGCTCCTCGCCGCTCACCTCGATGCTGCTCACCATGAACATGGGCGCGACCTTGTTCCGCCTCACCGTCGACGAATGCATCGCCGCGATGACGCGCGAGGCCGCCCGCGCGCTGGGCCTGTTCGACGAGATCGGCAGCCTCGAGGCCGGCAAGCGCTGCGATCTCGCCATCTGGGACATCGAGCGCCCCGCCGAGCTCGTCTACCGGATGGGCTTCAATCCTCTGCAGGCGCGGGTCTGGCAGGGCAATCCCATGGAACGGAAATCATGACACGGATCGACAACATGCGCGTGATCCGCGCGGCGCGCGGCAGCGACCTCACCGCCAGGAGCTGGCTGACCGAGGCGCCGATGCGCATGCTGATGAACAACCTCGACCCCGAGGTCGCCGAGAAGCCGGGCGAGCTCGTGGTCTATGGCGGCATCGGCCGGGCGGCGCGCGACTGGGAGAGCTTCGATCGCATCGTGGCGACGCTCACGCGCCTCGAGGGCGACCAGACGCTGCTCGTGCAGTCCGGCAAGCCGGTCGGCGTGTTCCGCACCCACGGCGACGCACCGCGCGTGCTGATCGCCAACTCCAACATCGTGCCGCACTGGGCGACCTGGGCGCATTTCAACGAGCTCGACCGCAAGGGCCTGATGATGTTCGGCCAGATGACGGCAGGCTCGTGGATCTATATTGGCAGCCAGGGCATCGTTCAGGGCACCTACGAGACCTTCGCCGAGCTCGGCCGCCGGCACTATGGCGGCAGCCTCGCCGGCAAATGGATCCTGACCGCGGGGCTGGGCGGCATGGGCGGCGCGCAGCCGCTCGCCGCGGTCATGGCCGGCGCCTCCTGCCTCGCCGTCGAATGCCAGCCCTCGCGCATCGAGATGCGCCTGCGCACGCGCTATCTCGACAGGCAGGCCGCGAGCCTCGACGAAGCGCTGGCGATGATCGAGCAGGCCGGCAAGACGCGGAAGCCTGTCTCGGTCGGGCTGCTGGGCAATGCCGTCGATATCTTCCCCGAGCTGGTGCGGCGCGGCGTGCGGCCGGATGCCGTCACCGACCAGACCTCGGCGCACGATCCGATCAACGGCTACCTGCCGAAGGGCTGGACCATCGCCCAATGGGAACAGCGCCGGGAGTCGGACCCCAAGGCGGTCGATCGTGCCGCGCGCGTTTCGATGGCCGAGCACGTCCGCGCCATGCTCGCCTTCCACCGCCTGGGCATTCCCGTCGTCGACTACGGCAACAACATCCGCCAGATGGCGTTCGAGGAAGGCGTGGCCGACGCCTTCGACTTCCCGGGCTTCGTGCCGGCCTATATCCGCCCGCTGTTCTGCCGCGGCATCGGGCCGTTCCGCTGGGCCGCGCTGTCGGGTGATCCCGAGGACATCTACCGCACCGACGCCAAGGTGAAGGAGCTGCTGCCCGACAACAGCGCGCTGCACCACTGGCTCGACATGGCGCGCGAGCGCATCTCCTTCCAGGGCCTGCCGGCCCGCATCTGCTGGGTCGGGCTGGGCGACCGCCATCGCCTGGGCCTCGCCTTCAACGAGATGGTGGCGAGCGGCGAGCTCAAGGCGCCGGTCGTGATCGGGCGCGACCATCTCGATTCTGGCTCGGTCGCCTCGCCCAACCGCGAAACCGAATCGATGAAGGACGGCTCGGACGCCGTGTCCGACTGGCCGATGCTGAATGCGCTGCTGAACTGCGCGAGCGGCGCCACCTGGGTGTCGCTGCACCACGGTGGCGGCGTCGGCATCGGCTTCTCGCAGCATGCCGGCATGGTGATCGTATGCGACGGCTCGCCCGAGGCGGCACGGCGCATCGAGCGCGTACTGTGGAACGATCCGGCCACCGGCGTCATGCGCCACGCCGATGCCGGCTACGAGGTCGCGATCGACTGCGCCCGCGAGAAGGGCCTCGATCTGCCGGGCCTCGCCTGACGCATGGCCCTGCTCGACGTCGAGAACTTCTCCTGCGGCTACGGCGAGATGGTCGCGGTCCGCGACCTGTCTTTCGCCATTGAGCCCGGGCAGATCTTTGCCCTGCTGGGACCGAACGGCGCCGGCAAGACCTCGACCATGCTGGCGATCATGGGCCACGTGCAGATCAAGGGCGGCAGCCTGCGGGTTGGCGGCACCGACATAACGCGCCTGCCGGCGCTGCGACGCGCCGGCCTCGGGCTCGCGCTGGTTCCTGAAGGCCGCCGGCTGTTCTCCGATCTCAGCGTCGCCGAGAACCTCGTCATTGGCGGCTACAGCCATTCGCGCGCCGACGAAAAGCGCCATCTCGCCCGCGTCTTCGAGCTGTTTCCGCGGCTCTCCGAGCGGCGCGGCCAGCTCGCCGCCTCGCTGTCGGGCGGCGAGCAGCAGATGCTGGCGATCGGCCGGGCGCTGATGGCGGCGCCCCGACTCCTACTGGTCGACGAACTGTCGCTCGGCCTGATGCCCAGGATGATCGATCTCTGCATCGATGCCTTGAAGAAGCTCAACCAGGAAGGCCTCGCCATCCTGCTCGTCGAGCAGAACACCAACCGCGCCCTCGACCTTGCCGATAATGTCTGCGTGCTGGCCTCCGGCCGCAGCGTCTTCCAGGGCTCCGCCGAGACGGCGCGCCGCGATGTCGACCTGCTACACTCCTACTTCGGCATCGCGGCGTAGGCCTTGTACGATGGCAGACTATCCGGCGCGCCAGCCCCACAGCTTCCGCCATCCCAGCGCTTTTTTCGCCGAGACGAACATTGCCGCCGCTTCGCACTTCCTCTCCGTCATCGGTTCAACGACCTCCAGTGCGCCAAACTTCACCAACTCGAAAGCGCCGGGAACGAACCCTAGTAATCCCGCTGCCTCAGGGAGGCCCAACACAGTTGGCAGGGAAATGCCAACGACTGTGAGAACCGACTTTGCCGTCAACGATGGCCAGTGCTTCGATAAATAGTGCTTCACCGAGTGATTGAGTGCGTCCGTTCGCTGCTTGAGGTCGCCTACCGCGCTGTTGACTGTCTGTCGACGGCGGACGATCGCGTCGACGGTGGCCTCTTGCCAAAGGTAAAATTCCTGTCGTCGACTACGGTAGTGCGGATCGAGTGATAGATCCCGCGCGCGCAGCGTCAGGTCTCGAGGGTCCGCTCTGGCATCGATGAGAGGAACCAGAAGTTGCTGGCTGATCATGAAAGCCAGCTTCCCGAGCGCGATCTCGTCGGGCTGCGCGGTTGTCAGTCCAAGATCCTGCCTGCCTTCATGTTCGTCATGATAGGCAGCAACCACCCGGACCTCGGTGTCACCGGGAACCACTGTCTGATCCATTGCCAGCACCATTCGCGTCGGCTGGTAGGCGTCCTCAGCGATTTGCTTGCGTGCTTTCCGCAGGTCGTCGTAGCGCTGGCGGCGGTATTCGTCCCATTCGGCTTTTACCGCCACATCGGCGCCGAGATCTTCGATCAGTCTTTCCTGGCCCTCAGGATCCCAATTTTCCTTGCGCCAGCGCGTTCTCTCCCCCTCACCGGAGAAAACCGGGAACACCAGGCGATCGTAGAGAAGGAGGTCCGCGATCAGCGCCTGTCTGTCGATATGGTCCTTTACCGAAAGTGTACCCCAGCGCTCCATCGGCATGGTCGACACTCCATATCAAGGCGGTTGTTGAATCCGAGACATGCAACCACTGGTCGATAGTATCTCCCAAGCGCAACCCGATCAATGCATTCCGCTCGCCCAAGACAGCAGGACTGCAATCTGCTCGATAATGGGTACGCGCCCTAACTGGTCCCTGTGTAGGCTTGCCGCACTTCGGCCCGGGCCATGACCTCGGCCGGCACGCCGTCGGCCAGCACCCCGCCGCCATCGAGGACCACGATGCGGTCGGCTACCCGCAGGACTTCGCCGAGATTGTGCTCAACCAGGACCACCGTGATGCCCGACTGCGGCAGGGCCCGGATCAGGTCGGCCATGGTCGCGGCCTCCGCGCTGCTGAGGCCAGCCAGCGGCTCGTCGAGCAGGAGCAGCCTTGGATCGAGCGCGATGGCGCGCGCCACCTCGAGACGCTTGCGCTGGCCGAGCGGCAGGGCGCGCGGCGACTGGTCGGCCTGTCCCGCCAGGCCGATGCGCGCCAGGATCGCGGCGGCCCTCTCGCGCGCTGCCTGGCGCGAGCGTGCCGTCAAGGCCCGCCACGGACTTTCGGTCTGGCGATGGCCAGCCGCGATCATCACGTTTTCGATGGTGCTGAAGCTGTAGAACGGCCGCACGATCTGATGGGTGAAGCCCAGCCCCAGCCGCACCCGCGCATGCGTCGGCAAGGACGTGACATCGCGATCGTCGAAGAAGATGCGGCCGGAATCAGGCTGCAGAAGCCCCGCCATCAGGCGCAGCGCCGTCGTCTTGCCGGCGCCGTTCGGGCCGATCAGCGCCAGAAACTCGCCGGCATCGACGGCAAAGCTCGCGCCGTTGGCCGCGGCGACGCCGCCGAAGCTTTTATGCAGGTCGTCGATCCGCAGCAGCGCCGTCATGGCGCGGCCCGCCGGCGCGCACGGTACGATCCGAGGAACGAGCGCGCCATCCCGGCAAGACCGCCGGGACTGAAGCGCATCACCAGGATCAGCATGGTGCCGAAGATCAGCAGCCGGTAGTCGCTCGCCGCGCGCGAGGCCTCCGGCAGCAAGGTGAGCGCCACGGTCGACGCCACGACGCCCCACACCGAGCCAGTGCCGCCGATCACCACCATGGTCAGGATCGCGATCGACTGCACGAAGTCGAACGTGTCGGGCAGGATGATGCGGGCGAAGTAGACATAGAGCCCGCCCGCCAGGCCGGCGAGCGCCGTGCCGATGCCGAAGGCCGTGAGCTTGTAGGCCGGAACGTTGACGCCGACGGTCAGGGCCGCGTCCTCGTCGTCGGCCACGGCGTCGAAGGTGAAGCCCATCCAGCTCTGCTTGATCCACAGGCTGAAGGCGATCACCGCTGCCGCCGCGACGGCGATCAACAGCGCGTAGGCGAGCGGGTCGAGGCCCGACGCGGGGATGCCGGAGATGCCGAGTTCGGCGCCCAGCCACTTCTGCTTGCGCACGAAGCCCAGGAACACGAAGCCGATGCCCATGGTCGTGACCGCCAGGAAGTCGTGGCGCACGCGCAGCGACGTGAGGCCCACCACGGCGCCGATCAGGCCCGCCATGGCCGTGGCCGCGGGCAAGGTCAGCAGCAACGGCACGCCGAGTTTGCTGAGATAGGCCGCCGTGTAGGCGCCGATGCCGTAGAACGCCGCATGTCCCAGGCTCACCTGGCCGCAGAAGCCGGTGATGATGTTGAGGCTGAGCGCCAGGATCATGTTGATGCCGATGACGCTCAGCAGGCTCGCGACGTAGCCGCTCATCGCCTCATCCGCGTCCGAGCAGGCCCTGCGGCCGCACCATCAGCACGACGATCAGGAACAAAAAGCCGATGGCGTCGCGGTCGAAGATATCGGCGAGATAGATCGTGCCGTAGGACTCGACCACGCCCAGGGTCAGGCTCGCGATCAGGGTGCCGCGCACGCTGCCTAGTCCGCCCAGCACGATGATGGCGAGCGCCTTGTAGCTCACCAGCCCGCCCATGGTGGGCTCGACATAGTTGTTCAGCAGGCCGACCAGCGCGCCCGCGATGCCGGCGAGGCCCGAGCCGAAGATGAAGTTGAGGTAGCGCACGCGCACCGGATCGACGCCGAAGCTGGTGGCCATTTGCGGATCGCTGACCGTTGCCCGCCAGCCGATGCCGGCCCGCGTCAGGCTGGCGAACAGGCCGAACCCGACCAGCAGCACCGTCGCGGCAACCACCATCGCGATCTCGACGTCGTTGAGGCGGATGCCCGCGAGATCGACGGTGGCCGTGTAGTAGGGATTGTGGTCGAAAGCGATGCCATAGGCCCCGAACAGCATGCGGAAGCCTTCCTGCATCACGATGAAGATGCCGATCGACACGATCATCGGCACGAACGCGGCGTGACCGAGCAGCGGCTGATAGGCAAAGCGGTAGATGGCGACGCCCGCGATCGCGCTCACCACCATCGCCAGCGCAAAGCCCAGCGCCAGGCTGCCGGTCGCATTGGCCACCACGACCGCCATGAAGGCGCCCAGGGCGAAGACGCCGGCGTGGGCGATATGCAGGATGCGCAGCAGGCCGTAGACCAGCGCCAGGCCCACAGCCATCATGGCGTACATGCAGCCGTAGACGAGGCCCTTGACCGCCAGTTCGACGAAATACATCGAGCGCCGATCGGCGCTGGTTACTTGCCCGGCGGGGGCCCCGGAGGCGCGAGAATCGCCGGGTCATCGATCACCGCGGTGCCGACGAAATTGCCGTCCTTCACCACGGTCACCTCGAGCGGCATGTACATCTCGCCGACCGCATTGAAGTAGCCGAGGGTGCCGGTCAGCATCGGGAAGTTCTTGGTGGCCGCCAGCGCCTCGCGAATCTTCTTGGGATCCGTGCTGCCGGCGCGCTTGATGGCGTCGGCCATCAGCATCACCGCCGAATAGCAGTTCGCCGCGACCGCCTCGGTATCATAGCCGGCGCGCTTCTTGAACTCCGCCTCGAACTTCTGCAGATCGGGCGGCGTCTTGCGCAGGCGGTCCATGCCGCCCACCACGAACACGCCGTCGGAAGCGTCCTTGGCGATTTCCATCAGCTTCATCGAATCGAACGCCTGGGCGCCCACGATCGGCTGCTTCAGGCCGGCGGCGCGCAACTGCGCCACCAGCGGGCCGCCGACGAAGTAGTAGCCGATGGCGTAGATCACGTCGGGATTGTCGTTCTTGACCGAGGCGATGATCGGCCCGAACTGCCGCTCGCCCAGGCCGAACGTATATTCCTTGGTGATCGTGAGCCCATCCTTGGGTGCCGCCTCCTTGAAGCCGTCGGCGATCGACTGGCCAAAATCGTTGTTCATGGTCAGCATGGTGACCTTCACCTTGCCGAACTTGTCGGCGATGAACTTCGCCGCCCCTTTGCCCTGCGGCGGTCCGAGCGTCACGCCGCGGAAGGCGAAGTTGCCGCCGCTGGTGATGTCGGGATGCACGCCGTAGGCCGAGAAGTACGGGATGCCGGCGGTCTGGAAGACCGCAGCCGCCGCCCGCGTCGGCGCGGAATAGCTGCCCGACACCGCGGCCACGACCTTGTCCTGGCCGATCAGCTTGTTGGCGATCGGCACCGCCTGGTCGGGCTTGTTCTGGTCGTCGTAGATCACGAGCTCGATCTTCTGCCCGAGCACGCCGCCCTGCTCGTTGATCCAGTCGCGCGCGATCTCCGCGCCGACGGTCGAGGACTTGCCGTCGGCCGCGGCCGGGCCCGACTGCGGCGCGTGGAAGCCGATCTTGATTTGTGCCGAAGCGCTGGTGCTGCCGGCAAACAGCAGGCCCGCCGCCAGCGCGGCCGCAACAAAACGCCTCTGCATGATCGCTCCCCCTAGGCCGTCGGATGGACCGGCACGAACACCGGCCTGAACAGATACTGACGCGTGATCTCCCAATAGCCGCGGAACACGAAGTTGTCGTTGTGCTTCAGCAGCTTCGCGCGGTTCTCGCGATAGAAACGCGGCAACTCGTACCACGGGATGGTGGGCCGCAGGTGATGCGCGACGTGCAGGTTGTTGTAAAGGAACAGCAGGCCGAACAGCGTGTTGGACTCCACGCTGGCCACGCGCCGCCCGGGCCGCGGCCCGGCGCGATGCTCGATGAAGGCGCGCAGCAGCCCCAGGCTGAAGCCGGGATAGGCGACCAGCAGGATGTACTGCCACCACGGCATGCCGCACACGCCGGACACGAACCAGAACAGCAGCGCCACCAGCACGACATGCAGTGCCCAGTGCGGCAGGTTGATGTAGTCACGGTTGCGGATGCGGCCGATCTCGCGCTGCCCCAGCTTGTAGAGCCGGAGCAACGGCCCGATCAGCAGGCGGCCGACCAGCGTCTGGTTGAACAGCAGGATGCCGCGCTCGAGCCGGCCCATGCGCGCCCAGTCGGCCTGCTTCACGTAATAGGTCTCGGTGTCCTGCCCCGGCACCGTGAGGTAGGTGTTTCGATGGTGCAGGCTGTGGCTGCGCCGGTACATCGGATAGGGAAACCACAGGCCGAGCGGCGGCATGGCGATCAGGGTGCGGAACCATTTCGGCACGCCGCGGAAGCCGTGGATGGTCTCGTGCTGCAGCGAGAACTGCCAGGCGATGACGTAGCCGCCCAGGAAGATCATCGCCCACCAGGGGATGTAGGCCTGGAACCACATCAGCAGGAACCACGCGCCGTAGATCGCCACGGCCAGGATCCAGGTCGGACCCTCGACCTCCCAGAACTTGCGTGCGATCGCCTGCATGTCAGTGCCCAACCAATTCGGCGGCGAAAAGCGGATGGGCCGTCTCGGCCAGAGGATGTCGGCGCCAGAACGCCTGCATGGCTAAAAACCTCTCTCGCAACGCATCATAGGCCGCCGTCTCGGGGCGGGCAAAGCCGTGAAGCAAGAGTTGGTCCATCAGTGCCCGCGTCGATACCCCGGCGCCGGCCGCCAGGAAGGCGGCGGCAACACCGACCGCGGCCTGGCCAGAGGCCACGACGGCCGGGATCGCGGTCGGTTCGGTGCTTTTGATGACGCGCACCTGTGCGGTGAGCGCCGGCTCGTATTTCGCCAGGAGCGCCAAGGCATAGGAATCGATGGGCGCCACCTCGGCTTTGTTCTCTATCACGGCCGTCAGCGCCCCCATCGGCGTGAAGCGCGGCTCGATGATCTCGCGATAGAGCGGCTTGTCGCCGCCATGGGCCATCAGCGCATACAGGGGCGCCGCATAGCCCGACTGCGATTCGGGCGTGGTCAGCGCCAGGCGATGGCCGAAGGTTTGCTCCAGCGACTGGAAGGGGCTATTGGCCCGCACCACGAGGTCGGTCCAGTAGCAGGCGCGACCGCCATAGGCCGCGGGCGACGGTATGGGCGCTACGACCAGGGCCGGCCGCGGCGCGGCGAGGCTCCACGGCAGGCCGCACATGAACACGGCGGCCTTGTCCGGCCGCTGCCAAAGTTCGGAGATCGGCGCGGGCGGCGCGTGGTCGACGATGTCGATCGGCGCGTCGACCTTCCCGAGCACCGCCGCCAGCAGGCTGCGCCACAGCGCCGCGACTTCGGGCGTGACGGAGTACATGCGGGCGTTGGCGATCATGCGATGCCCATATACGCCAATTGGCCCGGTCTTTGCGATGAGCAGGTTATGAAAAGACGGAATTTTCTCCAGGGCGCCACGCTGACTGCAACGCTTTCCGGTACGGCCCGGCCGACTCTGGCGCAAAAGAGCGCCGCCAAGACGTTGCGCATCATCCACAACGGCAATCTGGCCTCGCTCGACCCGATCTGGACCACCGCGCCGCCAACCAAGGACTACGGCTTCCTGACCTTCGACCAGCTCCTGGCGGTCGATTCGAACTACGTGCCGCATCCGCAGATGGCCGAGGGCTGGACCGTCGAGGAGGACGGCAAGGCCTATGTGCTGGGCCTGCGCGAAGGGTTGAAGTTCCACGACGGCGAGCCCGTGCGCTCGACCGACTGCATCGCCTCGATCCAGCGCTGGGGCGCGCGCGACGGATTCGGCCAGCTCATGATGAAATTCGTCGACGGCTTCAACGTGATCAACGACCGCAAGTTCCGCATAAAACTCAAGAAGCCGTTCGCGCTTCTGCCCGAGGCTCTTGGCAAGTCCAACTCGTCGCAATGCTTCATCATGCCGGAGCGCATGGCCAAGGTCGATCCGATGAAGCAGGTGACCGAGACCATCGGCAGCGGTCCCTACCGCTTCCTGAAAAGCGACTTTGTCTCCGGCGCACACGCCGCCTGGGCGAAGTTCGACGGCTATGTCCCGCGCAAGGAGCCGGTCGACAGCATCGCCGGCGGCCGCATCCCGGCGGTCGATCGCATCGAATGGTCCTTCATCAGCGATCCCTCGACCGCGATGGCCGCTCTCCAGGCCGGCGAGCAGGATTACTGGGATGCGCCGACGCTCGATCTGGTTCAGGTGCTGAAGAGCGACCCCAACATCGTCGTGTCGCCGCGCAATCCGACCGGCTCCTACTACATGCTGCAGCTCAACCACAGCCAGCCGCCCTTCAACAATCCCAAGGTGCGCCAGGCGCTGGCGATGGCGGTCGACCAGAACGACTTCCTGAAGAGCGCGGTCTCCGACCCCGGCCTGATCAAGCCCTGCTACAGCTACTACGGCAGCGACTCGCCCTTATTCAGCGAGGCGGGCGCCGACATCCTCAAGATCAAGAGCCTCGACAAGGCCAAGGCGATGCTCAAGGACTCGGGCTACGCCGGCGAGAAGGTCGTGATCCTGGGCGTGATGGAATCGCCCGCGCTGGCCGCGATGTGCCAGGTGGCCGAGGATCTGATGCGCCGCCTGGGCATGAACGTCGAGCTGGTCGCCATGGACTTCGCCACCATGGCGCAGCGCCGCACCAGCCGCGAGCCCGTCGACAAGGGCGGCTGGAGCCTGTTCGCCACGGTGTGGACCGGCTCCGACATCGTCAATCCAGCGGTCCATCAGATGCTGCGCGCCGGCGGCGCGACCGCCTGGTTCGGCTGGCCGAGCGACCCCGAGATGGAAGCGCTGCGCGACCAGTGGGCCAATGCCACCGATCCGCAGGAGCAGAAGAAGCTCGCGATCACCCTGCAGGTGGCGGCCTTCAAGACGCTGCCTTACATCCCGCTCGGCTCGCTGGTGTCGCTGGTCGCCTACCGCAAGACCCTGACCGGCGTCTTCCCCTGCCCGGTGGCGGCCTACTGGAACATCGGCAAGAGTTGATCCTTCGCTTCGCTCAGGACGACATAAGCAGATGCTGGGCTACACCATCCGGCGCCTCCTGATGGCCGTTCCCGTGATGGGGATCGTGGCGCTCATCGTCTTCAGCCTGCTCTATCTGACGCCCGGCGATCCGGCGATGGTGCTGGCGGGCGACCAGGCGAGCCCGGAGCAGATCGAGAAGATCCGCGCGGCGCTGGGACTCGACCAGCCGCCGCACCTCCGCTTCGTCGCCTGGCTGTGGCAGATGGCGAACGGTGATCTCGGCACGTCGATCTTCAGCGGCGAGCCGGTAACCCACATGATCGAGCAGCGCCTGCAGCCCACCTTCTCGCTGCTGGCCTTGAGCGTCCTGCTCTCGATCGCGGTCGGCGTGCCGTTCGGCGTCGCCGCCGCGGCGCGGCGCGGCGGCTGGACCGATCGTGCGCTCACCTGGTTCACCACCCTCGGCTTTTCGCTGCCGGCTTTCATCGCCGGCTATGCGCTGGCCTTCATCTTCGCGACCACGCTCAAGTGGCTGCCGGTCCAGGGCTTCGTGCCGCTGTCCGAAGGCGCGCCGGCCTGGCTGCGCAACCTGATCTTGCCGGCCGTGACCCTTAGCCTGGTCTACGCGGCGATCATCGGCCGGGTGACGCGCGCCTCCATGCTGGACGTCCTGTCGGAGGATTACATCCGCACGGCGCGCGCCAAGGGCGTGGCGCCGTGGCGCATCCTGTTCCGCCATGCGTTGCAGAACGCCGCCGTGCCGGTGATCACCGTCATCGGCATCGGCATCGCCACCCTGATCGGCTCGGCCGTCATCACCGAGAACGTCTTCGCCATCCCGGGCGTGGGCCGCCTCACCGTGGATGCGATCCTGCACCGCGACTACCCGATCATCCAGGGCGTCGTGCTGATGCTGAGTGCGGCCTACGTGCTGGTGAACATCGCGGTCGACCTTTGCTACACGCTGCTCGATCCGAGGATCCGCTATTGACCCGGCGCGCCGACATTCTAATCAGCGGCGGGCTGCTGCTGGCCATGGTCCTGCTCGCTCTTCTGGCGCCCTACCTGCTGAACGGCGATCCGCGCGCTTTATCGCCCGGCAGCCGGCTGCTGGCGCCGTCGGCGCTGCACTGGTTCGGTACCGACCAGCTCGGCCGTGACCTCTTCGTGCGCGTGCTTTACGGCGCGCGCATCTCGCTGTTCGTGGGCTTCTCCGTCGCCTTCCTGTCGTCGCTGCTCGGCACCTTCGTCGGCATGCTGTCGGCGTCGGACCGGCGGCTCGACGCGATCGTCATGCGGGTGATGGACGGCGTCATGTCGATCCCCGCGATCCTGCTCGCCATCGCCCTGATGGCGGTGACCGGCGGCTCGGTGCTGAACGTGATCGTGGCCGTCACCATTGTCGAAATCCCGCGGGTCGCCCGCCTGATCCGTAGCATCGTGCTGTCGCTGCGCGAACAGCCTTACGTCGAGGCCGCCATTGCCGCCGGCACGTCGCGGCCGATGATCGTGGTGCGCCACCTGCTGCCCGGCATCTGGGCGCCACTGATCGTGCAGGCGACCTTCGTCTGGGCGACCGCCATGATCCTCGAAGCCGCGCTCTCCTTCATCGGCGCCGGCACGCCGCCCACCACGCCGTCCTGGGGCAATATCCTGGCCGATGCCCGCTCGCTCTGGCAGATCCGGCCGACCCTGGTCTTCTTTCCCGGCGCGTTCCTGTTCATGACCCTGCTGGCCGTCAACGTGCTGGGCGACGGCTTGCGCGACCTGCTCGATCCCCGCCAGGCGCCGGAGGGCTCGACGTGACGTTATTGCGCGCCGGCTGCGCGATATCGTCTGTGGACCGGCGCGCGCTTGGCCGCGATTTTGCACGGATCGCAGGCAGATTCCTCAATCGACAATGACCTGGAGCTCCCATGAGCAAGTTTCACCTCGGATGGTTTCTTGGACCCGGTATCACGATCCAGGGCTGGAACGAGCCGGGTTTCGCCCCGGGCTATGACTGGACCAAGCCGGACATCTTCGTCGATGCCGCCCGCGCGCTGGAACGCGCCTGCTTCGACGTGTTCATCCTCGAGGATTCGTCGGCCGTGCCCTACGCCTACAAGGGCAGCATGGACTTCTACCTCAGGCATGCGACCATGACGCCCAAGTTCGACCCGGTGATGCTGACGCCCTACCTGATCCAGGCGACCAAGCATATTGGCCTTGCGCCCACGCTCACCACGACCTTCTATCCGCCCTGGCTGTTGGCGCGCTCGCTGTCGACGCTCGATCATTTTTCGAGCGGCCGCATCGCATGGAACATCGTGACCGCGACCAGCGATGCCGCGGCGCAGAATTACGGCCTCGACAAGCAGATCGAGCACGACATGCGCTACGACATGGCCGATGAATTCGTCGATTGCGTGAGCCAGCTGTGGGACGCCTGGGAGCCCGACGCGGTGGTGATGGACGAGGCGAACCACACCTTCATCGATCCGGCCAAGGTCAAGACGGTGAACTTCGAGGGCAGGTTCTACAAGACGCGCGGGCCGCTCAACGTGCCGCGCTCGCCGCAGGGCCGTCCCGTCTTCGTGGCGCCGGGCGGCTCGCCGCGCGGCCGGCAATTCGCCGGCCGCAATGCCGAGATAGTGCTGGCCGGCGGCGAGACCGTCGAGGACATGAAAGGCTACCGCGACGACGTGCTGAAGCATGCCGCCGGCCTCGGCCGCGACCCCACGAAGATCAAGGCGATGTTCACCTGCGTGCCGACGGTGGTCAAAAGCGCCGACGAGGTCGAGGACACCAAGAAGGCTCTCGCGGCGATGCGCGCCAAGCATCTCGAGCGCGGCCTTGCCGCCATGTCGTTCCTGTCGGGCATCGACTTCTCGAAGTTCGACCTCGACACGCCGATGCCCGAGATCAAGACCAACGGCATGCAGACCCTGCTGCGCACCTTCAAGAACGCCGGCCCCACGGCCACCTTGCGCGACGTCGTGACCAAGCCGAACGGCCAGGGCTTTACGCATTTCGTCGGCACCGCCGACCAGATCGCGGGCCAGATGCAGGAGGCGATGGAGGAGATCGGCGGCGACGGCTTCCTGGTCACCGGCCATCTCAAGCCGAAATACGTCGCCTCGATCGTCGACGAGCTGGTGCCGGCCCTGTGGAAGCGCCAGCTCACCCGCCGGGAGTATGGCCACGCCCATTTCCGCGATAACCTGATGGCCTTCTGAGGCCGGCGGCGCCCGACGCGCCGCGGCAGCAAGGACATCATGAGCGACGCGCAATCCATCCGTCCCTTTCTGACCGCCCTGGAAAAGGACGGCGCCCTGGTCCGCGTGGCAAAGTCCGTGGAGCGGGAATTCGAGCTCTCGGCCTTTCTCTCGGCGGCCGATGCTGGCCCGGCCCTGATCTTCGACTCGGTCGTCGGCTCGCCGCTCAGGGTCGCCGGCAATCTGCTCAACAGCCGCGCCCGCATCGCGGCCGCCCTGGACATCGACATCGGCGAGATCGTGCCCCGCATCCATCAGGCGATCCGCGCCCCGGTGAAACCGGTGAAGGTCGCCGGCGGCCGCGTCCAGGAGGTCGTCACGCTCGACGACCCGCTGGCTGGCTTGCCGGTGCCGCGCTTCTTCGAGCGCGAAAGCCGCCCCTACATCACCGCCGGCGTGATCCTGGCGCGCGATCCCGTGACCGGCCGCGGCAACGCCTCGTTCGCCCGCTTCGCCATCCTCGACGGCCGCACCGCCATGGTCGGCATCGCGCCCAATCACCATCTCGCTTTGTTCTCGCGCCGCGCGGCGGAAGCCGGCAGGACGCTGGAGATCGCCGTCGTGATCGGCGCCCATCCCGCCATCCAGCTCGCCGCCTGCCTTTATCTCGGCGTCGGCGACGACGAGCTCGACTGCGCCGGCAGCCTGCTCGGCCGCCCGGTCGATGTCGTGCCGGCCAAGACAGTGGAGCTGATGGTGCCGGCCGATGCCGAACTGATCCTCGAAGGCCGCATAGATGCGCGTCAGCCGATCGAGGAAGGCCTGGTTTCCGAATATCACGGCATGTACGAGCAGTACGGCCCGGGCTTCCTGGCGACCTTCTCGGCCCTCACCCGACGCGGCGATGCGATCTACCAGGCGATCGAGCCCGGCTATCACCGCGAGCACGTCTATCTCGGCGCGCTGCCGATCGCCGCCAGCCTTTTGAGCGCCATCTCGGCCGTCGTGCCCAACGTGCGCGACGTCGCTGTCACCGAGGCGGGCGCCGGACGCACCGACATCGTGGTCCAGATCGCCGACATCCGGCCGGGCCAGGCACGGCGCGCCATGTTCGCGGCCTTCGCCGCCGTGAGCCTGGTGAAGCGCGTCACCGTCGTCGATGCCGACATCGATCCCTGGGATGCCGTCGCGGTCGACTGGGCCCGCGTCAACCGCATGAGGCTGGAGCGCGACCTGCTGCTGGTCCCGCAGGCCGGCACCGACCGCTCCGAGCCGATGGAGGACGGCGGCCTCGTGACCAAGGCCGGGTTCGACGCCACCGCCAAGCCGGCGGATCGCGTCGAAGGCGTCGAGCGCGCCCTGCCGCCCGCGGCCTTCCGCGACGCCGCTCGGCGATGGTTCACCGAAAACCTGCCGGTCGAACAGCGTCTTTGGCTGAGGTGAAGCAAATGCCGCCGATCTACATCACTTTTCTCAATCGCCTCGATATCGAGGAGCTGGCGCTCAGCGACGGGGAGATCCTGGCGGCGATCGAGACCAGCCTGGCGGCGCAGGGCCGCGGCCAGACCGTGATCGAGCCGCGCGTCCATCTGGCGCCCGGCCAGTCGAACGGCCATTTCAACGTGCTGCGCGGCGCCATCAACGCGCCGGTCGATCGCGCCGGCATCAAGGTCGTGGGCGACTTCGTCGACAACTACAAGCTGGGCTTCCCGTCGGAGCTCGGAGTCGTCCTGCTGCTCGATCCCAGGACCGGCGCGCCGCAGGCCATCCTCGACGGCGCCGGCATCACCGACATGCGCACCGGCGCCATGACGGCGGTCGGCGCCAAGTATCTCGCGCGCAAGGATTCGAAGATCCTGGGCCATATCGGCGCCCGCGGCTCGGCCTACTGGAACGTCCGCCTGCTCGATCACCTGTTCGATTTCGACGAGATCCGCGTCCATTCCAAGCGCCCGGAAAGCCGCGACGGCTTCGCCGAGCGCCTGGCGCGCGACCTCGGCAAGACGGTCACCGCCACCGCCGACTGGCGCTCCTGCGTCGAAGGCGCCGACATCGTCGTCGAGGCGTCGCGGCTGATGGCGCCGGAGCCGCTGCTCAAGACCGAATGGATCAAGCCGGCGGCGTTCATCGTTCCCTACGGCACGATGAGCGCCGTCGAGCTGTCGCTCACCGACATCGCCCACAAGCTCGTGGTCGACGATTGGGGCCAGTGCAAGGGCGGCCCGTTCGGCAGCCTGCGGGCCCATGTCAACGCCGGCAAGCTGTCGGAAAAGACCCTGCATGCCGAGATGGGCCAGATCGTGGCCGGCCTCAGGCCCGGCCGCGAGAGCGACGACGAGACCATCCTCTTCTGGCACCGCGGCCTGTCCCTCTCCGACATCGCCCTCGCCCACGCCATGATCGAAAAGAGCACGCGCCTCGGCATCGGCCAAAAACTGCGCTTCTCTTGACGTCATGTCTTTGCTGGGAGCGCGCCCAGCAATGACACCTCATCAGAATCTGCGCTAGGCTCGCGGAAACACAAACGGGGTGAGCGAATGGGAATCATAGGCAAAGCAGTCGTCGCCGCGGCGCTCGCGGTGGCGGCCTTCGGCAGCACCGCGTCGGCGCAGACGCTGAAGGTCGGCTCCAAGAACTTCACCGAGCAGTTCATCGTGGCCGAGCTCTACGCCGCCGCGCTCGAGGCGGCGGGCTTCAAGGTCGAGCGCAAGATCAACCTCGGCGCGACCCTGGTGGCGCACGAGGCGCTGCGCACCGGCGCCATCGACCTCTATCCCGAATACACCGGCACCGGCCTCGGCGCGGTCATGAAGGCGCAAGGGGCAACGGAGACCGACCCGCAGAAGGTCTACCGGATGGTGAAGGACCACTACGAGAAGGAGTACAAGCTCACCTGGCTGAAACCCACCGGCGTGAACAACGGCTATGCCATGGTCGTTCGACCGGAGACGGCCCAGACGATGAACCTCAAGACGCTCAGCGACCTCGCCAAGGTCGCGGGCAAGCTCAAGCTGGGCGCCGGACCGGAATTCGGCGACCGCCGCGACGGCATCAAGGGCCTGAAGGAGGTCTATGGCATCGAGTTCGGCGAGTACCGGCAGTTCGCCGCCATGCGGTTGCGCTACGACGCGCTGATGCAAAAGCAGATCGACGTCGCCAACGGCTTTGCCACCGACTGGCAGATCGCCGCGGAGAAATTCGCCGCGCTTGGCGACGACAAGGGCCTCTTCCCGCCCTACTTCCTGGCGCCGGTGGTGCGCATGGATACTGTCGCGGGCAACCCCAAGGCCGTCGAGGCGCTCGAGCGCGTCGGCGCCCTGATCGACAATCCGACGATGCAGGAGCTCAACCGCCAGGTCGAGGTCGACAAGAAGGAACCGCGGGCGGTCGCGATGGCCTTCCTCAAGGCCAAAGGGGTGGTCCGCTGACGCCCAAACGGGCGGTCGAGGTCGGCCAGCGGGCGATCGAGATCGCCGATGTCGTGGCGGTGGCGCGCGCCGGCGCCGCTGTCCGGATCGCACCGGCGGTCGCCCCGCGCCTGGAGCGCGCGCGCCGCATCGTCGAGCACTTTGCGTCAGGCGATCGCGCAGTCTACGGCCTGAATACCGGCCTGGGCGCGGCGGTCGACACCGCGCTCACCCAGGACGAGATCGCGGCCTTCCAGCGCCAGGCCGTCATGGCGCGCGCCGTCGGCGTCGGCTCGTTCCTCGCCACCGATGAGGTTCGCGCCACGCTGTTCGTGCGGCTGGTCGGCATCACGCGCGGCGCCTCGGGCCTCTCGCCTGCCTTCGCCACGGTCATTCGCGACATGCTGGACAAGGGCCTGCATCCCCGCGCCCGCCGCATCGGTACGCTGGGCGAGGCCGATTTGAGTCCGCTCGCCCAGCTCTTCCTGCCGCTGGTCGGCCAGGGCGAGGCGGAGCTGGGCGGCCGCGTCATGCCGGCTCGCAAGGCGCTGCACACGGCGAACATCGAATTGCCGACGCTCGGTCCCAAGGACGCGATCGCGCTCCTCAACGCCAACGCCTACGGGATCGGCACGGGCGCGCTTGCGTTGCACGATGCCGGGCTGGTGCTGCAGGCGCAGACCGCTGCCGGCGCGCTGTCGCTCGAGGCGGCCGGCGCCAACCTCTCGCCCACCGATCCGCGGGTCGTGGCGCTCCGCCGCGCGCCCGGCCAGGTCGGCGCCTCGCGACTGATACGGTCGCTGATGAAAGGCAGCGATCTGTTGAAGGCCAGGCATCCGCGACGGGTGCAGGACCCGCTGTCGTTCCGCTGCCTCGCCCCGGTGAATGGCGCGGCGTTCGATCAGCTCGATCGCACGGAAGCGGCGGTGCTCGCCGATCTCAACGGCGCCGGCGACAGCCCGGCCGTGCTGGTCGAGGACGAGGAGCTGATGTCGACGGTGAATTTCGACACCACGGCCGTGTCGCTCGCCTTCGAAAGCCTGGGGCTCGCGCTCTCCCACACGGCGGCCATCGCCACCTTCCGCATCGCCAAGCTGATGTCGCCCGGCTTTTCCGGCCTGCCGCGCTTCCTCACCCCCAAGGCCGCCGGAGCGCGCACCGGGTTCGCTACCGTCCAGAAGACGGTGTCGGCGCTGGAGGCGGAGATCCGCCATCTCGCCTTGCCGCTCGGCGCCATGACCGCCCCCGTCGCCGACGGCGTCGAAGACTACGCCCCCATGACTCCGCGCGTGATCGAGAAGACGCATGAGATCGTCCGCCGCCTGGCGCGGCTGGCGGCCATCGAGCTCGTCGTCGCGGCCCAGGCGGTCGATCTCGGCGATCGGCGGAAGCTCGGTCGCGGCACCGGCCAGGCCTTCGCCTTTGTGCGCAAACATGTCGCCAGGCTCGACGAAGATCGCCCGACCGGGCCCGACTTCGAGCGTCTGGCCGCCGCCCTGCTTGCCGGCGAGCTCGGCGCCGCGCTCGCGGCATGAGCTGGATCCTCGAAAACTACGATCTGCTGGCCGTGGCGCTCGGCGAACACATCGTGCTGGTGGCGACGGCGCTGGCGATCTCGCTGGTCATCGCCTTCCCGCTCGGCATCTGGACGGCGCGCCGGCCGGCGCTTTACGTCGCCGCCATGACGGCGACCGGGGTGCTCTACACCATCCCCGCGCTGGCGCTGTTCGCCCTCCTGATCCCGTTCATGGGGCTGGGCAAGGCGCCGGCCATCACGGCGCTGGTGCTCTACTCGCTGCTCATCCTGGTGCGCAACATCGCGATCGGCATCCGCGAGGTGCCGGCCGAGCTGATCGAGGCGGCCGACGGCATGGGCTACGGCAAGGGCCAGCGGCTGCTCAGGATCGAGCTGCCGCTGGCGTTGCCCGTCATCGTGGCCGGCGTCCGCATCACCGTGGTGACGCAGATCGCGGTTGCCACCGTTGCCGCCTATATCAATGCCGGCGGGCTGGGCGACATCATCTTCCAGGGCATTGCCCAGGATTTCGGCGAGAAGATCGTGGCCGGCGCCGTGCTCACCTCTTTGCTGGCGATCGCGGCCGACGAATCGCTCAAGCATGTCGAGCGCCGCCTGCGCGCCGCCACCTCGGAACGAAGCTGATGCAAAGCGACGTCCTCGCCTGGCTGGCCGACAACCGGCAGGCGTTCGAAACCGCGGCGAGCCGGCACCTCACGCTCTCGGCCACGGCGCTGGTCGCGGCCCTGGCGCTGGCCCTGCCGCTGGCGCTGGTGCTGGTGCGCTGGAACCGGCTAGCGGGTGCGGTGATCGCCGCGGTCAACGTTCTGCGCACCATCCCGAGCCTCGCCCTGCTGGTCGCCTTCCTGCCGCTGATCGGCACCGGCTTCCTGCCGGCCGTCATCGCACTCACCCTCTACGGCCTGCCGGCGATCCTCATCAACGCCTACACGGCGCTGCGCGAGGTCGATCCCGACGTGGTCGAGGCCGGGCTCGGACAGGGCATGACCGACCGCCAGGTCATGCGCCGCATCAGGCTGCCGCTTGCGCTCCCCGTGATCTTCGCCGGCATCCGCACCGCCGCGGTGCAGATCGTGTCGGCGGCGACCTTGGCGGCGTTCATCGGCGGCGGCGGGCTGGGCGAACTGATCACCGCCGGCATGGGAACGCTCAACATCGCCCAGCTCATGGTCGGCGGCCTCGCCGTGGCGGCGCTCGCGATGGCGACCGAGCTCGCTTTCGCAGCCCTCGAATGGCGCGTGCAGCGCTCGACCGGAGCGGCGGCGTGATCCGGCTGGAGGCCGTCAGCAAGACCTTCGCGGGCTCGGCCCGGCCGGCGGTCGACCGGCTCGATCTCGACGTGCCAGACGGCACGACTTGCGTGCTGATCGGGCCCTCGGGCTGCGGCAAGACCACGACCATGCGCATCGTCAACCGGCTGATCGAACCGACATCCGGCCGCATCGTCGTCGAGGGCCAGGACGTGACGCGCGCCGACGCCGTCGAGCTGCGCCGCCGCATCGGCTACGTCATCCAGCAGGTCGGCCTGTTCCCGCACATGACGATCGCCCAGAACGTCGCCACCGTGCCGCAGCTGCTGGGCTGGCCCGGCCCGCGCATCGCCCAACGCGTCGAGGCGATGCTGTCGCTGGTAGGCCTTGAGCCCGGCCAGTTCCTCGACCGCTATCCGCGCCACCTGTCGGGCGGGCAGCGCCAGCGGGTCGGCGTGGCGCGCGCACTCGCCGCCGACCCGCCGGTCATGCTGATGGACGAGCCGTTCGGCGCGGTCGACCCGATCGTGCGGGCGGGGCTGCAGACCGAGCTGCTGGGCATCCTGCGCCGCCTGGCCAAGACCGTGATCTTCGTCACCCACGACATCGACGAGGCGATCCGCATGGGCGACCTCGTAGCCATCATGAAGGACGGACGGCTGGTGCAATGCGCCCGTCCCGAAGAACTTCTCTCGGCGCCGAAGGACGCCTTCGTCGCCGATTTCGTGGGCGCCGACCGCGCCTTGAAGCGCCTCACCCTGACGACGGCGGGCGAAGCGGCGACCCCGACGTCGGCCGGCCCCGGTGCGCCCGTCGTGCCGGCGGCAACCTCGCTGCGCGATGTCCTCTCGCTGCTGCTCGCCAGCGGCGCCGACGCTGCCGCGGTCGTCGACGCCGGCGGCAGGCCCTTCGGCGCCATCACCCTGGCGACGATCCGCGCGCGTGCGGCGGCCCGGACGTAAGACTCGTCGGCCGCGCCCCGCCCTCACGCCTCCGGATCGAGGGTGACCTTGAAGAGCTCCTTGCCGGCGACGTCATAGAGCGCCTGGGTCATGGCCCCGCTCTGAGCGTCGATCTTGCAGACGCCGTAGTACTGCATGCCGGCGGAGGGCGGCAGGTTCTGCTTCATGCCCGCCGGCGCCGACGAATAGACGACGTCGGGCCCGAAGGTCTTGTCGATATCGCCCGGGCCGAAGGTGCCGGCGTTGATCGGGCCGGCGACGAACTCCCAGAACGGCTTGAAGTCGGTGAACTGGGCGCGCGCGGGGTCGTAGTGCGTGGCCGACGCGTAGTGCACGTCGGCCGTCACCCAGACCACGTTCTTGATGTCGTTGTTCTTGATGAAGGCGAGCAGGCTCGCGACCTCGAGCTCGCGGCCCTTGGGCGGTCCGTCCTCGTTGTTGGCCCAGGCCTCGAACGTGCCTTTCGGAACGTCGGGGTTGAGATCGGGCACGACGATGCTGATCGGCATGTCGCTCGCGATCACCTTCCAGGTCGCTCGGGACGCCAGCAGGCTTCGCTTCAGCCACCGCATCTGCTCGGGTCCGAGGAACGCCGCTTCAGGCGTGAGCGTCGTCTGGACGTTGGTCGAGTTCGGGCCGCGGTAGCTCCGCTCATCCAGCATAAACACGTCGAGCAGCGGGCCATAGGCGAAGGCGCGGTAGATGCGTTCCGGATCGTCGGGATCGAAGCGGAAGGGATTGTACTCGAACATCGCCCGCTTGGACCGCGCCGACAAGAGCGACAGGCTGCGCTCGTTCTTGTAGCGCGGGTCGTCGAGGATCTGGCCCGGGTACCAGTTGTTGCGCGTCTCGTGGTCGTCCCATTGCACCAGGAAGGGCACCTCGGCCATGAAGCGGCGCTTGTGCTCGTCCATCAGATTGTAGGCGAAGGCGCCGCGGTACTCGGCGAGACTCTCGGCGACCTTGGACTTCGCCTCGGTCGTGAGGTTCTTCCAGAGGGTGCCGTCGTCGAGCTTGACCTCGGCCGGTATAGGACCGTCGGCGTAGATCTGGTCGCCCGAGTGGATGAAGAAGTCGGGACTGGCCTGGCGCATCATCTCGTAGAGCCTGTAGCCGCCCCATTCCGGATTGATGCCCCAGCCCTGGCCGGCCTCGTCGCCGGAATAGACGAAGGTGATGTCGCGCCGCGCCAGCGACGGCGTCCGGAAGCTGCCGGCGACCGGCGCGCTCGACGTGTTGACGTCCTTCAGATCCTGGAAGACGACGCGGTAGAAGATCTGCTGGCCCGCCGGCAGGCCGCCCAGATCGACGCGGGCGGTGAAGTCGGTGTCCTCGAGCGCCGCCGGCCCGACGATCCTCCGTGCGTCCTTGAAGGTCTCCGTCGTCGCATACTCGACGATCATGCGGGCCGACCGGTCGGTCTTGGACCAGACGATGGCGCGGTCGGCGGTGACGTCGCCGCTCATCGCCCCGAAGGGAACCTGCGGCCGCTGGGCGTCCGGCGTGACGACGGCGGGGGCGGAGGCGCCCTGCGCCCGCGCGGCGCCAAGGCCGGCGCGGCCGACGGCGAGGCCGGCGCCGGCAGCGACCCCGGCGCGGAGCAGCGCGCGGCGGGGCATCAAGAGAGGGAACCGGTTTTGCGTCACAGCCGTACCTCCGGTCATGTTTGTCGCGGGACCGCAGCTTAGGAAGCCGCTGTTGCGCGGGCGTTACAGCGGCGACCGGCGTCGGCTCGGCCAGGAGGCAACGTCGGACCCCTGCCCGACGTTAGAGCAAGGCTGTTCAGCTTCATCCCCGCCAGCGTGGCAGATCGTGATCGACCCCAAATCCCCGACCCAATCGAAGAGCACGATCCTGCCCTCGCATATTGCCGAAACGGTGGATGCGGTCGCGCAGATCCATTCGGACCACCACCTGAAGCGAACGCCCATCGAGAAATTCATGGATGAATGGACCGCCCGGCTGGCCCGGCCGACGGTCCTGGTGGGTGTCGTCTTTGGCGTTGCCTTGTGGATCGCCGTCAACTTGATGGCGCCACTCGCTGGCTACGCCATCATGGATGCGCCGCCGTTTCCCTGGTTGTTCGAGGTGCTCACCTTCCTGGGCCTGGTCATGGGCATTCTCATCCTGTCGACGCAACGCCGCGCCGACCAACTTGCCGAACTGCGCGAGCAGATGACGCTTGAACTGGCAAGTGTGACCGAGCGAAAGGTCGCCAAGGTCATCGAACTCATCGAGGAGCTTCGACGGGATAGTCCCACGCTGAAGAACAGGACCGACCACGAAGCCAAGCAGATGTCGGTGCGGACGAGTCCCGGAGAAGTGCTCATCGCAATCAAGGATTCGCACGACGAAATGGTCGCGCGATCGACCGATCCCGACCCTGCCCCGGACCAGCCACCGCGCGAGCGATAGGGCCAATATCCATAGAGTCTGGCCGAGCACAGCCGTTCGCCCGTGCTACAAGGAACACCCATCGAGACAGCTGGAATTGCGGTGAGCGCGGCTCGAAGCAATGCCTGAGGACCATCATTGAGCGCTCTAGCAATTTCTCTTGTCGCGTTCGTCATCATGCTGGGCGGCGCGGCGGCCGGCGTCGTGCTTCGCAGGAGCTTGCCGCAGCACCATCTCAACGACCATTCGAAGGATGTCGTCCGGCTGGGCTCCGCCCTGATTGCCACGCTCTCCGCGCTGGTGCTGGGCTTGCTGATCACCTCGGCCAAGAATGTCTACGACACCCAGCGCAATGAGGTCCGGCAGATCGCGGCGAAGCTGGTCCTGCTCGACGGCCAGCTCGAGCGCTACGGACCGGAGGCGCGGCCCGCCCGTGAACGGCAACGAGAGGCGATCGGCGCGCTGATCGATCGGATCTGGGGCGAGCGCGCCTTGAAGTCATCGACGGGAGCGCCCTACCGGCCGAGCGTGGAGGGCGATCTCGTTTATACGGCCATCGAGGCCCTGGCGCCGCAGAACGACGTTCAACGCAACCTCAAGTTCGTGGCCCTTCGCACCATGACCGGCATCACCGAGTCGCGCGTGCTGCTGTTCGAGCAGTCGGATGCGGGTCTGCCGACGCCTCTTCTGGCGGTGCTGGTTTTCTGGCTGACCATCCTGCTGGCGAGCTTCACGCTGTTTTCCCCGATCAACCCGACAGGCGGCGTCGCCCTGGCGATCATCGCCCTGTCGGCCTCCGGCGCGATCTACCTGATCTTGGAAATGAACCATCCCTTCAGCGGCTTGATGCAGATCCCGAGCGACTCGCTGCGCAACGCGCTGGGCGCGCTCGCCGCCTAGTGCCGGGGGCACGCCGCTGGAGTGGCGCGCCCCCGGCAAAGATGGGCGTCCAGCCGCCTTGTCCAGTAAATAACCGGCTGGTAAGTTATTAAATGACCGCGATGTCGCTTCCCACCCCGTCGACCCGCTGGCGGCGCCGCAAGGATGCGCGGCCGGGCGAGATTGTCGCCGCGAGCCTCGCCTGTTTTGCCGAGCGCGGCTTCGCTGCGACCCGCCTCGACGACGTGGCGCGCCGCGCCGGCGTCACCAAGGGGACGCTCTACCTCTACTTCGCCAACAAGGAGGAGCTGTTCAAGGCGGTGGTGCGCCAGGCCGTCGTGCCCAACATCGTCCTCGGCGAGGCGCTGGTGGCGCACTCCAGCGCGCCCGCGCCGGCGCTGCTCGAACAGCTGATCGCCCGCCTGCAGGCGGCGATGGTGGCGCCGGCCAGTGCCATCCCCAAGATCGTCATCGCCGAAGCCGGCAATTTCCCCGACATCGCGCGCTTCTATCTCGAGGAAGTCATCCAGCGCGGGCTGCGCCTGGTTCGGCGCGTGCTGAAGGCCGGTGTCGCGCGCGGCGAGTTCCGCCCGATGGATGTCGAAAGCACCGCCTACTGCGTCGTGGCGCCCATGGTGTTGGGCATGCTGTGGCGCCACTCGTTCGCCCGCCACGAACGCCGTCCCCTCGATGCGGACTCACTGTGCCGCGCCCACCTGCAGATCCTGCTGCAGAGCGTTCGGCCGGACCGCGCGCGCGGCGGCCCCGCGGGCGGCAAGCCGCGGCAAAATTCGCGATCGCGTTCTCGGCGCCAACAGCGGCGCAACGGAGCGGCGCCATGAGCCCCGATCAATCCGCCCCGCCGGACCATCCGCTGGGACCCAAGGACGCCGGGCTGAAGCCGCTGGCGCCGCCCGTCGCGGCGCGGGTCCCGCGCCGTCGGCGGCGGCGACCGGTCGTGCTGCTGGTCGTCGCCGTGGCCGGGCTCGCGGCGCTGGGCGGCGGCACGCTGTGGTGGCTCGAGGCGCGCCAGTACGAATCGACCGACGACGCCTTCATCGATGCCCACATGGTGCGCGTTGCGCCCCAGGTGGCGGGGCGCGTGGCGCTCGTGCCGGTCGACGACAACCAGGCCGTGGCGCCCGGCCAGCTCCTGGTCAAGATCGACCCGGCTCCGCTTCGGGCAAAACTCGATCAGGCCGAAGCGAACCGGGCGAATGCGGCGGGTGCCCTCGCGCAGGCGAGAGCGCAGCGGGCGGTGGTCGAGGCCAACGCGCACCAGGCGCGCGCCCAGGTCGACGTCGCCGAAGCCAATGCGACGAACGCGATTCACCAGCTCAAGCGCAGCGAGACCCTGGTTGCCAAGCTGGCGGCCTCCCAACAGGCGTTCGACGACGCCACCGCGGCCGCCCGGAGGACCGCGGCGGCCCTGGTCGCGGCACAGCGAGGCCTCGAGGCGGCGGAGGCGCAGTTCGCCGTGACGCGGAGCCAGATCGACACCGCGGAGGCCGTCCTCAGAAGCGCGGCGGCGCAGGTCGAACAGGCGCGGCTCGATCTCTCCTACACCGAGGTCGTCGCCTCCCAGGCCGGGACGATTGCGCACAAGAACGTCTCGCCCGGCGACTATGTGCAGGTCGGGCAGAACCTGATCGCCCTGGTGCCGCTCGAGGTCTGGATAACCGCCAATTTCAAGGAATCGCAACTCGTCCTGATGCGTGTCGGCCAGCCGGTCGAGATCACCATCGACGCCTATCCCGACAAGACCTTCCGCGGCCACGTCGACAGCTTCCAGCGCGGCAGCGGTCCGGCCTTCAGCCTGCTGCCGCCCGAGAACGCCACGGGAAACTACGTCAAGGTCGTGCAGCGCGTTCCGGTCAAGATCGTGTTCGACGATCCGCTGGATGCGGGCCGGCCGCTCGGCCCCGGCATGTCGGTGGTGCCGAGCGTGAAGGTGCGCTGAGATGGCAAACCCGGGAGACGGAGCACGCCGCTGGCTGGTCGCGCCCACCGTCGGACTCGCCGCCTTCATGGAGGTGCTCGACATCTCGATCGCCAACGTCGCCCTGCAGCACATCGCCGGCAGCCTGGCGGCGAGCCTCGACGAAGCGACCTGGGTCCTCACCTCCTACCTCGTGGCCAACGCCATCGTCCTGCCGATGAGCGGCTGGCTCGCCAACGCGATCGGCCGCCGCCGCTATTTCCTGGGCTGCATCGCGGGATTCAGCGTCACCTCGCTGATGTGCGGCCTGGCGCCCAGCCTGCCGCTGCTGATCGTGGCGCGCGCCTTGCAGGGCATCACCGGCGGCGGCCTGCAACCCAATGCGCAGGCGATCCTGGCCGACGCGTTTCCGCCGAACAAGCGCGGCCAGGCCTTCGCCATCTACGGCATCTCCGTCGTGTTCGCGCCGGCGATCGGGCCGACGCTCGGCGGCTGGATCACCGACAACTTCTCGTGGCGCTGGGTCTTCCTGCTGAACGTGCCGGTCGGTGTGTTGCTGTCGCTGCTGGCGTCGCGCGTGATCGTCGATCCGCCCGAACGCGTGGCCGCCCTCAAGACGCGGTTCAAGGACGGCCTCCGCTTCGACACCATCGGGTTCTCGTTCCTGGTCGTCGGCATGTGTGCGCTGCAGGTCGTGCTCGACAAGGGACAGGAGGACGACTGGTGGTCGTCCGCCTTCATCACCAATCTTTCCCTGGTCGCCGTCGTGGCACTCGCCGCCTTCGTGGTCTGGGAGCTGCGCAGCCCCCGTCCGATTGTCGATCTGCGCCTGCTCGCCAACCGCAACTTCGCGCTCGGCAACATCCTGATGTTCATGCTGGGCTTCATCCTGCTCAGCAGCACCGTGCTGCTGCCGCTCTACGTGCAGTCCGTGCTGGGCTACACCGCCACCGAAGCGGGCAAGGTGATATCGCCCGGCGGCTTTGCCGTCATGATGATGATGCCGATCGTCGGTGCGCTCGTCGGCCGGGTCGACGCGCGCTGGCTCGTCGCGATCGGCCTGGTCGCCACGTCGCTCGCGCTGTTCAACATGATGCGCTTCGACACCAATGTCGACTACGCCACGGTGGCGTGGGCGCGCATCTACCAGTCGGTCGGGCTCGGCATGCTGTTCATCCCGGTCAACACCATCGCCTTTCTCGGCCTGCCGCCGGCCAAGAACAACGATGCCTCGGCGCTGATCAACATGATGCGCAACCTGGGCGGCAGCTTCGGCATCGCCATCGCCACGACGGTCCTGGCGCGACGCCAGCAGCATCATCAGAACCTGCTGGTCGGTCACGTCACGCCCTACACCAGCCAGTACGATACGACCATCCAGGCCATGCAGCAGGCCCTCGGCAGGAACGCGGCCAGCACCGTCGACTCGCTGCACCAGGCACAGGCGCAGCTCTATGCCATGGTGCAGCGGCAGGCGCTGGCGTTGTCCTACATCGACGCGTTCTGGCTGCTGGCCCTCGTCTTCGCGGCCATGCTGCCGCTCGTCCTCATGCTGCGAAAGCCCGATCCCGGCGCCGGCGGTCCGGCGGCGCATTGAGGCTGGCTTTCATGGTCTTTGGACCGCGAGCGTCTCGCTCGCTGTCCGGAGGACGATGACGCGCCCGGTCAGTCCGGCAGCACGAACCGCACGCCGGCCCGCGCCAGGCCACCGCCGAGCGCGACCGCCGCGCCGTCGGCGCGCCAGCAGGCGGCGCCGGTCATCGTGCCGTCGTCATGGAACTGGATGGCGTTCATGCCGCCGGCCACCGTCGGCATCACCTGCAGCTTGTGGCCGCGCGCCGCCAGGCCGTCGCGCACGGCCTGGGGAATGCCGTGCTCGACCTCCAGCACCGGTCCTTCGGTCCACACCCGCGGCGCCTCGACCGCCTCCTGCAGGGTCATGCCATGGTCGATGAGATTGATCAGGGCCTGCATCGCGGCGGGGAAGATCTTTCGGCCGCCCGGCAGGCCCAGCGCATAGGCAAGCCGGCCGTCGCGCACCGCCATCATCGGCGACATCGAGGTCGTGACCCGCTTGCCCGGCATGATGGAGAGCGCATGGCCCGGCCGGGGATCGAAATTCGACATGTAGTTGTTGGGCACCATGCCGGTGCCGGGAACGATGAAGCGCGCGCCGAACAGGCTGTTGATGGTCTGCGTCGTGGTGACGGCATTGCCCCTGCCGTCGGCGGCGGTGAGATGCGTCGTGTCCGCTCCCTCCATCGCCGAAAGCGCGCCGGTCCAGCGCCTCGCGTGGGCGAGGTCGATGCCGGCGCGGCGCTCGTCGGCATAGGCCTTGGAGGTGATGCGCTCGACCGGCACCTTGACGAAAGCAGGATCGCCGCTCGCCTCGGCGCGGTCGGCGAAGGCGATCTTCAGCACCTCGGCCAGCAGATGGACGGTGTCCACCGTGCCGAAGCCCAGGCAGGTGATGTCGTAGCCTTCGAGGATGTTCAGCATCTGCGTGATGTGCACGCCCGAGGCGGCGGGCGGCGGCGGGCCGATGATGTCCCAGCCGCGATAGCGTCCGCGAATCGGCGGGCGCTCGACCGCCTCGTAGCCGGCGAGGTCCTCGCGCGAGACGAAGCCGCCGGTCTTCTCCATGCACTCGACCAGAAGGTCGCCGAGCGGACCGTCGTGCAGCGCCGCCTCGCCCTGCCGGGAAATAAGGGTCAGCGCCTCGGCGTAGTCGCCCTGCACGAGGCGCGCGCCGGGTTTGAGCGGCGTACCATCCGGCAGGAGACGGCGGGCGATGAGATCGTCCTTCACCAGGTCGGGCGCCGCGCTCTCGATGCAGTCGGAGAGATAGGGCGTGACGGCAAAGCCGCGCGTGGCGTGGCGGATCGCCGGCTGCATCACGTCGGCCAGCGGCATGGTTCCATAGCGGCGCAAGGCGAGGCACCAGGCGCGCAGCGAGCCCGGCGCGGCCACCGATTTCGGGCCGACCAGGTTTTCCTGGTCCACGGTGTCATAGATTTCCGGCGCGGCGCCGGGGATCGGACGGTACATGTCCGGGCGGCCGGCCTGCGGCACGGCGCTCATGCCGTCGATGATGGTGTGATTGCCGTCGGCCAGGCGGATATGGCACGTGGTGCCGCCGATCACGCCCACCATCATCGGCTCGACCACGGTGAGCGCGAACTGGGTGGCGACGGCTGCATCGACGGCATTGCCGCCGGCGGCCAGCATTTCCATGCCGGCGGCGGAGGCCAGCGGATGGTTGGAGACCACCATGCCGCTCCTGCCCTGCGCCGGCTGCTTCTCACAGGCGAACTGTGTGCCCGCGCGCTCCCGCCAATTCGACCTGCTCATGCCGCACTCCCCGTTCGCTCGTTGCGCGGAAATCTCGCACGCCGCCAGCCGAGGCGCCAATTCTGCTTTCACACGGCCGCTACGCGGCTCCGGTGAGCGGAAATCCCGCGGCGGAGACCTTGCGCAGACGGGACCGCAACGCACATCCAGTTCTCGCCTATCCGCCGGCCAGGCTGCTCAACAGGACATGGCGCGCCAGTAACCAAGCTGGGACGACCTCCGAACGGCATGGCGAGCGGCGCCTCCAGGCCGGAGGACATTGACCGTGATGCCACGCGGTGAAAGGGACGAAGATGAGTAACGAGCGGCGCCACTGCTACGTATGGAGT
>Ga0210402_10000563_pt1 | contig 41189 bp, 54 predicted proteins | sample IncBWC7MmetaG_FD_161055 | JGI IMG/M metagenome (GOLD analysis project Ga0210402, IMG submission 161055) | Forest soil microbial communities from Barre Woods Harvard Forest LTER site, Petersham, Massachusetts, United States - Inc-BW-C-7-M | ecosystem: Environmental > Terrestrial > Soil >...
ATTGCGCGGCCCCTCCTTCGAGATTTTGGGCCCTCCCCCCCGGTATGTTCCACGGATGGCCGGCGTAGAGCGGCAATCCCGTCGCGTCGTGACCATGAACAATCTTATCGATGCGATATGGGAGTCGCCTTGCCTTCTCGGTATGGCTGCGGTTGTCGCACGTCGCACATAGGGTGCGCAGGTTGTTGATATCAAGGGCACGGTGCGGAGCTACCTTGACGGGCTCTATGTGGTCGACGCGTGCTTGGCCCTTACCACCCACATAGGCTTGGCAACGAACGCAGCGGTAATGGTCGCGGCGTAGGACCATCAAGCGTAAGTCACGCCACGCCTGCTTGTCATAGAACCTTCCCGGACGGGGCATCAAGGAACTACCGCCGAACACGGGATTGCTCACTTCCGCGTTGAGCTTGCTGCGGCCACGTTCGGATCGATGGCGACAGCGAATTCACATAGTTCCGATTGGATGACCGGATGGTTGCGCGAACCCGATCTGATCTTGAGGTGAGCGACAGCTTTCAAAGCCTCGCCGAGTTGAGCGACGACAACGGCCGTTCCGGGCACGCACGGGATCATGACTTCGGTCCCGTCGATGTTCATGAGGTCATTGAAAAGCGCGCCATCGGTCGAAATCTGGAAGGTTATATTCGCCGGCACCCATTGTTGACCGGGCATGGTGAGCCGGACGATGCCGCCGGCCGTGCAATCGAGCCCGTCTGACAGGCTTTCGCCTGGTTGGATAAACGGGCCGTTGAGGACTTGGAGGGCCATTGCGTCTCCGCTCCTTTCGCTCAGTTAGCCAGCATGCGGATTTTCAAGTGCCCTTCGACGGGGCCATTATTCGTGACGAAAATCTTGTTTACGGTTCCACCGTGCAACGGTAGCGGCCAGAAGGAATTGAGCGTCCACGTGATCGGGATATTTCCCTTGAGCGTGATCGTGCTGCTCGGCGCAGCCGGGTCATTGGTCAAAACCTCGGCGGGTTGGTCGCAGAACAGCATCAAGGACTGAACCCGGTCGACAACGACCATAACGTCGAATTCGACTTGAGCACCTGGGGCGAGAGTCGTGTCGATATCCACGCCTTGCTGCGTCCCGGTAACTGTTTCGACGTTATCGATGACGACTCCAGCGTTGGTCGAGTAGACGCGCCGGATGGTGTGCGTGAACGGCATCAGCGTATCCCCTTAAGCGGCGTCGCCGTCTTGATGCTCGTCGTCTTCGTGCTCGGTGCTGTCGTGGTCCGGTTCTTCGGCCGGTGGCGAGGGTTCGTGTCCGGGATCGGCGGGAGCCGGATCGGGTGTTTGCATTGGCATTCTCCACGTCAGAACGCCCGCTAAAAGCGGGTTGCGATGGCCGGATTGACCGTGTCGGAAAGGCGATGCGGACGTAATTGCCGCAATGGTACTTCCGCCTTTATTCCCACTGCGCTTTTGCTGTCAAGGTTCTTGTGATAGCTTGCTGTCGTCTAAACCTCACTTGACCCGAGCGCGTGCGCCGCGTCGGGTCTTTTTTTTGCAATAGCATTCGAGTAGATTGCGGCTTCCCCCAAGGCGGGCATATCCCCCGGCTTTGTCGGAAGCAGCGCCGCGCTAAACCTCCCCCGAGGCCCCTAGCGCGGCGTTTGCGGTTTCTTCACGATGCTACTTTGAGCATGGCGGCCTTAGCTCGGTAGGCGGCGGCCTTGCTTTCCCGGGGCTCCGTCACGCGCACGCCCCAATGGCAAGGACAGGTTCGCACCACGTACCATCCGGGCGGGAAGGGACCGTGTTGCGTCGGCAAATACCGCACGGCGAGGAAGTGCGGGGCGTTGTGGTCTGGCACTCGATTCATCGCCTCGGTTCCCGTTGCGATTTATCACTTAATTTTTGCTAAGCAACAATTGGCAGCGCGCGTCCCGCCATGACCGGCCAAACGACGAAGGCAAGCCCATCGAGACATTCGATCGTCCATCTTTTGACGGTCTTCCGATGCACGCCGTAGAGCTTGCCGAGGGTTTCCCACGGCAAATCGCCGACGAGGTGCAGTTCGAGTAAATTGATAGCGAAGCCGCCGAGGTGTTTGCGGATTTCCGCCTTGTGGTTGCCGGCATCGATGCGGCCTCGCGACGGATCGAAGTCCGTACCTCGGCTATTGTGCCCCATGCCGCCATACTCGAAGTTCGGCGGGTGGAATTCGTCGGAAAGCACAAGTTCGGCGATCCGCCGATATTCGCAACCGCAGAGCCAAACGTAAGGACTGATCGCGCGGTCGGCCTTCAGTTGGTCAAGCCGGGTCCAGACGCGGTAGTAGGTTCGGAAATGCCACTGATCGATCGCCGGCGCCTCGACGGCGTGGTGTTGGCGGAAGAACGGCGACGGCTCGGCCATTACGCCGCGGCTGGCCAGGAGACCGGGGGGCTACTCATGGTCAGGCTCCGCACTCGCGAACGAGTTGGATGATCCCATCGCAAAGACGCTTCAGCGCGGGTTCTTGGTCAGGCGGGAATAGTGCGCGCTCTAGCGGCGGTCGCAGTCCAGTGAGGGAGCCTACGAACTCAGCCACAAGCGCGACGACTGCTGCTTCAAATCTAACCCTGTTCGCGCCCGCTACATCCTCTCCCGGGCCTGTCTCGCCTGCGTGCCATTCACCAGCCGCGTCATGCCACCCGAGCTTCGGCGGCCGCTCAATTTTGACAGGAATAGTGCTTTTCATGCCGCGACTCGCTCGGCCTCGGCCTCGATGATTTCGTCCACCGGGCGGCGCAGGATCGGGCACCAATCCTGACAATCGCCGGTGCCGGTGACTGTCACCATGTCCTCGGCGTAAGTGACGACGCACGGCCGATTATGGTTCCGGCTCTTACACTCATCGCGCACCGTCACCGTGGCGGATTTTGTCACCAGCGAATTGCCCTTCATCGGCAATCCCCACTGCGCGCATTTGTTCAACACGCCCTCGACGCTGTAGCAAATCGCGCCGTCAACGACCGCTCCGGTTTCGCGCAGTTGCTTGAAGCGCTCGACTTGGCCGACGACCTCGCGCAGCGCTCCGGTCTTTGAGCTTTTCACGATGCGCGTTCGTGACAGTTGCCCGCCGGGTTTCTTCAGTTCGATGAGATAAATCCCCCGATACCAAATCTGAATATCGGGCATCCCGGACTTGAGGCCGAAGCGGGCGTGCGCCGCGGCTTGCTGTGGCGACAATTGCGTGACGCCGGCCGGGTACGCGCACCAGAACGCCGGCGGCAGCAAGAGCGCTTCGAGCGCGTCGGCGACGGCTTCGTGAATGTCGCGCTCGCTCGGGTCCGGGTATGTGAGCTTAAACCGCTTCATCGGGTCGCTCGCCCTCGCAGCAATGCTCGCCCTCGCAGCAATAGGCGAAGCCGCTCCCGCCACAGTCGTCGCATGGGAGTTTGAGCCAAACCCGACGGCTCGGATCGTCAAGCCTGACACCGGGCGCCAGCACGTAGCCGCAGCCGTCGCATGTTTCACAAATCATGCGTCGAACATCGGCCGGGAGCCGTTCGAGGGCGCGGCGTCCTTCCGCGGCCGACCGCGAGGCCGCTTGTGCACCGGCTGCTCGGCGAAGGGCGTCGGTTTTCTCATCGTCTCGCCGAGTTCGATTGCCTCGGCTTCGAGCGCGGCGTCGCCGAGCGGCGTACCCTCCAAATGCGACAGCCCGAGCGCCACCCGATATTCGTTCTGGTGCTGGTACAGTGCCGCTCGGGCTTCGGCGTCCATCCGGTACTCGCGGACCATGCCGCGGACGACACTGACGACGAAGCCGGCTTCCTTCACTTCGCCGTAAATCTCGCGAATGTCACCGTTGATGTCATCGCGGGCCTTGTACTGTTCCACGATGCGATCGACAAAGCCGCGCAGTGCGGTGTCAATGTGGTAGCTACCGTCCATGTTCACTCCTTCCTCGGTTCAACAAGTCTCGGCAATCCGGAAGCGGTCGGCCAGTTCGGGTCAATTGGTGCCGACGGTTTCGGATATTTCAGCGGCGGAGATTGAACGAGCTTCAACGCATGTTTTGCGTCGGACCATGCTTCCGTTGCGGTTCGCTTAGTATCGCTCACGTCCGCTTCGAGGCGTTCGACGCGCTCGGCCAGTTTGCCGAGTTGAGTGGAACCGGGCTTTTGTCGTTCGGCGGCTTCGACAGCGTCCTGTAGCTCGATCGTGGTTTCGGCGTTCGTGGAGGCAAGGTTCTTGTTTTGCCATTCAGTGAAAACCTTTGTCACCAGCACGCGCGTTTCGCTTAGATCGGGTAAACCGCAAAAAATGATAAGATGATTCACTTGTGCTTGGTTCAGGTAGTAAGCGAATGTTGGACGCCCACCTTTTGAGCCGGGGTTTACCCCGCGCTGGGGTAAACTTCCTAACGCGACAAGCTCTCGCCAATGGCGACGTATAAGTTCTCTGATCTTTTCGACGCGACGGTATCCGAGCCATGCGCCAAGGTTCGCGTCGAGAATACGGCCTTCACCATCGATCAAAACGATCATCTTTTTTAGTTGTTCAATATCGTGCGTAGGCATCGGCAGTGCCGTTTCGGGCAGGGTGTCATTATCGAATAGTGACGGCTGGCTCATCCTGCGCTCCGGTGTTGCTCGACCCAGCGCCTACAGTTCGAGCAATCGCACGGCAGGCTGTGGCCGATGATTTTTGGTTCCACGGCTGGGACGTTGCCGGAGGGTAGCCCCTCATCATTTATTGAAAAAAAGTCCCTCCCGCCTTCGCGGGGGGGATTTAGGGGAGGTTTGTCTAGATCATGGTTAAGGTTAGAAACGACACGTAACCCGTGACGTTGAACGTTACGTTGCACGTTACGTGCTTCGGTCGCGGCTGCGGTACGATGGCGGTTCTTCGTAAGCCTCTGGTAGGCCTCAATAACTAGCTGGGCGACGACCGGATGGTACAGCCGGCCATCGTCGCACTCGATCCAGTGGCGCAACGCGATCCGTTTGACTTTTCCCCATTTCGCCAAATTTCCGTTGAGTTCGGCCAGCCGGCAAAGGACGCGATCGTCATTCGGCAATGACCCCGGCGGCGTCTGTGTCCATGATTTTAGCCAGAGGCAGAAGGCGGCCTTGAACTCGGCATCGGTGGCGACGGCGAAGAAATTACTTTCCCACAGCCGATCGGCGTAGATCGGCACCCACGGCAAACGGGGAATGACGATATCCGGCGGCACGAGCGGCGCGGTCATGCCACCAGCACACAAGCGTAAAATGCGCGCGTTTTTTGAAGCGTAGAATTGTCAACCTTCCGTGAAGCTATTGCGACAATGCGCCGCTGTGGGTAAGTTTTTCGTAGGCGAGCCACCCGACTTCCCCCGCTCGCACCCCCAGGAAAGCGCGAAGCATTCGCCCGCTGACGGCTGCGGTCAACCTCTTTTTGGCCAGTTGTCGGACAATCCCGAGGCTAAAAACCGCGTATCGGCGCAGTAGTTTTAACAATAGGGCGCCAGCGCAATTTAACATTAGTCGGTTTCAAAGTTGCCAATCAGGGACTTAGACATTTTCCGTTCTAGCCGTCTGTTTAACAATAAGAAAAACCCCATTGACGCCGGTCAAACGGTGATTACGATGTATTTTACAGCGATCGGGTAGAAGGCGAGGCTCGATGCGAAGCGTCAATCCGAACGGCCGAAGCGAACCCCGGCGCCACCCTGCCGTTGCTCGCCAGGATCGAGAAAGATGACGCCGGCCCGCTCGAATGCGCGCTGCACCCGGAAGAGAGCGTCCGCGCGTGTCGAGCCCACGCCGTCGACGGCCTCAATCCGCTGGATCGACGACAAGCTGATGCGCGCGCGATCCGCGAGTTCTGCCCGCGACCAACCGAGAAGCGCACGCGCAGCGCGGGTTTGCGCACCTGTAAGCATCTGATCGGCATCTAAACGCAGGGGTGAGCGCATTCACAAACCCATGAAAGGGCTTGGCGCTTAATTGAATAAATCTGTGTCAGAAACGAAACGAAACGCGGCCCGACTATAGCGCCGTGAGCCAAAGAACAGGAGGGCAGACGATGGCAACTGTTGAGCGCCGCAGCGCGAGCCACTACGAAGAGAGCGACGTTGTTCTCGCGACGCGCGATGCCAGCGGCGGCGATCGGGCCTCGTTTACGGTTACTGTCGGTCCTGCCGATGCGATGCGCGAGATGAAGATGGGGCCCGCTGACGACCGCCGACAGCCAAAACGTCGGCGCCGTCGCCGGCCGAGCAAAGCCAATCCAATTCATCCGGACATTCGCGAGCTTTATCGATACTACCTGGAAGGCGGCTGGTCAGCGGATGACTTCGCCGCCCATCTTGGTTTTACCAGGGTATCGATCTGGGGTTGGTTTAATAACCTTCACTATCCGGACGCAGTGACCCGCGCGCAGATCAAGGATCGGACCGGGATCATAATTCACCGCCTGAGTGGACAGCGATGACGCCGGCCTGTGAACGACCCTGGACTGTATCCGGTAGAGAAGTCGTCCGGCTCGGCTTGGCGAATTCTTACCAGCCGAAGCCGCGTTTCGATCTGGCACGGTGTCCGCGGTTCTGGGCCCTTCTTGCTCTAGGAGCGGCGATGTGGGCGGCCATTTTTCTTGGCGCGACGCTGGCGTTCCGATGACGGCCGCCGAGCGGGACCACTTACGAACGATTGTCAGCCGGCAGCGCGAGCGCGCCGAAATCCGCGAGGCGCTTGCGCTAAGCAACGCGCGCGCCAGCATAGACCGGATGCTCGGTGAAGAATTGATCGCCGCCGGCCGCGAAGTGGTGAGCGCGTGGCGAGAGCGCCGCAACCTAATCAAGACCTTTGGGCCATCGCTCATCAAGAGCCTCGACCGGCTGAACAGCGCGATTGCTAAGCTCGAAAAACTGGTCGGTAGCGGATGAGGCGCTTCGCTCAAGATACTGACGTTCCGGTATCGCGCTCGCGAGATCAAATTGTCGAATTGATGAAGCGGGCCGGCGCCGACGCTTTCATGTTCGGCGAGGATAAGGGGCGCGCGACTATCGGCTTCCGGCTCGGCGGGCATTATCTGCGGTTTACCGTTCCGGTGCCGAGCAGCGCATCCGCGCAACTTCAGCGCACCCGCTGGCGCGCGCTATGGCTGACGGTGAAGGCTCGGCTAGAAGCCGTCGGCATCGGATTGACGACCATAGAGGAAGCGTTCCTCGCCGAGACGCTGTTGCCCGATAGCCGGACAGTGGCGGAAGTCATGCGCCCCCAAATCGAGGACGCCTATCGCTCGGGCAGGATGCCGCCGTTGCTGCCGTACTATGGAAAGGACGCGGAGGCCAAATGACCTTGCTCGCCACCCCTACTCGCAACCCGAGACAACTTTTGGTGAGTTCTCGCACGGGGTGCGAAGCTGAACCAACGGTAATTCGCGTGTCGTCGCTGGCCGGCTACACCGACTGCCCGAGGCGCGGCGCCGCCCGGTTGTTCTGGCGGGAAATCAAAACCGCCGGGTTCGATCTGCGCTATGTGCCGCGGGCGATCGGCGCGCTCGTTGGCACGGCGGTACACCACGGCATCGCCTATGTCCTCGGCGAAAAAGCAAAAACCGGAAAGTTGCCGTTCCGCACGGTGGCGATCGAGGCCAGCCGTGAGGCCCTGGCCGACGGCGTCGACGGCGTTGAGGTGCAATACGACGCGCCCGCTGGCGCGACGCACACGATGGCCGACGCGGTCACCCAAACGATCCGGATGACTGGCGTCTACATGGACAACGTGGCGCCGAGCCTTAACCCGGTGCTGATCGAGGAACGGCTAGAGGCCGAGGTCGAGCAAGGCTTGGTGTTGACCGGGCATCCCGACCTTGTGGCGCGTGAGCCGGGGAGCGTTCGTGACCTAAAGACCGGGACTCGGATGCCGGCGTCATTCGCACCGCAGCTCGGTGGCTACAGTCTGCTCGCGCGTTCGCACGGTCACAAGATCGAGCGCGCCTCGATTGACTTTGTAAAGCGCGTCAATCCGACGAAACCGCAGCCGCCGCCGGTGGCGAATGAAGCTGTGATTGCTCACGCCGAAGCGGCAGCGTCGAGCATCCTGCGCCAAATGGCATTTGACCTCGACACGTTCCGCCACGGTGACGAAGCGCGGCGAATTCGGCCGGGTGACCCGTGGAGCTTCAGCGCGAATCCTTCATCGATGCTCTGCTCGGCGAAATGGTGTAGCGCGTGGGGAACTGAGTTTTGTCACGAAGGGAAGAAAGGATAGGTTGCGATGCTTGGAACCAACACCACCACGCCATCGCGGAGAGGGCGCCCGCGCATCAATTTGGAGTCGGCCCGCGATTTTGTGAAGCGGTTACAAGCCGGCTTTCCAACGGAAACGCCGGAGCAAATAGCAGAGCGGTACGTGTCACACGTCCGCGAAGTGAACGTGTTTGACGACGCGCAACAGGAAATTTATTGCCTTGACCCGTTGCGGGAATGGATTTTAGCCACCATCGGGGCGAAGTCCCCGACATCAAAGCCCAAGCTGTCACCAGAAGCGGCCGAGCGACGCCTAGCGGCGCGTGCCAAGGTGTTAAAGACGGTGGGCGAGCGCGTAGAAGAACGGATCGAAAAACTCGCCGAAATCCGGCTGCTTGAATACGCGACGACCTACGGAAAGCCGCTCGGCCGTTGCACCGGGGCCGAGTGTCGGCGCCTCGGGCGGCATTACGGCGCGTTCTTCACCGAAATTGGCAAACGACTAAAGCCGAGCGAGCATGTCGAGGAACACATGAGCGAACTCGAATTGCAAGCGATTGCACGGGTTCATTACCTTGTCGGCCCCGACGCCGGGAAACGATGAGCAGTCTCGCCGAAATTTGCGCCGAAGCGGGAGCGCGAGCGCTCGCTCGCCAGGGCGCTCGCCTCGCCGCTGAGACACCGGAGCAGCGGGAGGCGCGTCTTGCCTATTCGCGCGAATACGCGCGAACCCATTACTCGTATGTAAAAAAAGGGCGGCCCGTACTGACGCGCGAGGAGAAGCTCGCACGAAAGCGGGCTTATTATGCCGCGAACAGTGAGCGAATTAGCCAGGCCATGAGCCGCGCCGAACGCGACCGGGCTAACGCCCGAAAGCGCGCCCGCCGAGCGGCGAATCCCGAATTGGTGCGCTCAATTGATAACGCTTACGTCGCGGCTAACCGCGAGCGGGTTCGTGCCAGAATGCGCGCATGGCGCGACGCACACCCATATCAATATAAAGGGCCTGCTATTGCTCACATTTTGGCATGGCACGCCGACCGGAGGGCTTCGGTGGCCGCGCACCGCGAAGCCGTGGAAGCCGAGCGTCGGGCATGGGAAGCCGCCAATTCCGAGCGCGTCGAGGAATTGCGCCGGACCCGACAACGCGACCTCATTCGGCAATGGGCGTTAGAGCATCCCGAGAAGACAATGGAATATGTCGCAAAAAGGAAGCGGTATCTCGCCGATCACCCGGAATTAAGGGCAGAACTAAGGCGGCGACAAAAACAGCGTCTTAAAGAACAGCGCCCCGAAACCTACCGGGCGCGACGCCGGGAATATAAGGCGCTCCTCCGCGTGCGCCAAAAGGCGGCGAAGGACTTTCTGCAATCGCTCGGCGTCGAGGTACGCAACGGCGCGTTCGCGCTCGCCTATCTTCGCGAGGCCGGTTTTCTGGCCGGGGAGGCCGGCGGTAATGGCTAGGCTGCGCTATGCCGGCTTTATTTGGACGCCGCAGTATCGCGGCAGGGAGCGAGGAATCAAAATGGCAGCAACCGCAGAAGTAACCCGGCCGGCACTCGCGGAGCCGCGCAGTGTCGACAATCCTTTTACCGCCGGTGAAATCGTCGCCAACACCGGCGCCGGCAACGGCGGGCTAGTGTCAGTCGAGAGCCAGCGCGCCATCGCCGAGGTCCAGGCCCGGATGATGATTGCGCGCGCCAATCCGCGCGATGCGATCCGCGCTATGGAGCGGATTTTGAACGATTGCACGCGCCCGACGCTGGCAACGTCCGCGGTCTATCAGTACGCGCGCGGCGGGACCGACATTCGCGGGCCATCGATCCGGCTTGCCGAGGCGATCGCGCAGCGATGGGGCAACCTCGCGTCCGGCATCAAGGAAATCGCGCGGCACGGTGAATATTCCGAGTGCGTCGCTTATGCGTGGGATCTGGAAACCGGCTATTACGATGAGCGGCAATTCCAAGTTCGGCACTGGCGCGATACCCGGCAGGGCGGATACCGGCTCACCGACGAACGCGATATTTACGAACTGATCGCCAACATGGGACAACGCCGCAAGCGCGCCGTCCTACTGACGGTTATTCCGGGCGACGTGACCGAAGCTGCGCTGCAAGCTTGTGAAAAGACGATGACGGCGAAAGCCGACACAAGCCCGGACGGTGTCAAGCGGCTGCTCGATGCGTTCGCCGAGTTCGGCATTACACAGCCGCAAATCGAGGCGCGGATTCAGCGCCGGCTCGATGCGGTTCGGCCCGCCCAAATCGTCATGCTCGGCAAAATCTACAACAGCCTCCGGGACGGCATGAGCGATGCCGCCGATTGGTTCGATGCGGTTGTCACCAGTACCGAGGGCGAGAGCGAGGAAACGTCCACGCAACCGGAGCCGCCGCGTCGCGGCCGGGGCCGTCCGCCTCGGCAACAAAAGGCGAGCGGCGAGCCGCCGCCCGAAGATCCTGAGCCAGGTAACGAAGCCGGTGAGCCGCCAGCGTCGGACCGACCCGCTTTTGTCTTCGAGGCGTAGGGACGCCGAGCGATGAACGATTTATTCCCACCGACGCTTGATGAGCAAATCGCTTGTGTGGACCGCGAAATCAAATTGCGGCAGCGCGTCTATCCGCGCCGGATCGCCGATCGCCGGATGACGCAAGCGCTCGCCGCTCGGCAGATTGCGCTTATGGAAGCCGTCGCCGACTCGCTTCGGTGGATGAAGGATCATTGCCGATGAAAAGCAAAAGCAAGGTGGAAGTCGGACGCCTCGCGTTCCGCGTCGAGGGCGAATTTTGGAACGCCTATGCCACCCCGGGCAGGAACAGCATGGAAGGCGCGGTGCAACTCGGTTCGATTCGGATGAACCTCGCGCGGGATTCTTTGGTCAAAGAATCCTTCATGGCGACGATGCAAATGGCGGTTTCGGTGGTCGTCCGCGATGCGACCGGGACCGATCCGACATGGGGAGCGCTGAAAACGGCGCCCGAGCGCGAACGCTCCGGGCGGGCGTGAATGATGAGGAAGCCGGATGGAAGCGATTACTAACGGATCGGGACACATTCTTGAGGGCGCCGCATGACCGGAGAATTCTGCCCGTTCTTTGCCGCAGAAGACAGGCGCGGCACTTACGCCGTTACCGACGGCTTCTACAACCAGATTGACAACATCCCGACGCTGACGGCCGCCGAGACGATCGCGGGCGCGATGAACAGGGCGTGGGAGCGCGGGCATGCGAGCGCTCAAAAGCTGGGATTACGCGAATGACTGAACGCCCGGATTGGGATGATCAATTCGCCGAGAGCGAGGAGGAGAGAGCCGAGCGGTGGCGTCGAATTAAAGCGCGCCGGAAGCTGCTGCGCTATTGCGCGTATTGCGATGCCAATACGACCGATCTGCCGACATGTCCGAACTGCGGGCACCAAATGCGATGACCAACGAATCTTGGCCCGACCCAACGCCCGAGATGCTTGAGACGCCAGAGTTCGAGGCGGTGTGGCAGGCAATCCGGACCTGGGATATCGCCGTGCCAGAGGCTTATTACGGCTACTGCGGCGCAACCGGCAACCATGTCCGCGCCATTCTCGACGCGCTCGGCCCATCTACGAACCTGGGATTTCTCGGGTGGCACGACGCGGCCGGTGAATGGCATAGCGGCGAGACAGGCCCGGGAGAGGATGTAGCGGGCGCGAACAGGGTTAGATTTGAGGCTGCGGTCGTCGCGCTTGTGGCTGAGTTCATAGGCTCTCTGACTGGACTGCGACCACCGCTAGAGCGCGCGCTATTCCCGCCTGATCAAGAACCCGCGCTGAACCGTCTCTGCGATGGGCTTATTCAACTCGTTCGCGAGTGCGGACCCTGACCTATTGGCCTTCGGTAATCAACTGAGATGAGGAAGCCGGAATGATTACCGTCAACGTCACCAATTTCCGCGGTTGTGCGACGGCTCGGCTTGAGTGCGCGCCCATTGCACTTTTGGGCGGTTTGAACGCCGCGGGCAAAAGCTCGATTGCCCAAGCGGTCGGAGCCGCTTTGTCCGGCGCGACGCTGCCGATTAGCGGGATGCGCGCCAACGCGGCCGGCGCCCTTGTTCGTTCCGGCGCCGCGGCGGCCAGCGTCGAGGTATCGACCGAGAACGGGTCCGCTATGGTCGAATGGCCGAGCGCCCGGAAGACGACCGGCGGCAGGGCGCCCGAGGCGAGCGTGTACGCGGTCGGGATCGAATCCGTCGCGTTGATGCCGGCGAAGGATCGGCTGCGGATTCTTTCCGAATACCTCCACGCCGAACCGACCGCGGACGACCTCGCGCAAGCGATGGCCGACGCCGGCTTGCCGGCCTCCGGGGAGGCGTTCGATCGGTTATGGGGACTGACAGAGGCGCAGGGATGGGACGGCGCCGTAGCGTTCCGGCGCGAGCGCGGCGCGCAGATGAAAGGTCAATGGCGGCAAATCACCGGCGCCAATTACGGGAGCCGCATCGCGGCAAGCTGGCGGCCCGACCTCGCGGAACTCCGCGAACCCGAGCTAGTCGAGGAAGCCGCCACGGCGAAGCGCGAGCGCGACAACGCGCTAACCGCCGAGGCCGTGTCCGACGCCGAGCGGCAACGCCTCGAAAGCGAGGCCGACTTGCTCGAAGCCCGCCGGGACGCGCTAGGGCGGGCGCAGGAACGGGTGAAGGAATACGAGGCCGCTTATCAGCAAGCGCAGGAAGCGCGCGCTGCGCTGCCGCCGGCTGACCGGCAAGAGGGCTTTCCCTGTCCGCACTGCGGCGCGCTGATTGTCGCCGTGAAGGTGTCGCTCGCTGAAACCCGCTATGAACAGGCCCCGGTTGTCAAATCCGATGATGCGGAGCTACGGCGGCGCCGGATGGCAATCGCGGAAGCCGAGGGCAAGCTGAGTCACGCGAGCGCCGAGCTACAGCAAGCCAGGAGGGACGTTGCCTCGGCCGAGGCTTCAATCCGGGACTCGCTCGCCGCACAAGCAAAGCTCGACGCTTGGCCGCGGGCGAGGGAGTCGGGCGCCGCCGATCGCGCGGCGGCCGAGGCCCGCCTTGCCCGCGCCGAAAAGCGCCTCGACGAATACCGCGCCAAGGCCGAGGCCGACCGGCTCCACGCGCTCATCGAGGGCAACGAGATCGTCATTGCCCTACTGGCCGGCGATGGCTTGCGCGCGAAGAAACTTGCCAGCCGGCTTGCGGTGTTCAACGCCGCGCTCGCCGAGCATTGCGCCTTGGCTCGATGGCCGACCGTTCGGCTCGATGACGACGGCGGCATGTCATGCGGCGATCGTCCCTATGCGTTGCTGTCGAGTTCCGAGCAATACCGGGTGCGGGCCGTTCTTGCGGTCGAAATGGCGCGGCTCGACGGCTCGGCAATGGTCGTCCTCGATGGCGCCGACATTCTCGACGCCCCGAGCCGCGGCGGGCTTCTATCCCTGCTCGCCAGCGTCGCGCTTCCGGCGTTGGTATGCACCACGGTTGCCCGCCCCGATCAGTTGCCGGACCTCGAAGCCGCCGGCGCCGGCCGTTCGTACTGGCTCGCCGCTGGCGTGGTGTCGCCGATCCCGAGCAAGCGCGCCGCGGATTAGCGAGAAGAACCGCGATGATATGCGAAGAGTGCCACGGCACGGGTTACTCGCAGACTGCATCGAGCGGCGCTTTTAATTTGCCGTATGCGGAATGCTCTTGCTGCAAAATCGAGAAGCCAGCGAAACCAGGGCTAGAACGGCAGACGTACACAATCGAAGAAGTCGCGGCGTTGCTCGGTTTATCGCGCAACTCAGCATATATGGCCGCGCGAGCTAACCGGCTCCCTGTCCCGGTGGTTAAGATCGGCAAAAGGATGATGGTCGTCCGCGCCGCCTTGGATCGAGTGCTCGATTGATGCCCGCGCACGGTCCCCTAACGTATCGGCAGCGCGACCTTGAGGCCGCCATGCGCGCGGCGTTGCGCTGCGGGTTCCCGGTGCGGAAGCTCTACATCGACCGCGAAGGAACGATCGTTATCGAGGCGGGCGAGCCGCCCAAAACTGCCGATCCCGAGGTCGAACTGGACGAATGGAAAGACGGCGCTTAAATAAGGCGCGGCGCCGCCCGCTTGCAACGGACGACGCCACTTGCCACCCGATCGCACGGAGCGCGAATCGAATGACCGCAACTTATTACGGACGCCGCTATAAAGGCGTCAAGCTATGGAAGGACCGGCACGGCAAGCCGCGCTGTACCTACCGCCTAACCGGCGTCAACCTTCCGATCCCCGGCAGCGTCACTTTCCGAATTTTCGATCAAGCGTATTGGGCAGCGGCCGGCGCGAAGGGCGAGAAGCCGGCGCCGCCGCCGCGGCCCGCGACCTCGCCCGATGGCACGGTGGAAAAAGGCGTTGCCGCCTATCTGGCATGGCTCACGGCCGAGGCCGAGGCGGGCCGCGTTCCCGACGATACGATGCGAAGCCGGCGCAGCTTGCTCGGTGTATGGGCGCGCGCCAACGGCGACAAGCGGCTTTCGACGCTTCGCAAGGAACATATCGAAGCGGGGATGCAGAAACGGAAAGACACGCCGACGACGGCGAAAAACTGGCTGTATGCTGTCCGCACGTTTTACAACTGGCTGATCGCCGAGAAGCGGTACGGCATCACCGAGAATCCCACGCTCGGCGTCGCGCTGCTCGAACGCCCGAAAACCGGCGGCTTCAAGCCGTGGGCCGAGCCGGACGTGGCGCGGTTCTGCGAGACGTGGAAACCGGGCACGATGGAACACCGCGCGTTGATGGTGTTGCTTTGGTGCGGCCAGCGTCGCACCGACGTGGTGAAGTTCGGATGGCACAAATGCGACGGCGATTTTATCGTGTTCGTGCAACAGAAAACCCAACGCCGGTTAAAGCTCCCGATCCCGGTGCACGTTCGGGCGATCCTGCCGCCGCGGCCCGCGGCTAATGTCGCCGAGTTGCACCCGCTGCCGTTCCTTGTGACTAACCGGGACGGAAAGCCGTTCACCAAGGGTTACTTCACCAATTGGTTCCGGGAGGCTTGCCAAGCCGCCGGCCTCGAAGGACTCGGCCCGCATGGTTGCCGGAAGCTCGCCGCGCGCCGGGTCTATGGGAACGCGCTTCGGGCAAACCGAGCCGACGCCTTCGCAATCACGATGGCATTTACCGGGCATAAAACCGAAACCGAGCTTCGCCGCTATCTCGGCGAGGACTTCGAGCAAGAACATTACGCCGACGAAATGGTAGCGTTCATGGGGGCTTCGTGATGAAGCCGAAGCTGCTCGCCTTTCTCGGCGCCGCCGCGGTCGTAATGGCTACGGCGGCTTCGGCCGCCGATAGCGCGACGGACTTCGATCGGCTACTTCACCAGCTAGAAACGCGCGCCGGCGACGATGGAAAGCGCGTCGAGGCAATGTCGAAATTGCTCGGCACCTTCAAGCCGGGGGATTTTGACAGGTACGAGAAGCTGTGCGCGCAAGCCAAAACGAAGCCGGTTATCGGAATGACGGTCCTACAGGCTCGGGCCACGACGTGGTGTTTCCCGGATCGGATCACCACGACGACCACCGCGCAAGGAACCTCGACGCAAGAGTTTTACGCCCGCGGCCGGCGGTATCTCCATTTTGAGAACGGGATGCTCACGGCGATACAGGAATAGGGGAGGCCCATGCGATGACCGAGGATGCCGCGGTGATCGAATTTGACTGTGAAGGTTGCGGACGGCCGATCTACCTTTATGGGGCACGGGAACGGCCCGCCAACGTCCTTTGCGGCGCCTGTGGCGAGCTTGACCGCTGCTATCGCGAGAGCAACGGCCGCATGACCCTCGCTCAGTTCCTCGCGATCTACGATCGCATCTGCCGCGCCTAGTAATGGTAGGCGTTCATGGGATGACAGCGATGACCAAGGCCGATTTCCGCCGGATCGCCGAGAAACTGATCGAGGATATCGTCAGCGTGCCCGATGACATTTGGGAGGCAACTTTACCGATCTTGCGCGTTCGGGTCGGTGACGAATGGGTTGTCGTCGGCTTGGACGATGAAGGCGGGGTCGCGGAAGCAAATTGTCTAACCTTTGAACCTCCCCGGCGAGGTTAGACAAAAGAACGCAAAAAGATCGCCGGTATCAATCGCTTAGTTTCGCGTCGATTAGAACACCATGATCTTCTCGATGCGTATCTTTTCAATAAGGTAGACAATTTTTAGCGTGAACGAACGGCGTATTTCATGGCGGGAATTGTCTAACCTCGTTCTCAAGGCGTTCTTCAGCGGGCCTCGGAGGCGCTATGAAAGGGGGTCTGCGACAAATTGGGCACTCCGTTAAAAACATTTTTAGCAATTTATCGATTATATAAAAGCGCAGCGCCGCCCTGTTTGCAGCAAGGCGGCGCCACTTTCCACCCCGATCGCGTTGGAGGCGACCGAGATGAACAGCATCACTATACGCCGGCCAAGCAACGATAGACGCACCTGGGCAAAATTTCTCGCCATTGCCGCGTTCTGCGTCGTCGCGGCGCTTTCGATCAACTGCAACCCCATCAACGGCGATTGCGGCCATGCGGTCGGCGTTGGCGCTGCCCGTGCTGCAACCTACGAAGGGAGTAAATGACGTGATCAGAACCTTGTTAGCGGCGGCGGCGATCTGCGCCGTGGCCGGACCCGCGTTGGCGGACGATTCCACGTACAGCAAGCATTGCAGTTGGCAGTCGCAGAAATATAGCTGGGAGCCAAAGGTGTACGTCTGCAACGAGAGAACCGATTCGGACAGTTCGTCGTCCACGACGACTTGTAACCTAGGCCCCCGCGGGGCTAACGACACCAATTGCAAAACGCATACGGAATCTAAGGAACCTCCGGCACCGGCAGAATCATCAAAAGAGGGTAGTACCACCTTTGACGCTGGCGCATGGGAAAGAGCCCATGCCCGAGAGGCAGAAAACAAGAGAAACGGACGGACGGGAATCGTGGTCTGCACGACGGACCACTGGGTCAAAGACCACTGGGAACCGTCTTGCCATTAGCCGCGACACTCCGTCGCTCGCGGCGCACGCCCCACGGGACGATCAGCCCCCGTCAGCTTTAACCGCGCAGCCCCGGCAGGAAGATAAAGAGGGCGAGCAGGAGGACCGCGATCCATGCCAGCCAGCCACCCGCGCTCACGAAGAACGGCGGCACCTGTGGGATGGGCAGCAAGGCGAGGAACCACAGGAACAAGGTCACTACCAGCAAAACCTCGATGATCATCGCTCACCTCCTTGCTTCGGGGTTCAGTCCGGCGTCTGGGCGCTACCGCCGAGGATGTAGCCCGCGATTGCCGAGAGCGCGGCAAGGGCGGCTTCGCCGCTGATCTTCTCCTGTAGGCACAGAAGCGCGATCGTCGGCACGATCAGGAAGAGAACGATCGCCCGGGCGATAATCCGGCCCTCGATCATCTGCCGGACCGTGGCGTCGCTGCCTGGGGCGAAGAAAATGCTGCCAAAAACCAGAAGACCCGTGACCGTGACCAGCACAGCCACCATGCCGAACGCCGCCCATATCAGGCGATCGTGGTTGTCCAACGTCCCGCTTAACGTCGTGGAGCTTTAATGATGATGTTTCGTCGCACGATCGTCTCATTCTTCGCTTTGCCGGGGTCGAATCGAGCGGCGACGACCTGAGGGCGTGACGGGACTAGCTTATCGGCCACGCGGGGCCCGAGCAGGACCCGGATCATCGTATGCCGCATTTGCAGACAGCCGCCGCACGCCATGAGCTTACCCCGTGTTGATCGTGACGCCCCACTGGCGCTTGAGGCCGCCGACTTGAAGGTTCACCACAGCACTCGCCTTCGATTGCGCGGTGATCGCGCCAGCGACCGCGACTTGGCCGACCCGCAACATAGCGCCGCTCGACATGGTGGCGATTCGGCCGGCGAGCGACGCGCTTTCGAGGAAATAGCCGGCAGCGGTGGCCGAGGCCTTGATCGTGCCGGCGACGTTGAGCCTGAGTTGCGCCGAAGCGCGGGCCGAGCTCGTCGCCGCGATCTTGCCGAGCAGCACCACGCCCGCGGTCGTCGTGGTGACCGCGCCTTTGGCCGACGACTGCGCGCTGATCCGGCCGGCGAGCCCGACACCGACGATCAGCGCTTCGCGGACGATGCCCGCGAGCCTCGCCTGCCCCGTCGACGCGTTGAGCGCTTCGCGGACAACGCTGCTAAAGCGACCTTGGGTTACGGCCATCGGTTAGGCGTCGATCTTGATGCCTGTGGTCGCGGCGTTCAGATTGACCCCGGTCCACGGGATCGAGCCGTTCGGGTCGGTTTCGAAGTTGCTGCCGATCCACGCGTAGCTCGTTGCCGGCGTCTGGCCCGTCGAACTGCCGCCGCCGTCGGTGGTCGAGGACTTCATCCGCAGGGATACCGTGCGCGCGCCGCTGTCCGACCGTTTGCAGAATGCCTTGACGGCGACGGCGTAGATGCTGGCCGGGACCGCGGACAGGTTCGCGAAGTTATAAAGGTCTTCGTCACTGACGGTGCCATCCGCCACATAACTCGTGTCGGCAGCGGGCGGGGGCGATTGGCTGACCTCGTAGAAATTGGCTGCGCTCGCCAGCGTCACGTTGCCCCAGAGCAGCACAGTCGTTTGGCCCGCTGTCGTCGACGGCGCCGTGCCGGGTGCACCACTGGAAAATGTGCTCGTCGCTGTGCGACCAACAGCCGAAGCGTCATAAGCCTGAAAGGCGTTGGTTACGGCAATATCAGCCATGTAGCCAAGCCAATACTGCGTGCCGGCCGTCAGACTTTGCGGCGTCGTCAGCGGCAGCGTTGCTATCGTCGCGGCGGTGATCCCGGTCACCGTCGAGCCGCCGCTGAGCAGCGAGCCGGGGACACCGGAGCTGTCAGAGTAGACCACGGGCCGTAGGTTCACTGTCGCGCTCGTGGCATTCACGCTGATCGATATGGAATTGATCGTACAGGCCCGCGAAGGAGTAAAAGGGCGCACGTAGAATTGGTTCGCCGCCGTCGAGAAGTTCGTCGTGGTGCGCGCCACCGTCCCGCCCAGCACGGACGCCCCGATGGCAAACTGCACCGCGCTGTCCGAGAGCGGCGCGGTTGTTTCGATGCGCGGGGAGGTTAAGAGCGGCGCGTTGTTGGTCGAGCCCGTGCTGTCGAATAGATAGAAGTCATCGAATGTCGCGAGGTTGGTCCCAGCAGCGACTTGCAATGAAACGCCGCTGATCGTGTTGTTGGCGGTGGCGGTTGTATCGCCCGTGCCGGAAATAATCGAAACGCCGTCGAGGTAAACGTTATAGGACGCCGAGTTGCCAAGGGTGATGTCCCATTCCAGATAATGGGTCGTGTTTGCGCTGATCGCGGACGCCGACGAACCGAGGATCGTCCCGGTAGTGTAGAAGCCGTTTCTCAAATTGATTATGCCGGTCACCGCGATCTGGATGCCGCACTGGCTGCTTGCGCCGTCGAGAAACTGAACCCCGATATTTTGAGTAAGAACCGAACTAAAGCGGACGCCGCCGATAATCCGACCCACAGCCGTTATCGTCTTCGTCAAAGTCATCGCGCCGCCATTCGTTACTGCTTGGCCGGTTGCACTCAATGGCGCGGCAATGTTCACGGCTGTTATTGTCGTCCATTCGCCGACCATTAGCGCGGTAACGGATGTCGAGTTGCTGTTCGCCGGGCCGTACTTGTCGAAACCCTCGACCATGATTACGGCCATGACAAATATCCTTTTCGCCGCGCCTCACGCCGATGTGATGCTGAGCGACGAGGCCGGGAAAGACGCCTGCACGCCGCTGTTGATCGCTTGGCTCGTCATCTTGCGGACCATGCCGCCGCCGGTCGTGCTGGTGTTGACCGCGGTCGCCCCGTTGGTCACGGTGAAGGTGTCGGTCGTCGGACTTGCGACGGTAAGGGGACCCGTGAAATTGCTTTGGCTGAACGTCGGCGTCGTCCCGCCATACTCCACCGACCACTCGACCAGATCGCCGCCGGTGTATCCATGCGCCTTGACGGTGAGGACTGCGGGTGATGCCGCCGAGACTGTCGCGGGAAGCCAGTTGAACGAGCCGAAGTAATCCCATGCGAGCAGGTTGCCCGCGGACGCCGCGTCATACAAGCCAAAGGCGATGATGTTGCCCCAGTTCGCCGTCGCTGTCGGGAACGTGATCGCGTTGGCATTGGTGATGAGGCTTGGCGCCGAGCCGCTCGCGCTGTTCCAATCGCCGGCCGCTGTCGAGACGCGCGCATAAGCGCCGGTCGACGGCTCGGTGAAGCCGGTCCCGGCATCGGTGCCGACCGCCGTAAAGAGGGCGACATAGGCGGTTGGCAGCGTGAAGATCGTGGTCTTGCCGACCACGTGATTTAGGATGCCCTGCGCGACGCGATCGGTGAAACCGGTCATGTCTTAAGTCTCCCATCCCATGATGGTCAGCATGAAGTCGGCGAATGTGGTGTCTGGCGTCGCCGGCCCGCGGATGCGGATGATGTCGCCCTGCGCGAAAGTGATTGCCGCCTGGACCGAGAAGCTTCCGAGCACCGCGCCGGCCGCAAAGGTGATCGTCGCGATGTTCGTGAACGTCGTCGGCGTGGCCGAGAGCGCTTTTGAAAGCTGAATGACGGTCGAGGCCGTCGCGGCGGTCCCGCCGGCCGCTTCGCTGACATGGCCGAGGTACGTCCCGAAGTTCGCCGGGATCGTGACGGCTTTCGAGAAGCGGTGAAATAGGAGGTTCTGGCTCGGCGACATCGTGCCGGGTACATAGGAGCCGAGGTGATACCGCGGCCGGACGTTCTCGAAGCGCCCCGAGCTGGTGTTGTAAGCAAGCGTGTCCTGCGCGGCCGGCGAGGTGATGTTGAGGAGCGCGCCGGCGTTGGTCGTCCACGTCGGGTCGGCGGTGCCGCCTTGGGTCGTGAGCACTTGGCCGGCGGTTCCCGGCGCGAGGGCGACCCAGCCCGAGTTGGTGCGATAGATCACCGAGCCGCGTGACGAGGACAGGATCGCGTCGAATATGGCCGAGAGCGTGTTGCCGCTCGCGACGGCAGTGTGCCCGGTGATGTTGGAAATGATTTGCCCGTTGCCGATGCTGCCGCCGCTCGTCGGCGCGTTCTGCCACGACGGGTCAGCCGCGCTGCCACCCGTGGTCAATATCTGGCCGGATGTCCCTGGCACCAAAGCCGTCCAGCCCGAGGCGCCACGGTAGAGCACGTCCCCGCGCGCGCTGCCGAAGACGCTATCGAGGAGCAACGATACCGTCGTCGGGATCGGCGCCGCTGATGACCCGCTGGTGTTCGCCAGGACGTCGCCGTTGGCGATCGCCGCGAGCGCCAGCGTGCCCGTCGAGGTTATCGGCCCGCCGGTCAGTCCCGTACCACTGGCTACCGATAGCACCGTACCGGCACCGGGCGGCGCGTCCCACATCAGGTCGGCGCCGCTGCCTTGGGTTTTCAGGTAATAGCCGCTCGTGCCGGGATTGAGCGATACCCAGCCGGCGATGGTGCGCGTCAGGAGCGTGCCGCGCGATGAACTGAGCACGTGGTCGAGGTATGCGCTCAACGTGACACCGGCCGGCGGCCCAGCGCTGCCGCTGATATCGGCGAGGAGCTGCCCGTCCGAGACGTTCGCCAGCGACACCGTGCCGGTGGATGTGATCGGGGCGCCGCCGGTCGAGATGCCGGGGCCTGCGGTGATCGACACCACGCCCGCGCCGGGTGATGTCGTCCATGCCGGATCGACGCCCGCGCCACCGGACTGAAGGATGGAGCCCGCGACGCCCGGCGGCAGAACCTGCCAACCAGCGCCGCTGCGGTAAATCATGTTGCCGACGACGGTAGAGCCGAGCGCGGCGTCGAGGTAATCGCTTAGTGTTGCCGGTAGGGCCGGGGCTGAAAACGCATTGATATTGCAGATCATTGTGTACGGCGTCACCGGAGGCGTGCCGCCGGCCAGCGACGAGTCGACATAGCCTTTCGTGGCTACATCGTTCGGCCCGAGCGGCGGACTCATTCCGGTGATTGCGCCGCCGGTTATCGCAACAAGGCTCGCGGGCTGAAAGGCCATACTGCCGAGCGGGTTGTTTTCCCACTTCTGGTCGACCGACCGATAAATTAGACCATCGCCGTCTTGCGGATCGATGATCTGAACATCCGGCATCTTCGACAGCGCGACATCCACGCTACCAAACAATTGGACCAAGGTCGCATTGAAATCGGTATCGACGACCTCTGGGTCAAACTCGCTACCGGAAGTGTAGCCGTATGGCGACTGCACCATGAAAATGCCGACATCCGTCACCGTGAAAACGTCGAGCTGCGCGTAGGGCGTGGTTTCGGTCCACTCACCGCGCCACCGGAATGTCAGCACCGGCAGCGTGAACGGTCCCATCACCTGACCATCGTTCAGGACGATGGTCATCTGTGTGCCGGAAACACTGATGGCACCAATGCCGTTAGCTTCCGGCGGATCGTTGATGAGGTCGTTGATCGCTAGGGCGAGCGACCAGAAATTATTGTCTACTTCGCTCGCCTGAAGGTTCGCGCCTTTGCCCGGCCCCCACGCCCCGATAGTGCGATAGGTGATATCGGTCATGGCAGAAATATGGACCCCGGTTCCGGCGGTCCGATACGCACAATCGCCCATCTAGGGTCTGTTTGTGGAAAGCCAGCCGGCTGCTCAGGAAGGAAGTCCGTCTGATCTGGGCAAATCGCCTGCACCTGAATGAAAGCGATACCCGATGGTCCCCTGCAGGAATGTGCGCCCGATACCATAAAGAGTGCACCGGGCGGAGCTGTAACAGTTATGGTATCGAAGCTCGGGCCGCCGTCTACAACCTGATCTGGCGGCACAGTGCAGGGATCAAAGCTCAGTACGTCCGGGTTGGTCCATACCCTCAGCTTGAAAGCGAAGTCTATCGAGTCAACAAAGGCTCGATACGGAATCGTCGTGACGGTGATAATGAATTCTTTAGGTAAATACCAGAGGTACGGCGTCACAAACCATTCGACGCCTCCTGCGGTGCCGACCTGTAATGGCATATGTACCCATATTAGATCGCCTTCCTCACTTAGCGTAAGCATCCACATACCCCAAGGCTGAGGGGAATAAAGGCCGGCACTATAAATCACGGTATCGTGCCAAAAATAAGCGCCGCAGGCTCCCCAGTCCTTCCCTGGTGGAAAGGGGACAGGTAGCGGCGGCGTCGGCTCCTTTTTCGGCAAAACGATCTCGCGAACGAGATCGGTCGGGAATTCGACGTAATCGACCATCACGCGCCCGTCGTGTTGTTGTTCAGCTTCCAACTGACACCGCACTGATCGGCCGCATCGACCGTGCCGACCCAGCCGAGATCAATGCTGGTATCGCCGGTATCGTCGAGGCCGAATTCGGCGCCAAGGTACTGGTCGAGCGGGCTGTCGCATGGGTGGCTGCTATCGTTTGATTTCTTCTTGAGCTTCAGTTGATTGGAGCGGAAGACCTCCATATGACCCACGTCGACTTGCTGTTGCGTGATGGGGATTTGGACGGTTTCGCCTTGCCGCTCCAATTCCTCCAATTGCTCGGAGCAGCACACGACGTTAAAGCCTTTGTTGGCTTGCGGAATGGCGCTGTTCTTTGCGCCCCAGGTGATTGTCGCGCGCTGAGTCGACGAGCCCGGCGTCGACGGGATGATGATCTTCCCTTGGCTGTTCGGCGTCTGGTAGGGCCGGACGGCATATTCGAGCATTACGCGACTCCTGCGGCCGAAAGCTGGTTGCCGGTCAGGGAAAGGACGGCCGCGCCTCCCGGCGCGGTCATCAGGATGTCAATCCAATAGGGCGTGCCTCGTGTTAGCCCGAGGGCGAGCGCACTGAGGTTGTATCCGGCGCGAGGGCTTCCGGCGGTTGGCATCGATCCGCCGACCAGCGTTGCGCCGGCCGGAAGCGCCGCTCCGTTCGCTGGTGGCGTTCCGGTCCCGATAGCAATACGGATCGTCCCGCCCGCCGAGCCGGCGCTCATCCCCGCGATGCCATAGACGTTGATTGCAAGGTTCCCAGACCCGACAAGCGTGATCTGCGCATTGAAGCCGCACATAACGCCCGTGGTGCTATTCGTGCCGGCCGGGTCGGGCGTGATCGCTTGGCTCAGCGTCGCGCTCGTGATCCATGACGGATCGGCATTCGCCCCGTTGCTGATGAGCCGTTGCCCAGCCGTCCCGGGTGGCAGCGCGGCCCATCCGGCGGCCCCGCGATAGAGCATCGCGCCGCGCGTGTTGCCAAATACCTTGTCCAGCAACGCCGTAACCGCCGTCGGCACGGCCGGCGCGGGAGCGCCGCTGACGTTCGCCAGCACGTTGCCATCGGCGGCGTTGGCAAAGAGCAGCGTCGAGGGCGTGGTGCCGGCGTTGAGCGTAAGACCCGCGCCAACTTGCCAGTTCGGCCCCTGCGGCCCGGTCGCTCCCGTTGCGCCGGTTGGCCCCTGCGCGCCTGTCGCGCCTTTCGGCCCCGCCGCGCCGATCGGTCCCTGTTGCCCCATCGGACCCATCTGGCCTTGCGGCCCGGTTGCGCCGGTCTGGCCTGCCGCGCCGGCAGGTCCTTGAATGCCGGGTGCGCCCGATGGACCGGGATTGCCCTGCACGCCCTGCGCACCGGCCGGCCCCTGCACGCCGGCCGGTCCAGCCGGCCCAATCGGTCCGGTTGCGCCTGCCGGCCCCGGTGCCACCATGCGATCGACGTACTGTTTGCTTGCCGCCTCGCGCGCCGCGCCAGGGTCGTTGTTCAACATTAGCGAGCCGACCATCTGCCCGCCGGAAAGCGGCATGAACGGCGCGCCTTCGGTATCTGCCTGAAGCGCGGTGATCTCCGACGCGGCCGTCGCGAAGTTGTCCCGCACGCCCTGCGTCGTCGGCTGGCCTTCGGGCGGCTGCGTAGGGTCGATCTGGCTAGGCACTTGGCTGATCCCAAACGGTGCCGCCGCCGTCCCACATGGAACCGCCGGACCCGCGGTCCCACTCGGCCATCATCTCGTCATCGGCTGCGCCGAGGTCGATGGTCTTCGGCAATGCCAGAGGCGAGACGGCCGGGAAAAACGACGTATGAAACTCGGCACCCTGCACCGGCTTCAGGTCGAGCGTGACCTGTGTGCTGAGGTTCCGGACGACGCTCGACGGGTCGCCGTATCCGACCGTCTGCTGATAGGGGCCAAGGTGCTCAAGCTGGGTCAGCAGGCCGTTCAGCACAGTACAGAGGTTAACCGCACTGCGGACGGTGAGGTTCTTCAGTTGCAGCCCATCATCATCGATCGCGAACTCATCGAGACCTTGATAAGCGAGCTCGTTGTCGAGGAGCATCGTTTGCCCGCCGGCAATGACTTGGTAGCCGTCCACGTAGCCGTCATCGACGTAAGCGTTGACGCCCTCGACGGCGGTCGAGGGGTTGCCGGCGCCGATCGAGCAACCGATGGTGAACTCCCCGAGCATCCGGCCCGCGGCGACGGTGAGGCGGTAGGACTTAACCTTGCCGGTTGCGCTACCGCCGGGAAGCCGGCGATCGAAAAGCGTCACCGAGTTGCGAAGGCCGATCCCAAGCGCGGCGCGCCACGGCACTGCGAAGGTGATGTCGACCGCTCGCGCCCGTGCGCGGAGCTTGGCCCGCGCGGCGAGAAGCAAATATTCGAATGAGCGAGCGCCCCGATCGGTCTGGAAATATGACCTATAGGATAGGTCGCCGATCGGCAGCTCGCCGCCGGGGTCAACGCCTTGCCCGACATATTCGGAGGTCATTTCTACCGACTCGCGATCGTTCTCAGCGCTATCGGAAAGCAAGCGCTGCACGTCGGCCATCAATACGCCGGTTATGGTTTCGGTGCGCTTCCGGTCGGCCTCGTATCTCAGCACCATCCTGACTTTGTAGATGTTGAGCGGGAAGCCGTAGACATACGTGCTGTACTGTCCCGTCAGCATCGCCGCATCGTTTGCGGAGCCATCCGGATTCGTCTGCACCGTTGGGCTTTGGGCGGAAACGGTGACGTTATAAGTCTTCGACTTGAGCCACCCGATCGGCCAAACCGCATTCCAAATATAACAGAGCGGATAGCCTGAGCCGTCATTGTAGCTCGACAAGCTCCACCCGCCGCCGATGCTGGTGCCCGGCTTCGGCCAATCCTGCAACAACCCGTCGCCGCACAGGACGGAAATGAGGCCGCCGCCACCGGGGCCGCTCGGGCCGCTCGGAGACGGAAAGGCATCTTTCCACGGTGAATTTTGATCGTGAAACGCTTGCACAATTTTCTGGGTGACGTCGAGCAGCCCATCCGCTTGTTGCTGCCACGTCACGGTCGCGGAGAACGTCACGGCGACGAGCGGCGGTTGCCCGTAGGTGACGGTGAAATTGTCGTAGAGCGCTGTTTCCTCGTCGACGCTGACCGTCCCGTCCTCGCCTTGCAACAAGTCGCTGACGGTGACGCCGAGCGAGGTCCGTTCGATGTGCCAAAGCGAGGAATATGTTTCCAATACTGTGTCGACATTGACATTCGCGGCCAGCCAGACCGGATCGTAATAGGGCAGGACCGACAGCGAATTAGCCAGCGCGAGCTTTTGCGCCCCGAAATCATCCGGCCTTGCGAGGAATTCCAACTGCACGATCTCGTCGGCTTGGAGCTTTGGCACGCCAACCAGCCGGCCGTTAAAGAGCGGCACGAGATCGGGCGTCGCCGTTCCGTCAGGTGTCCAGGCTTGGTCCCACGATAGCCAGCACCAGAGATTGCGACCGATGGCCAGCAGACCGAGCGCAGCATTGGTCGGCTTCAGCCTGACGCTCAGCGTCGCGAACGATCCCTCTTCGTGGCTGATCTCGATATCGAGCACGTCGGCATCGAAGCGGTCATGAACGCTCGGATCGAAGGCCGAATCGGGCGTGCGCGGCCCGGTGATCGTCAGGATGGCATTGAGTTGATAGTTCGTCGCAGGTTGATCGATCTCGATTTCGTTGCCGCCGCTCGGCGCAACAAACGTGGTCCCGAGTTGAATACCGTTGCCGGTGATGTTGTACCTAAGGCCGGTTTGCAGGCCCGCGAGCACGCCTGTCGGGATGCTGGTAATGCTGTACCAGTCGCCATCCGGCATTCCGGTGATGACGACGGGGAACTGGCCGGTTGCCGTGGCGAACGCCTGCTTTTCTATAACGTGATACTGGGTTGCCGTGATCGTGCCGCCGAGCGGATCGGTTGTGATGGTGACATCATTATCGGCGACCATGTATCGCATATGCGCCGAGCCGCTCGTGCCGTCGTATGCGAAGAAAGCGGACCCCGTCAGCAGGAGATTTGTGACGCTGCTGGTTATGCCGCTACCGCCGCCGCCGCTCTCAAAGCTCGTTTGGGTGATGGTCTGAAAGACTTGGGCGATGCCGGTTCCGCGGATGCCGTACACTCCGGGCGGGAGATCGACATCGCTGAACACCGCAACATCGCTGCCGGCCAGTAGCGTCGCCGGGACTTCCCCAATGGGAATAGAATTAGTGGTGTTGAATTGAACGCTTCGCGCAACGCCGGTCGGCGGTTGGGTCAGGTTCAGTGATCCCGGCGCCCCGCTCAGGACGCTCGTGTCATAGATAAAATATGTGTTGCCGAGGATGCCCGCCCCTTCGAGCTGATAAAGCGCGCCCTCTTCAAGCCCAGTCACGCTAGAGAGGTTGACGACCTGACGCCCGTCCGTGTCGCCGACGAAGGCAAAGCTGCCGATATTGCCGCCGTGGGTGTTGCCATTGGTGACGACGACGACCTGTTCCTGTATCGCGCCGCCGGTCCACGCGAAATAAAACGGCCCGGCCACCTAGATTTCCTCCAGCACCAGCGACCACGTTACGTCAGCCGCCCATTCCTGCCGGTCGATTTGCATGCTGACAATGAGCATCTGAAACTGCGGGCAATAATAGGTGTAGTTGCCTTCGATATGCTGGCTGCCGGAGACCGGGGTCCTTCCGGGCACCCCGCTCGCGGTGAGATAGGCTAGCTCGACGTGGCAGTTCACCGTGACCTGCATCCCGACCCACAGGCCGTCGAGTGCGGGCGGCGCCACGTCCTCGCCGCTGATTTCCAGTTTGTATTTGCGCATCTGGGGCGCCGAGATATCGACGAGCGTCCCGTTGACCGTGCGCGCCAGCTTGTCGTTGCCCTGCGCGAGATCGATCGGGCTCAGCGTTCCCCGCAGAGCGCGCGCCGAATATGGATTGACGCCGGGATGTCCCGTCGCCCCGTCGTCGACGATATCCAGCACGGTCGAGAAGGTCGCCGGCAGCGGCATCGACTTATGCGCCCGGCCTGCCGCCGTACCAGCTTGGTTTGACACCGGCCGAGCGCATCTGTTGGCGCCGCGCCGCGACCACGAGAGCGCTTGCAACGCCCTCTGTCGCGCTCGTCGCGAACGACTGCCCGTCGAGGTGAAGGTGGACGGGCGTCCCGCCAGCGGCGGACGGCACGAGGCCGCCCGCGGCAAAGCGCAGCGGCTGCGGGCTGACAAAACCGCCGTCGGCATACCCGTTGAGGCCCGAGAGGAAGCTGGCCCCGAGGCGGCGCACGGCCCGGGAATTGATCACAAACTCGCCGGCCGAAAGCCGCGCCAGGATGCTGTCGCTGGTGCCAGTGCCGGGACCGCGCACATAGCCGCCAGTGGCGAGCCCTGGAACCGCTCCTTGCTGAGCGCCGGCGGCAATCGCAGCCCCAGCACCAGCGGCGGCACCTTTTATTCCTTGCCAAATCGATCCAATTGCGGCCGCGGCGGCGCTTGCTGCGCTGACAATGCCATCACAGAACGAAGTCCAGGCACCCGTCAGGCCAGAAACAAAGTTGTTCCAGTCCTGCATCACCGGGTCGATGAAATTTTTGTGAATGTTCGCAGGTATCTTGCCGGCTTCGTCACTGATGCTCGTCCACAGCTCGGTGAATTTTTCCTTCCACGGCGCCTCGAAGAAATGCGTAAGCGCGGTCGTGATGGCGATATCCGCCTCATTAAACGCTTGGACAAATGGCGCCGTCGTCTCCTCGCGGATGGTCTTAAGCTTGCCCTGAGCCGCCGCCAATCTTTCCAACTGTGCGGAGGCCGCGTTCAAGGGCCCCTGGATCCTCTTAATTATTTTTTCCATCTCCTCCATATCGTTGACAATTTCGCCCAGCTCCTTACCCGAGACACCGAACTTAGCTTTTGCAAAAATGTTAAAATCCAGCGAGTTCATGGTCTTCTGTAATTCCAAGACACGCGTTTGCAGCGCTCGCGCCGCTTTCTCAATCCCCTCCGCGGTCTTTGGAAATTTGCTTAGATCGAGATCTTCGAGCGCCTTGGTCGGATCGGTGAGCCCCGGCACGCCGCCGCGTCCGACTTGCACCATGCGTCCGCCCGCGCCCTGAGCGCCGGGGAAAACCACTCTGCCGGGTGTCGGCGTCTCTAAGGTTCCGCCGCGGAGCACAGTGGGAAGGCCGACGCCGCCGACAACCGGCGCCGCGAATTTGTTGCGGTTTTCTTCGATGGCTTTGCCAAAGCCCTGCATCACTTTGGTTGCCGCGTCGACGTCGTGACCAGCTTCCTGTGCGGCTTCTTGCACCGCTTTCAAGGCAACCGGCCGCACGCCGATCTCGCCGGCTGCTTTCTTCAGCTCGGCCAGCGCTTTATTCGCCTCAACGACCGTGTCTTTCAGGATTTCAAAACCCTTGAAGGCGGCGATGGCGGCCACGCCACCACCAAAGCCGCCCAGGACGCGCCCGAATATTGCAGCGGAGTTTTCCACCGATGCGTTGAGGCTGCCGAATTCTCGAATCAGCCGAGCTATCGGGCGGTTCCCATGCGCCAGATGCAGGAGGCTTTCGCCGAGGCCCTCGACCTCCTCTCGGGTCCGGCGCGTTTCTTTGCGCAGATCGCCCGTTTCCTTCTCAAGCCGCTGGACCTCGGCGACAGCTTTGGTCAGCTTGGTTGTATCCCCGGTCTTCGCTGCCTCCTCGCGAAATAACCTGACCTCCTTTCTGGCCGCGGTTAGTTTCCCGCTCAGCAATTCGATTTCGACGCGCGCCTTTGTGCTGTCGGCGGTGATGCTGACATTGAGATTATCGGGCACTTACTTTTCCCATTCCCGGAGCTGGGTGCGGATTGCTTTCTCGTCGCCCCTGGCGGCTAGCAAATTGGCTTGCAGTTCCTCGCCGAGTTCGCGGGCGCGGCGCTTTTGCGCGATAAAGACAAACGCCTGAAGCTGGATCGGCGTGTACTCCATCACTCGGCGGCCATCATGTCCGGCGGCGATGAGTTGTTCGGCGGCGGCGGCGTACTCGTAGCCTGATCCTTGCCAACCGGGGCGGGCGCGTTGTCGTCGGGGACGACCAGCCCCAGGCGTTGCAATAAAGGGCGCATACCGCGCGGAAAGGTGAGTTCGTGGATCACCGTCAGACAGTCGAGGATTTCATCAGAGTTCAGTCCGCCATCGACGAGGGCCTCCACCGCATCGGGTTGACCCGCGGCCTCGGCGATGATGGTGGCGATGGCGTCGGGTGCCAACGCAAGCAGTTCGGCAAAGTCGACGGCGGGTGCGCCCTCGGTGATCAGATTGCGCAGGCTGGGGAATTGCAAAAGGAGACCGGCGATCTGCCGCAGGCCCAGCCCGCGCAATTCGAGGTCGCCCGCGGCGATCTGGACCGTGCGCTTTTGCGGGACGATATCGACCAGGGAAACCAACTTATGGCCCCACCGTGCCGAGGAACACCAGCATGAGGTTGTCGTAGGTGAACTCGTCGAGAACCAAGTTCAACGACGCCGCTTTCTCATGAATTATTTCTAAATCCTTGATTCTCACCCCATGCCGCGACGAGTAGTGCGGCAAGGTGGTGACGTTCGGGACGAATTCGAAAGTCGGGGCATTGCCCAGATCGCGGTAGGTGCCGCCGGTATCCGACGCAAGCTGGATCGAGACGATACCCTTGCCGAGGTAATACATATCGACCAGCGGAGACACGAGGGTCGTGTCGGGATGGGTGATGGTGCCGAAAATGCCGGTTTCGTCGGCCAGCACTTCACCCGTCAGATGAAGCTGCCCCCATTCGTCCTGAATAAGACCGATGGGGTTGCCTGGACGAAACATGACGTTGGTCAGTTCCATCTCGATCTGCGGCCCGATGGCGTTTCCGCCGGCGAACTTCACCTTGGCGAGAATTTGGTCGGCACCAAAAACATTGATGGTCCCGGGCGTTGGGGCGCGCGGTGCGGCTCCTTGCATGACTGGTCTCCTTTAGGTCGGCTTGTTGGCTTCTGCGATCGTATCGGCGATGGCTTTGCGTAATTCGGCCAGGACTTTGGCGCGCATACCCTCGGCCGGCCCGCGCAAGAACCGCCGTTCCGCGATGTTGGCGCGCCGCCGATATCCGGCGACCGCAACCCCTTCACGGCGATAAGCCTTCACCGGGAAACTACTGTGCGCGCCATATTCGAGCGCGGCGGCGGCGACGTTGTGGCCGCGGCCACCGGGGCCGAGCACCCGCACCCGGCCGCGAACAAAGTCCTCCCGCTGATCGAGAAAGCGCTTCGTTTCCAGCCTCAGCGCGCCGGTGCGGTGTGGTTCGGCGGCGCGCACTTTGCCAAGCAGTTCGGCGGTGAGCGCGTCGATCCTGGCCGCCAAGTTCGCCTGTAGCTGTTTTGGCAGGTTGTCAAACATGAACTTGATGCGCGTGTCGTCGACCTTGACGTTGAAATCGATGAGTGAACCCGACGCCATGACTAGCCCCCGATGACCTTGGTTTCGAGATTTGAGGCGACTGCGATCCGGAGCGGGACGATTGCCATCGCGAGGCGCCCGTCGTGGCCGGGGTCTTTTTGAACCTCGCCCTCGATCCGGCAATACTGGACGCCCTGTAAGCCCAGCGGCTGCCGCACACCGCCACCGGGTTGCGAGCCGGTCGGGTTCAACGCCTTTTCGATCGCGTCGAGGAAGTTGTTCAGCGGTGTAGCCGGCACAGATTCGGGATCTTCCCCGGCTTTGGAAAAGACCCACAGCTCGCAATAGATCAGCGCGAAATACGGCCGCGTCGATTCACGGGGCGGATGGTCCTCGCCGACGTCGACGAGATACATCGCCGGCATGTCGACTTCTTGCGTGGCATGGGCGAGGCGCCTGGACGCGGTTTGAAAGCCCTGCGTCAACGGCGATGCGGTGCGGTCTGCCGTGCAAGGAAGCGAAAGCGTGACCGATGGTTCCACCGCCGCCAAAATCGCACCATCGGCCACGCCGTCGCCGCTGACCGGCAACCCGACCAGCATTCCGCTTGTGTCGCTCACATTGGCAAGGGTCATGTCGCCCGTGGTCGTGTCTGCGGTGAACTCGAAGACCATCGGCGGCTGCTGTAATCGCCCGAACAGCGTCGAGACGATCAGTTCGCGATTCACCCGATCAGCCCTCGCCGGTAAGGCATCAGCAGAGTCGCAATATCGCCCGGCAGTTGCGTCCCTGGCAGTCCTGGCATCGGCCCGACCCAAAACGTTTGTCGGCCGAGTCCAGGCGTCTCTTGCTCCCGCAGCATCGGATCACGTCCTCGGCTACGGAATTCCATCACGCAAAGCTCGATGACCGCCTGCTGGACGTCGTCCGGCACCGGGTCGAAACCGGCGGTGTATTGCACGGTGAGCGAACTGGTGGCGATCCACTGTCGTGGCTCGACAGTGCTGTAGAGCAGACCCGGCAGGCTATCGGCGATGAAATCGGTATCCGCGAGGTCGGTGCCATCGACCGTGACAAGCGTCACCGTGACCGGGGATTGCCCGAGCATCAGTGGTGTGCCGGTATCGCAGGACATCGCGCCGAACTGATCTTGGTAGTCCTGCTGGGCAAAGATGCGATTGCAGTACTTCTCGGCCTGCGCCGAGGCGCGCGAGATCACTTTGGCCAACCATGCGTCCTGCGCCGTGTCGTTCGAGCGGATGGACAGCTGCTCGCGGACGTCGGCGAGCGTCGTCAGATCGCGGCTGGGCGCCGGCGTGACGACCGTTGTGATGTACGGGGTCACCGGCTGACCTCTGCGTCGTAGCGCTCGAACATCGGCCGCAGATCGATCGCGGTCCCGTCGCTCATGACGAGGTGGTAACCCTCGACCGACGTGATGCGCGGCGCGGCGGGCCCACGTTCGCCCGGGTCGCCTTTCGGCCCCGGCTTCCCGACTTTGCCTTGCACGGCAGAGAGCGCCCATCCCGCCCCCGGTAACGGCCCCGGATCGTCCTTTCGGGCGCGCCACTCGCCGCCGTCGAACGTCACGAGGTCGGTTTGCTTATAGACGCCGGCCGGGTCGTACTTGCCGAACACGCGCCCGATGGGCGCGTCTTTGCCGTCGGCGCCGGCCGCGGCGATCAACAGCCAATCGTCATGCGGCGGCTCGCGTCCGGTATCGCGGACCGCCTGCCAAAGCGAGCCGCGGTGCGTGACCAGATCGCCCTCGTAGTGCACGCGCTCGCTCCAAATGGTGCACACCCGGAATTTGGCCGGCGGACCTTGCGGCCCTCGTTCACCGGGCTCGCCGCGGTCGCCCTTTTCGCCACGCTCACCGGGCGCGCCAGAAGCCCCAGGAGGGCCCATCTCGCCGGGTGGGCCCTCTACCCCTTCCGGACCCGCTTCTCCCACGTCTCCGCGCTCGCCCGGGGCGCCCTGTGGCCCTCGCTCGCCGGCCGGTCCAGGCTCGCCGTCCTTCACAGCGGCGAGCCGCTCGGCGACGAGGTCCGAAACCTTCAGGCGGAACTCGGCGACCTCGGCGCGAAGTTCAGCAACGGCGACGTCCCGTTCGCGCTGCCACTCGCGCCGTTCCGCGGCGACGACGCGGCCGAGCTCCTCGGCGAGAGCGTCAAGCGCGGAAGTGGCGGTCTGCGGCGCGGCGAATGCTAGCGGCGAATCCTGCGGCATTGGCTTCGTCGGTTTTCGGTGGCTGGTTGTCGTTGGGTGCCGGTGCGGGCGGCGCCGCTGGTGGTGGTGGCGGCTGCGAGGCGAAGGACAACGGCACGACCTGTTGCTGCACGCGCGGCTCGTCGCCGTCTTCGGCCGCCGGGAGGTCTTCCATCGCGCGCGCCTCGTTCGGCGCGTAGATGCCGCCTTGCACGCCCCTCGCTAATGCCTCGATCCGGTCCTTGAACTGCATCCGCTCAAGCGCGCGGGTGTCAAGTTCCAGGTACTCGTCGGGCCAACCGAGAAGCCCGAAGAAATTGGTCACGGCTTGCTCGATATGTTCGAGCGCGAAGCCGAGCCCCGTCGCGAGCCAGTGTTGAATGAGTTCGGTCGTCGAGGCTTGCGGCGCCTGTCCGGCGATCAGCGACAACATGGCGAGCGGCACGCGGTACGCGGTCGCAATGCGCTGATCGGAGATTTGCAGCATCTCGGCCATCTGCGCGTCGCGCGAGCCGACGCCCTTCACGCCCTCTTGCCACTTAAACCCTTGGCTGAGGATCGGCGTCCCGCCGGCGTTTATGCCCTTGGTGAACTGATCCCATAGCGCGTGAATCTGTTTGATCTGTTCGTCGGTCAGGTTTTGGTCCGTGGTGATGATGCCGCTTGGACGACCCTCGTTTGCGGCGTAGGCAGCGCCGGCCCGGATGATCGTTTCGCCGGCGGCGATGTCGGTGATCACCGAGGTCAAGGGCGACTCGCCGATCAGCGGGTTTTCCGGCCGTGATTCGAGTTTCACGTGAAGCACATTCCGCGCCGGAACGCGGCTGAGCATCTCCCTTGGGACCATCTGGTCGACGACCCAGTTCCCGCCGAGACTGTAGAAGATCGAGCCATCGGGAGCGACGACCGGCATCGACATGCGCGGGTTCATCAAGTGCAAGCTGTCGACCTCAAACCGGGCATTTCGCAGCGCGAGCGCATAGGCGTTGCCATCGCTGTAAAGCCCGTGGGTGAGGTTCAGGAAAAAATCGCTCGACGACTGATAGCTGTTCGGTTGCCTGAGCACCCGCGAGAGCGCCGAGGTCGTGACGCGCTTGCGGCCGCTGTTGGCTTGCGTTTGCCAGTGCGTGCCGGGACACATGGCGACGGTCTGGGCATAAGCCGAGACGCACGCCGCGACGACCGCGGATCGCGAGCCGTAGCTAAAGCCGGCGGCCGGGTAGCCGGTTTGAAAATAATTCCACGGCGAATCCGGCGGCAGATAGCCACCGCTGATCGGTAGCAGGAACCCGCCGCCGGGAACGCTCGCCTTCTGGCGCAGGGACAGGGCGCGAGAGACTGCGCCCGTCACCAGAGCCACCAGGTTTGGCACTATGAGCGCTTCGGCGCTTCGTGCTGTACGTTCGGCGCCGCGGCTCGGCCCGGCGGCGGCGGCGGCGGCGCGCCACTATACGTCACCGTATGAGAGGTCTTCTCGTCCGGGTGCATCGCGCCCGTCGCGAGGGCGTCATTTTCGCGTTGGTCCGGTGTCGGAATGTGTTCCGGCACCGTGCTCGTCGCGACCACTTCGGCCCGCGCTTTCGCTTGCGCGTCGAGTTCTTTCATGCCCGTCGTTCTCATCGTGTCTGCCATTTTCGTCTCCCTTCGTGACGATCCGGCCGCCAAACCAAGCAGCCGGAATACGCCAGCTAAAGCGTCGAGGTTTGCGTCTTACCACGTGACGCCCGTGATCCATGCGACCAAGCCGGTACGCCGCATCATCCAATTCATGGGCAGAATCATGCGAAGCGCGATCGAATCCGTCTGGAACATCGACCTAACCGGCGCGGCGACCACGTTCGGCGTCCCGGCCGTGCCGATCGGCTGCGGCGCGGTGTCTTCCATGTGCAGCGTCGCTTGGTCGGAGAGCTCGAACCGCGGATCGTCACCGGCGAGCGAGGCAAAGTCCGCGGCGTCAAGCAGAATGACCATGCCGACCGGCACTGTTGACGACGAGATGATGGGATACGTCATCAACCGCCCTTGCTCGACCTCAGCCTTGAACGGGAACACGCCGACACCCGCGGCCGACTGCGTCAAGGTGATGCTGAGCACCTGTTGCGGGTTCATGATCCACACCGGCATGCGGAGTGAATTCGCCGCCGTGAGCACGTTCAACATCTGCTTGAGGTCGGCAACCAAGGCGGTAAAGCCGCCGCCGGTTGTCGGCGTCAACCCCGAAACGCCGGCGCGGAGGCCAGCCGGTCGGATCGTCGTCGCCGCGATGTTGTCGATCAGCACCGTATCGAGCGCCGCGCTCGTGTGCCGGCCCATCATGTCCCGCAGTTGCGTGTCGATGTTGGGCACCGACGACTCGAAAAGCTCGCGTGAGAACGACGAGATCACGGCCATCTTTTTGAGACCCATCGCGATCGTCGAGAACGCAGCCTGACGGACCGGGATTGGCGCGCCTTCCGCGACAAACGAGCCCGCCACGGTCGGCGTCGTACCCTCGACCGGGATCGAGATCGTGCCGTAACGCCCGAGGGTGTAGCGCACGCCGAGGGCCGCGAGCGGCTGATAGATCGATGCGATCAGCAGCGCGGCGACCAAGTCGGCGAACTGTGTCCGCACGAGCTCTTGCGCCCATGTCGGAACGTTGGTGAAGGCCGGCGCCGTGGCCGCGCGCTGTACCCAATCAAAGCAAGCGCGGACCCGAGTGTCTTCGCTCCACCCGTTCTCGGCGAGAAACGCTTCCGCCGGGCGACCGGCCTTTTCGACGAAAAGCTTGGCGATGATGGCGCGCATCAAGATTTCGCCCGGCTTTTCTTCCTTTTTTGGCATCGCAAAAGGCCGCGGCGGCGTTGGTGCTGCGGGGAGGAAAGGTGCAGGCACCCGCGCCACCGCGACTCCCGGCGCCCCCACGCCGGTATCCGTAGCCGCGGCACCCACGGCGGCCTCGGATTTCTGCATGGTGTCGATCCGCCGAAGCTCGGCGTCGATCTGGGCGTTGAGCTCGTCGGCTTTTGCGATGGCGGGCTCGTCGAGCACGTCGCCGACGTCGGTGTAATGCTGTTTGAGGGCGTCGCGGAGCGCGTTGACGTTCGTCTGCGCGGCGACAATTCGATCGGAGAGGTTCATTGCCTTGTGCTTTCGGATGGAAGAGTCGTGCTCGGCAATCCCGCCGTTGAACCCGCGCCGCGCCGCCTGATCCCACACGGCAACCTCGCCGAAGATCAGACTTTGCGTTTCGCGGGAGATCCCGGCCGCTTTCGCGACCTGAAGTGCGTTCGCATTGGCCGGCACCGCGACAAGCGAGCACTCGACCAGTTCGGATTTCACGAAGCGTTGCGGTCCGAACCACGGATCATCCGGGTCCAGGGGTTCGGCTTTGATCGGGTGAAACCCGACCGACACGGCGCGCAGGACGCCGGCATCAACCGCGGCATGAAGCTCGCGCATCCGCTCGCTTGCCGGCGGGATGAGTTCGAGCCGGCCGGTCAGTTGTCCGTCGCGGACTTGGACGTCGTGCCACTTCCCGATCGGGAAGCCCGGCGAGTGGCCGAACAGCGCGATCGGGTTGCGCCTGAAGTTCGCAAGCTCCCAGCCGTCCTGCTCGATCACGTCGCCCATGCGGTCGACCGTGCCGTCGCTCATGACGAACTCGCGGGGATCGCCACCCGGCGGCGGCGCGGCGGTTGACTTAATCTTAATCATCCGATCACCGTGCGTATGTCGAGGCTTCGCTCGGCGGCGCTCGTGCCGATGCTGACGGCCATCGCCAAGGCGACCATGCCGTCGATGCGGCCTGAGGCCTTCGCTTTCTCGAACTTGCGGTTGCCGGCCGGGTCGGTGGCGATCACCGCGTTCGCGGCGCACATGGTCAGCACCGGATGGCCGCCGTGCGCCAGCCGCGCATTGAGGATTTCGCCCTCAAGCGCTCGCAGCGCCGGGCTCATGTCTTGGTAGCCCTGGCCGAACTCGGTGAAGTGCGCCTCGATAAACGGCTCGGTAAAGCCGGCTTTGAGCAGCCACGGGCGCAGATGGCGGAAGCCCCAGCGGTCAAAGGCGATCGTCCGGACGTCGTAGCTATCGAAGACGCCGCGGAGATATTCAGCGACGTATTCGTAATCAATCGAGCTTCCCGGCGCGGCTTGCAGATAGCCGTCGCGGTGCCACAGATCGTACGGTACGCGGTCGGCGCGCGCTTTCTGCGCCAGCCCGTCCGCGGGTAGCCAGAAGGTCGGGTGAACCTGCCAGGCTCCGTCGACTTGGCCGACCAGCACCAGCGCCGTGAGGTCGCCAACCGCCGAGAGATCGAGCCCGCCATAGACCGGCCCGCGATCGATCGGCAGCGCCGGCGCGTTGCACGTCAGCCACAGCGACCGCGAGACAAACGCCGCAGAGCCCTCGACGCGCCGGTTGAGGATGAGGTTCTCGAACTCGGCCTGTCGCGCCGGCATCCGCCGCGCGTCCTCGGCCATCGCCAGGACTTCGTCGGCATTGAGGAAATCCCCGAAGGCCGGGTTCGCGGCCTTGATCGCCGCTCGACTGAAGGCGTCAACGGTCAGTGGTGCGGTGTAGAGCGCGACGACGACGCGCGGATCGTGCGCCGCCAGGCCGTCGTCGATGAGGATCGATAACAGGTCGGCGTCGGTCGGCGCCTGGGTGCTGATGATGATCGAGAGCGCGTCTTGTTGCGCGCCGGTGGCGGTTTCCATCGCCTCGTAGAGCGGGCTGCGCGGGCCGCGGACTTGGCCGAGCTCGTCATGGATCACCAGCGCCGGCGACAAGCCATAAGCGGTCTTCGCTTCGGCCGAGAGCGCCCGGTAGAGCGTGCCGAGCTCGGGGCAAAACAGTTGCTTCGAGGTGTCGCGGATCAAGACCACGCCGTAGAGGTCCGGCGACATGCGGACAATCTTCGCTGCCAGCGCAAAGAGAATCGCGGCTTGGTCGCGCGACTGCGCGGTGCTGTAGAGCTGCGAGTTCGGCTTGGCCTCGGGCCCGCACAGATGCAACAGCAGCAGGAATGCCGAGAGCGCGGTCTTGCCGTTCTTGCGCCCAAACGAAAGGATCGCTCTGCGCGTGCCGGCCGGGTTGTCGTAGATGCGCCGGATTTCCTTGCGCTGCCACGCGCGCAGCTTCACCGGCTTCCCCACGAGCGCGCCTTCTGGCACTCGGCAGTAATCTTCAATCCAGTTAATGGCGCGGTTAGCGCGGCCGCGCCGCAAGCTCTACACCTCCCAAGGCTTCGGGCCTCTAGCTGCGTTTCGGCCGGCCGTCGCGGCAGCCATCGGCGTATAGCGCGATTGATTGGTTAGCCGCAGCGCCCGCGCCATCCCCGCTGCGGCGCGGGTTTCGGAGTCGCGAATCCGCAGCAAGGATTCGTATCGCTTCACGGCGTCGCCGTTTTTCAGCCACTCGGGATTGAACTTGTCGATGATCGCCGAGATGTTCTCGGCCGCTTCGCGGTGGCGGCAATAGTCGACCAGCAAGCTGCGCAGCGCCGCGGTGTTGAAGAATTCGATGGGCTCGCTCGCCGTCGTCTCGCGCCAGATTTCCGCTTGTCGCTCGGTCAAATCGCTCGGCGGCTCGGGGCGACGGCCGAAGACGCCCTCGACGACGACCGCTTTTCCAGCCGCCGAAGGTCTGCCGCGCTGTCTCATGCTGCCACCTTGACGAGCCGCATTCCGTACTCATCGACGCCCGCGGCGATCTCGATGCCGTCGCGCTTAAGCAGCTTGTTGCGGCGGAAGGGGCGATAGTCGACGTGGTGATGCCAGCGGCCGAACTTCCAGACGACGCGAGCGACGTCCGGATGAAGGTTCGCGAGCATCGTCGCTTTCGGGCCTGTGCCTTCTTCGCGATAGAAAGCGTCGGTATTGCCGCCGCCCATCGTCTGCGTGCGCGCTTTGCCCTGCAAAAATGCGTTGAATTGAACCGTGCACCAGCCGGCTTTGAGCACGCGCAGCGACAAGTCAACGTCTTCGTTGTAGCGGCAGCGCCAGCGGAACGGGATGTCATTGCGGATGAGGATGCACGAGTAAAGGCGGGTGTTGATGATGATCGGGTTGAGATGCTGGCGGCGCTTGGCGAAAAAGTGATAGTTCGGGCCGACCATCGCGACATTCCGATATCTCTGCGCAAAGTCCTCCATGCAGCGAAAGATCGTCCCGTCGGCAACGCGGATTTTCATGTTTCGATTGAGGCGAAAGAAAGTCGATATATTGTCGTCGACGATCCAGTGAGACGTCGCGCCTTCGCTGACAGCATGATCCCACGCGAAGTTGCGCGCTGGGCCCGATCCTCGGCTCTGCTCGGGCGTCAACGCCATGCACGCGTCGAATTTTTCGCGGTAGCGCTGCGGCAGGACGAGCAGCTTAGCGTGATCGATATACTGCGCGTAGGCGTCGATCTCCTGAGCTTCGACGATCACGCGGTATGGCACGCCGATCTCGTCAAGAAAGCGCATCGTGCGCCGGCTCTCCGCGCGCCCCTTCGACGGGATGTAGATCGGGTGTTGCGGGTTCACTCCGCAGCCTCATAGCGCTTGTCGATCGCGACGACGTTCGGCTGCTGCGGATACCAGACAAAGCGCGTCTTCTCGGTCAGCGGCTGCTTGATCAGCTTGGCGAATTTCTCGACGGCTGCGGCGTCGGGGAAGTGCACGGCGATCGTCTTGAACGCCATCTTCGAATTCTGCTCGAACTCGGGCATCCCCTGCCACTCGGCGAGGGGGTCGTTTTCTGGCGCCCACAGCTTTTCGATTTCGTCCCAAGAAAAGCCGGCGAACTCCGCATTGAAATCGTCGCCGAGCGCGTTGAACTCGTCGGCGAGCGTTTCAAAATCCCAACTCGCAAGCTCAGCGAGCCGATTGTCCGCGATCCGATAGGCGCGCTTTTGATCGTCGGTCCAACCATCGGCGACCATCACCGGAACGTCGCTAAAGCCGAGCTGTCCGGCCGCCAACACGCGGCCATGCCCCGCGATTATCTCGCCAATCTCGTCGACCAAAACGGGGTTCGTCCAACCCCATTCTTTCATGCTGGCGGCGATTTGATCGACTTGTTCCGGCGAATGCGTGCGCGCGTTTTTTGCGTAGAGAATTAACGTTTCAAGCGGGTGCCTTTCCACTTTGTCCGCCGGCCAAGTTGTCATCGGCCGCGCTGCGAATTGTTACGATTTATCGCGGCAACGGCAA
>Ga0210402_10000564_pt1 | contig 41087 bp, 67 predicted proteins | sample IncBWC7MmetaG_FD_161055 | JGI IMG/M metagenome (GOLD analysis project Ga0210402, IMG submission 161055) | Forest soil microbial communities from Barre Woods Harvard Forest LTER site, Petersham, Massachusetts, United States - Inc-BW-C-7-M | ecosystem: Environmental > Terrestrial > Soil >...
CGAATTTGTTGATTGGTGTTTCACTTCAGATCAGCCTCACAATCTTTTGTTTGCCCATAATGGCGGTAAGTATGATTTCCTGTTTTTATTTAGCGAATTCATTAAATCACTAGATTACCTTTGTGTTCATAGCATGATTGACCGAGGCAGTTCGATTCTCTCTTTCAAAGTGAGTACATTTGAAGTCCATGACTTCGTTCCTAAGAAGACCAAAAAGAAAGATATTTTAGGACAAACTTCGGACGGTAGATACAAGGTTGCTCTTCGCACCATAGAGTTTTCGGATTCACTTGCTTTACTTAGTTTTGGTCTTAGGACTCTAACTGATAATTTTCAAGTCGAGAGCAAAAAAGGCGAGTTCGATTTTAATAGGTTAGAGCAATTACCAATTTTGCCGGAAATTATGGAGGAGTTGATCTCATATCTTAAGGATGATGTTCGCGGTCACTATCAGGTGCTTGAAAGGTTTTATTCTCAGCCGGTGATAAGATCTGCAGGTTTCGCAAAAACGATTGCTTCTCAGAGCATGAAGGTTTTTCAAAATTATTTGGAAAAACCGATTCAAAATTTACATGAGCAGGTAGATGAGTTTGTCCGAAAATCTTATTTGGGAGGCCGAACAGAGATTTTCAATCCTTTGTTTAAACAACTTGATGAATACACGTTAATTCGAGGGTATGATGTCAATTCTCTTTACCCTTACATTATGGCTTCGCACACTTTTCCGAATCGCTTCAAATCATCAACATTAACTTACAGCGAAGAGGGATACGGGTTTTACGATGTTGATGTTGAAGTTCCCGAGATGTTCATTCCTCCTTTAGGGCAAATAAATTTATCTGACGACAAAAGTCGAAAATTTATCTTTCCTGTTGGTCGATTTCGCGGGGTATGGACCAACATGGAATTAAATTATGCGATGACTCTTGGAGTGAAAATATTGAAAGTTCATAGCGGGATGACCTTTCATGAGGGTGGAATGATTTTTAAAAATTACATTGATACTCTTTATGATCTGAGAAGGAAGTCACCAAAGAAAAGTGCTGATAATGTGATTTACAAGCTTCTGATGAATTCGACGTATGGTCGATTTGGTCTCAATCGGGAGCGCAGTCGTATTGTTTGGGACAATTCAGTTTCTCGAGCAACACCTTATTTTGAAGTTAAAAATGGTGACAAGATTGTTCAGTTGGCTACGGAAGAGGTTTATCTGGAAAGTTCTTTTGTGAATGTAGCGATTCCGGCATGGGTTACCTCCGGAGCAAGAATTCACATGCACAAACTTTTCATGCAGAACCCTGAAAAAACTTATTACACAGACACTGACAGCATTTACACGACTCACAAATACCAAGATAATCCAAATGATCTTGGCGAGCTTAAGCTTGAAGATTCAGGGACAGCGGCTTGTTTCATTCTTCCGAAGACTTATCACTTTGAAAGCGTTGAACCAAAGCACACTCTTTACGATAAGCAAGGCAATCCTTTTAAAACGAATGTAAAAATTGTGATGAAGGGTTTCAGTTCCAGGAAGACAGCGAATTTTATTGGGGACGACTTTGAAATGTTTTTGGAAGGCGAGATGAAGCTTCAGACAACGAACCCGGCGAAAATCGGGACTCTGAAGACAGCTTTGAGACAGTCGAAAGAGTTTCTTGTTATGATGGATGAACAGCCCCGGGAAATTCGATCTCAATATGACAAGAGAAAACTGGTTAAGAGCAACGGGACTTGGACGACGGAGCCTTGGGTTATTAAGAATCGGAGAATAGTGAATCTTGATCCTGAAAAAGAGAAATTTGCTCAGCGGTCGGCTCGATTGCAGGAATTGGATCAGTGGCAAAAGAGGTTTGTTCCCCCTGCTTCTCTCCGATAGTTAAAGTTGATTCAACTTTCACTTCAAAGGGGAGCTTAGCCAAATCAAAGGCCCTCATTTCTTTTTCATAGACCTTTCGATCCCGATTCCAATGAAATCCATTTTCATAGACAGCTTGTCTTAACACTTTATCTCCCCAATTTGGTACGATCGTTGCTTTTACGAGAGGTGTGAGACTCCGCTCCAAAATCTTGTCAATAGGATATCGGCTCAGGATGTGCCCTGTAGCCAGCACATCAGAGACGGCGCGATGAGCATTCATGAGCACATAATCATGATCCAGGGCCATGTATTTGAGAGCTTTGCGCTTGAGATGTGGCGGGAATTCAACATCAAACCATAGATCGATGTGATTTTTCTTAAAGAGATTCTTGTCCCACATGTATTGCCGAGATTGTTCAAGGAGCGGCATAGCTCGATTCACCATAGGAGTGTCAAATTTGATGATATTCATACCGGCCACAAAATCGCAGCACATAGAATCAATCCATAATTGTTCGATGACAGCACCTGGATGTCTTCCATGTTTATGTATGAGGTCTTCGGATATTCCGGTGAGGGATTGGATCTCGGGTGTGATAGTTACCGGATGTGGGATCCAGGAAAGAATTTCGCTTTTGACATTAATCAAGTTCCAACCGAAAGAACTGACATTGTAGGTCGCCCAGGCCAGCTCTAAAATGTAGTCTTTTGAGGTATCAAGCCCTGTAGTCTCCGTGTCAAACACTAAAATTTTCATAGTTTTCCTTTTTACAATTGTGTTAACACTAATCTGATGAACTTGAAAAGGGATAAGTTGCTTATCGAAATTCGTCAGGAAATGGACGCCCTCTGCAAGTTGATGAAGGCAAAAATTGAGGACCCCCATCTTTCAAAAAACTACAGAGAGCAGATCAAAGGCAAAGAAATGCGGATCCGTAAATTATCACTTCGATGGCGTCGTGAAGTGGAGGAGGACATAAAATGACCGTACTTAGCTCACTGATCGCGGAGTTGCGTGCTTCCAGACTGGAAGCAACAAAAGGTAAATGGACAGTTGGTGGACCTGAGTCTGATTTGGCTGGGCCAATGATACTTAATCAGCACCACGGGATTTTACTTCGGCATACAAAGTATTATGAGTGCGAAGCTGATTCAGCTTTCATCACCCTCGCTGCCAACAAGATCGAAATCTTGTTTAAGATCATTGAAACTCAGTCGGAGTATTTAAAAGCAATAAAACGCCTTGAAAATCGTGGAAAAAATAAATGGCTTGCAGAGCAATCTGAAATTGAGTGTGACCGTCTGGCGAAGGGAGAAGGGTGAGCCTTTTATCAATGTGAACTGTGGAGCATGAATGACCAAACCCGTGATGAATGACATGAAGCAAGCCCTGGAGAAGGTCCGCGCGGAGGCGGAATTCAATGCTGATGAGACTCGCAAATGGGCCATAGATTTAGCTACTGACTACCATGGTAAAGTTAGTCCTGTGTGCGTTGAGAATTTGATGAACGGAGCTGATTATCAGCATTCGAAATCCCAGGCGCTCATCGACAAGCTGATCCGCGTGGTGGAGCTTATCGAGCCTGCGCTGACAGCAAATGATGCGCGAAGATTACTTCCCGAGGCGCGCAGAATTCTGGAGGACCGTGGTGAATGAAACCAGCAATAAGGATCGGATATAATATGGAAGTTATTTTGGGGATCATTGCTGTTACTGCTTTGATTTACTGGTGGTTATCACAATGACTAAATCAGGTGCTGCATGTGTTGAGCTAACCCGCGATCTCATAGACATCATCATCGAGCTCGATGAGTTCTTCGCAAATTCAGAAAAGACCCTAGCGTGGCTTACGACAGTAAATCCCATGTTAGGGGGAATTGAGCCGGTAAAAATGCTTGAGCGAGGTCGAGGTCAAAAGCTTTGGGCGCTGATTCGTAATTTAAAGGAAGGAAATATTGCATGATTGGATCAGGTGCCGGAAACGTTTCGGATGAATACGACAACTCAGACAATTGGGCATGGGCATATTATCCTGAGGAGTATGGATTGGAGGAAACGTGAAGCGCTGGATCTGCAAGCTATTTGGCCACAGTGGGCGCTGGACCAAGCCTAAAGGAAGTCCGCCGTACACTTACGCCTACTGCGAAACTTGCAATAGAATACTGTATTCCCCACTGCATGGAGTTTTTCAATGGGAGACGTGAAGCTGCCGAGCGATCTTGAGAAGTGGTGCGATGACTGGCGTGATAAGATTATTGGAGAGTATCCAGCGAGGACCGTTGCGCGTGAAGCTTTCGAAGCGCTATACGCCCATCTTTGCGAGAGCGCGAGTGAGTTTCCTGAAAAACAAGCCCTGGATAAATGGGCAAACCTGGACGCTGCGAAAGGCGAAACATGGGATTATGTCGACGGCGCTCGCTGGCAATGGTCTCAATCCCGCGCCCGAGAGGCGGCACTGGTGGCGAAGCACAGCGAAGAGCACAGATATTTGATAGATAAGGTGAAGGGTCTCGAATTCCTGCTCAACAAGATCAACGAGCGGGTTTTCCCTGGAGTAGTCGATTCGTCTGATTCATTGCGAGATATTGTGAACGGCAATGTGAAGCTGAGTGAGAGAGTGAAGGAGCTGGAGGCGGCGCTTGAGTCCGCAAGCATGAGTTTCCAAGCAATCGAGAATTGCTTTGGCGCACAAGGTAAGATTGTAGGCCTGGTTACCGTGGCTCGCGAAAACACCCGCCAAGCCCTCGGCAAGGAGTTGAAATGAGAGTTTGCCCCATCGTAATGCAAGTTCACGGCATTGATGTTAAAGCCTGCCAGCGTGAGCGACTAGAGGATCGGATACGGGAATTGGAGACGGCGCTTGAGCGCATCACACAAACGTGTGACGTATGGCATGCGGGTAACTCCTATGCGGCTAAGACTATCGCTCAGGAAGCCCTCGGCCTCGGCAAAGGGGATGCGAAGTGAAAGCGAGAGAGTGGTTTGTCGTTCTAGAGTCAGTTGAAGAAAACGAGGATGGTTCTATTTGTTGGGCCGACGGAGTGATCTCAACACATGCTGGCGGCAACCTCTATTGGCAAGATAATCAAATCAGTTTTGTCGAAAAGAAAGAATACGATGCCCTCGAAGAGTGTGTGAAAGAGTTGCATTCTCTCTTGCGTAAAGGCTGGGTTGCTGGATGTTTTGCGGGGGATTTGAAAGACGAAGTTTCCACTTATCTCAGTAAGGATGCGAGATGAAAGCGAGAAAGTGGATACTTCTTTTCAAGGGTGACGGTAAATTTGATGCTCATGTTATTGGTGCAGATCCAAGGGATTTTCCTAAGGACGGCAATCGTACTTGCGTGGTTGTGGAGAAGGCCGCCTATAATGAACTTCTTGAGCATGCGAAGAGGCTGAGGGATGTGCTTACAGGCTACAATGAGGACAGTGAAACCGTCGCCGACTTCGACAGATTCATGGAGGGAAAGTGACTTGGAAAAGTTTCGTTTTTATTATATCGATGGTTGTCATATGGCTGCTTGTTATTTTCGCTCTTAACGGCTGTGCTTCTCCGCCTCGCCTCCACCTGAGACAACCCATACAATGCTCTGACGGCCGCCTTCATTCCGACACCACCCATCCGAGTTGCAGTGGACACAAAACTTCCCAGCCATAACTATAAAGACGAGTTGATGATGTCTCTCGTTGAAATCGAGAAGATGCATATCTTAAGGGTTCTCAAAGATTGCAATAACAACATCACCAAAGCGATTCGAAGGCTTGGCATTAGCAAAATGACACTTTACCGAAGGCTTAAGGAGTATGATCAGATCATCACCAAAGTGAAACCTTTAAATCAGGTCGAGAAAGAGCACATATTGAGTGTTCTTGAAGATTGCGAATTCGATGTTAAGGAAACAAGTCGTAGGCTTGGGGTTTCAAAGGGTGTTGTTTATCATAGACTCGACAAATATGATCCGCATTGGGTTGAGAGAAAACGTAAATTTATTCGGGAGCAGCGATTTAAAGAGGGGAGATAGATGACTAATTTACCGAAGGGCTCAGGAGCCGCTTTGCCTAAGTTAGAAGTCGAATGGTTTCCCGGGATGACTTTAGAAAAAGTTGAGAAAGATTTGATTTTGTCAGCTGTGAAAAAGATAAAGGACCGGGCTGAAATCTGCAAGCAGTTAGCAATTCCGAAAAGTTTTCTTTACATGCGGCTACGACGATACGGGATTCCGGTCAAAGGAGGCGACTCATGAACTTACCTCAAGGCCAACCTCAGAGTATAGAGCCGAATCGTTTTGCACAATTTTTTGGTAGGATTGAGTGGTATCCCGGGATGACTTTGGAATCAGTGGAAAAAGAGCTGATATTGTCATGCATCCAAAAAATGAAAAACAAGACTTTGGTGGCGAATCATCTTGGGATTTGCAGGAAGACTCTTTATTCTAAGATTCGTAAATACGGTAAAGAGGACGGGAAACTTTATTTATGACTGAGAAGCTGACAACAACACTTGTTTTTACGGTGAGAGAAGAAGGCTCTTTTAAGATTGGCAACGATGTCAAAATTTTTATTCATAAGCAAGGGAGCAGTAAATTTCGTGTGACGTGCATTGCTCCGAAGGAAGTGAAAATTCTGCGTAGCGAGGTGGAGGACAAGGATGAACGAAGGCCAAAAGTTTTTTGAAGCCAACAGAGAAAAGCTTCTCAAAATATTGACTGGAAAATATTTTTTCTCGCCCTTCGAGGCTGAAGTGGCTTACATGACATGTTTAGGGCTTGATTGCGATGAAATCTCAACTCGGCTCCAAGTGACCTACAAATCAGCAAGGGACGCTAAGACTCGGTTTTTCAGAAAGATCATCCATATTGACAACAGCAGTCACAAATTGATTGTTTATCTTTACCGGGAATTGACCAATCCGCCTGTGGCAACATTTCAGATGAAAGGTTGGCAAGACAAGCTCAGGGAAATTTCGAAGGAAATGAGCGGATGTGGGTTTAAAGGAATGGCAAAGCGAGTGGATGTCGTTGTTAAGGCAATAGGGGACTTTAATGTCCAAGGTGATTTATGAGTGATGGTATACCTGAAATATATGACATGAACGATGTGATAAATTATTTGCATCCGATATTGGAGTGTTTGCACAGGTTAACTGCGAATAAGAAATTCGAGTACAAGCTCATGCATCCGGTGACTATGGCTGAGAAAGCTGTGCAAAAAGCCAAGGAACAGAAAGCAAAAGGCAAGCCTGAGCCTTACGGTACAGCAGAGTTTTTTAACGAAATGGGTGCTGAAGGTTGGCAGCTCCGAGGCGAGTTTAAGGAGTTTATGATTTTCATACGGGAGATTGAATAATGGAGATCAAGGCTCTGGGTTCTCGAAGACCGAAAAACAATTGGAAAAAGCGAGCCCGCCGTGCTCAACGTCAAAAAGAAGCGCAAGAGCGCCAAGAAAAATATGACAACTTGAAATCAAAAGGAGATGCAAATGGTCACGCGAACAAAACTCGGTCATAAACTTAATGCAAAAGTTTCTTTTAGAAATCATCCTTATCAACGGCCTTTTCTTTATGGCAAGCCCGCGACTGAAAAATCTACTTCTGTTTTGATTAATCCTTCGGTTGACCTGAAAAAATTCGACAATTTGATCATGGACCAAGGGACAGAAGGGGACTGTGTGGCAGCCGCGAGTGGCGGCGTCTGGGCTTACTTACAAATTTTAATTTGGCGCTTAGCTAACCCAAATTTCACCGATGAGGCTTTGCAAGCTTTCATTGGCAGCTTAAAAGATGTGTCGAGAGATTTTATTTATGCGCTTTGTCTTTATCATGATGGGGATTTTGGTCAGGACGAGGGATCCTTTGGCATGTCTGGGGCGTATGTGCTGGAAAATTTTGGAGCTTGTTACGAGAATGTTTGGCCAAACGATGGGAACGGTTTTCGTAGGTATCCGACGAACGCGGCAACTGTGGAGGCGGCAAAGCACAAGGTAAAGACTTACACTTTACGAAATTTGGATGAAGTGAAGAGGTCTCATAGCGAGGGCTATCCGACATTTGCGGGATTTCCAGTTTTCGGAAGTTGGGTGAATACACTTCCCTATGAGATTCCGCTTCCTTCGTTTTATGAGTCGGTGGCTGGCGGTCATGAGATGAAAACCATTGGTCATGATGACGAGACTCAAATGCTGGATATTGACAACAGCTGGGGTGTAGGTGTTGGCAATGGCGGTCGTTTTAAAATGTCATACGAGTACTACGAGAAGTACGCGAGCGATATTCATACGGCCAGACTTATTGTCGCATAGGCCGCCTTCGGCGGCTGTTTCAGCCGCGTTAGCGGCCAATGCGACTATTGTTGGTGCCGGTACTTCTTCGAAAACACCTTGAACTGCTCCATTCTCATAAAGGCTGAATACATGATTTGGTACTGCGGGTAGGTGCACCCGTAGTACGAGCAAAATTTTTCAAGGTCAGCTTTCCAATCTGAGAATGTATTTACCGAAGTGCAAACGATCGGATTGCCTAAGTCGTCCCATTTTGTAGCCCATTGCTGAAGAGTGAGGATCTCTGATTCATTGGTGAGGGTATGGAAACAAGCAGCTCCTTGCGCGCCAAGGCTTCCGCACCATTCACTGTCATTGATTTGGATACCTGAAGTCGAAGCACAACCGCTAAGGATTGATAGGAGTATTGGTAGAACCGTCAAAGTGAATAACCGCCGCCCATGCATTGATTGCTCCTTGCTTGGCCTGTTCGATAGCGGCCGAGTCATTTGAGGCTATTGCAAATTGCAGGGCAGTCAAGGTTGTGAAGACTTCGGATTTTTCCTGATTGATTTGAAAATCAATGACGAGCGAGGTTGCGATTTTCTTTAAGACTCCATCAAGGAGTCCTTCAATGTAGCCAACACCTCGGTCGAGCAGGAATTTCACAATTGGATTGGAGAGTAAAAGGGGGTCCAGGCTGATCAGATAAGCTTCTGCAGCCTGGGCCCCTGCGTTCAAAAGGGTATCGATGAACTTGTTGACGATATCAGCGGCCGCGTTATCGTTGGTCGGTGTATCGCCAGCCATAATCAACCTAGCGAGTCGATTGCTTGTTCAACAGCAGGCTCAATGGCAGCCAAGATTGGTGGGGCCACAGCCCAGATGGGTTCGCTGGTCGCTTTGAGGGCGAAAGAGCTTTCCACCCAGTCAAAAACGGTGCGAACGACATCTTTGCCGACGTTTTCAACGTCTTTAAGCCCTGCGGCTTTAAGGCCGTCGAGCAAAGCCTGTCCGTCAAATGCGGCAGGCATGCTCATTTTTGCTTTCAGTTTTTTGCTCATGACTTCTCCTTACTCGGCAACCGGAGTACCGGGCTGAATTACGACCTGTGCAGCATCGCCAGGCACGATATTGAGAGCTAGTTGTCCTGAGAGCGGGTTGCCACCAACATTGCCAGAGACTTGCAGATTGCAAGGTCCTAGTTGTGTACCTGCGGGCGTGAACACTCCACTTAAGCCTGAAGCATCGCTTGAGTCGACTGCGAAAGTTCCGGCTGTGGGGGGTGTAACGGTCCAAGCAGGGGGCGCATCAAACGCGGCTCCCGGGTTACCGAATTTATCTTCGACCAACGCGCTCACTGGCAGGGTGTCGTTAGCTTTTAAGTCCATGGTTGTTCCTCCTTGTAATTTTTTGCCGTTCACTATGAACGTCAATTTTAGTTTTGATCCTATGAACAGAATCCCGATCACGATAATGATTGCTGAAGCAGAAAGAAAGATAATTAGCTGCAGGATTTCAATCAATGTCATTTTTAAACCTTTCTGAGAGGCGGCCTTCGATCCTAGCTAGAGCGCGCTCGATTGCCATCAACTTTTCAAAGGTCTTTGAGTCCAGTGCATCATGTTTCGTTTCTAACTTGCCAAGTTGTGTCTCAACATTTGCGACTCTTGATCTTAGAGTGGCATAGGAAATGATCCCGGTGACCAAAAATCCCACAAATTCTACGACGGCCACCCAGTCTATATGATCCATCATACCATATTCTCCCATCCTAGGAAGTCGACTTTTTTAAGATTTTTGAACTGTGATAAACCACATTGCTAATAAAGCGGCTCCGCCCAAGAGCCAGATAAGCTCACCTGAACCTTGATCTGACCCTTCATCGGCAATGGCAAGCGTATCTTGGGGACTGACCTGATCGATATAAGCCTGAACTTGGTCCGGAGTCAGCTGGGCATAGGTCTGGTCAGCAGTGAGCCCTGTGATTTTAGGGGTCCGGGTGTCTCCGGGCACGTTCACGGCTAAGTGAATTGAGCCTTGTGCTGGCTTAATGGCGATTTCAGCGAAGAGATTTCGTAGATTGTCGTTGGCTAGAATCATTCCAAAGTAGGTATTGATGTCCATGGTGGTTGGTATGATGTCAGCCGCGCGTCCGACTTCATGAAAGGACAGTTTGGTCGTGGCAGGCTCGCCTTCAGCGACAAGAAGGGCCTGAAGTTCCGCTGTTCGAAATGCTGAAGGAACAGTGAAAGGTCCAATACTGGTAGTGAGGTTTTCAAGGTCATCTGCCAAGTAGGTCATGTTTTGGACAGTGGCCGGATCAGACGGTAAATTTGGAGCATTTAACTTGTGACTCGTGACACAAAGATCGCCAAGAGTATAGTTAGTACTCAATTGTTGAGAAGGATCCATTTTAGATTTCTCCCTTGAACTGAAACAGCGGCGCTGATAATCATTATACCGCTTTAAATATGATAGGGGTTCTATGACAACTAAAGTCAAAGTAAAAAAGTCATCTACTGATTGGCGTAAAGCGGCTGCCAAAAAACGGGGTGATAAATGGCGAAAAAACCTGGCCATTGGTAAGCGAGAATCTGATCTTCATCCTTCGATTATGTCCATTGCCCGCAAACAAAAGGGGCTCCGACAAGAAGATGTTGCCCGTGAGCTAGATATTGCGGAAAGCACGTTTCAGACGATTGAGCGTGGCAAGCTTCCGGTGGAGGAAGATAGGGCCCAGAAGATCGCTAAGATTTTAGGAATGAGGATTCCACAGTTATTTAAAAAACAGGACAGCAAATTTGTTGCTGTTGTCAAGACACAGACGTTAAACTAAAAATCTGCATTGTGAACTCCATTTGCACGCCCTGCTTAAGGCTGTGAACACTTAAGCAGGGCTCCTAACGCCTGACAATAAACAAAATTTTTGTTGCAAACGATTGAGTTAAAACAATAAATTTTGACTTCATGTTTTTAATCTGCCATCCCTTGATGGCTCTTAGCGAGGTATTTTTGACAAAGCCAGATTTCATATTGAAAACAAAAGTCAAATTTTTCGAGAAGTGGGTTGATGATCATGGTCGCAGATATTTCCGCAAGATGGCTTTGCTGATTCCTGAACTCAACGATGAAGCCCGGCTCTTTTTTAACAAATGGCTCCCTGACACCAGTGAAGAGCATTATGAATTGGTGGCACTCATTCCTTCCGTGAATTCGCCGTCACGCTTGAGTATTCACCGGGGAGGAGATCAGAAGTCTGAAAAACATTATTTGTTTGTGATGAGCAAAGGAGTCGAGGAGGACTTGATCAAATTCTTTAAAGAGGGTGACACGGTCATGGTTCATGTCTTGCCGGAAGAAGCTGACGAGCAAGCCGATCAAATGCGGGATTCTGACGGAAATTTTGACTTAGTGCCAGGTCAAGAAGGTTTGTAGTGGAATTTTGGATTTTCGTATTGTTACTGGGGACGGCTTTTCTTCAGCATTTTCAAATTAAAAAACTTCAAAGGAAAATGGTTAGACTTTCTGAAGAGAACTGTCGTTTCTTTGCTCAGCTTTCCAATCTCACAAGCATCGTTTCAAAAATAACTAAGCCGTAACCATTTCGGTTATGCATAAGGAGGACAAATGGATCAAGCAACACAAGATAAAAATGTGCAGGAAGCGCTAAAAAGTGCGCAAGCTGCTCCAGCCGGGGTGAAAACAGAAGACTGGAATCCAATGGAAGATATCCCGACTGTTTCAGCGGGTGGTCAGTGGGCACAGGGAACAACCCTTAAAGGTCACTTTTTGGAGACTCAACGTCTGGTTTCAAACAAATTTGATAACAGCAAAGAGATTGACCCAGTAACAGGTAAAAAAGTTGGTTATCGCCATATTTTGAAACTTGCTGATGGGAAGAAGTTGGGGATTTGGACTTCAGGCGAGTTAAAGATGACTTTTGAGAAAGTGAATCCGGGCGAATATATCGAGATTACGTATGTCGGTAAAGGTAAAAATTCGCAAAATCAGGATCAGCATTTTTTCAAGTATAAAAAGGGCGCTCAACAACATTAACAGACCTACCAGACTTTGAATCTGGTGGCAGGGTCGCCAAACTGATTAGAATCACTTACGAGATTTGAAAAGGAAGGCGGCCCGACTTTTTTGAAGGGTTTAGATGCCTTTAATTACCGTGATTGTAACCAAAGAAACTCAAGTCCAGTGCGGGCGCGAGCTACGTTCCCAGGACCCGATTATCAAGGCCCAGCGCGGACGCGATTTTAGTATAGCTATCGTTTTGAAGGATATTTCGGCAATGAAAAGAATCCGGGATCATCTCAGCCAGTTGATTATCGAAGAAGAGGCCAAGGTCGTTGAGAAAGAGCTAGATGACTAGTCAGGATATCGAAATTATTTGCATCTTGGTTATCATACTCATTGGACTTCTTGTTCATTTAAAAGATAGCGTTAAGGAAGATGAAGAAGACCATAGAGATTGACGGTCGAAAATTCGAGTTAGAACAACGCTACTGCGCCGTCAAAAAATGCCAAAAATCTTTTTGGACCCTCAAATTCTCCAAACAATGTATCTGCTCGATCTTCTGTTATGAAATCACACATGGCCGCTGGAAAACTCGAAAGAAGACGCCCGCTATCGTGAGAAAACCAAAGCCTTAGGGGCATTGGCCGCCTTCGGCGGCTGAAACAGCAACCCTCTTTTAGCTACCAGCATAAAATAGGTTCTTTTTAAGTCATTTGTGGGATTAAAACTGGACATTTTATCAAGAGGGCTCATGTTAGGATCTATGGAGGTCCCAAACGATGGCCAAAAAACTTGTAAAACGTAAAAATAGGGCAAAACTGACAGAAGTGATCGAGGAAGCCGCCGAACGCGCTGCCGAAGATGCTCTAGACGAAGCAAACTTCGGAAACGATGGCTTCGAAACACCCGCCGATGAACTCGATCGTGAATTCATCGACCGCGCAGTAGCCCGATCTTCCCCCGCCGACACAGAAGTCGACGTCTTTGATTTCGCCTGGAAAGAATGCCGCGATAAAAACGATACCCCACGCTTCTGGATCCACCGAAACTCCGAATTCCTCTGCATCAAAGAATGGCCCTACGATTTCGAAAGACTCCAAAAAGAATACGGCGGCGGCCTCTACAAAATATCCGCCCGTAGCCGCAAAACCGGCCAAGTCATTAAGGTACAGAGTGAGATGATCGCATCTCAGGCCGATGAGGCCGACTACCAAGAGGATCAAGCGCAAGCTGTGCCACAGCCTAGCCCTTTTGAATTCATGACTCATATGGATCGGGTCAGACAGGAGAGCAGAAGAGAAGCTGAAGCTGCCAGTCAGCAGCAAACCAATACTTTGGCCGCCATGATGACAGCCTTAACTCAATCTCAACAATCTCAAATGCAACAAATGCAGATGATGATGATCGAGAACAGCAAACTCGCCCAAGCACAGATCCAAGCAGCCCAAGCTCAAGCACAAAAATCGTCCGAAAGCACACTCACCCTGCTCATCACTCTTCTCAGCAAAAAAGATGACGGGCCCAAAGGCCTCTCACCCATCGAACTCGTCAAACTCCTCGAAGACCGCGAAAAACATGTCCTCGAACGCAGACGAGCCGAAGACGAACGCTTCGAGAAACGCATGAACCAAATTCGTGACGAACTCGAAAGCAAAGATGAAGGAGACGGTGAAGAAAAAGAATCCCTCACCCAAAGCCTCATCAAAGGATTCATCCCCATCATCGCAAACATGCAACAACAGCAAGCAGCTCTCCAAGGTCAACAACTGACCCCAGAACAACACGCCCAACTCCTCCACGAAGAAAATCAACGCCAACTCGAACACCAAAAACAACAAGACGAAATCAACAACCGCAGACAAAGAGAAATCTCTTCCCGCAAGGCTCAGGCCGCTGGGCCGACTGCTGTCGCGGGCGGGGCACCAATGCCTACTCGAACTGTGGGCGGGGCACCGGCGCCTGCTCGAAATGTGAATCCACAGGTTGTTCCGGCTGCTCCCGTTCAAGGACCGCCCGCAAATGCGCCCGAGGAGGTAAAGGTGATGACCAATGTGCGAGAGAAACTCCAAGCTCAAATCTTCGAATATGTGAAGGATGACCTGGGAATTGCCTTGATGCAGAGTGCTGATGCGTCAAAAACAGCGGAGCAATTGCTAGAAAAACTTGCGAAAGTTAACGTGACTCGTCAAAATGTACTTGAGGTCTTCACCCTACAAGATTTTTTCAAGATCGCAGAAGTTAACGGTGTCCCCTTGAACTTAGCAGGGACTTGGTTGGAGGAATTCTATAATGCGATACGGACGCGGCCGCCCAATGTTCCAACTGAGCCCGCAGGGAAACCTCCGGCTCACATCAATGGGGCGGGAATACCGGCAGCGCCATTGCCGAGGGTTGGGAATGGCTCTACGCCCCGAAGACGACCTGGGCAACCTCCCAAAAATATCGGAAATTGAAGTCTCTGACGGCCTGGCAGGAAACCTCCAGACCATTGATGTCATGAAAAAGGTGGCCCAAAATCGATCGGGCCACCCCCTCATCCGAAAACTTGCCCTCAACATCATTCAAGGCATCCCATCCAATCATTTCGCCGATGAATCTCTCGCGATCGGTGACTATGTCAAAAACAAGGTCCGCTACGCGCGTGACCCTCTTTTGATCGAGTACTTGCAAGATCCCGTTGACCTCGTGAAGCAAATCCAAAGCGGCGGTGTTGCCCAAGGAGACTGTGATGACATGGCGCTTTTTATCGCAACACTGCTTCTCGCCGTCGGTCACGAGCCCTACTTCCGGGCAGTGAGGTATACTGACCCCGTTGGCAACTACAATCACATTTATGTTGTTGACTATGACAGGAACGGTCATGATGGACCAAGAGAGCGCATTGTCCTTGACGCAATCATCAAAGATCAACCGATTGGAACTGAGTTAAACCATTCCAATGGTCAGGAATACGCTGTCGCTTGATCGATTTATGAAGGGAAAAGAAATGTCATGTGGAATGTGCCCGCACAACAACATTCAAACTTATTGTCCTAGCTGTATAGCTGGAAAGGAATCTGCCATGCGAGGTTATTCATCATCAATGGGAATTTATCCGACACTGGGAAGATCTGAGCGCGAATACTCTCAAATGGGGGACCTAAATCTCAATTTGCCCACTCTAAGTCAAATCCTAAGTTCCGCTGAAACCGGAGTGGAGCAGCAAGTGGCCAGCAATTTGGCACAAAGCTCCAGCGTACAAACCGCAGCACAAACAGCCGCCGGCAACGCTCTGGGCACGAACATCATGAATTTCTACACCCAAAACCCGGTCCTTGCTTGGACGATCACCGCCGGAGTCGCTTTGTTTGTTGTTTATGGATTGATGAGCTTCGCTAAACCTGGAAAGGCTTAACATGGATCAGCATTCCACCATTCCGCACATTTACTCAATGTGGGGCGGAGCTGCACGGGCCGCCTCCGGCGGCTTACGAAGCCGCGATAGCGGCCAGTGCAGCGGAATGAGTGGCGGCCGTTTTGGGGATGAGGTAAATCTTAACCCTACAACTCCGCCCGATCCGACCCCGGAAGCTATCATTGTTCAAGGCTTGCAAAGCACTTTCATGAGCGCTGTTGGTGACATTATCACCTCTCGTATCGCTTTGAACTCGACGCGAGCGGCTTTGAAAGACCAACTGACCCAAGTGATCGCAGCTCACGATGACATGATCACCGCTTTTCAGAACGATGCGGTCAATCAGTATCCTGAACTGCAAAACTATTCGGCCAACCAAATTTATCAGTTGCTTCAAACGCTTTCGCCAGACCATCCGCTTTGGGCGATTTTTCAGCCGTATGCCTCAGGCCTTGCTGATGCTGAAAATCAAATCGCAAGCCTTGCTGTGCAATATTCTGACAACTACACGCAAGAACAAGACTTAGCCTACAAGGAAAACCAAATGTGTGTCAGCTATGACAACTATTTGGATTCTAACGGGCTGACCCAGTACCCACATTCTGCGGATATTTTGCCAAGTCTTCCCGATCCCCAAGAAATCAATGCTCAAGTTGACATTGGAACTTTCACTCAGCTCAGCATGTTGGATTTGGTGAATATCGATGTCGAAGACGTTGTTGTCAAAGTTCTAGCGGCTCAAGATGGTGGCACAGTTTCACCGTCTTGCGTGAACTTGCCAACAAGTTCGGATACGGTTTTCGACGCAACTCCGTGTGATTACCAAGCACAGGACTCCCAAGCTATCGCACCGTCTCCAAGTGTAACTTCTCAAGCTGTCGCATATGCTGCCCCGGCTCAGACCGTTGATGATGGCAGCGGCAATCAAGTGGCAACCAGCATTGTTGATGCCGCAGGGTTACCGCAACCGCAAGCGATGCTATCGAGTCAGAACCTCAACGCGGACGGAAGTCCTGCAACGGATTCAATTCATCCGGCTTATTTGGCTCTTGCTCTAGCTGCATTAGCTTATGTTCTCTTAGGATCGTGAGGACAACATGAGATTTAATCGTTATGGACGCTTTCACGGTTCAATGGGTGATGATCCGACGGTATCAGCCTTGGTTGCACCGACTTCGGTGAATCCTGCCGCCGTCGCCGTTGCTGCAAGCCAAACTCCTCAGCCCGGGCCCAGTGCTGTTAATGACCCGGTTTTGTTTTCGAGCATGAACACTCAGCTCACGAATTTGGAAAATCAGCTCATCGACATCTACAATCAAAAAACACAGATGGTGGCCGATCGGGAACTTGCCCGCTTTCACTATTTGTCGGCCTGGCGCTCACAACTCGAAGGCATCATGCAGGGGATCATGAATGATGTAACCCAAGTCATGACTTCTTCGGATTTGGATTACATGAGAGCTTTTTTGGGAACAATCAAGGCGAATGTTCCTATGATGTCCTTGGACGGTTTTTTGATTCAGGGGACAGTCAATCCGTCGATGCCGGCTTATTCCGCCAATCCGCAAATTCAGGCTCTTGTGACTCTTGATTACATAGGAAGTACCCCCGTCGGCCTTTTGAGTCCGATGGAAAACATCTTTGTCATTCCGGATTCAAGTGGTGTTCCTTTTTATACGACGAGTGCGGCTCGTAATATTGGAGACACTTTTTCTCTTGCTGGAAGTTATCCTTTTCAAGTTCCATGGATTGATGGCAATGGACAACTTCAAAATGGTGCCTCGCCATTTGATGCCAACACTTTGCACTCATTCATTGATATGAGTGAAAATCACGGGACGATCAACATCGCCAACAAATATCCGAGTGACCCGGTTTTCATGCTAAGTCTTTTCTCAAAAGTTTATCCAGGCGGAGATCTCAATTCGACAATGCAACAAGGTTTTAATCTGTGGAATGATCTCAACCAAAAGACTTTGGCTTTGATTCATTTGCAATATCAAATCGATGATCTTGAAAATCAAGCCACTCAATTTGTGAACGCCGCGAAAAATTCAGGAGTTTTGAATCCTGCGATTAACTCGAGCGCTGTTTTTAAAAATCTGCAAGATTTGGCCTCGCAATTTAATACAGCAGCCTCTCTTCAAACGGTGAGTGCTGCTCAGTTGGCGCAAACAGGGGCTACCAATCCTCCAGCTCCTAAACCATCAAGTGCTGGCCTCTGGATGGCTTTGGCTGCAGGAGCATTGGTTCTTGTGGGAGGCGGAAAAAAGTAAATGCCAAACAATTCAATGGCTCCACCACCTTTTGTTGGGTCTGACGGATATTATGTTTTTCCGTCGGATACCTGCACACTAGCTCCAGGTCAAATTGATCCAGATCCGGCTTCAAACCCGTGGTGCCCCCAATTTGATTGGTCTCAGTTTAGAAATCCGGGGAATGTGAATCTCGGAATCGGTTATCTTTACCAAGAGCCTTTTTACCAAGCCAAAGGAATCAATCCTCAAACTAGCCTTCCTGAAATCTGGCAACTCGATTCCTATGGCATCCCTTATGCCAGATGGAATACTCAGACAAACACTTGGGATAATTTCAAAGATATTTGGCAGCCTGGATTTGTTTTACCACCGCAAGGTCAGTGGCAGCCGCCGATTTCACCGGCCGAGGCGCAAGCAGGTATAAACCAACTCACCACTGATCTTTTCACGACCTTCACCGAGTACTTACGTTGGGGTGATGAACCACAAATTTTAAGTCTGGTCGTTGATTTTAAGAAAAATTTGTCGTCTGACCTTTATTCTCAGCTCTACAATTTTTTGCAACTCTTTCCTCGGCAAAGCCTGCGTGATTGGTTTGACGCCAACATTGTGCCCAATCTTCCTTTTGACATGATTTATCAAATGGGAGTGGGCGGAATTGCTGTTGATCAAAATGGCAATCCTATTTTGCAAGCCGGAAGTGCGGGCTACGTAGCTCCGCCACAAACTGTGGCCGCTGTTCCTCCTCAAGATTGGGAAGCTTTCGGTATTCGAGGAGCCTTCGAAGCCAATCGCAAATCTTGTGATCCGTTCATCTGGGCCGGATTCATCAACGTGTTCAATCAGGCCAACCTTGATTATTGCAACAAACACCAAATAGCTCCCTGGGATTGGGAAGATCAAAAAGCCAGGCTTTATTTGACCGCCCAAAATCAAAATCAGATGCAACAGCTTCAAGCGAGTTTCGATGCCTATCGGTCCACGATTTTTGGAAGTAATCCGCGAGCGCAAGATTTGATCAATCAATATGCGGCACTTCCAAAACTGGGGGACCTTGGTCTTGAGGTGTCTCGTCAGGCGGTTTTCAAAAAGCTTTTGGAAGAGGGTGAGTTTGACACCGCTGAATCCATCATTGTGGCCTACACTCAGGCTCAAAGCACAGTCCTTGATGCCGGTCTAAAGAGTAAAATCCCGGTGAACGTGGTAACATCAAGCGGTAGACAGGTTTTTGCTACGCCCAGTAACGAAGTAACGCCCCAATAAAGGAGGCTTTGTGCCTATTCTCGCACTTGATCAGTACGGAAGAATTTACGAAACCAGTCCCGACCGCATGGATGGGTTGGGCTATAAATCCCATGCGCGGCCCGTAGGTCACGGAGACTTGACCTTAGGCAACGCTTACCTCAAAAGTCAGGCGGCTTATCAATCCGATGTCCTGCGCGAGCGCCAAGCGATGGCGGCTGAAGCCCGGGCTGATCAGATTCAGCGCTTAAACCAAATCAAGCGCGATGCCAAAGAGCGACAAAGAGCTGCTGAAGAAAACGCGATGATGCAACAGCCGGAACGCAAGAAACTTCAAACCTTGAAGGCTCTTCGCATGAACGGTCAGTGCTCATGCCCTACCAACGAGATTTCAGGGGACGGACTCACAGCCAACGGTCAGCGCGGATATGCTGGAATGAATCGTGATCAGCAAGTGATTCACCAACATTTGGCTCCAGGCGCTATGAGTGCGGCTCATCCAGTAGATCCAATGGAAGTTTATCAGGCTCGTATGAAAGATGAGGCCAATCGGTACATTTTAGCCAATGCTCGATTAGCTGCCGCAAAGAGATAAAGCCTAGCGAACGGAGTATCGCGGGCTAGATTGACGGCTGCAGCGACGAGGACCTGTACTCAGGTCCTCAGAGAGCGGAAGCCGGAATCCTAAGGAGGTTTTTTATATGAGACTTGCAAAAGATCAGTATGGTCGAATCGGACGAGTCGTTCGCCAAAACGGAATGACTGCTGTCATAGAACCTGCTTCGATGGCCGGAAACTTTGGAGACGTCTACATTTCCCCGCGTAGTATCGCTGAAGACGAAGCCAAAGCCAGACAACAAGAAGCCGCCAGGCGTGCTGAAACCGCACAGTTGCGCGCCCGCGAAATCTACAATCAGCAGCAAACTAAAGCTGCTTATCAGAATATGATGGGCAGAGCACAGGTTGCGCAAATGGGTGCTCTTCGAAAAGATCAGATCATGAACGAAAAACTTCGTCGGCATTTCATGGGCCAAGCGGAGATGTGCGAAAACGACCGCGTAGCCAGTACAGTGAAAGCGGATTTCACAATCGAGGAAGAGTGGGCTTCAGGCGGAGTGCTTTTGCCAATCAACCGAAGAGCGGATTTCGATATTATGCAGACGGTCGGCAATCCTCTCACACGCTCAGGTTGTTATGGACCATCTACGGATTGGGACTACATTCTTGAAGGTGACGAGCTAGACAACGCTCGCATCGTTGGCGGGACTATGTTGGGCCGATATAACGGTGAAAATCGCCGCTATATACCGCCCAATATGGGCCGGTCAGGGAGGTTACTTCCCTATAAGAAGAGGTCGAGGTTAGGTCAGTCGATTGACGACATGCTCACTGAAGAAGATTTGTCGAATTACGATGTGGCCTTAGCAGCACCAACAGACACAACCACTGTTGACACATCAATTGCAGAAGCTTATCCAAGTCCAGCTTACGCGCCTGATACGATGCAAGCCTCAGCCGGCACAGCGCCGGCCTTTGTACCGGACCCAACTCAAGCCAGTGCCGGAGTTTATGCGGATCCAATGCAACAAAGTGCCGGCACCATGCCTGCAGGCCAAACCGGATTTACTCCGGACTCAAGCCAAGCCTCTGCGGGCACGGCTCCTCCAGGCACTGATCCAAATGCGCCAGTCCCGGGCTTAAGTCCTACAACTACTGCGTCAGCTGCCGCACAAGGAAATGCCACTGAGCAAAGTTTTTGGGATAAACTTTGGTCCAACACTGAACAACAACTCGTTGGCCAAGGCTCTGGAGCCCTATCAACCGCAATTATCGGCTCACTTGTTCCGGGCGCGGGTGCCAAAGCTGGCGGAGGCGGTCCTGCATTACCTCCTGGCTCGCCTCCGGGATCTTCTCCTTATTTACCGACACCGATCAATTTGATTGCTTCTCAACTCGGAGTGAATCCTTGGGTTCTGGTTGGCGGAGTTGGGCTTTTAGGACTTGGAATCATTGTTTCAATCATGAGATCAGGGAAAAAGTCTGAACCTAAAGAATTGAAAACAGCGGAGGCTCACTAAGTGCAGGCTTTCCATCCGCTTCAATTTTCCTTAGTCCCAGTTTCTTTTCGAGGAGGTCTTGGGGCGACTGTAGGCCAAGCTTTAAATCCTCTTGGCGATATCGGCCAGTTCACAGAAAACAGTGTGACCGGCCTTTACTCCATGATTCAAAAATCCGTGGAGAGCATAGTTCAAATCATTGGTGAGATTGTCAAATTCGTCGAGGATTTCACCAAAGCCATTTTCGGGGCAGTTTCATGGCAAACAGTTCTCAACGATTTGGGAAGCCAATTTAAAAGTATCGCGAATCTTTTGGTGATTTTAAACCCGGCTCGCTACGTGCAACAACTCATGCTCTCCAGTGCGCTCACCAAGCACACGTTTTTGGAATTGGATCACTTTCTCGGTGGCCTTGTCACAAACCTCACCAATTTGAGTGATGTTGGACTCAGGGCTATTCGCGGAGATGCAATTTCAAAGATCGAACTTTTAAAAGACGCGCTTGCAGCCCTTGAGGTCGTTGCAATCATTTTTGGCGGTCCCGCAGCTGTGGGCCTCATTCTAGGAGTTGCGATCGGTAACGAAGTTTGCATGCATCAAACTATGGACAAAACCGCTTGCATGGCGGTTTTTGAAATTTTGGGTGCAGCAGTCGGTGGTTACGTGGGCGACGCGATTGATAACATGACTGATGAAGAGATTCCACAAAATCAGGCCAACACGACAGTGGAAGACAACATTGCGCAAGAGCCGTTCTCAAGCTACCTGTCGGATTCAGCGCAAGACTATATGATCAAGAAAATCGCTGATGATGCAACCAAAGTTGCGGTCATCTTGTGTCAAGCTGACAACTGGGTCGGTGCTAAAGAGTGTTCTCTCTTAGGTAAGATCGCGGAAGACTATATTATGTCAGACGAAGACCAGAGCTTTGAAGATTTCATGGCTTCAGAAAGTGCAAAACTTGGCGTTGCTGCAATTTTGGCGAACGCTTTTCCGCCAGGAAGTAAGGCTCACACGGCTCTCATCAATGCCATGCCAAAACCGATCCCTGTCGGGCCCGGGAAGCCTCGAACAGTGGTCATAGGACAAGCGACTGACAAAAATGGAAATCCTTTATTTGATAAAAATGGAAATCCGATCATGGCATCAACTGGGGGACTAGCTACAATTCTTCTTCTCGGAGCCGCAGTTGTTGGCGGCTCGATGCTCACATGAGGAAATTATGCTAAGAAATCGAATTGGTCTTGGGGACCAGCAATCAGATGATCGAACAGTAGGACTTCGGGTTCTGACCGCTTACTACAATGAAGCATCTCAGTACCCCAGCACTTTCCCTTACACAACCTTCAATGATTTTTTGGCTTGGGCTGAACTTGGTTCGGCATTGGCAACAGACATCGGAACTTTGATTCGTCAAACGAGTAGCAATTTTACCAACAGTGAATCCCAAGCAACCGCGAGTGTCGTTGCCCTTGCTGATCAAAGTCAGGGACAGGCAAGCCAAGGCAATATCATGCAAGCCGCAGGAGGACAGTCGAATATCAATTGGTCGTCTGCAGCCCCAGTGCTAGCACTGGACATTGCAAGTGCCACTGGAACTCAGGCTTTAAGTGTTGCTCAAAATGTCGGGACCGGGGCTTTGGGAACATTGAATCTGCTTAAGTATCTTCCTTGGATTGTGCTTGGCTATGGCGCACTTTACGTTTTTTCATTTGGAAAATCTTCTGGCGGGTCTCTAGGAAAAGCTGCAGGGAAATTCATTGACACAGCTTCAGAGCGAATAAGAAAGAAGAACAACCCTCGTAAACGAAATCCAAAATTTACAAAGGACGAAGCTTACAAGGAACTCGCTAAGATTGAGAAATCTGGAATCGCTTTCTTTTCTCGTGTTGGAGATTATTGGGTTGTTCATGTTCGAGGAAGACACGGGAATGACCCAGATCAGTGGCATAATGCCAATGATATCGGAAAATATTTCGGCTCCCTCACACGTGATATTCAGCCGGATGCGATGTCAGGACATGTCGTAGTTAAGATAAAAATACCGAAGGAATAAATGAATGCGTGATCTTGAAGTGGACGGAGAAATTTTAAAAATGGATGAATCCGAGGAGCCGGGATCGGTGCCTTGGTTTGATCAATTTTTGAAATTGAGCGATTCCAAGCGCCGACAAATCATTGATCGTCTCAAGGGTCAGATCAAAGCCAAAAAGCCTGAGGCCTACAACTTCATCAAAAACACTGACGCTAAATTGGTCGGTGTGATGCCACAAGTGAGTTACGCTCTTCGCGATTCCAAGGAAAACGATGGTGACATCACTTGGGTGCATGGGTTTTCAATGTGTACGCTGCTTTTCTGGTGTGAAAAAGGCGGTTTTGGCTTCTTTATCAACCCGAATCTCGATTACAATGACACGGTGCTAAATAAAGTAGAAGGCAATCGAAAGCAGTCTCTTAAAGGCTTCACAGCTTAGATTGTTTGAAAGGAAAGGTGACAAATGAAGCTCCAGTTTGCATTCGGAAACCCGCGCCGAAAGAACAGGCGCAAAAAAAGAGTTGTGCGACGCAAAAAGGGGCGTCACAATAAGGAGAAAGTCGTTCGAAAGGCAAAGGCCGCCTTATCAAAACTGTCAAGGACGAGCATGAAAAAAAAACGTCGCAAGCACTCGCGTAGGAACCCAGTTGAATTCTCAGCTCGCAAAGGCGGCAAGAAATTGGGTGGCGGGAAATTCTATACTGGCGCTGAATTGAACAAACATTTCAAACGTCCCTTGGATCTTGCCAAAGCTCGCTATGACAAGGCCCCTGAGGCCTCTTCTGCTAAATCTTCGGCACGCAAAACCTACATTAAAGTCCTCAAAAAATGGGAAACCGCTGTCAAGGACAACGAGGCCAGCCATAAGGACTTGGCGACCTATCAAGCTGATGGTGCAAAAATTTCTTCCAAGACAACTTCTATGAAAGGATCTGGCGTGGCAAAACGCAAAAAACGTAAAACCAAAAAATCCGCTGGCAAGCGTAAGCACGCCAAACGCAAGCACACCAAGAAAAGAAAGCATGCAAAGCGTAAACACACCAAACGTCGGCATGTTAAACGTCGTGTGGCTAAAAAGGCGCATGCAAAACACAGCAAGCGCAAGCACGCAAAGCGCCGCAAGCATTCCAAGCGACGTGCAAAAACCTATTCACATCGTCACTCGAGCAAGGTTCGCCATGTTCAAGGCGGAGCCGTGGTACACGTTGAGGCCAAGGGCAAGCGGCGGTTTTCATTTAAAAAGAAAATCGGTCGCGGCAAGTACAAGGCGCGCGTCTCAGGATCATTTCGTCGAACAAAATCGGGCTTGAAAGGCCGAATTAAAATTAACCCTCGCAGGAGAAACCCAATGGCAAATGTCGAAAAGCACCTCAAATCTTATCTGGGAATGGACACCAGTGAACTCGGAGCACTGGCTCTGGGCGGCGCCCTCGTGCCCGTTTTCAACGGCATTGCCGGGAAAATCCCAGGTGTCAGCACCGTGGTAGGACTCATCAACCAATACCTAGGCCCTCAGGCCGCAGGTTCAGTGATTCCGATCGGGGTTGGCGCTCTGTTGAACGCTCTTGCGGAACATAATATCATCAAGGGCACACCTGCACATTATGTCCGTATGGCCGGTGAAGGCATGGCGGCTGCTGGTGTGATTGGACTCACCATGAGTTTGTCACAACAATATGTGACTCCGGCTCTGGGCTTGAGTGGCTTTGGGATCATGCCGACTCTGAACGGTTTTGGAAACATCCAGTACACTCCTCGGATGGGAAGTATCAACTACACTCCCCGTTTGAACGGTCGCATGGGTGACATCCGTTACACTCCGAAGATGGGGATCATGCCGACTTTGAATGGCATGGGCGACGGGTACACTGAGGCTCACAAGTACAGCCGCGCAGATTTCGGCCGCCAAGCTGATTTCGGTCGCTCAGCTGATTTTGGTTCAAGCATGGACCAAGATTGTGATGAGCCTTATACCGACGATGACATGAGAGACGATAATCTGGGTTCTATGGCCTAGTCAGCAGCGTAAGCGATAGAACATTTGGCGTTTTGAAGATGGAATTTTAAACGACCCCTGGGCGTATTAACGAACACATAGAACCTAGGGGACCAAACAGGCACAAGGAGGAAACTTATGCCAATCGTTACACTACCCGGCGGGGAACTACGCGACGAAATTCGTCAACCCTTGTATGACACTGTCGTACTTGCGGCGGGCGCAACACTGGCAGGCACTTATCGGTTTTTCAGTTCGGTGACCACACCGTCTGGAGCTCCGAAAAGTGCTGCTCAAACCAACATGAAACAATCGGGCTCTTTGGAGACCGCAGTTTCATTCCGTGTTCAGGGCTTGTGTTTTGATGCGCAAAACGCTCTGGAAGCCAACATCACCATTTTGCCGGTTGTGTTGAACAAGTCTTCAATCACCTTGAACATCGGTCAAAAGCAATACTGGCAGTCACCTGCTCGTTTTGCCGGTGGTCGCATGTGGGCCGAGTACGATGCTTCAGCGGCACCAGCTGCGTTGCAACAGTACGGCTTCTCAGCGATTCAACCCGTCGTGTTCCAAGGCAAACACGTGATCGATATCAACCCCTTGCAGGCATTCCAAGTTATTTGGGATCTGCAGGCAGTAGACCTCACTGCTGCTGAAGCGGCTCTGACGATCGCCGCTGGAACCGATCAATGGTTTCAGGCGTCACTGAAGGGGCTCCAACGGAGACCCGTACAGTGACAAAAAGGCCTAGCAGTCTCGGAGCCGCGAAAGCGGCGTAGGCTGCGGGCTAGAGGTTCATGGGCCGCCTCCGGCGGCTTACAAGCCGCTGGAACAGCGGCCACTGAACCTAGATTGACCCGAATTCGCGACCACCGGCCTGTACTCAGGCTGGTCCTAGAGCGAATTCGGGGCTCCGAATCCAAGAAAATGATGGCCGCGCATATGCGCGGCCTCCTCTTAGAAAGCCGCTAGGCTGAGGACCGAGGACCAATGAACGATCAAAAGCTCATCGAAAAATTCAAAGAAGAAATCCACGATTTCAGACCTTACGAGCTGATCACTCTTTCAAATCTCCTCAAAGAAGCCCTCAAAGGAGAAACAAATCTCCTCATTTTGTGGAACAAGATTTCATTGGCTGAAAACAACGAATTTCTTCATGTCCTTTTAAAATCCATTGAATGGAAAACTGCTCTCGCTGTCGCCATCTCTGAAATTTTTCAAGGTTTAGCGAAGAAAAATCCTAGGAGTGCGAAAGTAAATTATGGAAAGATGACTCGTAAGCAAAAAGAAGTTGCAGGAAAAAAGATCGCTTTACTTATGCGTGAGGGTAAAATGTCTCAGGCACAAGCAATAGCTGTCGGACTGAAATACGGAGCTAAGTCGCGAAGGAGAAAACATGTATCAAGATGACAGATTAAATCAGATCCAGAGTCAGATCGAGAGTCTGACCAATATCAAGCGTCAACTCCGAGAGCGCGAGAAGAGCTTGAGAGCGCGCGAACAAATGCTCACCCAACCTTCGCAATTTCAGTTCAACAACATCAAGTCTTTCAAGCAGGCTTTGTCCGCAAATCTAGCTCCAGACATGTGGCCTTGCAATGTGGGCGGACTCAACGAAGTCACTTGGCCGTTTTTCTTTCAGTGCTCAGTTGATTTCACCGATAACCCAACTATCTCGGAGAACACGATTCAGCGCACCTTCTTTCAGGTGGATCAAGAGGCCGCATTTATTTTGATGTCGGTTACTCGTGATCAGCCCTTGGACGCGGCCGGTGCCACGGCGACAACTCTTGGCGCTTTCCAAGTTGAATTCGTTGACCGTCAATCGAGTCGTCGATTTAACGACGCTCCACTGCCTTTGCAAATGTTAGGTGACGATAGTCTCCCAACAGTTTTACCGACCGGAATGCTTTTGATGCCAAACGCCTTTTTAGATGTGTTGGTCAGTGGGCTGCCACCGGCAACAGCTCCGCAAACTCTTGTCGGGAGCGGGGTCATCAATTTTAGTTTCTTCGGCTATCGAGTCCGTGTCGAAAACGCTCAGAATGTTCTTTCAACCATCTTTGGATCAGCGGGGTACTAGCCATGGCAACATATCAAGAATTACTCGACATCCAGAGCAAATTAACGAGCCAGGTTAACAACATCTCTGCAGCCCTGAACGCCAAAGAAGCGAACTTGAGCCAAAGAGAATCTCAAATTAAGCAAGGCTTGCAGCCCGTCTATGGCGCGCAAGACCTTGAAAAGAACTTGGCTCGCACCTTTGGTCCAATGGCTCCGGGAAATCTCGGAGACATTAACAAAGTTATCTGGCCCTTTTGGTTCACCACTGACACTCCGACAACACCGATTGCTGCCAATGAGACCTTTCAGACAAGTTTTTCGATCACACAAGAGGCCGCATTCATCATGATGTCTTTCACGAAAGCGGTTTACCGGGCTGATCTGGGGAACTGGCAATATTTGGATCCCAATGACCCGACTGATGTTTATGGAAAAGCTCCGGGATTGGTGTTTACTCTGCGCGACGGTTCAAGCTCCAGGCAGTTTTTCAACAGCATCGCGATTCCGGCCGGTGCTTACGGTAACCCCCGGTTTCCAAGCAAGCTTCCGCGCCCGATCATGTTCTTGCCGAACCAAGTCGTTGAGGTGAGCTTTTTTAACAACGATCCGGTCGCAAGTTATGTTCCATTGCTCACCGCTTTCGGATATCGAATGAGAATTGAAGATGCTCAACGATTCCTTAGCCTCGTGTACGCCTAAGGAGGCCTGAATGAGTAACGGATTCCCTAAGGGAGGCCGGAGAAATCCGTTCCTCACTTATGATAAACTGAATACCTCGGTCATGGATCGTCCATGGGAGCCGTTCACGGCAAGCTCTGCGACTAGCCAAGCCGATATCCAAAAGCGCAAAGACATCTCTTACACAAACCCAACGCCGATTTCTTTACCACCGCACCTTTACATTCCTGAAGATGCACAGAGTGTTGATTTACGGCGCTTGGCGAGTGTGACTCCGGGGACAACGACTGATTTGATTCGGTTTACTTGTCCGCCAGGAGTCATGACGAATTTCATTGCCTACTCAATTTTTTGTGACGCACTTCTGTTTGCATTGGTGAATTTCGTGCCCAAGGTCAATGGACAACGGGTTTTCCCGTTCCATGGTGACCCGCAAGCCAATTTCAAAATCGGGCTTGGCACGGGCACGGACCTTTCCAATGCCAATACGATTCAGTGTCAGCTTTATTTGCAACCCAATGACGTTCTTGTTTGGACTTTCACAAACAATGACACTGTTGATGTGGTCGCAGGCATCAGAATGATTGGTTACGTTGACAAATCGACCGTTCGCAAGACGGGTCGATATGGAGGATAAGATGAAGAACTACGTTTGCTCCCTGATTTGGTTTTGTGTTTTGGTGCTTAGCTGCGGCTTGGCTCATTCACAAAACATTTTGGAAAACGTCAAAAACTATGACTGGGCAGCCGACTTCGATCCTCGCGTCACCGCAATCAATGCGCCTAAAGGGGCCCTGCTTAAGTTTGCACCCACTGTTGGTGTCCCAGCACTTTTGCAAAAGCAAGACGGGGGATCGACCACCAATTGGACCGTTGTTGCCGGAGGCGGAGGTGGCGGGACCGTCACACGAGTTGCCACTGGAACAGGACTTATTGGTGGTCCCATTACCACCACGGGAACGGTATCGATGGGGACCACGGGAGTGGTTGCTGGAAACTATGGATCGTCAGGATTCTTTCCGACATTCACGGTGAACGCGCAAGGACAGCTCACCACAGCGGGATCACTTGCTGTTTCAGGAGCTTTTGCCAACCAGGCCCTTTCAAATTTGACCTCGCCCACTTCGATCAACCAAATTTTGACCTTCAATCAGTTGGCTACAATTGACGGGACAACGTCACCAGCTCTTTCTTTAGCGACAGCTGCAGACGGTGGATCGAGCATAAATTCGGGGGCCATTAACATTTTGTCAGGGAATGTGACAGTTGACGGGAACAATTCAGGATCAATCAGTATCATCACAGGCAACATTGGCGCCGCCGGGAACGCTGTCGGTGACATCAACCTTCAAACTGGAAATGCTCACTCGAATAACGGCGGTAGCATCATCCTCAATACTGGGATCGGTGCCAGCAAAGGAACAATTCAATTTCAAGATGGTTCGCAAGGTACACCTGGACAAATTTGGACGTCAACGGATCCAAGTGGGTCAGGAGCTTGGCGGCCAGCGGGAAGTTTTGCAAATCAACAGCTTTCAAATTTGTCAGCTGGATCTGTTGCCATCAACACAAGCTTAGTTTTTGGAGCAGGAGTACCTGGAAATGTTTCAACACCAAATGCAATAGGATCACCATCTCAAGGCATTTCCATTTTAACGGGAACAGCAGACGGTTTTAATGCCACCGGAGGAATTAATTTACAAACGGGAAGACCTTCTCTAGGAACTTCCGGTGATATCTCTTTTTTAACAGGGCAAGCTGTCCAAGCTGTAGGAAACATAAATTTAACAACAGGGTTAAGTTCAGGAACAGGTACTCCTTCTGGTTCAATTAATTTAACAACTGGAAATGCGGTCGCAGGACCTAGCGGAGATGTCGTTATTGGGATCGGGACCGGATCTCCAAATGGTCACATTAAATTTCAAGATGGATCTCAAGGAACCATCGGACAAGTTTGGACAAGCACTGGCACCCTCGGTGAAGGATCATGGGCCCCGGCTCCCGCGACAGGTGTGACCAATGTGGCAACCGGAACAGGCCTTATTGGCGGACCCATCACAAACACAGGGACAATTTCCATTGGAACCACCGGAGTCGTTGCGGGTAGCTACGGGACCACAGGATTTTTTCCGACCTTTACTGTGAATTCTCAAGGCCAGCTCACTTCAGCAGGTTCATTGGCTGTCGGAAGCTTTTTAACTTCAGCGGCTTCTCCTTTATCAACAAGCGGTGGAACCGTCTCACTCACAGGAACCGTGGGTGCGGCCAATGGTGGATCACCTCCGACCACTCGCAATCTCTATGTCGACAACGGTCGAACCGACAGTTTTACGTCTGATGGTTCTTGGGCCCGTCCTTTTGTTCATGTGATGGATGCGGTCAACCAAATCATCACCAATGCTGACAACGGTGCCAATCCTTATACTGTCACCATTTTGCCAGGGACTTACTCTGAAACTTTAAGTTTCAATAGTGCTCTGCTTTTCAATGTGGCCTTTGTGACTCAAGGCAATTTCTCATCGACGAGCAATCCGGGAGGTATTGTCACCATCACCAATACCGGCGGCAACGTCATTCAGTCGACCTCGAACAACACACAACTTGCAAACCTGACCTTTACTGGAATTACTTTCAGTGGAGCCATCGTACTCACAGGGGACGTGAATACGACCAATTTTGCGAGCACTCAGGTCCTTTTCGACAATTGTTATTTAGGACTTAATGCCTCAGGTATTGCGCTCACCAACATCAACAACGTGTATTTTTACAATTCATCTCTGCAAGGCGGAGGCGCTGTCATGACTTGGCAGAACGTGGCCTTTGCTTACTTGCAAGGAGTAGAAGGACTTCAGAGCAGCACCACTTTGCATTTGGTGCAGAACAATGGAGCCAACCAGCCCTCGCAAAGTACGGGAAACTTCATGCTCTGCTCTGAAAGTAAAGTCCAAGGGGTTCTCACTGTTGATGCGGGCTCTGAAATGGATGCGATCCAGTGTTATTTTAGCAGTGTGAGCAACATCACCAACAACGGAACGATTCATTCGTTTAAGTCTAGTTGGAATGGAACAACGACATTGAACGCGGGATCTAGTACCCGTCTTCGTGATGACACATTCTTAAATAATCCTGTTCTCAATGGGGGAGCTGTCACTACTAACCAAGGAAACACTTTCTTAGGACGTCTCACTGTCGGAGCAAGTGCAACTCCTGCTACCAATGCGCTCATTGTAACCAAAGACGGTCACTATAAGTCAGCCCAAACAACAGCACCAACAACCACAGTCAATGCAAATGCTGGCACGGGTGCGACTTGCTCAGTAACTAATGCTACCGACAATGCGGGAACTGTGACTTTAGTTACTGGGTCGGCCGCTTTTGCTTCAGGTGTTCAGTGTAGTATTAACTTCAATCTAGCCTACAATGTTAATCCCAGTTGTGTTTTCACACCGAACAATGTCAATGCTGCTTTGAAATCAGTGACTCAAAGCATTTTCTTCACAAGTTCGACATCGGCAGGAATCGTTAATTTTGGAACAGCAGAGTTGGCTGCAACGACTTATGTTTGGGATTATCACTGTATCGAGACCCAGTAATGAAGAGCGCGGCCTCCGCTCTCTGAAGTCTCGAGTACGAGACTTCGTCGCTACGGCCGCTTTAATCCGCCGGGCTCCTCCAGGCCCTAGCGCGTTAGGAGTGAAATGGCAAACAATCCGCCCCCACAAAACGTCTTTAATTTTGACTACGCTGAGACTTTTGATCCTCGTGTCGGCGGCGGATATTTTGCGCCCAAAGGCTCCATCTTTCGTTTCATTCCGGACATGGGACCCGCTGTCTTGTTACAAAAACAAGACAATGGAAAAAGTACAAATTGGACTGTGATCGGCGGAGGTGGCGGGCCTCCAATGGGAAATCCTTCTGATGTCGCATTTTATGATGGAGTTACCGGAAATTTAACTTTTCAAGACACTTTTAAATTTCTACAAACGACCAATTTTTTGTCCATTATAACCACAACGTTGGGAGGAGTATTTTCTTCTACCGCAACCAATGCGGTAGCCTTTGGATCTGTTCGCGATGCAGGATCTTCCATTGTTAATAATGGAAAAAATAGTCTTGTTTTTGGTCGAGCAACAAACGCAGGGACCTTAGCCTCATTATCCGATGACGGACTTGTTTTCGGACAAGCGGTAACAACGGGTACAATCCAAGCTAATTCGGTTGCCTCTCTTGTTGCTGGACGAGCAGATAATGGCGGAACTCTTCAATCATCGACCACAGGCTGTTTTGTTTTTGGTCTAGCTCAAACCGGCGGAACAATGACAGGCTCCTCTCTAGGGAGCATTTGCTTTGGCCTTGTAGATACAACGGCCACCATCACAACAACTGGACAACAAGGGTGTTTTGCTGGCGGATTTTCATCGGGAGGATCATCAATCACCGCCTCAGGTAATGCGAGCTTTGCTTTCGGAATAGCAACAGCTGGTGATAGTCATACTTCAGCAGGCGATGGAAGTGCTGTCTTCGGGCAAGGTAACACTAACAATTCTTTTTTAGGTTTTGCTTTAGGTCGATATGTTGATACGACTGGAGCAACATCTGCGGCATGGGTATCCACTGATCCTTTGTTCATTATTGGAAATGGGACAGGTTCTGGATCTCTTGCTAATGCTTATCGCATTGACAAAGACGGAAAACAAACAACAACGGGTGCTACGTCAAACACGGCTGTGCGAGCAGCTGTCAATCCTGACACTTTAAGTGCGAGGACTGACAGGTCCTTATTTGTTAACACGAGTGTTGGAGCTGTAGCCTTTGTCGTAAATATGCCTGCCGGAGAACCTGGACTTGAATTTTTTGTCAAAGACATTGGAAATAATGCTGCAGTCAACAACATCACATTTACTCCAAACGGGGGAGATGTCATGGAAGCCGGATCAAATATCACTGCTAATTCTGGATCAAGACATTTTCAATTTTTCAATGGTACTTGGTGGGTAATATAACGCGCTAGGAGCGTAGCGACGGCGGATTAAGGCCGACTAAAGCGACGAAATTCCGTACTCGGAATTTCAGAGAGCAAAAGTCGGCTCCGAAAAAGGAGAAATATTTTATGCCAATTACGTTACTCGCAAGCTTTCCAAATTCACGAATCAAACCCCGGCCTTCGACTCAGGCCGCAAATACCTATCAAGTGACACTTGATCATTTGGGAAATCCGATCACCAAGATTGCCTTTGCAAATTTGAATCGGACCTATATCGCTCTTGAAAATCTCTCCCAGCTTGTGGGCATGTGGTACGTCTATGTGACCGAGATCACCTTTAATCCTAGCCTAATCGCGCTCAACGGAGTGCCTGAGCAACTCGCTTACGACACCGTGACACAAACTCTTTATCAAAAACAGGATGTGGGAGTCACTACGAATTGGGTTGTTGTTTTGATTCAGAATGTTGGGGAATTCATTTCGCCACTTCAGACGGCTTCACTTGAATCTTTGGAACCTATTTATGGTGCTTACAATTCAACACCGCCTGTTGGACCTCCAACTCCGTCTGTTGGTGTGGACGAGGGTCGAGGCTAGAAAAAGGCTAGCCAGCGGAGCATGGCGGCCTAGATTGACGGCTGTAGCGACGATGCTTTGTACTCAAAGCATCAGAGAGCGCAAGCCGGCTCCGAGAAGGAAATAGAGTGGAAATTTCAGGACCTCCAGTTACAATCGTTGAAGACACAGGGACCGTCGTTGTCGGAAGTGCTACCATTTTAAATTTTGTAGGAGCGATTGTCACAACAACAGCTCCAGGCGAAGTCACAATCAATGTCACCAGCGCAGGAGGAGCAAATACAGCCCTCTCCAATCTTGTGGCTCCCGCTATCAACACAAATCTTGTTTTCGGAGTCGGCATTGCCGGATCTGTAGAAACTCTTGATAATGGCGCGGGTGCTGCCACTGATCTCACTCTCAAGGCCGGAAATTCAACAGGTGTTGGCGGTGGTAATTTACTTTTGTCACCTGGAACTGGCCTTACTCCGGGAGCCATAAAACTCAACGATTTATCAGGTGCCATCACCGCAGGACAAATTTGGACCGCGACAGCTGGTGACGGATCAGGACATTGGCAAGATGTTCCCGCTGCGACACCACCTCAATTCTTTTATTTAACCAGCGGTGCTGGAAATTTCACGGTACCTGCGGGAGCCACAGCCCTCATTGTCACTTGTATCGGTGGCGGCGGCAGCGGTGGAGCAACAGGAACCACCACTGGACCTAACGGAAATGCTGGACAAAATACAACTTTTGACACGCTCACTGCTTTCGGAGGCAACGGTGGAAATGGTGGCACCGTTGGCGGTGCTGGGGGCGACGGAGGAAGTTCAGCAGGAGGTGATTTAAACCTCATCGGAAGCTCTGGATGTCCAGCAGGAACTTTTTCAGCAAGTGATACGTCTGTTGGCGGAAATGGTGCGCCTGGATATCAAGGGCAAGGATCTGGAAAAGGCGGTTACGGCGGAGCACCCTTTACAGGCGGGACGAATGCGAATCAAAATACCGGAGCCGGAGGCGGGGGAGCTAGCGGCGGTGCTGGATTTTTCGGTGCCGGTGGCGGTGGCGGTGGCGGATATGTCACCCGAAGAATTGCCGCTCCAGTAGGACCTTATGCATTTTCAGTGGGTAACGGCGGAGCTGCAGTTGACGGGACCGGGGCTTCACACGCGCCTGGTGGACCCGGGGCATCAGGTCTCATTATTATAGAGGTTGTTTTCTGATGACTGACAAAGAGGTTCAATTTTTCAAGCTTCTAGCCGTAAGTGCCGTCCTTCTGTACCTCTACAAGGCCTCGCAAGCTCAAGGAAAAACTTTGGCTGGCAATCCCTTCGGAGTAAATGTGCGCGGTGAACAGATTGTCAATTTAGCTTCTCAGTTCGTGCCTAAACAATATCGTCATCATGCTAAGAAACTCGGAAATGTCATCGTAGAAAGGTACATGTAATGAAAAAACGAAAGTACAAACGCAATCCTAGTACAGCCTCAATTGTCATCCCTTTGGTTGCGGTTGGTGCTGCAGTGGGAATTTACTTGTGGTACCGAAGATCGACTCCGGCTTTGGTTGCACCTCCGCCGCCGACTTCTCAACAACCAACTCAGCTAGCACAACAGGCGTCTCAGGCTCTACAGAACTTATGGAGCGATATTACCTCTAGCTAAAGGAAAACACCATGGCACGCCGACGAAAACATAACCCTATGGATGCTCACACAGGATTTGGATTCTTCACTGCTGCTCTGCTTGGAGCGCTCGCGTACTTTTGGTACACGAACTACTACAATCCAGCAGGCGGTGTCACTCCAGGAAATCTGACTGATGTTCCAGCACCGCTGCCCTCGACCAATGTTCCTGTTTCTCCAATGAGTGTCACTGAAACAACATCATATGTATGAGAAAAAAGAAGAAAGATGCCTTAACAAAATTTTTGATAGGACTAGGAGCAGGATTTTTACTGTATCAATACTTGATTCACGAAAACGTCACTGCTCAGCACGCCGAGATTACCGAGACTGGCGCTAAAGGGTTAGAATTGCTCTTAGGGGCATGAAAATAACATGCTAGAGCCTGGAGGGCTCAGCAGATTAAAGCCGACTGAAGCGACGGAATCCTGTACTCAGGATTCCAGAGAGCGAAAGTCGGCTTCCGAAAGGAAAAAATGGGACTCACACATCGTATTTTCAATGTTGTCAGTTGGATTGCAACTGCGGCTGTGCTTTATACCAAAATCCAGGAACTCAACCAAGCCAAGAGCAGTATCTATGCCCAATTGCCTCCAAATCTCCAGGCTGAGTGGGTTCAGACTTTTGGAGACCCAACAAATCAAACAGTCAACACTCCAAATCCGATGACCTTGCTTAGTAGCACGGTCTCAAAAATGATATCGACTCCGCAGACACCTCCGGTAGCTACTTCAACCCCAACTCAAGTAGCACAGGTAGCAGCCGGAGTGTAACGCAGGCAAAAAGGGTAGCGAGCGGAGCATCGCGCCCTAGATTAACCGGCTGAAGCGACGAAATCCTGTACTCAGGATTTCAAGAGAGCGGAAGCCGGGCTCTGGAAAGAAAGTAAATGGAAGTGAAAGATAACACCATGTCAGAATTTCTACTCTTTGGCGTCGCTACTTGCATCGTCATGTACTTTATTGAAAAGCGATTAGCTGCTCAGGATGCGACTCAAAAAGCTCTGGCCACATCCAGCTTAAGCTCGAGTATCGCAGATCTTGCATTGAATGCTTTGCCAACTATGAGTCTTCCGGAAGACGTTTATGTTCCTCCTAGCTCTCCTCCTTCTGCTTCGACTTCAGTCCCAGCGGCTTTAACACCGACAGACACTACGTCACAGGCTTATTGGAATTCCATTGATCCTTATTGCACAAACGTCACAAACCCATATTGTGGACATTGATGGAAAGAATTAATTTAGACCCTCTCACAAAAGAGCAAGCCGAAGAGTACGCAAACAATGAGGCCGAAGTGCGCGGCTTTAAAGTCGGCTCAGAATCTTGGAAAAAAGCGTACAAGGAATATCTCCAGTTCGCCCTATCAACTTTGGTTGTCGGCCGAAACCCTCGAAATTTTCGCTACAAGACCGTGACCTCTTTGTACCCTGAGGTGTTTTCCGAAAACGGATTTGCTGGTAAGGCTGCCAAGAGCTATTTTCGCCAAGACGGCGGGCGCGGAATTCCGATCATTGAAGCTAATGGTCGAATACTTTCCGCCGTCATGAATCTGCTCAAGCTTTTCGAAAATGGAATCTTAGGCGTGAAAAATGTCACGACCGGGAACACTCAAGGCAAGATCGCTAACGAGAATATGAGTGAGCTGCAGATTCCAAACAGAGACGAGTTTGGAAGCAAAGAAGAATTTGAGGCCGCTCTCAAAGACGTGATCTACAATTGGTTTACCCGCGACATCATTTCAGATTGCATTCTGGAATCGTTGTTTCCGTTCTTTACACTCACCAAAAATGACCTTGATGAAATCATGGACCGCATTCAGATCAGTGAGGCCAATGTTCATGAGGTTATCAAAGAGGGCAGAGAGAAGCTGATCAAGGAACTTCGCTCACGGGTGAAAGAGAAGTTCCATCAGAGTTATCGGAAAGCAGTCTTAGACTAGGATACCTACGCTCTCACCTCGAACTGATAAACAATCAATTTTTCTTGCCCATAAAAGACATCAACATATGTTCCTACATGATGAATCTTGTAATCTCTTGACCAAGTATCTTCATACTTTTCATTGAATCGACCTGGATAATTTTCACATTTGGAAATAGCTGCGCATAAGGCTAAATCCAGAGAAATGTTTTCTCGAATTTCAAACTTAAACAGCGTTGTCATTTCTTATCTCGTTTTTCTTTTTCCAATAGTACTTTCTTGACTGAGCTTTTCTGCGCTCCCGGTATTCTGGGTCTTTATGATATCTGCGAGTTTGTTTTTGAGATGGAGTTCCACAACTCTCACGCATCTCTTTGTTTCTTGCGTGCCAAGGATGATTTTCTCCCGCACTCATCGGAACCAACCTTCTTCATCAACCGTCCAAATATAGTCGTAAACCATAAACGATTTACAAGCTTTAATATCACGAGGAGCAAATCTAGAAAGAAAAGAATCACATAGTTGTACGTTGTTACAGTGTGGACAAACCGCTTTAAACACATACGACCTGAGCAGCATAAAATCAAATTTCACTTCTGACGTGTCAAATGTGAATTTTTCCTTACAAAACCTACATGATATGTATTGCCATGCTGTTATCACGTTTTTACCTTTCAAGATTCCAAGCCCACCAATAGTACCACCAGTGCATGCCCCTATCTTTCATCTCGGCAATTGCTGAGTCGACACTCCAGCCCTGGGCCTTGATGCGGAAATTTGCAATCACCATGCCTGTGCGGTCAACGCCAGTTCTGCAATGCACGTAGATTTTAAAACCCAAGGGAGGATTGCTCGTTAAAATTTGATAAGTTTTATCAAGTTGCTCTTTGGTCGGTGGCAAAATTTCACTCATCGGAATATTGATGTTCACCATGCTAAATTGACCGGCGAGTTGAGTTCTCCAGATGACACCGTCCTCATGGGATTGCAAATCAAGAATTTGAGTGAAGCCTTGATCCTCAAGAAATTTGAATTCTTGGCGGTACATTGGAGAGGGGCCGCGATAAATGTTTTGCGTCACTTTTGTGATGAGCATTTTTCTTCACTTTCTTTTCTATCAGGATCTTGTATGGAAATAACTCGAACAAATTCGATGGATTCGGGAACTGAAAGCGTCTTGTAAATATGATATTCCATGCTTTTAAGAATTGCCAAAGCCTGATCACTAGACACGTTGTTATTAGTGTCGACTCGCATTTTCACTTCTAAAATCATAGTTAAAGTTCTCAAAAGGGTAACACCTCTTTCATCTAGGTAACACCAATTCAAGTTTTATCGGCTCTTTCGAGATTTTTCTAATACATGCCACAGAACAAGCCGTCTGAATCCCTCGCTCATCACTCCGCTCAAACCAAAGATGTGGTTTTATGAACTGATAGCCCTCAATGCTTATAGCTGCTGGCTCTTCTTTGCCGCAACCGTCACAGATCCATTTTGCGCTCACGAGTTCACCTCGCGCTCATCATCGTAGTCATACTCAACACTTTCATCATCACCTTCAGCCTCTTCCTCTTCTTCATCGAACTCGTCTTCGAATGCCAACCACACAAGATCTTGCACGTCACAGAGAATTGCCGCAAGTGAGCGATTGTGACTCCAATAGACTTCAGCTTTTTGTACAACACCGGCTACCGGACCATTTTCGGTCTCGATGAGAGCCTGTAAAGTGTGAATTTTCACGAGGTAGCCAAAGATTTTTTCGTCTTTCAGCTGAAAAGAACCGTCTTCGAAAATTGTCGCGTTGTCTTGAGTAGTGACTAAAATTCTTGGCATCTGAAAAATCCTCCAGCTTTAGGTGTTGAATGAAACTATTTCAAGCGTGAAAAAATCTCAAAATCAATCGCTAACTAGTTTTACACCCCTTGCCTACCAGGGGTGTCATAAGGGTACCCCTGCCGGGGGTCTTTGTATCCCTTTGAGATATTGTGTTGACACAATTTTCTAGGGGTGTTAACGTGCGGACGGGTACCTAGGGGTGTTGCTTAAGTTTTCCCTTGGTTTGACCGATAATATATAGAGAGGGACAGGGCTGGGGTACCCCGGCGTATCAAGGTGAGACATATGAGTTTGAGACAGAGATTTATCGTACTCATGGCATCCGCTCTATTTATGGGATGTGCCGACAGACCACAGTGGTGTCACGTCGGCGAGTGTCACCTCAATGGTAGTAGTGCCACTAATCAAGTCTCAAACCCTGGCGCTCCAGTAAGCCCGACACCGACACCTATTCTACCAGCACCCCCAAACCCGGGACCGTCTGGACCGACCTCACTTCGAATTGAAATCAGTGCCTCAAAAACAGATGGTGCCATCGGAGGTTCTGCTGGTGCCGATGCCTTGTGCCCGGGTGGTTTTAAAGCGTTGATTGCCAGTACGGACCGCGTGGCATGCACCTCAACTAATTGTACCGTTGGTGGAAATTCAGAGCACTTGAACTGGGTTTTAAAACCAAATACCAAGTACGTTCGAAGTGATGGAACCGAAGTGTTCACGACCAATGCAAACGCGATTTTTGTTTTCGGGACCGCTGTCAATGGTATCACCACTGTCGCACTAGCAGACGGTGCCGTGGCATGGACGGGCATGAATAGTATCTGGCAAACCGCTCAAACCTGTAATGGCTGGACGACAAACATTATTCCTAACTTAGGGACCACTGGGAATGATGATATTAACTCTGTGAGCATGATTGCTACCCTTAATAATATGTGTAATGCCGCTCAACTTATCATTTGTGTTGAACAGTAAAGGTTAAAGAAAACCATTGCTAAAATAAAAGGAGAGTAAACTGTGAATTTAATCATGCTCAAAATTTGGGTTGAACGGTGGGAAAGTGTCGGACTCAAATGTCCTCACTTAAGAAAACTTGTTCAGGACTTAGAATCATGAATGCACCATGGACACCGATATTTAAAGACCTAAACAGAATTGAAATTCTGGACAACAAAGGTCAACTTGTCGCGACCTTAAGTTTCGAGTGTAATTTGTTGTCTGAAAATTTCAATTCTAAGAAAGAGTCAATGATCAAACTGGCTCATCTTATCATTGCTGCACCCGAAATGCTTTTCGACCTTGAATGGATTGTTTCGAAAGTTGAATGCGACGAAATGAAAATGTCCGAACCAATGCTCAATCACCTTAAGAAAAAAATCGCTAAAGCGAGAGACAAATGAGTAAACTTGGTAGCGACTCATCGAAAAGACTGGGCTTTAAACTCAATGAATGGGAATGGGCTTTTCAGTATATAGAACCTTGGTTAATCATGCTGGCCGTTGAGAATCACCCACCACATCAGGTTAGGGAATGGCGACGACCTCAGTGGGACAACTTCTATAAGAGATTTAATAAATCTGAGAAAAAATCAAAATGAGTTGGCCGTTCTGGCATGTTTTCAATACAGAGTGCTCGACTTGGTTTGAACGCGATCGAGCCATGGTGAGGCTCACGACTCGTGGTACTGATTTAGAAATCATTTGTCTCTGGGACGCTCACGTTGCCGATTTTGTTGAGGATGGGTTTAAAACACAATCCCAGTCTTGGCATGAGGCACTTTGTGAATACGCTAACAATCACAAGATCATACCTGAAGTAGAATAGGTCAAATATGTTTGAAAGTCTCGAAGACGAAATTGAATACCTCATTGAACGTGCTGAAAACTACAATGAGATTCCTGATCGCGTGTTCTTTGTCGAAACTATGAAAAGATTCATAAAAGATCTCAAAGAGATTCGAGAGTATAGTGACAGATTTCAAGATATATCTCATGATCTTGAGATTGCACTCGAAGACATCGAAACACTTGAGTCAAAAATTGAAAATCTGCAAGAGCAAATTTCTGAATTATCCAAGACCGATCTCAAACCCTCAGCTGGAAAACCGCTTCATCTCGTGAAAAACGAAGACGCCTAAAGTCAACTCTCAATCTTGAGTTGACACAATTTCAATTCAATCTGTAAAAGCTACCAGACATTCACTTTAGGTCCCTTGGCTAGCCCTATAAATTTTATTCGGCTCAACCG
>Ga0210402_10000565_pt1 | contig 40953 bp, 31 predicted proteins | sample IncBWC7MmetaG_FD_161055 | JGI IMG/M metagenome (GOLD analysis project Ga0210402, IMG submission 161055) | Forest soil microbial communities from Barre Woods Harvard Forest LTER site, Petersham, Massachusetts, United States - Inc-BW-C-7-M | ecosystem: Environmental > Terrestrial > Soil >...
CGAGAGATCGCGCGGTACGCCGCGCATCGCCAATCGGTTGCTGCGCCGGGTGCGCGACTTCGCCGAGGTCAAGGCCGCCGGCATCATCAGCGGCGAGGTGGCCTTGGGCGCGCTCGACATGTTGGAAGTTGACCCCGAAGGATTCGATACGCTGGACAGGAAGCTGCTGCTTACGGTCATCGAGAAATTCGAAGGCGGGCCGGTGGGCGTCGACAGTCTGGCTGCCGCGATGAGCGAGGAACGCGGCACGATCGAGGATGTCATCGAACCGTTTCTCATCCAACAGGGTTTCTTGATGCGCACGGCGCGCGGTCGCGTTGCGACCCGCTCGGCATATGCGCACTTCGGTCTGGCGGCGCCCGCCATCGAGCGGGACCTGAATCTGCCGCTGTTCCGGGACGGACGGTAGATGTCCTCGCCGCCGAGCTACGCCCATGCATATTCTGTTTATTGGGAGGACACCGACGCGGGCGGGGTGGTGTACTACGCCAACTACCTGAAGTTCATGGAGCGCTGCCGCACCGAATGGCTGCGGGCCATGGGCATCGATCAGTCCCGCCTGCTCGCCGAGCGGCAGCTGCAATTCGTGGTCGCCAACGTCACCGTGGATTTTCTGCGGCCCGCCGTGCTGCATGATGAAATTCTCGTCACCGCGCAGTTGCAGCGCCTGGGCGGTGCGACAATACATTTCAAGCAGACGATCATGCGCGGCGACGAACAACTGATCGACGCCAGTACTCGCGTTGCGTGTCTTGATTCGGGCACGTTGAAGCCGCGTGCCATCCCCAAGGATCTTTTCGTGGAGTGGCGGAATGCCCAATGACTTGTCGGTTTGGACCCTGGTGCTGGATGCAAGTCCCATCGTGCAGGCGGTGGTGGCACTGCTGCTCGCGGCGTCGGTTGCCTCCTGGGCGGTTATTTTTCGCAAAGGCCAGGTGATCGGCCGATCACGCCGGCAGGCCGACAAATTTGAGACAGAATTCTGGTCGGGCGGCGATCTGGCGACCTTGTATCGCAGCATCGAGACCAAGGGACGCGCGGGCACCGGGCTGCAAAGCATCTTCGAGTCCGGTTTCGGCGAATTCAGCCGCTTGCGGACCCTCGGCACGCCAATCGAGCAATTGCTCTCGGGCGCGCGCCGTGCGATGCGCGTGGCGCACCTTCGCGAACTCGACCGATTGGAGCAAAACCTGGCGTTTCTCGCCACGGTGGGATCGACCAGCCCCTACGTGGGCTTGTTCGGCACGGTGTGGGGAATCATGACGGCGTTTCACAACCTCGGTAATGTGCAGCAGGCCACGCTGGCGGCGGTTGCGCCGGGAATCGCCGAGGCGCTAATCACCACCGCGGTCGGACTGTTCGCAGCCATCCCCGCCGTGATCGCCTATAACCGCCTTGCCGATCAAGTAAGCCGGTTGGAACTTCGCTTCGACACATTCGTCGAAGAGTTCTCAACCATCCTGCAGCGCCACGGCCCGAGCCGGGTGCAGAGTTAAGGTAGATGCCCGCGCCGCTTCGACGTCGCAGATTGATGGCCGAGATCAACGTCGTGCCGTACATCGACGTCATGCTGGTGTTGCTGATCATTTTCATGATCACGGCGCCATTGCTCAAGGAGGGCGTCAAGGTGGATTTGCCGGACGCGGGTGCCAAGCCCATTGACGCCGATCTCCTGGCGAAGCACCAGCCGCTCGTATTGACCATCGACTCCCGAGGCCGCTTGTATATCAACTTTGGCCAGAACCAGGACCAGCCGGTCAGCGAAGCCACCGTCAGCGCTCGCACCGGTGCGCTTCTGCGCCGCGATCCGCAAACCCCGGTGCTCGTGCAGGCCGATACCACGGTGGCTTACGGCACGGTGGTGCGCGCCATGGTGTTGCTGCAGCGAGCCGGCGCCAGCAAGGTCGGATTTTTGACCGATCCGGTGCGGGCGAAGCCGCCGGTGCGCGAGCCCAATGGAGCCGCCAGCGGCGTGCGTTGAATGCCGGGCTTTTTGCGCGAACACTCCTGGTCGATCGCAGTCTCGGTGCTGCTGCACGGACTGCTCGCGGCGGCTCTGATCTTCGCAACGCTGGTTTCCATCAACCGTTCGACGCCCACCAACGTGCCGCTGCCGATCGACGCCGTCGTCATAGACTCGCAGGTGCTGCATGCCGCGCAGCAAGCGCTCGCCGATCGTGCCGAGCAGGAGGCAGCCCGCGCCCGCGCGGCCGAGGAGCAGCAGCGCGCCGCCAAGGAGGCGGAGGCCCACGCTGCGGCCGACGCCGAGAAGGCTGCGGCCGAAGCCGCGCGCGAGGCGGACGCGCAGAAAGTGGCGGCGGCAAAACACAACGAAGAACTCGAGCGCGCCGCAGACCTCAGGCGTGCCGATGACGCCAAACGTGCGCTCGACGCCAAACGTGCGGAAGACGCCAAGCGCGCCGAGCAGGCGAAACGTGCAGAAGAAACCAAGCGGGCGGAGCTTGCCAAGCAAGCCGAGGATGCGAAGCGCGCCGCCGACGCCAAGGCCAAGGCGGAGCGCGAGGCTGAATTGCGCCGGCAGCTGGCCGATGAGGAACATGTGAGCGCCGTGGAAGCGAGCCCAGCGCGCGCGCAGTACATCGCGCGCTTGTCGAGCAAGATTCAAAATGCCTGGCTCAAGCCGCCTTCGGCGCGCGCCGGTCTGGATTGTATTGTAAACATTACACAGGTCGCGGGCGGCACCGTGACCAGCGCGCAAGTGAGCCAGTGCAACGGCGATGCCGCGGCACGCCAGTCCATCGTGGATGCGGTTTATCGCGCATCGCCATTGCCGCCTCCGCCCGATCCGGCGCTGTTCGAGCGAAATCTTGTGATCCACTTTCATCCGGAAGACTAGAGTTAGCCCTATGACTAAACCGCTTTCATATGTTGCTCTCATTGTCCTGTGTGTCACGAGCCTGGCGACCCATGCCGCATTTGTGGTCGAGGTAACGCGCGGTCAGACCGAAGCGATTCCAATCGCGGTTGTGCCGTTCTCCTCGGCCGAAGCCGCTGCAGCTTCCTTCGACGTGGCGCAACTGGTGAGCGACGATCTGGCGCACAGTGGGCGGTTCAATCCCATGGATCGCAAGGACATGATTGATCAGCCGCACCCCGGCTCGAACATTGCCTACGATGATTGGCGGCGGCTCAACAACGACTATCTGGTCGTGGGCTCGGTGCAGCCGGCGGGGCAGGATCATTTCAACATCACCTACGAGCTCTACAACGTTCTCACCCGGCAGCGCCTGCTCGGCTACCAGATCACTTCGAATCGGCCCGGTTTGAGATTGGCGAGCCATCAAGTGGCCGACATGGTGTTCGAGAAAATACTCGGGATTCGTGGCGCGTTTGCCACCCGGATCGCCTACATATCGGTGCAGGGGCACCTGCCCGCCAAGAACTTTCAGCTGATCGTGGCGGACGCGGATGGCGAGAATCCCCGGGTCGTCATGCAATCCAATGAGCCGCTGATGTCGCCGGCCTGGTCTCCGGATGGCCAAAGCCTGGCGTACGTATCCTTCGAGGACCGCCTGCCGTCGGTGTACGTGCAGACGCTGAAAACCGGCGAGCGCCGCAGAGTGTCGGCGCATGCCGGGGTGAACCAAGCCCCGGCATGGTCGCCGGATGGCAGAAAGCTGGCGCTGACCTTGTCGACGCGGGACGGCAATCTCGACATCTATGTGATGGACCTTCAGACCCAGGCGCTGACCCGCATCACCGATGATCCCGGCATCGACACCGAGCCGCAGTGGTCGAGAGACGGTCAGAGTCTGTATTTCACCTCCGATCGCGCCGGCGGACCGCAGATCTACAAGGTGGGCATCAACCCAGGCGATAAGCCGCGGCGCTTGACTTTTCAAGGCAGTTACAACGCGCGGCCGCGCGTATCCCCGGACGAGTCGCAGCTGGCGTTCGTGACACAGGAAGACGGGGCGTATCGCATCGCCACCATGGACCTTCGCGGGCACGGGGACGTTCAAGTGCTCACCAAGGGCCATTTCGACGTATCGCCAAGCTATGCGCCGAACGGCGCCGTGATCATTTATGCAAGCCGCGATCGCGGACGCGGAGTTCTGGCACTGGTCAGCGCAGACGGGCGAGTTCAGCAGCGCGTGGTATCGAGCGAAGGCGAGTTGCAAGAGCCCACATGGGGGCCGTTTTAGAGAAAGACGCGAACAAGGTTCACAAACCGGCTCCTGGTCGGTACCCTTAGCGGTTACGCGAAGCACTTAGGGCCTGATGGAGAAATTAATGAAAAAAGTCATATCGATCGCATTGTTGTTCGCCGCAGCGGCGCTGTTGGCGGGCTGCCCAAAAAAGCACAATGTGAATGAACCGCCGGTCGCCGGCACCCAGGTTCCCCAGACTTCGGCGGCGGAGGGCGCCGCGACCTCGACTCAGCCCTTGGGCGGCGATGCCAGCAACAATGCGCGCGGCTTCGGTGCCGAAGGCACGGGAGTATTGGCCCGCAAGGTCATTTATTTCGACTTCGACAAATCCGAAATCAAACCGGAGTTCGCCGACATCGTGACGACCGCGGCGCGCAATCTGACCTCCAATACGAAACTCAAGGTCAAGCTGGAGGGGAACACCGACGAACGCGGCACCCGTGAATACAACATCGGCCTGGGCGAGCGCCGCGCGCAATCGGTACGGCGCGCCTTGATGCTGCAGGGAGTCGCTGAATCGCAGATCTCGACGGTGAGCTTCGGCGCCGAACGGCCCGCTGCGGAGGGCGATAACGAAGAGGCGTGGGCGAAGAATCGCCGCGTGGAAGTGGTCTACCTGCCGTGACGAAGCCGGCCGCCGTGACAATGCGCGCGCTGTTCGCAGCCGCTTGTCTTGCTGCCTGCTTGCTGCCGGGCTGCGCCAGCACGCCGCCCGACGAAGATCCGGTGCAGATCAAATTGAAGGATCTTGATGCCCGCCTCGCACGCATCGAAAAAGTGACGTCGAATCAAAGTCTGCTGCAGGTCTCCAATCAGATCGAGGCGCTGCGCGCCGATGTGCGCGCCATGCACAACGATGTCGATGTGCTGAGCAACAGCCTGGAGGCCAGCCGCAAGCAGAGCCGCGATTTGTACGTCGATCTGGATCTGCGCGTGAAGAATCTCGAGGCCCGGGGCGGCATTGCGGGCACAGCGCCGGGCGCCGCCGCTGCAACCACGGCGCGTAGCGCCGGTCCGGGCGCAGGCGCCGCGGGTGCCGAGCAGCCGAATGCAAATCCGGACGACGCGCCGCGTTATCAGGCAGCCTTCAATCTCCTCAAGGACGGCAAGTACGACAAAGCCATCGACGCGTTTCAGAAATTCCTGTTGGACTTCCCGGCGAGTACGCTTGCGGACAATGCGCAGTATTGGCTGGGCGAGGCTTACTACGTGAACAGGGCCTATCCGGATGCGGAGTCCGCATTTCAACGCGTGGTTGAAAAGTATCCGCAATCGCGCAAGCTTCCCGATGCGTTGCTCAAGATCGGCTATTGCCGCTATGAACTGAAGCAATGGGATTCGGCCAAGACGGTGCTGACGCAGCTGGTTTCCCAATACCCGGACACACCGGCGGGGCGCCTGGCGCAGCAGCGCCTCGAAAAAATGGCGGCCGAGAAACATTGATCGAGGACGCGACCAAGCTCAAGCGCTTGCGCATCAATGAAGTCTTTCATTCGTTGCAAGGGGAGGCCGATTGCGTCGGCTATCCGACGGTGTTCGTGCGGCTGACGGGCTGCCCGTTGCGCTGCCAGTATTGCGACACCGAATACGCCTTTCATGAAGGAAGCTGGTACAGCCTGGCGGCCATCCTGGAGATGGTCCGCGGCTTCGGTGCGCAGCACGTCTGCGTGACCGGCGGCGAGCCGCTGGCGCAGCCGAACTGCATCGAGCTCCTGAAGGACTTGTGCGACGCCGGGTTTCACGTGTCGCTGGAAACCAGCGGTGCCATGGATGTGACGGCAGTCGATGCGCGCGTATCGCGCGTCATCGACGTGAAGACGCCGGCTTCCAACGAAGCGGCGCGCAATAGAATCGAGAATTTTCAGCTGCTGACGCCAATCGACCAGCTCAAATTCGTGATCTGTTCGCGTGAGGATTACGATTGGAGCAAGGCATTTATACGGGAACATGGCTTGGGGCAGGGCTGCCGCATCCTGTTTTCTCCGAGCTTCAAGCAGCTGTCGCCCACTGTTTTGGCGGATTGGATCCTGGCTGATCGCCTGCCGGTCCGCTTCCAGCTCCAGCTTCACAAGGTTCTGTGGGGCGACGTTCCGGGGAAGTGATGCGATCGGCGAGCCGCGCAATCGTGCTGCTGTCAGGCGGCTTGGATTCGGCCACCGTTCTTGCAATGGCGCGTGCGCGTGGCTACGAGTGTTATGCGCTCAGCGTCGAGTACGGTCAGCGCCATGGCGCCGAACTCAATGCAGCGATGCGCGTGGCGGCGGCCCTGGGTGCTCGCGAACATCGGATCATGCGAGTCGACCTGGGCGGGATTGGAGGTTCGGCATTGACCGATGCGGCGATTTCCGTACCAGAATCGCCCACCACCGGCATACCCATCACCTATGTGCCCGCCCGCAACACGATATTGCTGTCTCTTGCGTTGGGCTGGGCGGAAGTGGCCGAAGCTGCGGATATTTTTGTCGGCGTCAACGCGGTGGATTATTCCGGGTATCCGGATTGCCGGCCCGCATTCATAGAGGCCTTCGAACGCTTGGCGCAATTGGCGACCAAGGCTGGAGTTGAAGGCACGCGCTTCAAGGTCCAGGCACCACTGATCGATATGTCGAAAGCCGAAATAATCCGCGCCGGCATCGATCTTGGCGTGGATTTCAGCATGACGGTCTCCTGCTACCAGGCCGACGCGCAAGGCCGCGCTTGCGCAAAATGCGATTCCTGCCGCCTGCGCGCCGCCGGCTTTGCCGCGGCAAATATTGCCGATCCCACCCGCTACCGTTAGCGGTGTTCCGCGGCGGAAGTTCGGCTATGATTGCGCCCCTGCAAACGGGACGGTAGCTCAGTTGGTAGAGCAAGGCCCTTTTAAGGCTTTGGTCCTGGGTTCGAGTCCCAGCCGTCCCACCATATTTTTAATAAAATCAATATACTATGGTCAATAACTATAATTCATTGTAAGTGCGCCCAGAGGAGAGTGGGAACATGAGTCGTCAGTGCTCCCGCCGTCCGCAGGTTACTCCCACTCAATTATTTCCTGGCGTTCAATTGCGTATGTAAATTGCGCAATGGCCTTGTGTACTGTTCGCCGAGATCGCGATGGGTCGCTTGAATCGCCGCGGCGCTGGCCAGCAATGACGTGGCTTGTTTTGGCTGACCCAGCGCGAGATAGCAATTCGCGAGCGCGATTTGTGCGTCGGACAGCACCGGGCTGAATTTCCGATCGTAGAGCGACGTTAAGCCGGCCACGGCGGCCTGCGCAAGCGGCAGCGCTTCCGGCGCGCGGCGCAATACCACGAGCGCCTTTGCTTCAATGAGGGCCGCTTTCGCTTCATAGACTGAATAGTATTGGCGTGCAGAGTCCCTCTGAATCGCCTCGCGAACCCGACGCGCAATCGTCGCGGCGTTCTCTGCCTGGCCGTTGGCCCGCGCGCATTCCGCAACGAGGAGGACTTCGCGCAGCTCGATCCTCGTCAGCGGCCCGGGATCCAGGTTCGACTTCAAACCGGCCTGCGACACGAGATCAGCAGCCTCTGCGGCGCGGCCTTCGGCAAGCAAATGCTCGACGCCAAAGCGAGCATGATCCGTCCACATTGGGTCGGTGCGCGCTAGAGGGGCTAATAGCGAGGCTGCCTCTTTCAGGCGTTCGTCGGCCTCAGAGTGGCGAGCCAGGTTGTCGAGACCATACATCTCGATGTCAAGCCATGCAGCCAACGACGCGTTGTTTGGGCGGTACTTTCGATAGATCGACACTGCATCATGGGCAACCGCGTGCCCCTCTTCCAAAATGCCCATCTGCATCAGTCGATAGCCAAACACAATCCGCACGTTTGGTACATGGAAGCTGTCGTCTGCTCCTTTGGCGCGAATCGCGCGCTCGAGCGCGCTTCGCAGTGTTTGAATGCCCTCGGCCGTTCGTGACGTATCGAATAGCATCGCACCCAGCCGGAACTCGGTCTGAATCGTATCTGCGTGATCGGGTCCTGCATGCGCGAGCGCGCTCCCAAAAGCACGCCGGTAGGCCGCTTCTGCGCCTGGAATTTCGCCCACTTCCTGGCGCACGTCGCCGAGATAACTGAATAGCTGGGGCACCTCACTTGCGCAAGCGGGTTGCAAACCATCGCACAGTTCAGCCGCCTCGGACAGCGCCACAAGCGCGCCGCGCAGATTCTCGGCGCGATCCTGTATGTAGCCTTTCGCCATGAGGGAGCGCACCACCTCCATCGGTTCCCGGCGCGCACGATACAGCGCGATTGCCTGATCGATGTACTCGAGCGAACGGGCCGGCTCACGATCCCCATTCATCTGAGCAAGTTGTCGCAACAACCGACCGCGCGCGTTCGATAAGCTCTCATGATGCAGGTCGAGAATCCGAGTGGCCTCGCGGAGCACGGAAGCCCGTTCTGAGACGGCCTTTGATGTCTGCAGGTTATCCGACAAGTCGATCAGGCTATATGCAACCTCGACACCATCGACGCCGTACAGTGTCCTTGCCAGACTGACACGCTCGTGATTGAGCGCGACAGCCTTTTCCGTCATGCGCAATTCGGTATATGTGTCGGCAAGCATTTTGAGTGCGCGCAGCCGCGCCTCTGGAGCATCCGCGAGGTCGCGCTCAATCTGCTTCGCCCCAAGGTCGAGCAGATCTCTGGCAGTGGTTTGCTGGGCTTTGATCGGATCGGCCTGCTGGATTGAGTTTGCGTGAAAAATGTTCGCCACGAAGCTTTCAACAGCAGTCGCAATTCGCGCCTGCGTCTCCGCGCGATGCGCATGCTCGCGCGCTCTATCGGCTTGCCACAAGGCGGCGGCCAAGCCTGCCGCGAGCGCCACGAATACCGCGCCCATCGATGCCGCCAGTACGGCATTCCGCCCAAGAAATTTCCGGGTCCGATACCACACGGTGTCGGCACGCGCCAGGACGGGCCGGCCCGCCAAGTGATTGTCGATATCTGCGGCGAAGGCGTCGACAGTGCGATAGCGCTCGGAGGGGGTCTTTTTGAGTGCCTTGAGGACAACGGTGTCCAGGTCACCGCGCAGCACTCGTAACCGGGGCCGTGGGATTGCGCCAGCGCCAGTCCTCGGCGCCTGATTCTCTTCAAACACTACCTCGCTGGGTCTGCATGGCTCGGCGCTCAAAATGGCGTCCTCGAGCGCACCGCGGGAATCGCGCGTCAATCGATAAGGACGACGTCCCGTCAACAATTCATAGAGAACGACACCGAGGGAGTAGACATCGGTAGCCGTGGTGATTGCGGCACCGGTAATCTGTTCCGGGGCGGCGTAATCGAGAGTCAGAGCGCGTCCGCCGATTTCGGTGAGAGCCTGCAGGCTGGCGCCATCCGGTGACAACAGTTTGGCGATACCGAAGTCGAGCAGCTGGACTTGGCCGGCGCTGGTTACGAGCATATTCGACGGCTTGAGGTCGCGATGGATCACCAGGTGGTTATGCGCATATTGAACAGCCCCAAGAACTTGTCGGAAAAGTGCAAGGCGCTCGTCGACTGAGAGGCGCTTGGCCTCGCAGTAATCGCCGAGCGGAGTACCCTCAACATATTGGAGGGCCAGGAACGGCTGCCCATTGGCGGCAACGCCGGCGTCATAAAGGCGTGCGATATTTGGGTGTTCCAATGCACCCAAGATGTCGCGTTCACGCGCGAAGCGCGCCAGCAGTTCGCTACTGGAGAACTCAGCACGCAGCAGTTTGAGTGCGACGGGTCGCTTCACGAGTCCATCGGCACGCCGCGCCCGCCACACGACGCCCATTCCGCCGCGACCGATCTCCTGTTCGATGACATACGGCCCGACGATTGTCCCGGCCGACAGCGCGGCCGACTCCACGGCATCCGTTGCGGCACCTTCCGCCGGGCGGAACTTGGGCAGCGTCTCGAGAAAATCGCTGGTCTCAATGCGCGCGTGGCGCTCAAGGAGCCCGCGCAACTCATCCTTCAAGTGAGCGTCCAGCGGGCCCAGCGAATCCAGCCAGGATTCGCGGCTCTCCAGTGGCAATTCCATTGCCGCGTCGAAGAGCCGCGAAAGGACTAACCATTGCTCCGCGTTGATTCTCATAAGCGTGTTTGTCGCCGCCAAAATGAACTACGTATTCCACTAAGTGAAACGGCCTTTGCAGTGCCGCTCGGCGCTTGTCGGCTTAGGGCTTGAGTTCCCCGTGCAACAACACCCGGGCCTTCTGCCAATCTCGGCGCACACTACGCTCAGCTATGCCGAGCGCAGCGGCAATCTCCTCACTTTTCAGCCCGCCGAAATACTTCAATTCGACTACTTGTGCCAAGCGCGGATCCAGTCGCGCGAGCTCCTGCAGGGCCTCATCTACGCGAACGACCTCTTCCTCAGCAGCCGCCGCGGGATCCGGAATATCGGTTCCCACCGTAATATGCGGGGCATTGGCGCCACGACGTTGCGCGAGCCGCTCGCGCGCAAAATCCACCACGATCGAACGCATCACGCGACCCGCATAGCCGAGAAAATGCGCTCGGTCGTCGACGTCGAGGTCGCCCACCTTCACGAGCCGCAGATAACACTCGTTCACGAGTACCCCGGTATCGAGCAGGGTGATCTTGGGGGCCCGCCGTAGGCGCTGATGTGCAAGATCACTTAGCTCCCGATAGGTGAGGGCGACAATCTGATCGACGGCGCCGGATTGACCGTTGCGCGCGGCCTCAAATAGTCGCGTGAGTTGTCCCATCCGATGAGCTTGCAGGCGCTCGAGGCGGCGCGCAATAGCCAAGCTTGGCCGTTTTTCGTGGCCGGATCCGTATTACTTACCGGGGACGACACGAACCAGGAGTGCACAACGTGAATTCGCACATCACCCGACCGCAGGCGCAGGGCGCCTTCGCCGTATTGCTGTTCTTTTCATCCTCGCTGTGTATCGCGCAGCACGATCCTGGCCTCCGCGCTGGCCCTGTAGGCGCCGGCAAACCGCTCGATGGACTGACTCTCATCGAAATGGCCGTATTCAAGGAAGGTCTGGAGCGCGCCATCCAGCTAGAAGCTGTGTGCGATTCGTGCAGCGACCTTACGCTGGGCGAGGCCGTTGATCCGGCCAAGGCGAATGTCATGACCCAAACCAACTCTTCCGGCCTGGGAGCACGTTTCAATGGCGACCAGTGCACCGCGTGCCACAATCATCCAGCCCTCGGAGGATCTGGCGGGTTTATGGTTCCGAACCCGCAAGACCCTGTCGCGAGCCAGCGGGCGCCGGAGAATCCGATGTTCGATCTGATCCCGCATCGCAAGGGGGCAGCCAATGTCGTCCCCTCATTTATCACCCGATTCGGACCGATTCGCGAGGTGCGCTTTGTCAGAAAGCCCGACGGCACTCCGGACGGCGGCGTACACCAGCTATTCACCGTCGTGGGCCGTTCCGACGTCTTCCCGCCGTGGCAGTCGGGCTACTGCACCACCGCGGACTTAGCGCAGCCGGACTTCGAGTCTGAATATCGGCGTGGCAATTTGCGCTTTCGCCTTCCATTGCAGCTATTCGGTCTGGGAATCCTCGACGGCATCCAGGATCGGGAGATTCTCGCGCGCCACCGCGCAACAGCGCCCATCCGCTCGCAATTGGGAATTGCCGGCATGCCTAATCGCAGCGGCAATGACGGCACCATCACCCGCTTTGGCTGGAAGGCGCAGAACAAGTCGATCGCGATCTTCGCTGCCGAGGCCTATAACGTCGAGATGGGGGTCACCAATGACCTGTTCACTCAGGCCACGGATGAGGTTCCGGCCTGCACCGCCGACAAGAGCGAGCCGAATGACATCTCGCGACTGGACGAGGACGACTCGCGCAACCAGGCTTTTGCGAACCCCCTGCACGAGCCGCCGGACTGGCTGATGTTTGCGATGTTCATGCGCTTCCTCGACGCGCCGAAGCCCGCTGTGTTATCCGCCAGCGCAGCGCGCGGACAAGATCTGTTCGGCACCGGAGCGGATCGTCCCGGAATCGGCTGCGCGGCTTGCCACACACCTACGATGGTGACTCCGCCAAAGAGCGAGACAGCTGCGTTGCAAAACTTGACCGTGCACCCATTTTCGGATCTGTTGATCCATCATATGGGCAAGCGTTTGGCGGACGACATCACCCAGGGTCTCGCGACGGGTGATATGTTCCGCACAACGCCCTTGTGGGGAGTCGGTCAGCGCCGGTTCTTTCTGCACGATGGGCGCACAGATGACTTGCTGATAGCAATCGATGCCCACGCCTCTGCGGCAGCGGACTGCACGCAAGACGGCGATAATCGGGCGCCCCACACCTGCTACGGGCCATCGGAGGCCAACGCCGTGGTCGGCCGATTCAAAGAGCTGGCCCCTAGCGACCAGCAGGCGATTCTCGACTTTCTGCGTGCACTCTAGAAGGTAGTCGACCACTCGCCTTGCATACTCGGCTGGCGCGCTCGCGGTTTTCGCATACTCACGACGGTCATCAACGTTCGAGCATCTGAGCAGCTCTCCGCCAACTGCGAACTCCCTGATGAAGTCCAATTCCAGGTTTCGATCAACATGCATAAGCATTCGTGATCCGGTTGTTCGCATACCTGCTACATCAACCCCAGCGTGCCCAACTCTCCCTGCATTGTCTGTCTGTTAACACACCTCCAGCCTATTCGCTGGCGGAAATTCCCGCCGCCTGCCGCCGACTTCGTTTCGTCCGCCCTTCGAACGGAGTACGCTTGGAGCTTCGCAGACCTAGGAGAGTTCTGTTGTTACGGGCGATGTCTGCCGGCGACGCAGACGTTCTACATGGGAGAAATGAAATGACTCTTTGCCCCATCGCGATAGCAGTCGGCTGCAAGAAATGCCCCGCGTTCAAAGTCTGCCCGCTGAAGAGCGTCGTGGGTGACTACAAGAACCAAGACGAACCGCAGACGCCGGGCGGAGCCGGCAAGGCAAACGGCGATAAATAGAGGACGCACGAGCGAGAGGCCGATTGTCGATTCCGGACAACGGCTTTAGACCATGGCTCGCCAGTTGTCTATCACACCCGCCTCAGGCGGGGCGGATTCCGGTACGCGGTCGTATCGTCGCTGATGCTCCGTACCGCGTTTTGCCATTTATTCTGCGCTGAGTGTTATTATAATTTAACACGTATCTGAGTAGCACTCTGTGTGAAGGTTCTGGCTATCTCACCGCTCAGCATTTGTTTGACCGTGCTTGCGCTTTGGTGCTTCATCGGGCTGGCCGGTCTCCTGCGTCCGAGGAGCCTAAAGTTTGTTGGCCGCACGCTGTTTCCACTGGGTGCCCTCTGCGGAATCGCCCTCGCGGTGATCGCGGCAGTGAGCTTGGCGGGCGCACCGGAGACGGCTATCTTGCCCATCGGCTTGCCCGACCTGCCGGTTCACTTGCGCAGTGACGCACTGAGCCGCTTCTTTCTGTTCCTGCTCGGCGCTACATCGAGCGGTATTTCCATCTTCGCCGCGGGCTACTTCCGCCGGGGAGAAGGCACACTGCCAGGGCTCCTGTGTCTGCAGTACCATCTGTTCCTCGCGAGCATGGGCTTCGTGTTGCTGGCCGACGACGCGTATGCGTTCATGGTGGCGTGGGAAACGATGGCACTGTCGTCGTACTTTCTCGTCACCGCGCAGCACGGTATCGCTGAGATCCGCCGAGCCGGCTTTTTGTACTTGCTGATCGCGCACGTTGGCGCGATCTCGATTCTGTTGGCGTTCGGCGTCATGCAGGGCGGCAGCTGGCAATTCACCTTCGATGCAATGCGCGGTGCGCAGCTCGCACCTCAGGCAGCGACCGTCGCCTTTCTTCTTGCACTCTTTGGCTTTGGCGCAAAGGCTGGCCTGGTGCCCCTACACGTCTGGTTGCCGGAGGCGCACCCCGCCGCGCCTTCGCCGGTGTCGGCACTAATGAGCGGCGTGATGCTAAAGACGGCTGTCTACGCAATGCTGCGCGTGAGCTTCGATCTGCTCGGACACGCGCAGTGGTGGTGGGGACTCGTGCCGCTCGGGCTTGGACTCTTCAGTGCGTTCTACGGCGTGGTGTTTGCCGCGGTGCAGACCGATATGAAGCGGCTGCTCGCGTATTCCTCCATCGAAAATCTCGGCATCATATTCACCGGCCTTGGGCTCGCGATCGTGTTCCACGGTGTGGGAATGCCCTCCCTCGAAGCACTTGCGCTGATCGCGCTGCTTTACCACACCCTGAATCACGCGTTCATCAAGAGCCTGTTGTTTCTCGGCACAGGCGCGGTTCTTCATTCAACCGGGGAACGCAACCTGGGGCGTCTCGGAGGATTGATTCATCGCATGCCCTGGGTAGCGTGGCTCACGCTCATCGGCGCACTGGCCATGGCGGGGCTCCCGCCGCTCAATGGGTTCGTCTCCGAATGGCTGTTGCTGCAGGCCTTCCTCTTCGCCCACGAAGTACCCCGGTCCTTTGTCAACATGCTGCTGCCGATGGGGGCGGCGCTCATCGCAATGGCAGCCGCGCTCGCCGCTTACGTCATGGTCAAGTTCTTCGGCGTCATCTTCCTCGGCCAACCGCGCGAGGCGGGGCTGGCTCACGCCAAGGACGCGGGAATCCTCCAGCGGATCGGACTCGGTTGGCTCGCCTTAGGGTGCATTGCACTGGGATTGTTGCCAACTTATGTCCTTCGCGCCCTGCGTATCGTTTGCACGCAACTCAGCGGCGCGGCGCTGCCGAACGCGAATGCGCCTTGGTGGTTGCTGGTACCCTTGCCGGGCCGACAGGCCTCCTATTCCGCCCTCGTATTATTCCTTGCTGTCGCGACTGTGGTCCTCCTTACGATGCTTTCCGTGCGGCTCCTCTATCACCGCCGCGTGCGGCGTTCGGCGCCCTGGGACTGCGGATTCGGGCGGCTGGATGCGCGCATGCAGGATAGCGCGGAAGGCTTTGGTCAGCCGATCCGACACATCTTTCAAGCGTTTTTTGGAGTCGAACGCGAATTGCCGTCACCCTTCGACCGCAAACCACATTATCGCGTCGTCGTGGCAGATCTCATCTGGCGCGCCGTATACGCGCCGCTCGAACCCCTCGTGCAATCCGTCGCCAACGCCTTTGCGTGGCTGCAGCAGGGGCGTATCGCCGCATATCTACTCTACAGTTTCGTCACCCTCGTGGTGCTTTTGGGATTGGTGTTGTGACGCCGATCGAAATGCTCACCCAGGCGTTGGAACTGGTTGTCGCTCTGACCGCGGCACCGTTGTTTCTCGGCTGGATCAATCAATGCCGGGCATGGCTGCAGAACCGAACGGCGCCGAGCGTGTGGCTCCCTTACCGTGGGATCCGGAAGCTCTTCTTCAAGGACGCAGTGATTGCCCAGAACGCATCAGCGCTGTTTCGGCTCGCGCCCTATATTGTGTTCGGAACCATGGTGGTCGCGGCGGCCATTATTCCCTCCATGGGAACGCGCCTACCTCTGACAACGGCGGCCGATGCGATCGCGCTCGTGGGCCTACTCGCCACCGCGCGCGTTTTCATGGCGCTAGCCGCGATGGATGTAGGGACCGCCTTTGGCAGCCTGGGCGCCCGTCGCGAGATGATGGTGGGGTTTCTTGCAGAGCCGGCGCTGCTGATGGTGATCTTCGTGGCCTCCATGATTTCCTCGACCACCGCACTCCCGGCGATAACCGAGCACCTGGCGACGCAGAATCTCGCCCTGTTTCCGAGCCTCGCATTCACGGCGATAGCGTTCACCATGGTGCTGCTCGCCGAAAATGCTCGCATTCCCATCGATAATCCGGCGACTCACCTGGAACTGACGATGATTCATGAGGCGACGCTGCTCGAGTATTCGGCTCGCCATCTCGCGCTCATGGAATGGGCGAGCGCGCTAAAGCTCTTTAACTATGCTTGCATCGGCTTCGCAATGTTCGTTCCCTGGGGGGTCTCGACCGGGACGGATGGTCCGGCGTCGTTGTTGGCGTCGATACCGCTGTTGGCCGTGAAGCTCGCCGTCGCCGGCGCGGCGCTCGCGATCATTGAGACGGTTTCGGCAAAGCTGCGTGTATTCAGGGCTCCGGAGTTTCTCGCGGTCGCGTTTCTACTTGCGGTGCTGGGCCTTCTCGTACACCTACTGCTGGGAGCTTGAGGGTGACCCGTATCCCGTTCGATCTGCAACTGTTGAATCTGTGCGCAGCGCTTCTCCTGCTGCTGTCATTTGCGATGCTCGCACAGAGGCGCATCGTCGTGATGGTCAACTTGCTGGCAATGCAAGGCGTACTGTTGTTCGCGGCGACTCTGCTGCTCGCCTGGCGCACGGGAGAGCATCACCTATACCTATCCGCCGCGCTCACCCTGGCGCTCAAGGTCATCTTTCTCCCTTGGATTCTGCATAGGCTCATCCGTCGCCTGCAGGTGTACTGGGATACCGAGCCGCTGCTCAACATCTCCGGCACCATGCTGGTGGGTCTCGTAGTCGTCGTCTTCGCCTTTGGACTTGCGCAGCCGATCGCGGCGCTCGCAAGCACGGCCACGCGCAGCTCGATCGGCATTGCGCTCGCGGTCGTCTTGCTTTCCTTCATCACCATGATTACGCGGCGCAAGGCCATGTCGCAGGTGATCGGATTTCTGTCTATGGAGAACGGGCTTTTCTTCGGTGCCATGAGCGCGACCTACGGCATGCCGATGATCGTCGAGTTCGGCGTCGCGCTCGACGTGCTCGTCGCCGTGCTCGTACTCGGCATTTTCTTCTTCCAGATCCGCGAGCAATTCGACAGTCTCGATCTGCATCACTTCGAATCGCTCAAGGAGGATCCGTAGCATGGAATTTCTGCTGCTTCTCGGCAGCCCGCTCGTTGGCGCGCTTCTGCTGGCGGTCCTGGGAGCGCGGCGCTATGCGCCGGAGCTCAATTCGGTCGTTAGCCTCGTGACTTTCCTCAGTGCGTGCGCGCTCACTGCACGTGTGATCGGGGAGGGCGATCTTCTCGTCGCGCGCGAGCAGTTCTTCATCGATCCCTTCAATGTGTTTCTGGTTACCCTCACTGCGTTCGTCGGCCTTACCACTTCGCTGTTCTCGCGTCCGTATATGCGGGTGGAGATGGAACATGGACGCCTGAGTGCCGGCCGGCTGCGGCTCTATCACAGCATGTACCAGCTGTTCATGACGACGATGCTGATCGCCCTTACTACCAACAACATGGGGCTGTTGTGGGTGGCGATGGAGGCAGCGACGCTCTCAACGGTGTTGCTGGTGACGCTCTACCGGACCGCGGCCAGTCTCGAGGCCGGATGGAAGTACTTCATCCTGTGCGGCGTTGGCATTGCCCAGGCACTCTTCGGCACGATCCTGCTGTACATAGCCGCAGAGAAAGTCCTGGGAGCGGAAGGCGCGACGGCGCTCCTGTGGACGCACTTGAATGCGGTCAAGGGACAACTCGAGCCCACCGTGCTCGGCCTAGCCTTCGTCTTCTTGCTGGTGGGCTACGGCACCAAGGTGGGACTTGCCCCCTTGCACAATTGGCTGCCCGACGCGCATGCGGAAGGTCCGACGCCGATTTCAGCGGTGCTCTCGGGGCTTCTGCTCAATGTGGCCATCTATGCGGTGGTGCGCTGCAAAGTACTGGTCGAAGGCTCGCTGCATTCGCAAATTCCCTCGCGCATGCTCATGGGCTTCGGTCTGTTCTCGGTGGTGCTCGCGGCGTTTCTCCTCTGGCGACAGCGCGACATCAAGCGCTTGTTCGCCTACTCCTCGATCGAGCATATGGGGATCATCACCTTTGCCTTCGGGATGGGGGGTGCGGTCGCCAACTTCGCGGCGCTTCTGCATATGACCGTCCATTCGCTCACGAAGTCAGCCATCTTCTTCACCGTCGGGCATGCGGCACAGAAATCGGGGTCGCAGCTGATGGAAAATATCCGAGGGCTCATTACGTTGAGCCCGACTGTCGGCTGGGGCCTGATGATGGGTTCGCTTGCTATCTTAGGGATGCCGCCCTTCGGAGTCTTCGCAAGCGAATTCCTGATCCTCACCACCGCGATGCGCGAGCAGCCGTGGGCGACACCTATTTTGCTCTTGGCACTCGGCGTCGCCTTTGCGGCCATTTTCGGGCGCGTGCAGCCGATGGTCTTCGGTGAGACTGCAGCTCGCCGCTTGCCGCACGCGCCGGCGCTGCTGCCGGTATTTACTCATCTCGGCATTGTTCTGGTGCTCGGTTTGTACGTCCCGCCATACCTCGCTGACTGGTACCGGGCGGCGGCTCGCTTGATCGGGGGACAGTGACATGCCCATGCGCACGTGGTGGGAGGGAAGCGAAGTGATCTCCGGCATAACCCGCGGCCGGCGTCGGCCGGTCAGCTCCGAGCACTGGCTGAAGGCGGCTGCGGACGCGGCGGCTGCGGGGGGGCAACTACTGGCATTATGGGCCGCGTCGGATCCCAGGGCCTCCGCGGCCGTAGTTCGAGCTGCATTGCTGATGCATCTCGGTGTGCTGGTTCTCGAATTGCCGGTGCGTGACGGCGATCTGTACCCGAGTCTGCACGAGCTGTTTCCTGCTGCCTCACGCATGCAGCGCGCAGCGTTTGATCTCGTCGGGGCATGTTCCGATGATCCTGACTCTCGTCCGTGGCTCCGTCATTTAGCGTGGCCGGCCGATGCGCATCCACTGCGCGCGGGAGCAATGCCTGCTTCCCACGCCACTGCGGCCGCGGACTCCTACGAGTTCGTACGCGTCGAAGGGGACGGCGTGCATGAGATCCCGGTGGGTCCGGTACACGCTGGGATTATCGAACCGGGACATTTCCGCTTCTCCATCGTTGGTGAAAAAGTCCTGCGGCTGGAGGAGCGGTTGGGGTATGTTCACAAGGGGATCGAGCGGCGCTTCACGGAGCTGCCGGCCGCCGAGGGACATCGTCTCGCAGCACGTGTGTCGGGCGACTCTGCCGTGGCGTTCTCCTGGGCCTATGTCCAAGCGCTCGAGGCGCTTTGCAGCTGCACCATCCCCCGACGCGCGGCCTTCCTGCGGGCGCTGTGTCTGGAAGTCGAGCGGCTGCAGAATCACCTCGGCGATCTCGGAGCTCTCGGTAACGACGCGGGTTTCGCGTTTGGCCTCAGTCAGTTCTCACTATTGAAGGAGCAGCTGCTGCGCACGGTCGAGCAAGCGTTCGGTCAACGTTACCTGCTTGATGCGGTGGTCCCAGGTGGCATGCGTGTCGATCTGTCCGCCCAGGCCGCGCACGCCCTTGCCGATCGCGCCGAAGCGGTTGCGGTCGCCGCGCGCCACCTAAAGGAGATTTACGATGAGCACTCCGGGCTGCGGGACCGTTTTGTCGGTGCCGGCCAGGTGAGCGCGGAGCTCGCGCGACGCCTGGGACTCTTGGGGCTTGCCGGTCGCGCCAGCGGCCAGGCCTACGATGCGCGCGTCGACCTGCCTTCACCACCATATGATGAGATCGCCCCGGCGAAGATTGCGCGCGCGGAGGGAGATGTCGCCGCGCGGGTGACGGTGCGTTTCGAGGAGCTGCAGGAGTCCTGCCGGCTGGTGCGGCTCCTGCTCGAGCGCCTGCCGCAGGGCCCCTGCCGCATCGACATCGGCCGAGCCGCACCTGATACGCTCGGAGTCGGCCTGATCGAGGGTTGGCGGGGGCCGGTATTCATGGCACTGGAAGTCGATTCCAGCGGCATGATTCGGCGTTGCCATCCGCACGATCCCTCGTGGCAAAACTGGCCCGTCCTGGAGCACGCGATTATCGGCAACATCGTGCCGGATTTTCCCTTGATCAATAAATCATTCAACCTCAGTTACAGCGGTCACGACCTGTAGCGCATGTCCCTATGCTGAAAACACTGCGCCAAATTACCTCGATCGGCATAGTCACAGAACCCGCTCCGCATGTTGATGACGCCTTGCGCCTCCGGGAGCACCTCAACGAGCGGATCCGTGCCCTGCTCGGGCGTGCGCTCTGCGTCCGCCACATCGATGCCGGCTCCTGCAACGGCTGCGAACTCGAGATCCACGCGCTTAACAATCCAATTTACAACTTGGAGGGACTCGGCATCCGATTCGTCGCGAGCCCCCGTCACGCCGATCTGCTGCTTGTCACGGGTCCGGTGTCGCGGCACATGGAGGTCGCGCTGCGCCGCACCTTTGAGGCAACGCCGGACCCCAAACTCGTCGTTGCCCTCGGCGACTGCGGGTGCACGGGCGGTATTTTCGGCGAGAGTTACGCGAGCTGCGGACGCGTTTCGAATGTGATCCCCGTTGATGTCGCGGTTCCCGGCTGTCCGCCGAGCCCAACGCGAATCCTGCAAGCCATTCTGACCGCCCTTGCACGTTCGACCGGCGGGTCCAAAGCCGGCGACACACCCTTGCTGAGCAATTCTGACCTGCCGTCGGGATGACACACATGCATCGCAGCCCGGCGCCACAGGGAGGCGCCGAATCCAAGCTTAAGGGCGGGGAACGCGCCGCTTGGATGCGCCGCGCGCAACGGCTTCGCGCCCGCGCGTTGGGTCCTCGTCGCCGGGTACCCAAGGTCGTCCGAGGCGCCGCTCGATATATTCCCGAATCAATTGACGTACGACTTGCGAGGGAGTGAGGTCCTCTTCGGCACACAGCCGTTCCAGTACCGCCTTTTTACGCGGGTCGATCAGAATGGTAAATCGTGCCGTGCGCTCCTCGAGCTTCACAATCGCGGTATTCCTCATTCACATCCAAGTTATATCGTAGGATAATCAAATGATAATCGCAACAATTAGGCCGGTGCACGGTTTCGGATGGATTTACCAGAGTCGGCCACCAAATGATTTTGGGCACCTGCCAGGCGAAAAGTGGGCACGAGTCGTTGCCGATGTGACCGAAATGGACGGAAATCAATATCGGGATGAGACAAGACTCCAACGTCCCGAGGGGCCACAGCTAGTCGGACTCAATATCCAACGACGTCCCGTGGCAGCCAACACTTAGAGTGGCAATAAAGGGGGCATCTGCAGAAACTTGGAAAGCAATTCTCGTGAAAACAGGAACCTAGACTGAGAGTTCGGTGGCCTGTTGTCCAATAAATTATCAAGATAAACAATATATTATTTTATTTATCTATAATTCACATTAGATACTAATCCAAGCGTTGCGTTTTGTTTTAGCGGCTAGGCGGACGAGTCGGCGCGGGTACGCGTGCGGTTGAACCGCGAATGATCAATTCATGATCTAACAGATGGCGCGGAACGCGCTCGGGCCAGCCATTGCGCCGCGGTTCGAACCGGATAATCAAATCCGCGGCGATCCGCGCCATCGCGGCTACCGGTTGACGAACCGTCGTAAGCTCGGGCCATATCATCGTGGCAACCGGGGCATCATCAAACCCCGTTACTGACAACTGTCCCGGCAGCGTGAGTCCGAACTTTCGCGCCATCGAAACCACGGCCGCTGCCATGTCGTCGTTGCTGGCGAAGATGGCTGTGGGTGGAATTGCCGAACGCAACATCCGCTCGGCGCACACCAAGCCGTCCTCGAATTGGAAATTGCCAGTCTGGACAAGGTCGAAATCGACCGCGACCTTATGCGCGCGCATTTCGTCGATAAAGCCGAGGTAGCGCTGCTCCGTTGCGCCATGCTCCGGCCGGCCCAACATGAAGCCTATGCGCCGATGACCGAGGTTCAGCAGGTGCGATGTGATCTGCCGGGCGGCTGCATAGTCATCGATGCCGATCGAGGGTGTTGCGCTCAAGTTTTGCTTTGGCGCAATTCGCACGATTGGAATCGCCGCCTCCTGCAGTTTGGTCAAGACAATTGGATGGTCACAGAGCGGCGGCAGCAAAATGACTCCTTCCAGGCGCAGTTGCCCGAGCAGAGTATCCATCTGCTTTTCTACATTCGGGCTCTGTATATCCCAGGGCTCAACCATCAAGTGCAGGCTCGACTCGCGACACCGCTCGACCGCTCCGGCTTGGAATTCGCTTAAGTAGTCCCCCGGGCGGTCGCAGAACAATCCGATTAGAAAGCTTCGATTGCTCGCCAAACCTCGCGCATTGAGATTGGGCCGGTAGTTGAGCTGCTCGATGGCCTCGAGGATGCGATTGCGCGTATCGCTGCGCACTCGCGGTTCATTGTTGATGACGCGAGACACTGTCTTTGGCGATACCTGCGCTAGATCGGCTACCTCTTGAATTGTCACCGAGGGGGGAATGTGAGCCATGGCTAATCCTAAGCTACTTTAGATCCCTAGGTCTCATGGACACTTAATTGCCTCCCGATCAGCCCTGCGGCTAATACGGACTTCCGCAAAGGTGACTGCAAATCGACCGGCAGTCGTCACCGAGAATGGCACGTCGACATTCTGTAAGTGAGCGCCGGCAGAGGTCCAACACGACAAAGGCACTCGCAAATTCTGCCATTTGCCGATGGGGGAGGACTTAAAGGCGGTGGTGACGTCTAATGATGCCTCTGCAGCGGCTCCGCAATGCGTCTGTGCACAGTGCATGGCTATTTCGACAATGTTTTCGGGAAAGCGATCGATGCGATATCGCAGGTCGATGGTGCCTCCCTGACTCGCCTGCAAATCAAGATCTGACGCCCGTCCGGAAATGACCAGGGAGCCCGGCCGGTTGCCGCTCCACGAAGCAGCGACGCCGACCGGCTCAATCTCGACGGCGACCGCATCGTGCGGGCTTTGTTGTCGTATGTTGGTCACGTGAACTTCGGCGCCGGAGTCCGCCACGAATAAGGACCACGGCGCGGTGACATGTCCGGAATGAAATAGGCTTCCCGCGGGTGCGCGCCAATGAAGCGGAATTTGTGGATCTTCGGAAAGCTGCGCGACACTGGAGACGCTCTGATAGTCGAGACCCGCACCCCTTGCGAACAGCGCGCCGGAGACGTTTCCGGCACCATCGAAGCGCACCGGCATCGCGGTCCGCGGCCAGGAGAAGCTCAACCGGCCCATAAAATCATAGCCGATGGCGCCGTGCGCGCCGCGCAGCAATACGTCGGCGACTCCTTCGCCTTCGCTGCCCGGAAGCCAAGCCGCCACGAAGGCGTCGCAGGCATTGATCTCAGGATTTACCCATAGCGGACGCCCGGACAAAAACACGGCGACGGTGGGGATTCCCCGGCGGTGCAGCCGGCGCAACAATTGCAGCTCGTGCTTGTCCCGGGGGGAGAATTCCAACGATTCGCGGTCCCCCTCGAATTCCGCGTAAGGAGCTTCGCCAAATACCACAATGGCTACGTCCGGCTTTTTGCTGTAGCTGCCGTTACGGCTCAGGATCGCCTTACCGCCGGACGCGGCCAGCGCCGCTTGAATCCCGCTATAAATGGATGTCGCCCCGGTAAAATCCGCATTGGTGTTGTGATCTCCCTGCCAGTCGATGGTCCAGCCGCCGCTTTGGGCTCCGATGTCGTCCGCCGCATCGCCCGCCACCAAAATCGTGGCATGTGGATCGATGGGTAGAATGCCGTGCGAGTTTTTCAGCAGGACCAGCGACTTGCGCACGGCTTCGCGCGCAAGCGCGCGATGCGCCGGACTTCCGAGCTGCTCAAAGTGCCCCGCTTGGCTGTCGGTGGGCGGGGTGGCCTTATTGAACACGCCGGCGATCGCCTTCACGCGAAGAATGCGGCGCACCGCATCGTCGATGCGCGCCGCCGGAATTTCGCCCGATCGGGCCTCGGCCAAAGTGTTTTGATACAGCTCCTTCCAGCCGTCCGGCGCCATCAACATATCGATGCCGGCAAGTATCGCGGCGGCGCAGTCGGACTTGGTGCATCCGGGCAGTTGCTCTTGGGCGTTCCAGTCGCCGACCACAAAGCCGTCGAATGCCAGGCGCCCCTTCAAAATGTCGGTCAACAAATAATGATTGCCATGCAGCTTGAGGCCATTCCAACTGTTGAAAGAGGCCATGACAATCATTGCGCCGGCTTTGATCGCGGCGGTATATCCAGCGGCGTGCACGTCCCGCAGCTCAACTTCTGAAATTGCGGTGTTTCCCTGATCGCGGCCACCGACAGTTCCGCCGTCGCCAATGAAGTGTTTGACCGAGGACAGGGTGTGTCCAGACGTCATGAATTGCGGGGTATCCATCTCGCCTTGCAGCCCCGTCACCATCGCTCGCGCGTATTGCGCCACCAGCTCAGGCGATTCGGAATAGCTCTCGTAGGATCGCCCCCAGCGCACATCGCGCACCACCGCGACGGTCGGCGCAAAGGTCCAATCGATTCCCGTAAGGGAGACTTCTTGCGCGGTCGCTTGTCCAATTCGATAGATTAGGTCCGGATCGTGCGCGGCGCCCAACCCGACATTGTGCGGAAAAGTGGTGGCGCCGACCACTTTCGCGTGCCCATGCACGGCATCGATGCCGAATAATATCGGTATCGCCGCGTGCCCGTGAGTAGGCGCTGCCAGGGCCGCGCGGTGATACTCATCGGTCATGTGCAACCAAGCTTGCGGCGTCGAGCGCACATCATTTCCGGGCGCTGCGCTGCCGCCGGCAAGAATCGAACCCAGCTTGTAGGTGCGAAGTTCGGCCGGCGTAATGGACGCAATGTCAGCCTGGATCATTTGGCCGATCTTCTCCTCGAGACTCATTTGGCCGAGAAGCTCACCAACCATGGCGTCGATACCAGAACGGCCAAAGCTGTGCGAACCTACGGGCCAGAGGTCGGGATGCCGCTGTGGGGGGACGGAATTGACGGGGGGAGACGTTGCAGATGCCACACCGAGTCCAGCCGCCAATAAGGCGGAGGCGCGGAGCGCCACGGAAGTCGAATGCCTCAACATATGATTCTTGTAACTACCTATAATAGTTATAGTTTTTGCAATTCTGACGACCCTAAAACTGGCGCGGTCTCGGCTCGGCCGGCAGGGACTTTAGCACGGATCGATACAGAAATGTCAGCGCTGTCAATTCATGAGGATCTTGATCGAATGAACATCCACCGAACGGGCAGATATGTTGCAAGCTAGCGCGCCCGGCGGCCTATTGGGCGTGCTCGATTGGGTGGTGATCGGCATCTATTCCGGCGGATTGATCTTGCTGGGGCTGTTGATGTCGCGCCGTCATTTTGGACCAGCGGACTATTTTCTTGCCTCGCGGGCCACGTACTGGCCAGTCATCGGACTGGCGTTGCTGGCGTCGAACATGTCGTCGACGGCGCTGGTTGGGCTCGCGGGCGGCGCTTATGCCGTAGGAATTTCCGTCTACAACTATGAATGGTCGGCAGTTGTCATTCTGGTTTTTTTCTGTCTTTTTCTTCTCCCCTTCGTGATCCGCAGCCAGACCTATACGATGCCTGAGTTCCTTGAGCATCGGTACGACGCACGCGTCCGCTTGCATTTCGCCCTGCTGACTTTATTCTTGAATATCTTCGTCGATTCCGCCGGCATTCTGTACAGCGGCTCGCTGGTGTGCCAATTGCTATTCCCGACCTGGCCGTTGTGGCTGATTGTCACGGTCTTGGCGGGAGCCGCCGGACTGTATACGACTCTCGGCGGACTGCGCGCGGTGATCTATACCGAAGCGGTGCAGGCGGTGGTGCTGTTGGCGGGCGCATTGATGATCTCCATCGCCGCATTTTACCGCGCCGGCGGATGGAACGCGGTCATGAGCGGCGTGAATCCTGAGGCGATTTCGCTGATTCGGCCGATAGGCGACCCCGGCGTTCCCTGGCCCGGCTTGCTGCTGGGTATTCCGCTGTTGGGGTTCTATTACTGGTGTACTAACCAATCGATCGTGCAACGGATGTTGTCCGCAAAAAACATCGACCATGCGCGCTGGGGTGCATTGTTCGCCGGTCTTTTGAAACTTCCGGTGCTGTTCTTGATCGTTTTGCCTGGTACCTGTGCATTGCTGCTGTTTCCCAAGCTGCCGCGGGCTGACACCGTGTACCCCACATTGATTTTAAAGTTGTTGCCGAGCGGGCTCGTGGGACTCGTGGTCGCGGGATTCATCGCCGCCACCATGGTGTCGATCGCATCAATGCTCAATTCGGCTTCGACGCTGATCACAATGGATGTCGTGAAACAATTCAGGCCCGGCATGTCCGATGGCAATGTGGTTTGGGTGGGCCGTTGGAGCACAGCGGCGCTTTTGGTCATTGCCGTCGCTTGGGCGCCGCAGCTGAACTTGTTCCCGTCACTGTGGCAATACTTGCAGGCGGTTTTGGCCTATGCGGTGCCGCCTGTCGTCGCATTGTTCGGGGTGGGAATGTTTTGGCGCGGCGCGACCGCGGACGGTGCCGCCGCGACCATGCTGTTGGGCTCGCTGTGCGGCTTTGCGCTGTTCTTGATGAACGTTGTGCTCCATTGGACACATTTTCACTTTCTCTACGCTGCACCGATCCTTACGCTCGTCGATGCCGCCATCTTGCTGGCGGTAAGCCTCAACAAGCCGGCGCCACTGTCAGCGGCAGGGGCAGCCACCATGTGGCGATTGAGCTATAGCCGCGCTGAACAGCAGCGGTTGCGAGGCGTGCCGCTCTGGCAGGACTACCGATTTCATGCGGCAGCGCTGCTCGCATTGACGGCGGCCGTGGTTATCATTTTCCGCTAGCTACGGCCCGGCTGTGCAAAACGATCTCCTTGCAATGCTCCACGCCGGGCGCTACGTCGAACTGGAAAGCACACTGTGCGAACTGCTCGAGCGACATCCGGATTCCGGCGCAGCCTGGCAGATGTTGGGCGTGGCACTTGCGAGACAGGGCAAAAACTCCGTGCACGCCTCGGCAATGGCCGCGAAACTCCTGCCGACCGATGCTGGCGCACACAACAATCTGGGCAATGCGCTGGCACGCCTCGGGCAATGGGATCAGGCCGTAGCGAGCTATGGGCGAGCGCTGTCGTTCAAGCCCAATTTTTCCGACGCACACAGTAACTTGGGCAACGCGTTCTCGGAACTCGGGCAATTTGAAGCAGCAGCGGCAAGCTATCGGCGCGCACTCGAAATAAACCCCCAACTTTTCGAAGCGCACAATCATTTGGGCAACGCATTGCGGCTCCTGTATCGCCCTGCCGAAGCCGCGGCGAGTTATCGTCGCGCCCTGGAAATTCAGCCGGATTTCGCCGAGGCGCATAGCAACCTGGGAAACGTCTTGGTTGATCTCGGCCAGCTCAATGAGGCGCTTGCCAGCTACCGCCGGGCTCTTACGCTCAAGCCGAATTTCGCCGAGGCGCACAACAATATGGGCAGTTTGTTGCGCGGCTTCGGGCAACTTGCTGAGGCGATTGCAAGCTATCGGCGGGCTCTGGTGTTGAAACCCGATTTCGCCGAAGCGCACAGCAACCTTGGCATTGCGTTAAGGCTTCTCGGCCGCACTGTCGAGGCAGAAGCGAGCTGCCGCAGAGCACTTGAAATAAATCCCAAATTAACCGCGGCGGTTGCGGCGCTCGCGGAAACTCACGCGGACCGGGGATTATTTGCAGAGGCGGAAGAGATATTCAAGCGGATAATTTCGATTGAGCCGGAATCGCCGGAGGGGTGGGCCGGGATCTCCAGCCTTCGCAAAATGTCCGTCGACGATGCGGCTTGGTTGACAGTCGCACAAAAGATTGCCAGCCAGCAACTGTCGCCACGAAGAGAAGCGTATTTGCGCTACGCGATCGGGAAATATTTCGACGATGTGCAGGATTTTGACCAGGCATTCAGCAGTTTCCGACGCGCCAACGAACTTGCAAAGCAATACGGAGCCACGCATGACCGGCGGGCTGTGGAGCAGGCCGTCGATCAAATCACCCGGTTGTATGATCGGAGTTGGCTGAGCGAGGCGGGGACGTTTACCATGAAGCCGGAACGTCCGGTGTTCATCATCGGGATGCTGCGATCGGGTACGACGCTTGCCGAACAAATTCTGGCCTCGCATCCTGCGGTGTACGGGGCCGGCGAACTGCCGTACTGGACCAACGCGTTTGCGGCATATAAGCCGTCTGCGGACGGCTCCGGAACGAGCGCAGCTCTGCTACGCAGGTTGGCCGCTGATTACCTTCGGCTGCTGCAGGACTTATCGGCCGACGCCCGGCACGTGCTTGATAAGATGCCCGCCAATTTCTGGGCGTTGGGATTGATTCACGCGGCGCTTCCCGGCGCGCGCATCATTCATATGCGGCGCAATCCGATCGATACGTGTCTATCGATCTACTTTCAGCGCTTTGAGACCGGAGTTTCCTACGCGAATGATCTGGAGGATCTCGCGCATTATTACACCCAGTATTTGCGACTGGTAACCCACTGGCGAACGATCCTGCGCGCGGACTCGATTCTGGACGTAACTTATGAGGACCTGGTTGAGAATCAGGACGCGTGGACTCGGAAAATGTTGGCGTTCATCGGTCTGCCATACGATGCTCGCTGCGTCGATTTTCACCTCACTAACCGCACTGTGATCACGGCGAGCAAGTGGCAGGTGCGGCAGAAAATCAGCGCATCGTCCGTTGACCGCTGGCGCAACTATGAGAAATTCATAAGCCCGCTGCTCAAGCTCAGGGAATTGGATCCGGGCGGGTAGCCGCGGGCGCCTAGCGCGGGCTGCACTGGGGCGATGGCTAGGCGAGAGCGCGCGGCCCACGCCTCCCGATCCTGTAGCCGATCCAGCCGTAAAATCCGACATAGGCGTATGCGAACAACGGAATGATGTATGAAATTTGCAGTCCCGCGATGTCGGCAACATGTCCTTGCAGCGGCGGCAGCAGCGCGCCGCCGAGAATGGCCATGACGAGCAGGGATGACACCTGGCTCTTGTATATGCCGGTGCCATCAAGTGCCAGCGAAAAAATGTTCGGCCAGCCGATTGATGTGAACAGACCCACGCCGACCACACACCACATCGCAAGTCTGCCGCCAAAAATGATCGCCATCAGGAGCAATACGGCTATGGCCGCGGAGAAAATCAGCAGCGTGCGTCCAGCAAGTGCTTTTCCGAACTGAAACAGCACCCAGCATAGGATCAGCAGAGGCAGATAATTCCTTACGATAATCCAACCGCGCAAGGCGCCAAGAACGCCGCACGCGACAACGGGGATGGCCAATAGCAGAATCTGCTTGTTCGCTTTCCTCATCTCGCTCAATTCCACCGCGCCCATGAATCGGCCGATGAGCATGCCGCCCCAAAAGAGCGAGACGTACTTGCTGGCCTCGACCGGGTCAAGTCCGGCGACAGATACCTGACCAAGAAAATTGATCATTGAGCTGCCGATCGAGACCTCGCCGCCGACATACATGAAGATCGCCACAACGCCGAGCACGACGTGAGGATGTTTCAGCGCTCCTGCGCCGCGCCTGATTTCCCCTTCGCCCACGTGCGGCAGGCGGATCAAGAAGAAAATAGCGGCGAGAACCAGGAATACCACACAGAATGCAATGTACGGAACCTTGACGGATGCCGCCCCATGCGCACCGGTGCTGGCGAAGTATTGGAAAATCAGATATCCGCCGATCAGCGGACCGATGGTCGTTCCCACTGAATTGAAAGCTTGCGCGAAATTCAACCGGCTCGACGCAGTTCGTTCCGGCCCCAGTATCGTCACGTAAGGATTGGCGGCGATTTGCAGCACGGCAAAACCGAGCCCGACCACGAACAGTGCGATCAGAAACAAGGGATATGAAAGCACGGTCGCCGCCGGCCAAAAAAGCGCGCTGCCGGCGGCAGATATGAGAAGTCCAATGACCAACCCGTTTTTGTAGCCAATGCGGGCGATGGGGTCGCCCGCCATCGCCGAAATCAGAAAATACAACAGTGCGCCGATGAAGTAGGCGCCAAAGAAGGCGAACTGCACGAGCATCGCCTGAAAATAATCCAGGGTAAACGCTTCCTTGAAGCGGGGAATCAAGATGTCGTTGAAGACGGTCATGAATCCCCACATGAAAAACAGCACCGTCATCACGGCAAATGAACCGCGATAGGTAGGGATGACGCCAGGCTGCGCCGGCCCCAAGTGCTGCATTGATTCACCGCCAGCTTCCACTTTGGTTCCTTGAGACGGGCGGCGTTGAGCCATGGCGCTAAAGCTCACGAAGTCTTGAGCAGCGCGAACCGTGTCGGCAACAGCCGATAGCTGAACGGCAGGATCGCGGCGCCCACGGCAGGCGCGTCATCGGAAGTCAGTGCCCGCGCAACCGGTGCGATGGCTGGAAATTGCGCCTTGTGAACTGCCATTCTGTCATTTAGCGATTTGGCCAATTGGTCGACAAGGGGTGCCGGAAGGCGGCCACCGATCAGTATGGCTTCGGGATTAATGAGGCAGTTGATGGCGAGAAAAGCGTCCACCAGTGCTTCGGTTGATTCGTGAATCCAGCGCGCCACGATCAGGCGCGCCGGGGCGTTGAGCCGGGTGAGGCCACGCGGCGTTGCGACATGAACTCCTCGCTCGGCGAGACGGCTGTACAAACTGGACAGCGAGACGATGTTCTGCAGTTGATTCTCCTCGCCGGCGCCGTTGCGGGCGCGCAGCCAGCCGATTTCGCCGCTGCGTCCTTGGGCACCGTGTACATAATTGCCATCGGCGACCACGCCGCCGCCGAGCGCTGCGGTCAGCAGCAGGTAGAAAAAGCTTCGGTAGCGCTGCCCGGAGCCGAATTGCATCTCACCGATCGCCGCGGCCGCCGCATCGTTCTCGATGAATACGGGAATCCCCAGAACATCGCGAATCAGATCGTCGATGCGTACCGACGCCCAGGCAGCGTAGTCGGCCGGTTGGTCCGGCAAGTGAGCCCGCGTGATGTCGTCTGGAAATGCCACCCCGACCCCCACCAGGCGCTCGCGTGCAATCCCGGCCTTGGCGAGCAGCTGTCCAATCGAGCGCTGAAAAAAAGTGCGCACAGCTGCGGGATTGGCAAAATGAATTTCACGCGAGGCGCGCGCCCGAACCTTGCCCACGAAATCCAGCACCACCAGCGTTACATGGTCGCGATCGACATTGAGACCGATCGAAAATCGGCTGTCAGGATTGATCACGAATTTTGACGCTGGCTGACCGCGCGCGCCGCGCAAGCGGCCGGCGTTTAGAATGAGTTGATGCTTCAGCAGCCGATTGGTGATATTGGCGATTGCGGCAGGGGTCAGCCCCGTTTTCCGCGTGAGATCGGTGCGCGTGACCGGCCCGTTGAGGCGCACGGCGTGCAGCGTGACCCGCTGATTGTGATCCCCCGCGCGCGCCAGATTTGTTCCGGAGAGATACAGCGCCGTCGGATTCGCATCCGGCGCGCCTTCGTGAATTATTTTTTTCCGCGTCGACACGCTACAACGCATCCGCGGCGAGAGCCAGCGCGCCCAATGGCCCTGCCAGCGGCCCCAGACCCGGCGACAAGACGTAGCGATCGATGTCGCCCGTCAGTTCGTCGAGATCAAGACAGCCGTGGAGACTTGCGATGAGCTGACCGCGCAATTGATCGAGCAGCTGCGGCCGCTCGTGGACTACTCCGCCGCCGATCAGGATGCGCCTCGGCGCGGTCGCCAGCACCAAGGTATGCAGAAGTTGCGCCAGCGCGTGGACCACCGGCGCCCAGATCGGGCTGTCGGCAGGAAGTTGATCGGCCGGCACCCCGGCGCGAGCCGCGATCGCAACTCCCGAGGCAAGGCCTTCCACGCAATCGCCGTGAAACGCACAGGTGCCTTTCCAGTTGTCGCCCCTTCTTCGGGCAATCCGCATGTGTCCTAGTTCGGGATGGCCAAAGCCGTGTGCGAGGCACCCGTTTACCATCAACCCGACGCCTACACCGGTGCCCACCGTGACATAGGCAAAATCGGCGAAGCCCTTGGCGGCACCCCACCGCCCCTCCGCCAGCGCGGCGCCATTCACATCGGTATCGAATCCGACGGGCACCTCAAATGCATGCGCCAATGGCGCGGCCACTGGCGTATCGCGCCACCCGGGTTTCCCGGTAGATGTAATGCAACCATACGTCGGTGACTGGCGCGACAGATCGAGGGGGCCGAACGAGGCGATGCCGAGCGCACGAATCGGCCCGTGCACCGCCATTCCGTCACGCAGGATTTCTTCGATGCGGATCATGGTCGCCAGAGGATCATTGCCCGTCGGCACCGAGCCTCGAACTCGGATATCGTCGGGCCCCGTGCCGATCAGGCACACGCACTTGGTTCCGCCAAGCTCGACGCCGCCGAGCAAGGGCTTGGATGGCGTCATCTTCACGCGAGCCCATCGGCAAAGTAACTGTCGTGCGAAGGTGCCGCACGCGCGGCCGCATCAGTGGCTTGCGCGTAGGCGGAGAGAATGTCTCGCAGCTGCGGCAGCGCGACCGCGTCCAGCAACGGATCGTAGGTTTCCGGGCGAACGCCCAGCCCATCGAAGATGTAGAACCAGCTAAGATCTGTAAACAACTCGCCAGCTTTGACGCGTACTCGGCCGGTGCGCCGGTACAATTCGATCCGCTGCGTCAAACTATCCGGCAGTTTCATCGACCGGCAATAAGTCCAGAGCGGGGTGTCGGTGCGCTCCGTCATGCAGTAATGCAGCACGATGAAATCCCGGATCCGTTCCATCTCTTGGATCGTTTCGGAATTGTAGGAATCGATATTGGACTGGGCGAATCCAGAGTTGGGGAAATGCTCGAGCAGCTTGTACACACCGCTCATCACCAGGTGAATGCTGGTGGATTCGAGCGGCTCCAAAAAACCCGAAGCCAACCCCAGCGCAACGCAGTTGCGGTTCCAAAACAGTTTGCGCCGCCCGGTCACAAATCGCAGAAAGCGCGGTTCAGCCAAGGGCTTCTCTCCGACCTCGATCGTAAGATCATCGAGCGCCGCCTGGTCCTCGATATACCTGCTGCAGTAGACATATCCGTTGCCGGCGCGGTGTTGCAGCGGGATGCGCCAGCGCCAGCCGGCGCCGCGTGCATAGGCCTGGGTGTAGGGCGGCCGGGCGGTGGTTGATTCGGTCGGCATCGCCACCGCGCGGTCGCACGGCAAGACATCGCTCCAGTCGATGTAGCCGGTCTTGAGAATCTGTTCGATCAGCACGCCGCGAAAGCCGCTGCAATCGATAAATAAATCCGCCTGCAGGCGCGAGCCATCTTTGAAAACCAGTTCCTCGAGGAACCCATCCGCACGCAGGGTGGCGTTCTCGACCGTTTGCTCCAAGCGCGCGACGCCGAGGCGTTCGGAATAGGTACGCAGGTATTTCGCGACCAGCCCGGCATCGAAGTGCAGGGCGTAGCGCAGCCCGGAGACTGGTCCCTGGGTGCTTGGATCCGGAAAGCGGAATTTGCGCGCATCGCCCAATGCAGCGCACAAACTGAAGTCATTGAAGCGGGGTGCGAGACCCTCGGCCTGCGCCTTGTGCCACGCATGGAAAAACGGCCGCAGATTGATCGTGCCGCCGAAGGTGCCGAACGGATGCCAATAGGTTTGGCCAATGCGCGACCAATCGGTAAATTTGATCCCTAGTTTGTAGGTCGATCGCGTATGCCGGACGAAGTCGGCTTCATTAATATTGAGAAAGCGCAGTAAGTCCACGATGGGCGGAATAGTCGCCTCGCCGACACCGACAGTGCCGATGTCCGGTGACTCGATCACAGTGATCATGGTGCCGGTGCCGGGCAGCGCCCGCGCCAAAATGCTCGCCGCCATCCAGCCAGCCGTACCGCCGCCGACAATGGCGATACGTGAGATCTTGGGTTTATCCGACATGACCAGATACCTCGGACAGGATTGAGGCTACCGCGGTTCGCGCAGTGAACGCCGGCCGAGCGACCGGCCCGTACGCCTGCGGCGTGCCGCCGCACGCTCTCACGTGCGGGCGGGCGCGAGGGCTCAGAGCCTTCCCTTCACCCCGAGAAGGTAGCGGGTACCCCAGCTATCATAAGTGAAAGGCTGATTGGACCACTGCAGGTACGTGTGCTGAGCCTCATTGGTGATGTTCTGTACCGAGAAGATGACGCCCACGTGCTTGTTGATGTCGTAGCTGATCTGTCCATCGAGCTGTCCGTAGGCGGCGCCGAAGATTTCATATATTTTGCTCTGCCCGTACTGGTCGGCGAATGCAAAGGTCGACCCCACGGCGGAATCGTTCAGATACTGGCTGCGCCACGAATAGGACAAACGCGCCGAGAACCCATACCTTTCGTAGTACGCGGTGCCCGTGACCGCGTTCAACGAAACGCCGGGGATCGGTCCGCGGGTCGTGAAGCTCGTCGGCTGCTGAGACTGGGACTGAGTGTATGTATAGTTGGCCGCGATACCCGCGCCGGTCAACCAATGCACGAGCTGTCCGAAGTTGTACTGTGTGCCGAACTCCATACCGTAGATTCGGCCGTTGCCGGCATTCACCGGTTGTGACACGTTGGAGGTGGTGCCGCCAAAGCTGTCGTTCACCTTGGTCGGGATGTTTTCCGTCTCGACGAAGTTGTCGACCTGCTTGTAGAACCCCGCAACGGTCGCCACGGCACCCGGCTGGAAGTAGTTCTCGTAAGACATCAAGAATTGCGAGGCGCGATAAGGATCGAGGTGGGCGTTGCCCGCGGTTCCGCCGGCGAACTGAAAGCGCGCATTGCCGGTGACGGGGTCATCCGCGCCGCGCGTGAAGTTGTAAGAGTTGCCCAAGCCGAGCGAATAAAGGTCCTGCGGGGCGACCACTCGGGCCGCGCCGAACCGCACTTTCTGAGAGTCGGTGACGTCCAGCACGAAGTTGAACGAGGGCAGTACGTCGGTGTAGTTTCGTTTGACTTCAACCGGCACGACGTTTGAATCCACGCCGTTCCACGATGCGGTGCCGTAGAAGGTCGGCTGTAACGCCGCCTGACCATTATTAATCGTCAAATCCGTGTTCACCAACCGAACGCCGAAATCGACGTGAAAACGGCTGCTTGGACTGCCGAGGTCCACCATTAGGTAAGGCGCGGTGGGTCTTTCGGTGACCGAGAATGAGCTCAATCCGTCGACGAAGAACTGCTCGGTGTTGTTCACGATCCCGGCGCCCGACCACACTTTCTGCAGGTACGTGGAGGGGTTGTTCATGCCGCCGGTCGAAGGATTCTTAACGGTGATGTTGCCCACGGCGAAATTGCTGACCGTCTGTGCCAACGATGGGTTCGAAGCCGCCGTCGAATAGGGAATGGTCGCGTAACCCGGATCCGAGTAATAGATCCACGGTCCGCCGACCGGGCTGAGGCAGCAATTGCCGGCCGCGGTGCCGGCGCCCACGCCGCCGATGCCATAGGGGTCCGAGCCATTGATTAGGTAGCGGCCGAAGGTCTGATCCAGGTCGCGGCCCGAGTAGCGAAGGCCGGCCGTGATGTGCGCCTTGATGTCGGTGATGAAGGGCGGGTCCCACGCGACTTCGCCCTTGACCGCCCACGCGCGAGCGTCAGTTCGATTGGCCCACGCCCAGTTCGATTTGAATGTCGTGTACGCCGGGTTGTTCAGAACATCGGCGAATGGCGCAAGATAGCTGACCGAGGGCAGACCGCTGGTGCCCCCGTTCGAATAGTTGAACTCGTATCCATGACTGCCTGTCGCGTTCGTGCAGAACGAGCCGCCATTGTTGCAACCGGGCGCCGCGGGCGAGGTAGCACCGCCGTTGAAGGCGTTGTACAGGCCATGTTCTACGTCTGCCTGATCGGCCTGCAGATTCGAGAAGGCATGCGCGAACGATGCATCGAACAGCCCGCGCAGCGGGCCACCGTTGTCGAACGTCGTGTGCCACTGGAAGTTGTTGCCTTCTGAGATGTTCTGTTGAAACAGCGAGGCGGTCTCGGCGCCGTTCGCATTGAACACTGCGTTTCCGACGACTCCGTTGCCATCGATTGAATACGGCTGCGTTGGGTCGACGCCCGGCATTAGGGTCCCAGGCGAGGTCGGCGTTCCTGGAGCGGCGCCCTGACCGTTGAACCACGCCTTGTCGGAGTACGTGTAGTCCGTTTCATCCTGCCGGGCGTAGAAGTACAGGAAATTTGTCGATATCGCTTCGGTCACCTTAATGGCGATGTCGAACGTTGCGCCCTGATTTTTCGTTTCGTCGTAGATGTCGGAGAAATACGCGAGTTGCGGCTCGATGTAATACTGCGGCAATTTAGTGATGCCGGCGGGCGTGAGCGCGCCCACGTAGGGGCCGGTCGCGGCATTGTTGATCAGCCACTGATTGCGATTGGCCGCCTGGTACTCGTCCGTATGGGTCTGGTTGGTGGCCAAAGTGAAGCTCGCGCTTACCGCGACCCGGTCATTGAGTTTGTATGATGTCACCAAGGTGGCATCGGGATTTTTCTTATTGGCCCCTTCCGCCCACGATTCGCGGAACAATCCGCCCAGCGTCAATCCGTCGGCCGAATTGAGCGGATTAGCTGTCTTCAAATTGATGGTGCCGCCCAGGCCGCCCTCGGTGATGGTCGCATTCGGGTTCTTGATGACGTCGATGCCGCTCACTAGATCGGCTGGAATGCTTTCGAGGGACGCGTATTGGCGATTGCCGCCGGCCCCCCCGCCTGACGCTTCTCCGGAGACGTAGAATTCCTTGCCCGTGAGAAACAAATCGCCGTTCAGGGTGGTGAGATTCTGACGGATGCCGTCGATCAACACTGCGTTGCCCTGGCCGTTGGCGCCCGACCGGTCGATCTGGATGCCGGGCAGACGCTGCAGTGCCTCGGCCACGTTTAGGTCGGGCATCTTGCCAATATCTTCTGGAGCCACCGACTCGATCGGCAAATTAGAAAGACGTTTGGTATCGAGAGCGGTTTGCAGCGATGCGCGGTAGCCGGTGACGACGATTTCCGCCAGCTCGCTGTCTTTATCCTTAATCGCGGGCTGACTGGTCGACTGTGACTGATCGTCAGCAAACGCATGGTGGCCGGCGAGTGACGTTGGAAGTGACACCGCTGTCATTATTGCCAAACGAGCAGCCTGGCGTGCGCGCTTTTCCCTTCGATGCGACATGGTAATGGGACTCCCAGAAGTGACGTTGTTTTACTGGCGCATCGAATCCGATGACCCGGCGGGTGCCTCATTTTCCCGCTGCCGAGCACTATTTTGCGCTCTCTATCCCCCATCGACCGATTTTCATGCCAAGGTCGACGCAGGCGGCAGGCTAACTCCGCCGGCGCTCGGCGTCAACGATTAAATATTTTCGTTGTGTTTAATGGCAGCGCCTTGTGTCAGCGCTGACAGATATGGTGCGCCGCAGTATAATCGCGATCTGCTCCGATGGGACGCCCGATGTTTCCAGGAGAAAGAAGCCAGGATAAATTGCTACAAGATGAAGTTGGGGGGGGTCCACGGGAATGCACGACCGAGCGCCGATCCTCCGCGATGAGCTATTATGTCAGCGTTGTCACAATGCAGTCTCGATTCGCTCGACAACTTCCGGGGAGAAAAAATGCGGAGATGTGTTGATCGAACTCTTGCGCTCAACGGCCTGGGCGCAGCATCCCGGCATTTTTAAAGTTATAAAGTTCTTCTTATGAGCGCGCACACATTCGGCGGCTACGATTGGCTGGCGATCGCCCTGTATTTCTCCATCCTCTTGGGTGTCGCCGCGTGGGTGGTACGCAAACGCCAGGACACTGCCGCAGACTACTTCCTCGCCGGACGCAATCTGCCCTGGTGGATCATCGGCGCTTCGATTTTCGCCTCGAATATCGGCTCCGAGCACATTGTGGGACTGGCCGGCTCCGGTGCGCAAGATGGTGTCGCACTTGCGCACTATGAGCTGCACGCCTGGTGCCTGTTGGTGCTGGCCTGGGTGTTCGTGCCGTTTTATGCGCGCTCGCTCGTGTACACCATGCCGGAATTCCTCGAGCGACGGTTCTCGGTGCGCTCCCGCTATGTGTTGTCGGTGGTTTCGCTCGTCACCTTCGTGGTCTCGAAGATCGCGGTGGGTGTGTTTGCGGGAGGGGTTGTGTTTTCGTCGTTGCTCCCCGAGATGAAAATAACCGTGTCCGGATACGTCATCGACAGCTTCTGGATTGGTTCGGTCGGCACGATCGGGCTCACCGGCCTGTATACCGGGCTTGGCGGGATGCGCGCCGTGGCCTACAACGATGCGGTACAGGTGGTCGTGCTGATCGGCGGTTCCGCATTGCTGACCTTCTATGGACTGCATGTGGTCGGAGGCTGGTCGGAGGTGCGTAGGCTGTGCGGCAGCGAGATGCTGAATCTGTGGAAACCAATCAGTCCGCCTGGTGTGGTCTCGACCTGGGCGCCGGTGATGGAAACCAACGCCGCAGGCGCGCTGACGCGGCAAGCATGGTATTTCAATGGTAACTTCCCCTGGCCCGGCATGCTGATCTGCGCGCCGATTATTGGATTGTGGTACTGGTGTACGGATCAGTACATCGTGCAGCGGGTGTTGGGTGCCCCGAACGAACGCGCGGGCCGCCGCGGCAGTATCTTCGCGGCGTTTTTGAAACTGTTTCCGGTTTATCTGTTCATCGTTCCGGGATTGATTTGTTTCGCTTTGGCGAAAAGCGGCAAGATCCCCGAACTCGCCTCCATGGTGACATCGGAGGGCAAGCCGGTGGCGGCGGCGACCCAGGCGGCATTCCCTCTCATGGTGAAATATCTTCTGCCCGAGGGGCTGCGCGGCATTGTGGTAGCGGGACTGCTGTCGGCGTTGATGGGTTCGCTGGCCGGTGTGTTCAATGCCTGTTCGACGCTGTTCACCGTGGACCTCTACCAGAAATGGCGGCCGCTGGCCTCGCAAAAGGAGCTGGTGCACGTAGGAAGACTGGCAACCATCGCATGTGTCCTGTTGGGATTAGCCTGGATCCCGGTGATCCGCGGCGCGCATGGGCTGTATGGCTACCTGCAAGCGGTGCAGAGCTACCTAGCCCCACCGATCTTCGTCGTATTCTTCCTCGGCGTGTTTTGGCGGCGTGCCAATGCCCTTGGTTGTTTCTGGGCGCTGGTTGCCGGCTTTGCGCTCGGCGCCGTGCGCATGCTGATCGATACGCCGGTCTCTTTGGAGATGCCGAGCCTGGCGGGCGGCTATGCGCATGGATCGCTTCTCTGGGTCATGAACAACATCAATTTCCAGTATTTCAGCGTGCTGATCACCGCGGTCTCGGCGCTGGTGCTCATCGGCGTGAGCCTCTCGAGCGCGGCGCCCGATGCGGCGCAAATTCAAGGCCTCACGTTTGCGACGCTCAGCGCTTCGGATCGTGAGAAGAGCCGCAGCAGTTGGGGCTGGCATGACGTCGCGGCGTCGGCGTTCATACTGGCCTGCATTTTGGCAGCCTATGTTTACTTCACGGGTTGATTCAGCAGATCTGTCGCCCATTTGACAATAAATGCTGGATGTTCGTTCCCGGCAACCCCATGATTCGCCGGTTACTGTCCGCGGATTTTCCAGGCGCGCCAACCGGGACTCTCGAACTTAACCCGACTTCGGCGCGAGCGGGCCGAGACCGGTGATCGGCAACTCAATTCGCTTCCCAGCGGCGCGGTTTCGCCTTACTCTACGGCCCTCGCGGGGCGCTGTGTCACGTTGCACGGCCGGTCGGCGAATTCGCAATTCACATAAACAAATTCGGTATCCTCATCGCTAGAGATAGACCCCGAGGGTTCCTCGCGCGACATTTTGGGAGCCGTAGGGGAATTTTCATGAAAATAGTCTCGACGACATCGGCGTGCGCGCTGGCTGCCTGCGCGGCGTTGGCAGGCAACGCGTTTGCGGAAGGCGCGAGGAGCCATCCTAAGATGGCGACTGCAGCTCCTCTTGCTCGCAGCGCATTTTTTCCGAATCACGTGCTCCCCAAAGGGGGAGATCCCGGCGATGATGACACGGCGATCTCACTCGCGCCGACTCTGTCCGCGCTCTGCCAATCTTATATCGGGCAGCTGAACGTCTACGCTAATCCGCGGCCAAACGTTGATCAGATCAATGGCGATCAGCTGGTGCTTGCCGGTACGCAACTCGGCTGCGAAACCGCGCAGAACGAAACGACCATCGCGGTCAATCCCTCCAACCCGCGTAACCTAGTGGCGGGGACGAACGACTATCGGGTATTTAATACCCGCGAGGGACGCAATGACGGCTCGGGCTACGCATACACGACATATGACGGCGGCCACCACTGGTTGAACGTTCAACTTCCCCATCTGACTTTCCAGACCGGTGCGACCGGATTGTTGTCCGACATGGACTCCGCCGGCGATCCCGCAGTTGCGTTCGGTCCCCACAACACGGTGTACTACGCGAACCTCGTGTTCAGCCGCCTCAACAACGGCAGCGGTGTGGTGGTCAGCAAGTCGACCGACGGCGGCCGAACCTGGGGCGAGCCCTCGATCGTGCACACCGATGGCGTCGATGCCAGCGGCAATCCTCTCGACACCAATTACTTTAACGATAAGGAATGGATCACCGTCGATCAGCACAGCGGCACGGTGTATGTGACCTGGACTTCGTTCGGGCTCAGCGACTCGCCCATTCAAGTCTCTAGTTCGAGTGACGGCGGCGCGACCTGGTCGGCGCCCGTGGCCGTGAATCCATCCTCCGCGTTTGTTCCGGGCGGCATCACGGCGTACAGCAGCGGATCCAACCCGCAGGTAAACCGTCGCGGCGATCTCTTCATCGCCTATGAATCGGCCGTATGCCAATCTCTGGCGTGCGATCAGCCCACCGACCACGATGCCGTGATCATCGCAACCTCGCGCGACGGCGGACGCACCTTCACCAATCAGGAAGTTGCCTACGATTTCGATTTTCCATTCAACCCCGATACCGGCCGGGACACGCTCACGGGGGAAAATTTCCGCATCAACAGTTTTCCTCAATTGACCATCGATCCAGTCACCGGTGCGCTGTATGCGGCGTGGTCCGACGACCGCGACGGTCAATATGATCCGACCACGGGAGCTTCCATCAAGACCAACGGCGATGTTTTCATCGTCACGTCGCGTGACGGCCGGCACTGGTCCCAGACCTACGGTGTGGGAAC
>Ga0210402_10000569_pt1 | contig 40850 bp, 23 predicted proteins | sample IncBWC7MmetaG_FD_161055 | JGI IMG/M metagenome (GOLD analysis project Ga0210402, IMG submission 161055) | Forest soil microbial communities from Barre Woods Harvard Forest LTER site, Petersham, Massachusetts, United States - Inc-BW-C-7-M | ecosystem: Environmental > Terrestrial > Soil >...
GGGGAGCCACAAGTGGACGATCGAGCACTCATCCGTTACGTTCGCAAACAACAACTTCGAAGATTGTTCCTGCAAGAGAGCCTTTGGAAATAGACACTCACTCAAAGCGAATGTCAGCAGATCGCACATATACAGTTGGACTGATAAGCGCCCGCGGTGGTTCGAAGGGCGTACCGCGGAAGAACATACGGCGGCTGGGTGGCAAACCGCTGATTGGATGGGCCATTGAAGTCGCCCGGAATTGTCCATCTCTGGATCGAGTCATTGTTTCGACAGATGACGCGGAGATTGCGGATGTAGCGCGTTGCTTTGGAGCAGAAGTACCCTTTCTTCGTCCAGCGGAACTAGCAAGGGACGATTCCCCAGAGTTGCTAACTTGGCAGCACTGTATCCGAACTCTTATAGCAGAAGAGGGTAAGTCACCGGAAGTGCTGGTCGCGGTTCCGGCAACCGCTCCCCTTCGTATGGTTGAAGACGTTGAAGCCTGCGTTGCCAACCTTTACACGAGTGGAGCGGATCTGTCGCTCACAGTGAAGTCAGCGGAGAGCAATCCATATTTCACGATGGTTACGCTGGAGGATGGATGGTTAAGCATGCTAATTAATCCACCCAATCCGATCTTTCGTCGTCAGGATGCACCGAAGGTGTTCGACATTGTGCCGGTTGCCTATGCTGCTCGCGCGGAATATGTTCTACGCACGCCGAGGCTTCTCGATGGCAAGGTGAGCGCCACAATCGTCCCGCCAGAACGATCGGTCGACATTGATACGGAACTAGATATCGCTTTTGCGGAATTTCTGCTGAATCGCAATGCTCAGCCTCGTGCAAACGCAAAATAAGCACTTTGATAAGTTCTTGCCGCTTTTCGCCGAGGATCATAAACCTCTGTTTGGAAAATATCCTCATCGCTTCATTCCTTGGAGTTTTCCGACTGCAAATCCACGGGTTCACCAAGACCAATGTGTTCGTGGACTTTTCCATCAGGCGATGGCAATCTTGTGGTTAACGGGGTGCAGCTCATTCACAGATTCGCGGTGCTTGAAATAGAGCCATGCGGTTTAAGGCCTCCCAGAAAACATGCTTCGCTTAGACACAATCCGATTGGGTTCCAGAAAGGTGGGCCGTGGTTCGCCAGTCCTGTTTATCGCAGAAGCCGGGGTGAACCACAACGGCGATCTTGGTCGGGCGCTGCAACTTGTGGATGCAGCGGCGGAAGCCGGGGCCGATGCGGTCAAGTTTCAGACTTTTCGAGCCGAAGAAGTCGTTAGTTTCGCGGCTCCGAAAGCGAAATATCAGATTGGCGCCACCGGAGACCAAGAGTCCCAACTGGAGATGATCAAACGGCTTGAGCTCTCGGCCGAGGATCATCGTAAACTGATCGACCATTGTCGCACTCGCGGAATTCTGTTCCTCTCAACTCCTTTTGACTTCGAAAGTGCTGACCTGTTGGAGACACTTGGAGTACCCGCATACAAGATTGCATCGGGTGAGATCACGAATTGGCTTTTTCTTGAACACGTTGCATCCAAGAAGAAGCCGATTATTATTTCGACTGGAATGTCTAATCAGCCCGAAGTCGAGCGAGCGGTGAGCGTTCTCCGCCAAGCCGGATGTTCGGATCTAGTGATCTTGCATTGCACATCGAGTTATCCGGCACCGCCGGAAACTGTAAACCTTCGCGCCATGCAGTCGATGGCCGACGCTTTCCACGTCCCTGTAGGTTTCTCTGACCACACGCAAGGTATGGAGGCAGCCTTGGCAGCTGTCGCACTCGGGGCGTGTGTGATTGAAAAACACTTTACTCTTGATCGGTCGCTTCCAGGTCCTGACCACCAAGCGTCTCTTGAGCCGGCGGAGCTGGGAACCCTGATTCGAGGAATTCGTGTCGTTGAATCGACTCTGGGCGATGGTCTAAAGCGCGCGACGTCTGCCGAACAGGATGTGAAAGACGTGGCGCGGCGTAGCATTGTAGCGCGCAAGGCGATTGAGAGCGGAACACTGATTACTCAGGACCTGCTCGCGTTCAAGCGGCCAGGAACAGGGATTCCTCCTTCGGAGTACAAGAAGGTTGTTGGCCGCAAGGCGACGCGAACAATTGCCTCCGACACTCTCATCAAGTTTGAGGACTTGGCGTGAAGCGCCGCATTGGTGTCGTCACCGTTGGTCGCTCAGATTACGGAATCTACTACCCTCTACTGCGCGCGATCGAGAATGACCCAGACTGCGAACTTTGCCTTATCGTGGGCGGATCTCATCTTTCTCCTTACCACGGCAACACGGTTTCAGAAATTGAACGGGACGGTTTCGAGATCAAGGCTCGTGTCCCGATGCTGCTGGCCGGCGACTCTCCGCAATCGATATCCATGTCCATTGGCCTGGGCGTGACGAATTTTGCCGCGGCTTACGAATCGGTTCATCCGGACATTATCGTTCTACTGGGAGACCGCTTCGAAATGTTGGCGGCCGCTGTAGCTGCAGTGCCCTTGCAGATTCCATTGGCGCATATCCACGGCGGCGAACTAACTCAAGGTGCGATCGATGATGCCATGCGCCATTCGATTACGAAGCTCTCGCATCTGCACTTCGCGGCCGCTCCAGAATATGGACGCCGAATCGAGCAGATGGGTGAGGAGCCATATCGGATTACCGTCACAGGGTCACCGGTGATCGATGCCATCCTCTCTGAAAAAGCACTTTCTGAAAAGGAACTCAATGTCACACTCGGCATGACGGTACGCGGCGCTCTGCTCGTCACATATCATCCGGTGACACTCGAGCCCGAACACATCGAGGAAAGAATCGCAATGCTCCTCGACGCGCTCGAGCACTTCGAGAATGAACTGATCTTCACGTATCCGAATGCTGACACGAATAATGCAGTCATCGTAGAGCAACTGCGGACCTTTGTTTCACGTCATGACCGTGCTCATCTTTTTGTCAATCTCGGACGGAAGAAGTACCACAGCCTGCAGCGCTACGTAGGCGCGATGATCGGAAACTCAAGCAGCGGGATTATTGAAGCGGCCAGTTTCCGACTTCCGGTTGTAAACATCGGAGACCGCCAGGAGGGGCGATTGCGCACTCCCAACATCCTCGATGCGCCGGAAGAGGCGACGGCTATCCAGGCTGCCACCAGGAAGGCGCTCTCGCCTGAATTTAAGAGCAGTCTGGCGAAAATGGAGAGTCCTTATGGAAAAGGTGATGCCAGCGTGAAAATTCTGCAAACCTTGAAGAAGACCCCACTCGACAACAAGTTACTGAAAAAGAAATTTTGCGACTGGGGAAGAATTGATACAGCGCAGGTGGGCGCTGTCGCGTCGTAGGAATCGCAGCATCGCGAGAGGCGGCAGGTTGAAACGAATTGCGATTCTCGGTGCAGGCGGGCAGGCGCGCGAGGTTTCATGGCTGATCCGCGATATTAACCGTGAACACCCGGCCTACGAATTCCTCGGCTACATCGTCGAGAATGTGTCAAAGCTGGGTAAGTACGATACCCGCGAGAACGTTCTCGGCGGGGAGTCTTGGCTGCAAGCAAATCGGGGCAAAGTGGATTGCCTAGCCATTGGGATTGGAACCCCTGCGGTTCGGATTAAGGTCGCCTCCAGTCTCTCCCAGCAATTTCCGGAAATCGAGTGGCCTGGTTTAATTCATCCGCGGAGCATCCTAGATCGTGAAACATGTATCTTGCATCCCGGTGCTCTGCTCTGTGCTGGAACGATCTGCGCCACCAACGTCACGCTTGGTCGATTTTCTCTAATCAACTTTGGTTCGACGATTGGGCATGATGCCGAGATCGGTAAAGGTTGTGTAGTGAACCCCGGGGCCAACATCTCCGGTGGAGTGATTGTGCAAGACGGCGTTTTGATCGGGACAGGTGCACAAGTGTTGCAATACTTACGCATTGGAGCCAGCGCGACTGTGGGCGCCGGAGCTGTCGTCGTTAAGGATGTTGCTGCTGGATGCACGGTGGTGGGTATTCCGGCAAAAACGCGAAATTCATAGTTCCCTTCTAAGTGGGGCAACAAGCCCGGTCAATTCAATCAACGGAACGAGCTACGACGTCATCTCTTCGCCTACCTTATGAAACGAATACCTGAGCACGAGACGAATCCCATGAGCAAGATCGAACCGTATGTGATTCCTTCTAGTGCAACCCTACGCGATGCAATCGCTTGCATCGACAAGAACGCGAAGGGCATCACCTTTGTGGTGGACTCCGAACTTCGATTGCTAGGGTCGATCAGTGATGGTGATATACGTCGAGCGATCTTGAGCGGAGTCAGCTTGGGTCTTACCGTTCAGGTAATGCTTGATGAGCGGATGAAGGCGGGGGGACACGCTGCTATCACTGCGCGGCTTGAGGACTCTCCCGCCGACTTGTTGAGATTGATGAATGAGCGCGAAATCCGCCAAATTCCGATCATAGATTCCGAAAATCACATTCTGCGGGTGGCCTTCCTGGGCGACTTGGTTCGCGAGTACGAACTGCCCATCAATGCCGTGGTTATGGCAGGTGGCTTCGGCAAGCGATTGCGACCATTGACCGATAGCGTTCCGAAACCGATGCTTCCGATTGGTGACCGTCCGATATTGGAGTGGACTATCGAGCAGTTGAAGAAGACGGGGATTCATCATATCAGCCTGACGACCCACTACAAACCAGAGGCCATCTCCGAGCATTTCGGCAACGGCGATGGCTTCGGCGTTGAGATTGATTATGTACACGAAGAGACTCCATTGGGCACCGCGGGAGCGTTGGGTCTGTTGGAGCGGGTGGATGGGCCCCTCCTTGTCATCAATGGTGACATCCTGACCCATGTTGATTTTCGGACGATGCTTGACTACCACCGCGCCCACAATGCGTGCCTGACCGTGGGAGTCAGGCAGTATGAACTCCAGGTGCCGTATGGTGTTCTAGAATGTAGCGGTGCGAAAGTCTGTAAGGTTTCCGAAAAACCACAACTGAACTTCCTGGTCAATGCGGGAATCTACTTAATAGAACCGTCCGCGCTCGACTATATCCCCGAAGGCCAAAATTTTGATATGCCCGATCTGATACAAAGCCTCATCAGCGACAAGCGTACCGTCGTCAGCTTTCCGATTCTCGAATACTGGTTGGACGTTGGACGGCCGGCCGACTATGCAACCGCACAAGAAGACGTGCGAAGTGGGAGAATTTCTTAATGAACTGGAAAGGCACGCGAGTTCTGGTCACAGGTGCTGGCGGTTTCATTGGGAGTCATTTGACTGAGCGTCTAGTTGAGCTCGGTGCTCAGGTCAGGGGTTTCGTTCACTACAACGCGCAAGGCACGCCAGGCTGGCTGGATCAATCTCCGGCCCGTGTGAATGTCGAGATTGTCGCTGGGGACATTGCGGATAGGGACAGCGTTCACCAAGCGGTTCAGGGCATGGACGTTGTTTTTCACTTAGCAGCGCTGATCGGAATTCCTTACTCGTACAACGCACCCGCGTCCTACGTCCGCACAAACATTGAGGGTACGCTGAATGTCTTGAAGTGCGGGCTGGAAAATCGCGTCCGCAGAGTTGTTCACACGTCGACGAGCGAAGTGTACGGCACAGCGCGGCGTGAGCCGATCGACGAAGACCATCCACTGCAGGGGCAATCCCCTTACTCTGCTACGAAAATTGGTGCCGACAAGCTGGCCGAGTCATTCCACCTGTCCTTTGATTTGCCGCTTGTGACCGTGCGTCCTTTTAACACCTTTGGACCGCGCCAATCCGCTCGTGCGGTGATCCCGACCATTATCGCGCAGTGCCTGACGCAACAAAAAGTTTGTCTTGGCAATACTGCTCCAACTCGAGACTTGAATTATGTCGGAAACACTGTCGAGGGTTTCATACGTGCGGGGTCAGTCGATGCAGTTGTCGGAAAAACGGTCAACCTGGGTTCTGGCCGGAAAATCAGCATTGGAGCGTTAGCGCAACTCATCGCGTCGCTGATCAATCGTCCGATTACGATCGAGCACGATGAACGTCGCATCCGGCCTGACAAGAGTGAAGTCGGATGTCTGCTTGCTGACAATACTCTAGCCCGTACTTTGCTAGGTTGGGAGCCCGCGGTGACGTTGGAAGAGGGATTGAAGCGCACCATCGAATGGATGGAGAAGAATATTGGAAGGTATCGGCCCGATGAATATGGCGTCTAGACGGGAATCATTAATAGAGAGGGAACTCATTCCTCTGTCCATTCCGACCCTTCGGGGCAACGAGTGGAAGTACATCAAGGAGTGCCTGGACACGGGATGGGTATCCTCCGTAGGTCCTTTCGTTGAGCAGTTTGAAAAGAAAGTTGCCGAATTCGTGAATGCCGGGTTCGGAGTCGCGACGATGAATGGGACCGCTGCCCTTCACATCGCACTTCAGGTGGCAGGTGTCGAGCCAGGAGACGAGGTATTGGTCTCTACGCTCACATTCATCGCTCCAGTCAACGCAATTCGCTACATTGGCGCTTTTCCTGTGTTCATTGATGCGGAACCCAGCTACTGGCAGATGGATCCCCAGGGAGTGCAGGATTTTCTGAAGAAAGAATGCCAGCGGCGAAACGGTGCGTTGTACAACCGGAAGACCGGCCGCCGGGTCAGGGCGATACTGCCGGTTCACATCTTGGGGCATCCCGTCGACCTTGATCCGATCCAGGAACTGGCTCGCCTGTATGAGTTGCCAGTCGTGGAAGACGCGACTGAGAGTCTAGGTGCGAGCTACCGCGGGAAAATGGTAGGTAACCTCGGGGAGATCGCTTGCTTCAGTTTTAATGGCAACAAGATTATCACCACCGGGGGTGGTGGGATGATAGTCACCAACAACGAAAAATGGGCTCGCCGCGCCAAGCACCTAACGACGCAAGCCAAGGACGATCCTTTGGAGTATGTCCACAGCGAGATCGGATATAACTATCGGTTGACTAATCTTCTCGCTGCGATGGGTTGCGCACAGATGGAACAGCTTACTGAATTCGTCTCTACGAAGCGCCGGATTGCTTCGACGTATTCGAAGGTACTAGACGGAGTACCGGGAATTACGCCGATGTCCGAGGCCACCTGGGCCAACAGCACATTCTGGCTGTATACAGTTCTTGTGGACCGTGAAAAGTTCGGCATCGACAGTAGGACATTGCTGCGGAAGCTGGAACGATGTAACATCCAGACCCGTCCGCTCTGGCAGCCCACCCACCGGAGCAAAGCATTTGTTGACTGTGGCTCTTTCGATTGCCCCGTGGCCGACCGTCTCAATGCGGAGGCCTTGAGCCTGCCCTCATCGGTCGGTATTACGGAAGATGACATCCAGTACGTCCTTGAAGTTTTGACCTCCCCTAATTCATAAATCATGTCTGAACTCGATCAACTGGGTTTAAAAGACGGAACGGGCTCGCCTAACGTGTCCGGATCCTTTCGCCGGGGCGGCCTTCGAGGGGTCTTCAGTGCTCTGCAAGAAAAATGGCGGAGCCGGCAGCACCATGCTCCGGTATTATTCACGGTTTCGTCCCTCGCACTTTCCGTGGCCCAACTGCTGTCGGGAGTGGTCATTGTTCATTACATCGACCCAAAAGATGTAGGCATGTGGTACTCCGCAGCTTTAGCTTTAACTTATGCTTTTTTTGTTCTCGCCGGAGTGCAAAACGGTCTCAGCCGCGAACTGCCCTACTACCTTGGAGCAAACAACGAAGAGATGGCTCGGCGCCTGGCTTCGACCACATTGTTTTACACTCTGGGTGGTTGCGTTCTGGCCTTGTTCGGCGGAATCTGCACCGTCGCGTACTTAATTTGGAAGCATTCCAATTTCAAGCTGACTTCCGCCGTTGCCGCCGTCACTCTACTCGTTGCTTTCAAGTTTTACCAGAACTATCTATTCGTCACGTTCCGATCCAAGAACTCGTTTGTAGATCTGGCGCGGGTTCAAATGTGGCAAGCGGCGATAATGATTGGCGGCTTGCTCTTTCTCTTCTGGGGTTACGGCGGCCTGCTTCTGCGGTTTGTGGTTGTGGCGGGAGTCTCGCTCTATCTAATGCACCGGGGCCGTCCAATGTCGGTCACCCCGTCATGGCGAACAGACTCATTCATGTTGCTGCTCAAGACGGGCACCCCGATTTTTGTAACTGACTACGTCTTCAATTGTGCGGCGACCGTCGACAAGATGGTGCTGCTGAGATTTGGCGGTGTGGAACAAGTGGGCCTTTATGCACTCGCGGTGAGCACATTCGCGGCCTTCCAAGTTGTTCCGCAATCAATCGCGCACTACGCCTACCCCCGCATGAGCCATCACTATGGGCGCACCAATAACCCGCATATTCTTTGGGGGATGGCGTGGAAGACCTCGCTGATCGTGGTCATGTCGATGCTCCCGATCGCCCTGTTGGGTTGGTGGCTCTTGCCGTTCGGGGTCAAGTTCGTCTTTCCCAAGTATGTTGCCGGAACTCACGCCGCCCAGATAGCCCTCTTCACGGCCGTGGCTTATGGTGCGAGCCAGGGGGCGAACGCGCTCTCCAGCCTTAAGGCATGGTCTCACCTGGTTACGTATCAAGCGGCGTATTCAGCTCTCCTCGTGATCGGCCCAATTGTGGGGGTTCGATTGTTTTCGTCATCTCTGGATGGCGTCGCTTACGGTGTGCTTTTCGCGAATATTCTGGGCGCAATTCTGTCCCTTGGTTTTACCTATGCCGCCACGTACGGGCAGTTGGGAAAACAGCGGTCGGCGAGTGATATTGTGGCAGCTCCTATCGAGCCCGATACCGAAGTCATTGAAGCGGCTGCGGGGAGTAGGTGAAGGCCGAGCCCGCAGGTTCGTTCCCTGCAGCAAACTTGGTGCGAGCCGCCGCGAGCCCAATGTCTTCGATGAGCAAGTTTCGACAACTTCTGTCGCTACCCTGGTTGGAAAAGACACAAAGGATCTCAGAATTCTACTGGAGTTTGAAAACTCGACTTTATTACCGACTTTTCTGGGGTCACATTGGGAAAAGATCAAAACTCATTCAGCCAATGCGGCTTCGGAACGTGCACAATATTTACATCGGAGACAACGTTCTTATCAATAGGTATGCCTTTTTGTTGACCTTGAACGAAGCAAAAGAGAATGCGCTGACTCCCCGGATAACCATCGGAGACGGATGTGTAATCGGCCATATGAATCACATCACGTGCACCCAGGAAGTGAAGATCGGCGAAAACGTATTGACCGCGGACCGTGTATACATTTCGGATCACTCTCATAATTTCAGCGATACGAGTATCCCGATTATGCACCAGGGCGTTGTATCAAAGAGAGGTGTCAGCATCGGCTCCGGGAGTTGGATTGGTGAAAATGTGGTGATTCTCTCTTGCAGCATCGGGAAGAATTGTGTCGTCGGGGCCAACGCCGTTGTGTTGAGCGACGTGCCCGACTTCAGCGTCGCAGTTGGAATTCCTGCAAGGGTTGTGCAGCAATTCAATCCCGCCTCTCAGACATGGCAAAGAGTCGACTCCTACCATGAATAAACGAAACGGTCGCGAGCTTTGGGAAGACATTGTAGAACTCTTGAACGCGTCTAATCGGGAATGTGTTCGCTCTCTTCGGATCGCACTCTTCATGTTGCTACAAGAGCCCTTGAATATTCCCTTTCTCCGCCAGGCTCGTCAACTAGTGGTAGGCGCCTTTTCTCTGATTCCAAAGCAGAAAACAGCAATTCCCGAAGCGGTAACTAAGAAAGTCTTGTTTTGCTTTGCGCATCGCACTGCTTCGAATATGCAGAACTTGCTTCCAGTAGCGCGCGAAGCGCATCGGAGAGGTTTGCTGGGCGGAATAATCTCGTCCTCAGATTTCTCGAGAGAACTGGCGGAGTTCGACGGGCAAGTCCCGATCGCAACGGCAGCCGAATTGAGTTCTCAGCTCGGATTTGGCGGGTCTCAAATTGCAAATGAAGCTTTTCGCGCGTTCCAAGAAGTTGTCCGGATGGTATCGGAGTATGACCAGGAGTTGGGTGCGCGCTGTCGCTCGAACGCAGGCGCAATCATCGCGGAGATTATCGCCTCACTCCGGATGGAGCGAGCATTTCAGGTTGTGCTGGAGTCCTGGTCTCCGTCCTGCGTAGTCTCGACCAGCGATTTGTGGCCCCTGGAATACCAACTCGTTCACCAGGCTTCCGGCAGGCAAATACCATCGATTGTTCTGCAGCATGGGAACCTGATCTATTTTTACTGGCCTTTTAAGGCCAGCCTTATGGTTCTGTGGGGTGAACAGTCTTTCAACGAGATGATAGCTTTTGGAGCACCCTCCGCGCGATTGAAAATCGGCGGAATGCCAGCTTCTGATACGTCGTTTGGCAGCGTGATGGCGGCCCGTAAGCATAGCGATGGTGAAAAACCGGTGTGCCTGATTCTGTCGCACACACACGCCCAGCACTTGGAACCCGAGCTTTATGCAAGCTACAAGCGTTTCCTATCCGAGTTAATTTCTATCGCGCCTTTCGTGCAATGGAAGGTGAAACTGCACCCTTCAGAAAATCGGTCCTTCTACGATGACCTTGACCCTCAAATTGCTGCCAAAGTGGAATTCTATCCCGCGTCGACCTCTCTGAAAGACAGCCTGCGCGAGGCTGATGTTGCCACCACACTCTATTCCACCTCGGGGATGGAGGCGATGATCATGGGGCGTCCGGTGATTGTTCCCATTGTCTCTCCAAGGATGACCGAGCCCAACCTACTGCCGCAGATTCCTGGCGCTCTGCGCGTGCGTACGCCGCAGGAGTTCAGTCGGGAACTGAAAGCACTGGTTTCGAGCCCGGATCGGCGCACCCGGCAGCTTAAGTCGCAGACAGACGTTTTGAACCGCTGCTTTGCAAATCAGGGTCGAGCGAGCAGTGCCATCGTGGACATCCTAGAAGCCCAGGTAAACTCGGATGTCCTTCAACCGGCGTACGGTGGACGTTAGGAAAGCCGTCCCGGCTAACAGGGATAAGGTTTTGGCTGATTTTCAAGAGGGCGCAATTTCCCAAATAGGGAAGGCACCGCTGCCAACGAAACCTCTTGTTTTCATGTACATCGGCGACGGTATGCCCTTTTTCCAATCTCGCTGATGCACTTCTGGGACCTATTAACTCCGCGCTCCCAAGCGTATAAGAATTAAAGGAAGCTTCAATCACAAGGCACTGTTGCCGTCTAATTCTTAATTGTGAACCATGGGAGACCCGATGCGAAGGTTTTTGTTAGCACTGACTTTGATGATTTCAGCCGCGGCTTGGGCTAGCGACATCTACGTGGCACAGAATGCTGCCGGGGCGAACTCGGGAGCTGATTGTGCCGACGCCCATTCCGTCAGTTGGTTTAATTCGTCCGCCAACTGGGGTACAGGAGGCAATCAGATCGGACCGGGAACAACCGTCCACCTTTGCGGAGTGTTTACAGGAGCAACCGGCTCAACGATGTTGACGGTTCAGGGAAACGGGTCCTCCGGAAATCCGATCATCATTCTTTTTGAGTCCGGGGCTATTATTCAGGCTCCCTACTTCTCTACTACCAATGGGGCCATCAATCTGAGTGGGTCCTCGTACATCACGATTGACGGCGGCGCGAACGGTATTCTTCAGTCTACGGATAACGGAACGGCCAAGAAATACCAGATCGATGGGAATCTTGGAATTGTCGTTAACTCGACGTCCAATATTACGATCAAGAATCTTGCAATCAACAATTTCTATGTGCGCGTGGCAAACACTTCGGGTGGTACGGGGTTCAATTCTTCGGCAATCAATGGGGTCAATTCTTCTAACTTGCTGGTGGACACTGTTTCTATAACGAACGTGAAGACCGGCGTCGGAATCGCATTCAGTTCTAACGGATCGAACTACGAGGTGAGAAACAGCTACTTTCTGTCCACCGAGGTGCCAACGATTCTCGCAACGGGTTCGCCTAATACCACCTACACTAATGTCTTGGTCCACGGCAATAACTTTGCCGGTGGCGATGATGCCTGGGACGACCCCGCAGGGAACTCATTCCATCATGACGGAGGAGGTCATTATTGGGCGCAGGCTAGCAACGCGCATATTGTCAATCTTCGCTTTTACAACAATTGGATTCATGGGATCTGGGGGAACGACGCGACCTACTTTAGCAAGACTGGTGGTACACACATCACTGCGTGGGTATATCCCGAAGAGACCGGTGGCGATGTTTGGCTTTACAACAATATTTTCGACATGACATCTGGGGACATTCGTTATCAAAGTGGCGATAACGGAACCATATTTTGCAAGAGCAGCAACTCGTCTGGGATGCACTGCCATGCTTTTAACAACGTGTTTCTCGGGCCATCGGGAAATACTACGTACGCAGTTGGCTATGAAACGGACGGCTCATCTGGGGACGTTGTGGAGAACAACTTATATATGAATCTTGGAGTGGCCTACTACCTCGGTGGCGCAGGCAATTCTTCGATCTCGTCGGACTATAACATTTTCTACAATATTGGCGGTTCAGGTTGGAATCAAAACTCGTATTCGAGTTGGATTTCAGGCGGAAGAGATACGCACAGCCCAACGAGCACTTCCGTGAACCCGAATCTTGACTCGAATTACAAATTGGCAGCCGGTTCCATTGCCATAAGTGCCGCCGTTAACTCGACGAACCTTGGAATCAACACTCTTGATTCCGATAAGGCGGGCGTGGCTCGGCCAGCAAGCGGAAACTGGGACGCTGGGTCATACCAGTTCTCTGGCAATCCGCCGCCGCAGGGCCTGGTCAGCGTAGTCCACTAGATCGTCGGAATTACAGTGTAGCCTGACCGTCGGTTCGATCGAATTTCTATAAAAAGACTCGGGACGTCCCCACACGCCCGGATAAGCAAAACGACTTCCAATAAATCAATGTTGACGATCGTCATGTACCATTATGTGAGGGACTTGCCAAGAACGAGGTTCCCAGGCATAAAGGGGTTGTTAACAGATCACTTCGAGGGGCAACTCGACTATATTTCAAAAACTTATTCTGTCTGTACGCTCGCCGATGTTATTGCTGCCTCTCGAGGTCAAGCTGAACTGCCGCACAATGCTTGTGTCCTCACATTCGACGACGGGCTCGCCGATCATTACCAAACAGTGGTTCCGAGATTGCTGGACCGGGGGTTCAAGGGTGCGTTTTTCCCTTCTGCTCGCCCGCTGGAAGACCACTGTGTCCTTGAGGTTCACAGAATTCAGTTTGTTTTGGCGGCGACTGACGATCACACTCAACTGGCGCGGGAACTACTAAATCAAGTAGAGCCGTTTCGCGGCAGTTTTGCTATCCCAAACGAGAAGGAATTACGCGAGCGGTTTGAATCCCCAAACCGCTTTGACCCTCCGGAAACGGCTTTTGTGAAGAAGATGCTGCAGTGGGTTTTGCCAGAGTCGGTTCGGTCGGCGGTGACCACGAAGCTCTTCCAAGAGTACGTGAGCAATGACGAACGAGGGTTTGCGCAAGAGCTTTATATGGATATTTCACAATTGCGCGCAATGCTTTCCGCTGGTATGGAGATCGGCGGGCACGGATACAATCACCGCTGGTTGGGAAAACTCTCCAGCAACGAACAGGCCGATGAAATCCAGCGCACCGTCAATCTCCTCGGATCAGTTGCCGGAAGAGCCCCAGCCGATTGGGTGATGTGTTATCCCTTTGGGAGCTACAATTCCGAAACTCTCCAGTTGGTAGCTGGGAAGGGATGCGCTTGCGGGGTAACCACAAAGGTGGGGCTTGCCAATATATCGAGTCCTCTGGAGCTTGCTCGCTTCGATACAAACGATCTTCCTACCTCGGCTACTGCCAATGTGTCGATTGGGTCTGCCGTAGTCGGCTAGCAAGCGTGAGCCGCCATAGGAAAACAGCTCGCCGTGGATAGACTGCCATGCAAGTAGATCTAAATAATATTCCCGATAATATGAGAGTTGGCGGCGGCGCTAATGCGTCGTCGATGACACCGCCGGTTCTGGCGATATTGGTAATCGCCGTTGTTCTGATATGGGTTTTACCGCGGAAGTACGTCATCATACCTTTTTTACTGAGTATATTTCTGACGCCTTTTGGCAAGCAGTTGTACATTGGCGGCGTACACTTTTTCCTCCCCCGAATCTTAATTCTGTGTGGCTGGGTTCGGCTTCTCTACCTCAAGAGTACGTCCTCCAAGACAAAGATCGCTTCCGGCGGTTTCACATCGATCGACAAAGTATTCCTGCTTTGGGCAAGCCTGCGGGCTTTGGCGACGTTCCTTGAGTTTCTTGACATGTCGGCGCTCATAAATCAGGCCGGATTTCTCATCGATACCCTGGCTGGATACTTTCTTCTGCGGTTCTTGATTCAAGACGAAGAGGATATAGGGCGGGTCGTCAAAACATTCGCCGTGATCGTGTCGATCCTGGCGCTAACGATGGTCAACGAGAGATTGATGGGCCTAAACGTCTTCGGATACATGGGTGGGCGTTTCGCTCCATTTATACGGGACGGCTCGATCCGTTCCCAAGGCACCTTCACCGGCCCAATTCCGGCCGGCACGTTTGGAGCAACGCTCTTCTGTCTGTTCGTTTGGCTCTGGTATAGCGGTAGGTCAAGAATACATGGAATCGCGGGCATGGTTGCTTCCGCCATGATAGTTTTAACCTGCGCATCGAGTACCCCAGCTCTTGCTTTTCCTGCGGGCCTACTGGGCATTGCGATGTGGCCATTGCGCAAGCATATGAGGATCGTCCGCTGGGCTCTGGCAACTGCGCTCGTTGCCTTGCATCTGGTCATGAAAGCACCGGTCTGGATGATTATCAATCACATAAACCTCGTGGGTGGAAATTCTGGTTACCATCGCGCGATGTTGATCGATCAATTTATTCGGCACTTTAGTGATTGGTGGCTGATTGGAGTCAAGTCCACAGCTTCTTGGGGTTGGGATTTGTGGGATCAGGCGAATCAGCTTGTCGCGGAAGGCGAGACAGGTGGGCTGGCGACATTCATTTGTTTCGTTTTGATAGTTTCATGGAGTTTCGGACGTATTGGAACCGCACGCAAGCGTATCGCTGGCGACCGCAAGAAGGAGTGGATGTGTTGGTTCTTGGGCAGTGCGCTCTTCTCGTTCGTCGTATCGTTCTTCGGGATCAGCTTTTCGGATCAATCCATCTACGGCTGGCTTGCCCTGCTTGCGATCATTTGTGTTTCGACGACAAGGATGCTGGAGCGTAAACGTTCAAGTGATGACTCGCGGGGCAGCGTCGCAGACATTCCGACTACGGATATCGATCGCCGCCTACGTCAGCCGACGTTCGGAACTGATGAGCTGCCGTTACGCGTCTAAGCCCTAGAAATCAAACCGAAACCGTTTCCACCATTGCTCTGCCAATCGTCGCGCCAAGTCGCATGGATCTGTCCATCATTATTGTTAATTGGAACTCCGCGGACTTTCTTTTGGAGTGTATTGCGAGCGTAAAGGAACAGACTCGCAACGTCGTCTACGAAACCATCGTTGTTGATAACGCCTCCGCGGACGAAGATCTTAGGAAGTTGAGACAACACTGCGAGAATGTTTCACTTATCACCAGCGATGAGAACCTTGGGTTTGCGGGTGCAAATAATCTAGGGTTTCAACATTCGACAGGTAAGTATGTACTTTTCTTGAATCCAGACACCAAGCTTATAGGGCCAGCTATTGACACCATGGTTGCGCGACTGGAAACCTTGCCGATGGCGGGCATTATGGGTTGCAAGCTCTTGAACGGCGATTTGTCAGTGCAACTGTCTTCGATCCAGAGATTCCCTACGATCTTCAACCAGCTACTGGACCTGGAGTACCTACAGTTGCGGTGGCCGCATTGTCGGCTTTGGGGTATTGAGGCACTGTTCCGCGATGACGTAAAGCTGACCAGCGTCGAAGTAATTTCGGGTGCGTGTATGTTGCTGCCCCGCAAGGTGTTCGAAGAAGTCGGGAGGTTTAGCAACGACTATTTCATGTACGCCGAGGATATCGATCTCAACTTCAAGGTACGGCAAGCGGGATATTCGAATTACTACGTCGGCGAGGCAAGCATTATCCACTACGGAGGGAAGAGCAGTAGCCAGCACCAGGTCAGCCACTGGTCAACCGTAATGAAATACCGCTCAATGGGGCAACTGTTTGACAAGACCAAAGGCAGAACACAAGGGGGCCTCTATCGAATAGCGATGGGTTGCGCAGCGGTGACGCGGCTGGGAATTCTGATGTGCGTCTATCCTATGGGGAATCTTCTGTGGAAACGGTCTTCCGTTCGCTACGCAATTGGGAAGTGGACGGTGATCTTGCAATGGGCGTTTGGGTCGCAAAACATACGGTTTGGAGACCGATAGTAGCCAGGTAAGAGAGAGAGAGAGAGGGAAGTGTGTGCGGAATTTGCGGGAAACTAATTTTTGATCGTTGGGGCAATGTGTCGCCAGCCCTATTAAAGAACATGGCAGACACGATCGCACATCGGGGGCCTGACGATGAAGGTTATTACGTGTCGGGCCAGGTCGGACTCGGGTTCCGACGGCTCTCCATTATCGATCTGAACACCGGACACCAGCCCATTTCTAACGAGAGTGGCACTGTGTGGATTGTCTTTAACGGTGAAATTTATAACTATCAGGAACTTCGACAGCAGCTGCAATCCAAGGGGCACGTCTTTAAGACGGAAACTGATACAGAGGTGATTGTTCACCTTTACGAAGAATTCGGAGAATCGTGCGTTGAACGGCTTCGAGGAATGTTCGGCTTCGCCATCTGGGACGAGAACACAAAAACGCTGTTCCTAGCCCGAGACCGCGTTGGAATTAAACCGCTCTACTATTGGCGCAGTGAGCAATCACTTGTATTTGGTTCGGAGATCAAGGCAATACTCGCCGATCCGTCAGTCAAACGGGAAATATCTTTGGGGATGGTCGACCGATTCTTAACATTCAACTTCCTCCCGGGCGAAGAAACAATGCTTCAAGGTGTCCGCAAGTTAGCGCCCGGCCACTGCCTAACCGTAAAAGATGGAACGGTACGAATGCGTCAGTATTGGGACTTAGCGTTTGAGCCTAGAGCGCAGACCGTTAAGGAGGCTGAGGAACAACTCCTGTCATTGCTCGACGAAGCAGTCCGCCTGCACATGATTAGCGATGTTCCGGTAGGTTTTCTGCTTAGCGGAGGCGTAGATTCAACCGCCATGCTCAGCCTTGCTGTGGGCAAGACGGAACACGACCTGAGCAGCTTTACTCTTGGCTTCTCATCGCCTGGCATTGATGACGAACGACCCTACGCCACGATGGCGGCAAACCGGTATGGCTCTCGTCATCATGAAATGACAATAACGTCTCAAGATTTTGCTGACTTCCTTCCGAAGTTTGCCTGGCACATGGAAGAACCAGTCTGTGAGCCGCAAGCGGTCGCGCTATATTATGTGTCAAGACTAGCAAAAGACTTTGTCAAGGTGCTCATTTCTGGAGAAGGTGGAGACGAAGCTTTTGCGGGATACCAGACGTACCGCGGGGTCCTGTGGGTGGAACGCGTAAAAAAGATTTTAGGGCCGCTTAAGAACTCTGTCTCCTCCGCTCTAATGCGTGCCAATCAGTCGCTTAACCTGCCAAAAATCAGAAAATATGCGCCCCTACTGAGGGTGCCATTTGAGGAGTACTACTTCAGCAGAACTGCGACCCCGTTCAGTTATTTTAATCAACACTGTCAGAGCCTCTACACGGCGGATTTCGCGAACCACGTGGACAAGTTACGTTCGGTCGCAGCAGTGACGCCTTATCTCGACAAACCCGTGGGCGGAGGCATCGTTAATAAGATGCTGTACGTCGACACCAAGACGTCGCTACCAGACGATTTGTTGCTCAAGGCTGACAAGATGACGATGGCGAACTCGATAGAATTGCGCGTGCCAATGCTCGATCACAAGTTCCTCGAGTTTGCAGCAACCGTTCCTGAAAACCTCAAAGTACGTGGTCTGACCACAAAGTATGTGCTCAAGACAGCACTCCAGAATCAAATCCCCAGGGAAATCTTACGTCGGAGAAAAGCTGGATTTCCCGTGCCCTATGAATCTTGGCTCAGGACGGAATTGAAGGGCTGGGTACTCGACACGCTCCTTGATCGGGGTTCGGTGGCTCGCGGTTATTTTAAGAGAGGTGAGGTTGAGAAACTGATCGAGGATAATTCCGAGACGGGACGGCACCCAAAGGAGGTGCTCTCGTTAATAACTCTTGAGCTTTGGCACCGTTCGTTTCTTGATGTTGCTTCCACCGGCGCACAAGTCCCCGAGCTAGATCCAAAGGTGCATGCCTGACGTCGGGACAACAGACCCCGACATATCTGGCAGTCGCTGCACGACAACTCCGACGAGCAAGGATGAAGAAAAGTGGCGGCGGACAAGCTCCTAAACCGCCAGCATTTGCCGCGAAGTGGGACAGGTAATAGCTGTATCATAATCTATGACATCAAGTAAGCACGTGAAGAAGCTAAACGTCTGCATGATCGCCTATTCCGTATACGATTCGGATAACCGGATCCTGCGTTATGCCCAAACTCTGCAGAGGGAGGGCCACAATGTAGATGTGATTGCGTTGTCCATCAATGAGACGCTGGGGCATCACGTCGTCGACGGTGTCAACGTGTATCGTGTACAGCACCGGACGCGGCGTGAAAAGGCGCCAATCTCATTTTTGGCCCTGATTCTGTTGTTCTCATGGCGAGCCATGTGGCGGCTGATCGCGCTGCAAGCACGCAACAAATACGACGTCATCCACGTCCACTCCGTTCCCGATTTTCTGGTGTTTATACCCTGGTTCGCGAAACTAGCGGGCGCCAAAATCATCTTGGATATTCACGACATACTGCCTGAATTTTACGCAAGCAAGTTTGGCTGTAACAAGCGAGCTCTCAGGTTTCGCCTATTGCTGCTAGTGGAACGATTGTCTTGTGCCTTTGCCGACCATGTCATTATCTCCAACGATATCTGGAAAGCCACACTCCTAACACGGAGTGTTCGACCTGGGAAATGCACCGCGATCATTAACTATCCCGACCGGACGATCTTTGTTCGCCACGGCAGTACTCGTTCGGACGACGGCAAGTTCATCGTGACTTATCCAGGTTCGATCAACTGGCATCAGGGAATTGATATCGCGATAAAGGCTTTTGCAATTATTAAGGATGTGAGGCCAGACGCTGAGTTTCACATGTATGGCTCAGGCCCATATCTCGAGAATCTGATCAAACTGGCAAAGGATGTCGGGGTGGAGAGTACGGTTTTATTCAAGGGCAACCTCCCCATGCGCGAGATTGTTGGCATCATTGAGAATTCTGATTTGGGGATCGTCCCTAAGCGGAATGATCCGTTTGGTGATCAGGCTTTCAGTACCAAGATCATGGAATTTATGTCGATGGGAGTGCCCGTCGTCGTCTCCGAGACAACAATCGACCGCTATTACTTTGACGATTCCATGGTCAAGTTCTTTCGACCGGGTGATGAAAAGAGCCTTGCCGAAGCACTGCTACAGGTCATGACGGATTGTTCGTTGCGAGAGCGACTGATCGCAAATGCTGATGAGTTCATTGAAACGAACGACTGGGAAGCCAACAAGTGTAGGTATCTGGAAATTGTCAATAGACTAACCGCCGGGAGTTTCGAGTGCGGCGAACGACAGCCGGCAGTCCCGGCCGAGCGACCAGTGGCGGCACGCGAAGACCGCTTGTTGGAGGAATACTACAGATGCAGAGCGGACGAAGTTCGACTGTCGATCACGACTAGTACATCGCCGCGCCCAGGATTTTTTAAGTTCGGAGAGGTAACCTGTTTTGGCAGGTACCACGCCTCTAAGGAAGGCGACACAAGTGGTGCCCGCGCAACAGCGGTCGCGACACGCGGCGTTGACGGTAGAACGTTGGTCGCGTTTGACCCTTCGGAAGTTGCATTTAACCTGAGGCGTGAGAAGTATTCCACGGAGTCACCTCGAGGACGCTCTCGATTTGATCACGTGATTGTTTCAGCGTACTACCTGATTCGTCCATTGCTGGGCGTAAGCGTCCGAAAACACCTACAAAAAATGCGGCTTGAGGGCTGGAGGGGCCTGGAGTTTCCAAGGTGGCCGGTAGACCACACCGTAGACAGTTTGTGCCAGCATTTATTGCTGCGATGTATGCAAAATCAGGGGCTAAAGAGACTGCCGTTCATCTGGTTCTGGCCCGAGGGTGCTCCGAGTTGCGCGATAATGACCCACGACGTTGAGACTACCGCCGGACGAGATTTTTGCGGGACCATCATGGACATGGATGATGCGTATGGCATTAAGGCATCGTTCCAAGTGGTTCCCGAGGTTCGGTACGAAGTCCCTACCTCTTATATAGATGAGATTTGGGCACGCGGATTCGAAGTTACCGTTCAAGACCTGAACCATGACGGCCGTTTATTCAGCGACCCTGAGCGCTTCCTGGAACGATCAAAGAAAATCAATCAGTATGCGCGTGAGTACAAAGCACGCGGGTTTCGAGCGGCTGTTCTGTACAGGAACCAAGACTGGTATGACCAGCTTGATTTTGAGTACGACATGACAGTTCCATGTGTGGCACATTTGGATCCGCAAAGGGGTGGATGTTGTACGGTAATGCCATATTTTATCGGTGACAAAGTTGAGTTACCGGTAACCATGACTCAGGATTACTCGCTATTTCATATTCTACGCGATCACTCGCTCGATCTGTGGAATCAGCAAATGGATCTCGTCATGGCGCAGCACGGATTGATCAGCCACATCATTCATCCGGACTATGTAATTGAAAAGCGCGAACGGGATGTTTTCGAGACGTTGCTCGCCCGGTTGGTAGAGCTTCGTCGCGAGACGGGACTCTGGATCGCGCTTCCAATGGATGTAGCTCGCTGGTGGAAACAGAGGAATGCGATGCGGATCGTCGGCAACGGCACTAATCTGCATATCGAAGGGGACGGCTGCGAGCGAGCCAGGATCGCGTACGCGAGAGAAAAGGACGGGCGATTCGTCGTTGAGGTCCCGTCAGAACAAGCAGTAAGCGCAAATTGAGCAGAATAGGCATGGAGAGCTCGAAGCAAATCGTTGGAACGGATGGGGAAATGAACGGAGTTCATAACGAACTGGGCCTCCTTGTTCAAGATCTTTTTGCGGAGCAGGCTGCGCGAACACCCGATAGGCCGGCGGTCATTTCGGCCGCAAAAGCCTTGTCCTATGCCGGGTTACTGTCGGCGTCTCGCATGCTAGGAAATCGCTTGCGACTGCTCGGAGTGCGGCCGAATTCCCTGGTTGCGATCATTATGGACAAGGGATGGGAACAGGTCATCGGGGTGCTCGGGGTTTTGGAGGCGGGCGCGGCTTATCTGCCAGTTGATGCGAACGTTCCTGAAGAACGACTACGATTTCTCCTCGATGATGGGGAGGTCAAGGTTGTCCTCACGCAGTCTTGGCTGGACCAAAAGCTCCCTTGGCCTTCGAGCGTGACTCGAATTTGTGTTGATCATGAAATTTTCGGTACGAATGCCGTCGAACCTCTGCCTCGCGTACAGACTTCTGACGACGTGGCGTATGTCCTCTATACGTCGGGGTCGACTGGGAAGCCGAAGGGCGTAATGATTGGCCACCGCGGGCTGGTCAATTGTATTCGGGAAACGAATAAGACGTTTGGGGTGGGACCGGACGACCGGTCGTTAGCCGTGACCGCGTTGCACCACGACATGTCGGTGTATGACATTTTTGGACTTCTGGCCGCTGGCGGTGCCATCGTCATACCGGATCGAGATGGCACTCGTTCTCCTGATCATTGGCTTGAACTGATCGACCGTCATCGTGTGACTGTGTGGAATTCCGTTCCGGCGTTCATGGAAATGCTGCTCGTTCATTCTGCGGCGCAGAAAGTCACACTCCGCGATCGTTTGCGATTGGCATTCTTGGGAGGGGATTGGATTCCCCTGAGCGCGCTCGGGCGCATTCGGGCGCATTTCGGGGATTTGCAAGTGGTCAGCGTTGGGGGGCCGACAGAGACCACAGTTTGGAACGTCTGGTATCCGGTGAAAGAAGTGCTGCCTGAGTGGAAGAGCATCCCTTACGGACATCCGATTGCGAATACAAAGTACTACGTGCTCGATGAGAAGTTGAACGATTGCGCTCCTGGCGATGCGGGCGAACTCTGCTGTGCCGGAGTCGGTCTCCTTAAAGGATATTGGCGCAACGAAGAGCAGACGCGCGCGCGCACTGCCATTCATCCTCGAACTGGAGAGCGAATTTATCGGACGGGAGATCGCGGGCGCCTGATGCCAGATGGCGAGATCGAATTCCTGGGCAGGATCGATCGCCAGCTCAAGATCAACGGGCAGCGGATTGAACCCGGTGAAATCGAAGCCAGCCTGCTACGTCAGCCTGGCGTGAAGCAAGCGGTCGTGGATGTGATTGACCATGACGGCCAGAAGAAGCTGGCAGCTTATGTCGTGCCGGACAGTGGCCACGCGTTGCAAGAGGCCGCGTTAAGGGTAGCTCTTGAGAGTTCTCTTCCTGTCCACATGATCCCTTCCTCTTACCTGATGCTCGAGGCATTGCCGTTGAACGCAAATGGCAAAGTCGATCGGAGCCTTCTTCCTGCCCCAGTGATGGCACAGAACGCCGCTCACGATGGACTTCCAGTGAAAGATGGAACGGAGAAAATCATCTCGGGGACTTGGAAGAAGCTGCTGAGTGTCGATCACTTGACGCCTACCGATAACTTCTTTGATCTCGGCGGTGACTCCATTCTGATCGTGGAAGTTCACGCGGAATTACAACAGGTCCTGAATCGCAAGTTCTCGGTGACCGATTTGTTCCAGTATCCGTCGATTCGGGCATTGAGTAACTATCTAGACGGGCAAGGGTCAAAGCCGGCTGGTTCTGACATCGCCGACAGGATCCGCAAACAGCGGGACGCGATGGCAAGGCAGCGTAAGGACAAGGCGGGGCAACTCTTATGAGCGATCACGAAATGCAAGACCTCAGTAACGCTCTCGCGATCGTCGGGATGTCGGGACGTTTTCCGGGAGCTCGCACTGTCGCTGAGTTCTGGCAGAACCAACTCGCGGGTGTCGAGTCGATTGCCCATTTCCGGGTGGAAGAGTTAGAAGTGCCGAATGCCGCCGTGGTTGCGGCTAACCCGACCTACGTTCCGGCGCGGCCGGTGCTTGACGACGTGGATCTCTTCGATGCGGCCTTCTTCGGGATTTATCCGAAAGAGGCAGAACTTATGGATCCTCAACAACGCATTTTTCTTGAGTGTTGTTGGGAGGCGATCGAGGACGCTGGTTATGATCCCATGAACGCTCCTGCCATGACCGGCGTTTATGCGGGTTGCAGTCCGAGCACTTATTTCCTGCGTCATGTTTGCCGCGACCGTCGTTTCATCGAAGACTATGTCAGCGGATACCAGGTTTCGAATTATCCGGTGACTCTCGGCAGCAACGTTGACTTCCTCGCGACTCGTGTTTCCTACAAACTGAACTTGAAGGGTCCGGCCTTCACGATGGCGGCCGGTTGTTCTACCTCACTGCTCACTGTTTGCCAGGCGGCGCAAGCGCTGCAAACCTATCAGTGCGACATGGCGCTGGCAGGTGGAGTTTCCATTTCGTTCCCGCAGAAACGTGGATACTTCTATCAGGAAGGCGGCATGGCTTCGCCCGACGGCCATTGCCGCGCGTTTGACGAAAATGCCAATGGCACCGTATTTGGCGCTGGCGCCGGAGTCGTTGTCCTGAAGCGTCTCGAAGACGCCGTAGCCGCTGGCGATTCGATTTACGCGGTGATCCGCGGCTTTGCGACCAACAATGACGGGTCGGATAAAGTCGCCTATACCGCGCCGAGTGTCGAGGGCCAAGCCAACGTTGTTGCCATGGCGCAAGCCTTGGCTGGAGTTTCGCCGGACTCGATCGGATACGTCGAAGCGCACGGCACCGGCACACCGCTGGGCGATCCGATTGAAATGTCCGCGCTGACCAAAGCGTTTCGCGCCCACACGAACGCGAAACAGTTTTGCGCGGTCGGTACCGCCAAGAGTAACGTCGGACACTTGGATATTGCGGCAGGTGTTACGGGGTTGATTCACGCCGCACACATCGTTCGCGACGGTGTATTTCCTCCGACGCTGCATTTCCAGAAACCAAACGCAAAGCTCGATCTCGAAGACAGTCCTTTTTTCCTCAATTCGCAGCGCAAGGAATGGAAGCAGGGAAGTGGTCCGCGCCGCGCCGGCGTCAGTGCTTTTGGTGTTGGCGGCACGAATGCTCATGTGGTTCTCGAGCAGGCGCCCACACGTCAGTCTTCTGAGTCGCGTCGCGCGTTGCAGCTCTTGGTTTTGTCCGCGCGTTCGGAAGCGGCGTTAGACAATGCCACCACGAACCTCTGCCAGTATTTGACAGCGCACCCGGAGATTAACCTCGCCGATGCTGCTTGGACACTGCAATTGGGGCGCCGGCCTTTCCCCTGCCGTCGTGCAGTCGTTGCAAAGAATGTGTCGGATGCAGTCGCAAGCCTAGCGCAGCGTGACCGGAAGCGATTGCCGACAAGGTTGAAGCCTCTCGACAATCCCACGGTATCCTTCCTTTTCCCCGGGCAGGGGGCGCAGCACCCGAACATGGGTCGCGAACTGTATGCAAGCGAACAAATTTTCCGCCAGAGCGTCGACCAGTGTGCCGAGATTCTTCACGCTCCGCTCGCAGTCGATCTGCGAACGTTGCTTTATCCCGCGGAATCCGCCTCCGAAGAGGCAAAGAAGCGCGTTACTGATACGGTTATCGCCCAGCCTGCGATCTTCACGATTGAATACGCACTTGCTCAGCTTTGGCTGAGTTGGGGAATCCGGCCTGCCGCCATGCTCGGCCACAGTATCGGCGAGTTCGCCGCCGCTTGCCTGGCCGGAGTGTTCTCGCTTGAGGATGCACTAACGCTGGTTGCAGCGCGGGGCAAATTGATGCAGAACCTGCCGCGTGGCGGGATGCTTTCGGTGCGTCTGCCCGAGTCGGAACTTCGGACGCGGCTAAACGGCAATCTCTCGCTCGCTGCCGTTAACTCTCCATCTCTCTGTGTTGTCGCGGGACCGTTCGACGCGTTGGACGAATTCGAGCAGAAGCTTGGAGCGGACGGCATCATGTGCCGCCGTCTCGCAACGTCTCACGCGTTTCATTCGGCGATGATGGATCCGATCATTGAGCCATTCACCAAACTCGTCGCCAAGGTGAAGCTTGCCGCGCCCCAGATTCCTTATGTTTCGGGCGTGACCGGAACCTGGATCACCGAGAAGGAAACGACCGATCCGGCATATTGGGCGCGCCATTTCCGCCAAGCCGTGCAGTTCGCGTCTGCTTTGTCGGAGCTTCGTAAAAAGCCGAATACCATTCTTCTGGAAGTGGGCCCAGGCAATGTCTTGGGTACGCTCGCCCGCCAGCAGAGTGGCGCGGCGGTCGATCAACCGATCTTATCGTCGCTGTCAGACGGTTTTTCTGGCGAAGGTGACGCGGCCAGCATCATGACGACGCTGGGCGGGCTTTGGCTTGGCGGAGCGCAGCCGGATTGGCGCGGTCTTCATGGCGAGGAAAAGAGACAACGCATTTCGCTTCCGACGTATCCATTTGAACGGAAACGCTTTTGGCTCGATGCACCCCCGCTCGAGGAAACTGCGGCAGCCGCATCAATCGCACCCCTGCCCATAGCTGAGGCCCCCACTTCCGAGGAAAACATAAAGGTGAACGTGAACTCTCAAACCCATACAGCTCCCTCCCCCCTCCCCCTTTCCCGTACCACGCGAATTGCCAATGTCCTGAGCGAGATTTTCGAGGACCTCTCTGGCGTTGACGTTTCGAAAGCGGATGGGTCGACGAGCTTCCTCGAAATGGGTTTCGACTCGCTCTTCCTGACTCAGGTCACACAATCGTTGTCGCAGAACTTCGGACTGAAGATCACGTTCCGCCAATTGCTCGGCGAGTTGTCGACCATGGACACTCTTTCCGAGTACCTGGACAGCAAATTGCCAGCCGATGTGCTGGCCGAAATACCGCCCACTGGGCCGGCTGTCGCTAATCCTCAAATGGCTGCGTCTGCCCCGCGCCCGATGCCGGATTCCGTTGGCTTGACCAGCCCGGCTTTTACCGGTGGAAATGGAGATGGTGTCATGTCTGAATTCCCCGTCGAACGCTTGATGCGTGAACAGCTTCAGGCGATGAATCAGCTCTTTGCCCAGCAGTTGGAAGCGGTGCGCGCTACCGCCCCGGCCCAATCTGCAGTCACCCCCAAGCCAGTTTCGGCGGCGCCGAAAGCTGTTGCCCCCAGTGTGCCTGCTGCACCCGCGGCACCCGTCGTTGCGACCGCTGCGAACGCACCCGTCGCGTTGGCTACAAAAGAAGAGTTCAAGCCATTCGGTCCTTACAAACCACCCCAAAAAGGAATTTCCGGTCACGTTACGCCGCAACAGGAAGAAGGGCTACAGAAGCTGATTGACATGTATGCGCGACGCACGGCGAAATCGAAAAGCTTTACCCAACAGCACCGCGCCGAACTCGCTGATCCGCGGGTGGTTTCAGGGTTCCGCTCGCAGTGGAAAGAGATTGTTTATCCCATCGTAACCGAGCGCTCCCAGGGTTCACGTCTCTGGGACGTGGATGGTAATGAGTACATCGACATTCTGAACGGCTTCGGCCCCATCATGCTGGGACATCGTCCGGATTTTGTGGAGCAAGCGATCGCGAAGCAACTTCACGAGGGCTTTGAAATTGGCCCCCAGACGCCGCTGGCTGGCGAGGTCGCGCAGCTCTTCTGCCAGATGACGGGCAACGAGCGCATGACGTACTGCAACACTGGTTCCGAAGCAGTGATGGCCGCCCTGCGCGTATCGCGCACAGTGACCGGCCGGAACAAAGTTGTTTTGTTCGCCGGAGCCTACCACGGCATGTTTGACGAAGTGCTGGTCAAGAGTGTGAAGAAGGCCGGTATTCCACACTCCGCTCCCGTAGCGCCCGGAATTCCGCGCGAGAATCTGAACAACATGGTTGTGCTTGACTATGGCACCCAGGAATCGATCGACTGGATTCGTCAGAATGCTAATGATCTGGCAGCAGTACTAGTCGAGCCAGTACAGAGCCGCCACCCGCACTTTCAGCCGCGTGAGTTTCTACAAGAGGTTCGCAAGATCACGCAGGAGTCGGGCACAGCTTTGATCTTCGACGAAGTCGTGACTGGATTCCGATCGCATCTCGGTGGCTGCCAGGCGCTATTCGGGATCCGCGCCGATCTAGCGACTTATGGCAAGGTCGTCGCTGGCGGCATGCCGATTGGCATTCTCGCCGGCAAAGCCGCCTTCATGGACGCCCTCGACGGAGGAGCGTGGCGTTTTGGCGATGATTCCTATCCTGAAGTCGGTGTCACTTTCTTTGCGGGTACATTTGTGCGTCACCCACTGACCCTGGCTGCGATGAAGGCCGTAATGCAACACTTCCAGCAGCAGGGACCAGCCTTGCAGGAGCGATTGACCGAGCGCACCGCGAAACTGGTCAAGACGATCAATGACTTCTTTGAAGCGCAACAGGTTCCGACTCGCATTGAATATTTTGCAAGCTTCTTCTACTTCGCGCTTCCGGCGGAAGAGCGTTTCGCCAGCCTCTTCTATTATTTCTTGCGCGCGAAGGGAATTCACATTCTCGAAGGGTTCCCGTGCTTCCTCTCAACGGCGCACACCGACGCCGACCTGGAGAGAATTGTCGTCGCGTTCAAAGAGAGCGTGTTCGACATGCAGGCGGCTGGGTTTTTCGCCAAGCCGGGTGTCGCAGACCAAACTGTCTCCATTCGAGCGATGGCCGAGGCCGGCGCCGGGATCGCTGAGGAAATTCCGGTGACCGAACCGCAGCTCGAAGTCTGGTTATCCGATCAGTTAAGTGACGAGGCGTCATGTAGTTACAATGAATCATTCACCCTGTACATGCGTGGAAGGGTGAACGAGTCCGCGTTCAAGGATGCAGTTCTCCAAGTGATCAACCGTCACGATGCGCTGCGAGCAACCTTCGTCCACGAAGGCCAGGTGCAGAAGTTCGCGGCAAAACTCGATCTCAATATTCCAACCGTGGATCTCACGGCGCTCAGCAAAACGGAACGCGATGCCCGCTGGAAGCAGATCATCCGCGACGATGCGCACACGCCCTTCCGCTTGACGGAAGGTCCGATGGTTCGCGGCCAACTGGTCAAGCTGGAGAAGGACTATACCGCGCTCGTGTTTACCGCGCACCACATTGTGTGCGATGGATGGTCCACCAACGTGCTGCTCGACGAGCTTCCGAAGATCTACAACGCACGCAATCGCGGCGAGTCAGCGAATTTGCTGGCGCCGATGAGCTTTGCGACCTATTCGAGATCGCAAAGCGATTTCCTGAACGGACCGGAGGGTGCGACGGTAGAGAAATTCTGGCTCGAACAATTCCAGCAACCGGCGCCTCTGCTGGATCTGCCGACTGCTCGCCCGCGCCCCGCGGTAAAGGAATTCAAAGGCGCTACGTACCGTACGAGAATTGGCGCCGACGCTTATAACGCCATCAAGAAACTGGGAGCGAAGCAGAAGTGCACGCTCTTCGTCACCTTGCTTGGAGGCTTCCAGATTCTGTTGAGCCGGTTGAGTGGTCAAGATGACATCGTCGTCGGCATTCCCACGGCTGGGCAGTCCCTTCTGGAAGATGCGGTTCTAGTCGGACATTGCGTTAACTTCGTTCCTCTTCGTGGAAAGCCAACCGCGGATTCCACCGCTGCACAGTTCCTGGCCCAGATGAAGCAGACGGTGTTGTCTGGTTACGAGCACCAGAACTACACCTACGGACGACTGGTCAGAAAGCTCCAGATTCCGCGTGATCCCAGCCGATTGCCGTTAACCGAAGTCCAATTCAACCTCGAGCGGGTAGGCGGCGACATGCAGTTTGATGGCTTCCAGGCGGACGCCGACCCTAATCCAAAGAGCTTCGTCAACTTCGACATTTTCCTGAACGTGGTGGAGTCGAAAGATGGGCTGATGCTGGACTGCGACTACAACACCGGCCTGTTCGATGAAGCGACGATAGCCGGGTGGTTGAGCCATTACGAAACGTTGTTGCTCGGCATGGTCGAGAATGCAGATCAACCGGTATCGCGGCTGCCCCTGCTCAACCAAGCTGATCGCCGACAGTTGGCGGTTGACTGGAATCAGACAGCGGCCGATTATCCGCGACACGTCTGTGTCCACCAGTTGTTCGAAGCGCAGGTAAAGAAGGCGCCGGATGCCGTGGCGGCTGCGTTTGAAGGCGACCAACTGACCTACCGCGAGCTCGATCGCCGTGGCAACCAACTCGCGAACTACTTGCGGAGCAACGGCGTGAAGCCGGGCGTCATGGTTGGCGTATTCGTCGAGCGCTCGCTAGATATGATCGTGGCGCTGTTGGGCGTCATGAAGGCCGGCGGAGCTTATGTTCCGATGGATCCTACGTATCCGGCCGAGCGCATTTCGTTTGTGCTGAACGATGCGAGTGTACCGGTTCTGCTGACGCAAGAAAATTTATTCAGAACGGTCAATATCGGTGCCTCGCGTCACGTCTTCCTCGACACGGAGTGGGCGACCATTGCCAAGCACTCGAGTGATGCTCCGCCCGCCGCGGCTACCGCGGACGACCTCGCCTACGTCATCTACACTTCCGGATCGACTGGCAAGCCCAAAGGCGTCGAAATTCCTCATCGCGCTGTCGTCAATCTCCTACTGTCGATGAGCAAGAAGCCTGGACTCAAGGCGAGCGATACATTGCTTGCGGTGACTACGCTGTCGTTTGACATCGCCGGGTTGGAACTCTTTCTCCCGCTCGTGGTCGGAGCGAAGCTTGTCATCGCTAGCCGAGAGGCTGCCGCAGATGGCAACCTTCTGCTCAGTCGCATCGTGAGCTCCGGCGCCAACGTCATGCAGGCGACGCCGGTGACCTGGAAGCTCCTGATCGAGGCGGGCTGGGAAGGGAAGCCGGCTCTCAAAGTTCTCTGCGGAGGCGAAGCATTTCCGCGCGATCTGGCGAATGCATTGGTCAGCCGCGCACAGTTGGTTTGGAATATGTACGGACCGACGGAAACCACCATCTGGTCCTCGACGATCGAGGTCAAAGCGGGCGACGGGCCGGTTCCCGTTGGGCCGCCCATCGACAACACGCAGTTCTACGTCCTCGATGCGGCCGATCAATTGGTTCCGATCGGCGTCGCAGGAGAGCTCCACATTGGTGGTGACGGACTCGCTCGTGGCTATTTCCACCGGCCGGAGTTGACTGCAGAGAAGTTTGTGGCCGATCCGTTCCGTCCAAGCGCTAAGGCACGGATGTACAAAACAGGTGACTTGGTCCGACGCCATCCCGACGGCACGATCGAGTTTCTGGGACGCCTCGATCACCAGGTCAAGCTGCGTGGGTTCCGCATCGAGCTCGGAGAGATCGAAACCGCACTGTCGCGCTATCCCGGAGTTAAGGAAGCCGTGGTCATCGTTCGCGAAGACATCCCCGGCGACAAGCGGTTGGTCGCCTACGTCACGAGCGATCAGGAGGCCATTACAGTTGCAACCGTACGAGAAGTTCTGACCGGCAAGATCCCGAACTACATGCTGCCGTCCGCTGTCGTGCGTTTGGACACGATGCCACTCACGCCGAATGGAAAGATTGATCGCAGAGCGCTGCCTGCTCCGGACACTGGACGGGCCGCGCGCAAGAGAGAGTACTTCGCCCCGCGCACCGAACAGGAGAAGACCCTGTCTGCCATTTGGGCCGAGGTGCTGCATCTGGAGCGAGTCGGCATTCAGGACAACTTGTTTGAGCTGGGCGCAGATTCCTTGCACATCTTCCAGATTGTGGCCCGGGCAGGCAAGGTGGGAATGAAAATTCCGCCCGCATTGATCCTAAAGCATCGTACAATTGCGGCAGTCCTCGCGCAGCTTGAGAGTGGAGCTGCTTCCCCCACAAAGGCCGCTCCCAGTATCGTTGCGGTTTCCCGCGATCGCTACCGTGTGAAGACGGTTCTTAAGGTTCCGGAAAAAGAGACGGTGAACTAAGTACCTTGGAAGACACAAAACCATTGACGATCCCGGAGAACCCGGAGACGCAGAGCCCCCAGCCAGAAGAAGTGTTTGTTCTGCCTGCCTCGCTGATCCAGGAGCGTCTGTGGGGCCTCGACCGCATGAATCCAGGAAATCCAACCTGGAGCGTGCCCGTCCGCTTTCGTCTACAGGGCGCGCTTGACTCCGGGCTTCTCGAACGTGCTTTCAACCAGATCATCGAGCGGCACGAGGTGTTGCGCACCACTTTTACAATGGTCGAGGGTCAGCCCGCGCAGATGATCAAGCCTTCGCTCGAAATCAAGGTTCCGGTGGAGGACTTGCGTCACTTTCCGAAACCGGAGCGAGATGCGGAAATTGATCGGCTGTCATTCAACGAAGCCCGCTGGCGTTTTGAATTGGCTGTGGGCCCGCTTTTCCGGGTGACGTTGTTGCGAGTCGAGGACAACGAGCACGTCATGCTGGTCACGCCTCACCACTCTGTGATCGATTACCTGTCGATCGGTTTGATCGCGAATGAAGTCGGCGCGCTTTACGAAGCCTACTCACGAAACATAGACCCGGTACTGCCTGACCTCCCGATTCAATATGGAGACTACGCCGTCTGGCAGCGGGAACAATCGGAATCTCCAGCCGTAAAAAAAGAACTTTCGTACTGGAAAGAGCAGCTCAAAGATTTACCGCTGCTGGACGTCCCGACAGACAGACCGCGGCGGGCCTCTCCAACTTTCGAAGCGACCATCACGTCGTTGCTGCTGCCCGTGACGTTGACGGATGGCATGAGAGAAATCGGAAACCGAGAGAGCGCGACGTTGTTCAACACAATTCTCGCTGCTCTCGGCGTGCTGATGTATCAGTACACCGGGCAGACGGATTTTGGGGCCGCGACTCAGGTTGCCGGACGCAACAGCGTTGAGCTCGAAACGGTGATCGGCCCGTTCATCAATACTGTCGTTCTCCGGCTCGATTTTTCTGGGAACCCCACATTCCCACAGTTGCTGCAGCGGGTTCAGGAAGTCGGCCTGCAAGCGATTGCGAACCAGAATGTGCGCTACGAGCAGGTGCTAAAGGAATTGCGGCCCAAAGACTATCCGAGCCATCACACGCTTTTCCGCCTCAACTTCATCTGTCAACGCGACCCCGTAAAAGCCCAGGAATTTGCCGGCATTAAGCTGACGGTGATCCCGTCCAAATCTCAAGGCGCGTTATACGATCTGCATGTTTTTCTTGTGCTTCGCAATGAAGGATGGCGTCTGGCCTGCGAGTACAACACCGACCTGTATGAAGCGGCCACGATCACGCGGCTGCTGAGCGACTTCAAAGCATTGCTCGAAAACATCGTGCAAGATCCGAATCGGCCGCTTTCGTCATTCCCCATTTCTGAAGGGGCGTTGCTGATGAGGCAGAAGAGGTCGCCGGTCGTGGAACACGCGCGCTCCGGCGCGGGAGTTTCCGCGGCATCTTCGAGTCCACGTTCGCTAGGAGCCGCAGCAGCAGTAGCTCCAGCTGTCGCTCAGGAAGAAGACAGTATTGCGGATGCGCCTGAGGAGACGACTACCGAGTCCTTCGGATTGCCTGGCAGTGTGGCGCAACGTCGATTCTTTGCGCTCGAAGAAATTGTCCCTGGGAACCCGGCACTCCATATGCGAGCCTGTGTCCGGCTCACGGGCAAGGTTTCGTTGGACAATCTGGAAGAAAGTCTGCGGCTGCTCGTCGAGCGCCATGAGTCGCTTCGTACTACCTTTCAGAAGGAAGGCGAAGATTTAATTCAGATCATCCACCCTTCCCAGTCGATCGATCTGCCAGTGACCTCACTTGAATTCGTTGCGGCAGCCGACCAGGAGAAAAAACTGTGGGAGTCAATTCGCGCCGAAGCGAGTGGACCATTCGATCTTGCGGCAGGACCATTGCTTCGGGCCCGTCTCTTCCGTTTGTTCCCTGAAGAATACGTTCTGATGTTGACCACGCACCACATTATTGTCGACGGCTTTTCACAGAACGTCATCCAACGCGACCTGTGGGCGATCTACGAAGCGGTCTCGACGGGGCAAGCACCTTCTTTGCCGGCTTTAACAATTCAATACGGTGACTTTGCCCATTGGCAAGAGCAGTGGCTGAAGTCCGACGCGGCAAAAGAAGAGTTGGAATTCTGGACGAAACAGCTTGAGGCGCCTTTGCCGGTGCTCAACTTCCCAACAGATCGTCCCCCGAAGAATCGGCCAGCATCTCGCGGCGCAATGGAGACCCTGCTGCTCCCGGAAGACTTGACGCGGTCCATGAAGGAATTGGGCCAGTCCGAAAGCACAACCGTGTTTACGGTGCTCCTGGCCGGATATGCGGCTCTTCTCTGCCGCTACGCCGAGCAAGAAGAGATCATCATCGGATCGCCCGTCGCGAATCGGAAACCCGAGACGGAAGGGCTCATCGGACCCTTCGCGAGCCCGATCACTCTGCGCTTGAAACTGGGCGGCGACCCTACGCTGAAAGAATGGTTAGGTCGCGTACGCGACACCACGCTTGATGCGCTGAATCATGCTGAGCTGCCGTTTGAAGTGTTAATGGATCATCTGGATGTGCGCTCGGTCCGGGGACGGAATCCGCTATCGCAGTGCTATTTCTTCTATCAGCTGGCATTTTTGCGTCCGCGAGAACTCGATCGCCTCACAGTCACTCCCCTCCCCGACTTTGGCCTTGGTACCCATTTTGAATTGCAGATGGGTCTGCTGGACCGCCGTGAAGGCTTGCGCGCCCAACTTGAATACAATCCTGACCTCTTTGACGCAGCCACCATTCGGCAAGTTCTTGAGGACTATAAGCAAGTCCTCGAACTTATGCGCGACGCACCCGAGGCCCGCATTCACGAACTCAAGGTATCAAGACAGGCCCCGGCCGCGCGTCCATTGGAGCCGGAGTTGAAGGATTCTGAACCGCACCGCGCCGCAAACGCGACGGAAAAGAAGTTGCAGGCAATCTGGGAGCATCTGCTCGGTACCGGCCCGGTAGGTCTGAATCAGAATTATTTTGAGCTCGGGGGCACTTCGATTTTGGCAGTGCGCCTGTTTGCGCAGATCTCGAAGGAGTTTCAGAAAAAACTTCCGCTTTCCGTCCTGTTTGAAGCGCAAACCGTTGCGCAGTTAGCCAAGGTTCTGGAAGCGGGTGATTCTTCCTCGGATTGGTCGCCGCTGGTGACAATCCAGCCGAGAGGCTCTCGGCCTCCCTTTTTCTGCATCCACGGTGGGGGCGGCAATGTGTTGATCTATCGCGAACTATCGCGGCATCTGGGTCCCGATCAGCCTTTCTTCGGTTTGCAGGCTCAGGGACTCGACGGCGATCGTCCATGCCTCAACGCCATCGAAGAAATGGCGTCGCTTTACGTGAAAGAGATTCGTCGCTTCCAGCCGAAAGGACCTTATCATCTGGGCGGATACTGCATGGGCGGTACCGTCGCCTACGAGATGGCACAGCAACTGAGAACTCAAGGCGAAGAGGTGGCTCTGCTCGCGTTGTTTGACACCATGAACTGGTGCAGCATTCCGCCGGACAATGCCTGGAGAAAGGCGCGGCAGTTCTGGCAGCGAGTGAAGTTTCACGGCAAGAATTTTCTGCTGTTAAATGCGAGCGAAAAGAAGAAGTTCTTCGGAGAAAAAGTCATAGTCCTGCGGAGCCGCTCCAAAATCTGGAGGGGGATGATATTCGGCAGGTTCATGCGCAAAGAGCCGGGCCATCGATCAGAATCCCTGGTGCTCGCGAACATGTGGCAGATCAATGACCGCGCCTGTGTAGTTTATCAAGCGAAGCCCTATGATGGAGTAGTCACGGATTTTCAGCCGATGCGACAATACGCGAAGTACGGGCCTGCTGAAGGCGATTGGGCTCGCTTGGCGCGAGACTATGAACTTCTGACACTCCCGGTTTATCCTGCGGGCATGCTGCTGGAGCCGTTTGTGAAACATCTCGCGGACGCACTGAAGACAACAATCTCTCGAACGATTCGATAGAACGCAACAACGAAATCAGCGATCCATTTCCATATACTCCTCTGTCAAAGGAGCTCAATATGTCGGCACCCATCAAGACGAGCACTCCGCTTCAGTTCGTTGAACCGAATGACCGGTTCCGTCCTGACTTTAATCAGCGCCCATTCCAGTTCGCGCACCGTCTAGCCGGTCATCCGCTATTTGCCTTGCCGCGACTGCTTGAGCTCGCCAGCAAAACGCGGCGGGAACGCCCGCGCGATTTGTATTATGATGCGGGGCCCGACATCCGAGCTGATCAGCGCTGGGACCGGATGGGCCCAAAGCCCTTCGTGGTCGAAGAAGCTCTCCATCGCATCGAGACGTGCGGTGCGTGGGTTACGCTCCATCAAGCCCAGAGGGATCCGGAATATGGCGCGCTCTTCTACGAGTGCATGCGCGAGTTCGAAGGCTTGACTGGAGTCGACTTCACCAAAGTAATGAGGGTGGAAGACGCGTTGATTTTTATTACCTCGCCCCGTCGAGTCACTCCGTACCACATCGATCGCGAATGCAATTTCCTCCTGCAGATTCGGGGGGAGAAAAACCTTTACGTATTTGATCGAAACGACAAGGACGTGCTGCCAGTTACAGAGGTGGAACGCTTCTGGGCCGTCGACAATAATGCCGCCCAGTACAAGCCGCAGTTTCAGAGCCGGGCGGCGACTTATCGTCTAGTGCCAGGCAACGGTGTACACATTCCGGTGAACAACCCTCACTGGGTTCAGAACGACGACAACGTTTCCATCTCGCTCAGCGTGAATTTCACGTGGAATGATTGGGAGCGGGCCAATGTCCACCGCGCTAATTTTCTGCTTCGCAAGCTGGGAATTTCGCCGCGTCCGCCCAAGCAGTCTGCCCTGGTTGACGCTGCGAAGAACGTGGTCATCTCAACCAGCTATACGCCCGCCTTTTACATGGCGCGCGGAACTGCCCGGTTCTTGCGGCGTCTCAAAGGGGATCGTGGCGATGGATTCCGCCCGAAAGAAGATAAGACCGCCGCAGTGTGATCGTCACATAGTTCCGCATATCGCGTTCGTATCGGTATAACCATGAAACAGCGTCCCACAGCAGAGATTCTCGCCGCAATCGACGGCGATTCTCTAACTCCTAAAGCGCGCACAAAGGCGTTGGTGAAGGCTCTTCTTGAGGTCGGTCCCTTGCACTACCTCATCGACTTGGGGAAGCCGTTGCCTGCATACCGAAAATTCTTGAGTCATTGTCTGCCTTCGTGGGTTAAGTACCGCGGTGCTTATGCTTCATTTGAGGAAGCTCGCGCCAATGCTCCGAAGAAGGTGCCATTAGGGTACGATCACGAAGAAATCGCGCTTGGCTACAAGAACCAGAGATTTATTGCAAGTGACTATCCGGCAGCCTTCTGGCTTCGTGAGGCATTGCGCGACGGAGCAACTATTTTTGACCTGGGGGGCAGTGTAGGAACCTCTTTCTACAGGTGGGAGGATTACTTCGACTACCCGCACGACGTGCGATGGCTTATTTGTGAGTTGCCGGCGGTCGCGCGCGCCGGAGAGCAACTGGCTCTGGAAAAGCATGAGAACCGGCTGCGTTTCACGTCGCGCTTCGAGGAAGCCGACGGGGCGAATTGCTTGCTCGCGTCGGGATGCCTCCAATATATCGAGACCGCGCTTGCGGATTCACTGAAGGGCCTCGCAAAGCCACCTCAGCATCTGGTACTAAACCGCTTGCCCCTTCACAGCCGCCGCGAATGCGTTACTCTGCAGAACATACGCTGGGCTGTTTCCCCCTATCGCGTCTTTCAGCGAGACCGTTTTATCGGCGAACTGGAAGCGCTGGGCTACGTGGTTGTCGACGCTTGGGCCGTCACGGATCACAACTGCTGGATTCCGTTCTATCCCGAAAATTCATTGGAATCCTACTCGGGTTTGTATTTGCGCCAGGCAGAGCGCAAAGCGCAAGCGGCCTAAAACACTCTTCTGCCATGTACTCCCTAAACGACGATAGATCGCTACTCTCGGCGCGGGTTGCGCACATAGTTCTCCTGATCATTTGCAGAGCGATTCTTTGCGTTATCTTCATCGCGGGGTTGTCGCCGTTTACCCCGTGGCAGCGCAATCAAGTGGAATGGTTGGAGAATCAGAATGGTCTCCATTTCGGCGAGTACGCCTCGATTTTGACTTCCGCACCGCTCCGTTGGGATGAACCGCTGGACGGTCCTTGTAGCATCGAATTCTGGATGCAGCCGGGAGTCATTGAAGACTCCAACACGATGATGGCTTTCGATTCGCCGGGAGCTCCGGTGCACTTTGCGATCAGACAGAGCCTCGATGACCTGGCCTTGGCATGGACAACCACCACCAGCCAGAGGTATTCGAAGCAAGGAGTCCTCTACATTCCGCATGCCCTCCGCAAGGACACGCCTTCTTTTATAACTCTCACCTCCGGCCCTGCGGGAGTTAACGTCTATCTGAATGGTGTGCTCGTTCATTCTTCTAAAGGGTCCCGCGTCGCCCGTACGGATCTTACGGGGCAGATGGTAATTGGCAACTCCCCCTGGGCAGATGACAGCTGGTCCGGAGTTCTACATGGAATTGGCCTATACGCCAGGGAACTGACTGCCGAACAGGTCCGGCAGAATTACACTGACTGGACGATTTCTGGTCAGCCAATGGCTCCCGCAGAGGAGCAAGCGATTGCGATTTTTACGTTTAAGGAAAAGAGAGGCGCCTTAGTTGCGAACCAGATTCCGGGTGGAATCGACCTCTTTATTCCGAACCACTACATGGTTCTTCATCCGCGTTTTCTGGAACCCTTTTGGAGACCGACAGCTTGGTCATGGGGCTTCTGGAAGGATGTGCTAGTCAACGTGTTTGGGTTCGTGCCGTTAGGATTTTTCTTTTGCGTCTACTTCTCCAGGTCCATGCCGGTTAAACGGGCGATCCTCGTAACGATAGTATTCGGTTGTGCCGTAAGTTTCTCTATAGAAGCCACTCAGTACTTTTTGCCGACTCGCGATTCCGATTCCAGGGATTGGTTGAATAACACCTTGGGGACTGCCCTGGGGGCTCTCGCCTATGCACCTGGCTTTGTGCAGACCATCTTGGCGAGAGTCGGTTTTGCCACGCGAGGAGTCAGTTCAACTCGTCAAGTCACAAGTATTTGTCTCGATCCCACCGTATCGGCGAACTCTTAAATGCTGTTACTACTACCCCTGCATTGCGTATTGCCTGTTCTATCTAATTCTCCGGAAGGACGGATTGGATTGGCGGCGCGCCTGCCTCACGGCAACGGTATTCTGTGGTACCTGCGTGGTTGCAATCACCGAATCGTGAGCCTTCCGCGTCTCCTCTATCGTGGTCCGGTCGCAGCGCAAGCCGGGGCCGATACGACATCGCAGGTTCCGAAGTAGCGCTTAATTCCTTATGCAAACTACTCATATCACAGTAATCGGTGCAGGACCGTACGGCATTTCTGCCGCTGCTTTTCTGCGGGCGGCGGGCATTGAGACACGGGTCTTAGGCGAGCCGATGGCATTTTGGAAGAATCAGATGCCGGCCGGCATGTGTCTCCGCTCCAACTGGAAAGCCTCGCATATCGCGGATCCTGGGAAAAAAGCCACCTTGGACTCGTACTGCGAAGCAACTCGCAAGCAGGTGCCCGCGCCGATTCCCCTCGATCAGTTCGTGCAATACGGCATCTGGTACCAAAGCAAACTGGTACCCGACGTGGACAGACGTTCTGTCACGAACGTGGACACATGCGATCGAGGCTTCAAGGTGACTCTGGCGGACGGTGAGGTCTATATTTCTCGTCGAGTGGTTCTTGCAACGGGAATCGCAAACTTCGCATTCCGGCCGCAGGAGTTCGACGGGGTTCCCGCCGCGTTCGCAACGCATTGTTCGGAACACAGCGACCTAAGCCGGTTCAGAGGGCAACGCGTTGTCGTGGTTGGAGGAGGGCAGAGCGCGTTGGAGTCCGCCGCGCTTCTTCATGAGCTCGGCGCCGCAGTCGAAGTCATCGCACGACAAACGGCTTTGAACTGGGTGGGATTGCACCGTCGCTTGCATCATCTGGGGCCCGTTTCATGGCTCTTGTACTCCGACCGCGATGTCGGTCCCGCGGGCTTGAGCCGACTCGTGTCGATGCCTCGCTTTTTCAAGAGGCTGCCGCGCGAGTTCCAGGATCGCGCAGCCTACCGCTCAATTCGGCCCGCGGGGTCCGGCTGGTTGCAGCCCCGTTTGCAGGCGGTCCGAGTGACTCTCGGCTGCAAAATTCTTTCGGTGACCCCGACGGATAGCCAACTTCAAATCAACTTGAGCGATGGTACGAATCGGCTTGTCGACCATGCCCTGCTCGCGACCGGATACCGCGTCAACGTTTCGAAGTGCGAATTTCTGCCGCCGCACCTTCAGGTACGACTGGCGACCATCAACGGGTACCCCATACTGACACGCGGTCTGGAGTCGTCGATACCGGGTTTGCATTTTCTGGGGAAACCGGCGTCGTGGAGTTTTGGTCCATTGCTCTGCTTTGTTTCTGGAACCGAATTCGCGGCGAAAGAACTGCTTCGCTCAATCCCGCATACGAACGGAATAGAACGAAATGGATAGCACCGTTCTCCAACCTGTCATTGCGTCTCGCCAATACACGACCAAGGGCAAGGTGGGTGCTGTTGTGGTGGGTGGCGACTACCAAGGCTTGGGCATTGTTCGCAGCCTTGGCCGCCAAGGAGTTCCGGTATGCGTGGTCGATGATGAATATTCAATCTCCAAGTTTTCCAAATACACTACTCACGCGCTCAAGATCCCGAATCTGCGTGATGAGCGAACTGCGGTTTCCGCTTTGCTCGAATTGGGACGACGTCTCGAACTGCAGGGATGGATTCTCTACCCAACCCGCGACGAGCTAGTAGCCGCTTTTGCGCGCTATCGGTCGGAACTGAGCGAGATCTTTCGTGTCCCAACGCCGGACTGGGAGGTCGTCAAATGGGCTTGGGACAAGCGGAATACCTACAGTCTCGCGAAGGAGCTTGGTATTCCAACGCCAATGAGCTATCGCCTGGATGATATCGACGACTGCTCAAAGGTCGACTCGTTGCCACCCTTTGCGATCAAGCCAGCCATCAAAGAACATTTTGTTTATGCCACCAAAGCAAAGGCATGGCGTGCTGACAGCCACGACGAATTGCACTCAATGGTTCAGAAGGCCTCCGAGTTTATGGATCCTTCGGAACTCATTATTCAGGAAGTGATCCCTGGAGGCGGTAACCAACAGTTCTCATACTGCGCTTTCTTCCGCGATGGCCGCGCGGTCGGCAGCATGGTCGTGAAGCGACGGCGCCAGCATCCGCTCCAGTTCGGAAGAGCAAGCACCTATGTGGAGACGGTCGACATCCCGCTTCTGGAAGAGCTTTCGGAGCGTTTTTTGAAGGCCGTCAACTACTACGGACTGGTCGAAGTTGAATACAAACTTGACCCACGCGATTCGCAATACAAATTGCTGGACGTGAACGCTCGAACCTGGGGATTTCACAGCGTCGGCGTGAGTGCGGGCGTCGATTTTCCTTATATGCTTTATTTGGATCAGATTGGTCAACCGGTTGTTTCGTCCAAGGGCCAACCCGGTATCGGATGGGTACGAATGACCACCGACATTCCAGCGGCCTTCTTCGCATGTCTCGGTGGCGACCTTGATCTTTGGAGCTATCTGCGCTCATTAACAAATTGCAGCACCGAAGCGGTGTACAGTACCGAAGATCCAGTCCCCGGGCTGGTCGAGATGCTCCTGGTTCCATATCTT